>OGJC01000005.1_pt1 | contig 365127 bp, 262 predicted proteins | sample 1571941 | NCBI WGS metagenome assembly OGJC01 (sample SAMEA2582100, study PRJEB24529) | metagenome | biome: Human gut stool | place: China | collected 2011 | reverse complement strand
CCGCGCCGCACGGGCCCCCGGCACCGGCCGGAAGGCGCCGCCGTCGGGCAGCAAGAGATAAACATACACGGGAACCCGCGCCCGCGCAACCCCGCAGGCACGGAAGGACCCGGAACCGTTGCAAACACACGCCTCCCCCGGCGTGTCGAAAACCCGGGAAAACCATCCGGAAATCACCGACACCACCAGAATAGCCCCGCAAAACTACGTCCAGATAAACGCCATCCGAACAACAAACGGCGTGTCGCACACATCATAAGGCAAAACGCCAAAGCCAACCGACGCCAATCGCAAACGAAAGCGATAGACTCATAAGCGCCACGAAGCCCGAAACGAGTCTTTTCCGATTACACAAGGCGCACGGGGCGGCGAACGAAGAAACTTCCGATATGAAAAAGCCGGAAGCAACTGCACGAACAGCTGACTTCCGGCTTGATCATTCACTGATCATTCAGTTATGGGATACGGAAACGAGATTACTCGGCCTTATCGGGTTCGACCGTAGCCACGGTCTTCCTGCGGGCCATGTAGCGCTTGATGGTCAGAGCCTCGAGCGCAAGGGCCAGCACCGCGGTCACGCCCCAAGCCACATACATGGCGGTCTTCCAGACCGGGGTCGCAACCTTCGGCTCGCCATCCGCATACTGCCAGCTGTTGGCTGCGGTGTACAGGATGTTGTGAGCAGCCTGACGCATTGCCTTCACGGAAGTCGCGGACTTGTCGGTGATGTGGTTGGTGATCTTAGTGGTGGCAAGCATCGCATCGTTGCCCGCACGCACTTCCTGATCAGCGTTCTGGTAGCCATAACCGCCGAAGTAATCAGTCAGGACGAAGCCCTTGAAACCCCACTCGTCGCGTAGGACGGTCTTCAACAGAGCGGCATCGCCACCGGCATAAGTGTTACCGATGTAGTTGAAGGCGCTCATGACGGCCTGTGCACCGCCTTCCTTCACACTCATCTCGAACGGCTTGAGATAGATCTCACGCATGGCCTGCTCGTTGGACCAGGTGCAGAGCATCTCGGTACGCTTAGTCTCCTGATCATTCATGGCGAAGTGCTTCATGAAGGAGTACACACCCTTTTCCTTGGCGCCGGCAATCTGATTGGACGCCATGGCACCGGAGAGCAGGGCATCTTCCGAGAAATACTCGAAGGTACGACCGGAGAAGGCATTGCGATGGATGTTCATAGCCGGCGCATACCAACCAGCCACATGCATGTCATGAGCCATGTCTCCAATCATCTCTCCGAACTGCTTGGCCAAATCCTTGTTCCAGGTGCAGGCGAATGCAGTGGAGGCAGGGAAACCGATGGAACCGACGCCGGTGAAGTTGTTGTTCAGCGATGCCGGGCCGTCAGCGTCGGTCAGTTGGACCTTGCCGACGGACTTCACAGCCTGAGTGCCATAGCCGCCGTTGGCGATGAGGTTGTCCATATCATCGAAGGTGAGCTGGTCAAGAAGCTTGTCCCAATCGGCATCGTCATAGTCCTTGCCATACATATCGGCTAGCTTCAGACCATTCTTGGCGCCGGTGGTCGGCATTTCGTCGGAATCGTCGTCGAACTTGGTCGGATCGTAATTCGAATTGTTGTAGAAGGTCTCCTTGGCCTTGTCGGACATTTCGAAATTGGTCGGAGCCGCAGTGGCTTCCTTGTAGTTCGCGAAGTGGTTCGCACGACTCAGGTAGGTCACATCGCCCGCGACGTCATCGAACTGGTTCGTGGCCACGGTCTGGTCACCGCTATGCGTGTTCGAATCGGAATCATAGGTGATGGTGTCATCCACGGTGACCTTCTGATCGGCGATCACGGTATGCGAGTCGGACTGGATGGAGATGTCGTAGTCGCCCTTCTCCAGCACGTATGCCTTCGCGTCCTTGTAGTCATAGGAGGCCATGTCGTCATCATCGAATTCGACCTTCACCGTCTCGGAGGCACCAGGCTTGAGTTCCTTGGTCTTCTCGAACGCCACCAGGTTCGTGCTGGCCTTCTCGATGCCGCCATCGGTGTATGGCGGGTTGTAGTAGACCTCGACCACGTCCTTGCCGGCCTTGTCGCCGGTATTGGTCACGGTCACGTCCACGGTGACCTTGCCATCCTTATAGGTCACATCATTGAGCTTCTGCTCGAACGAGGTGTACGACAGACCATAGCCGAACGGGAACGCGACCATGGAATCATAATCGATGGCCCCCTCGGCCGCAGCGGTCTCATAGAACTTATAGCCCACATAGATGCCCTCGGAATAATTCACGAAAGCCGGGATGGCAGTGATGTCATCGCCAGTGAAGCCCTTATACTTTGCGGCCTTGTCCGCCATGTTGGTGTACTCGAACTTGCCGAAGTTGTTGTACGACACGGAAGTGGCCAGGTCCTTGAGGAAGGTATCGGAGGTCTTTCCGGAAGGATTGGTTTTGCCGGCGAGCACGTCGCCCAAGGCGGAGAAGCCGGTCTGACCTGCCGGCGGACACCATACCACGGACTTGATCTGCGGATAGTTGGACAGGAAGTCAAACTGGAAGGTGTTGGCACCGTTGTAGACAAGCGTGACCTTATCGAAGTTCTTGGTGACCAGGTCGATCATGTCGCGCTCGGTCTGGGAAAGCTGCAGGAAGCTTTCACCATCCTTAAAGTCCTCATAATCCTTGGAATTGTTGGTATAGGTGATACCGTCAGCCTTCATGTTCGTGGGAAGATCGGCACCCTCGCCGCCGACGCGGGTGATGGTGATGACGGCTTCATCGGAAAAGCTCTTGGCGTCGGGGATCAGCTTGTCGGAATACTGCTTGGCCGGAACCTCAGGCAGGGTCCAGTCCTGCGCCCACATGCCGACTTCCGGACGATCCGAACGATAATCGGTGTACAGCTTGGACAATTCGGAATTGGTCTCGATTCCGGCTTCCTTCATGCCATCGAGCAGGGAGGTGGTGGCATACTGCTTGCTCATCGAACCGGAGCCGGTGCCGCCATAGACCGGATTGGTGGAGCCCCAGCCGAACACGTTGACCTTCTTGTTGGACAACGGCAGGTTGGAGTCGTCGTTCTTGAGCAGGGTAATCGCTTCCGACTGCACCTCCTTGGCCAGCTCGTTGGCCTTGGATACCGTGGTGTCGGAAAGCTCGTACTTGGTGATGGTCGCATTGTTCAGCAATGTCGACAACGGACCGGACATCATCATGGACACGGCGACGACGATGCCGACCAGTGCCACGATCCAAGATTCGGAATGGATGATTTTACGGGTTGCGATTTCCTTGACCGTCTTCCTGTTGACGGCGAAGGTGATGATCAGCGCGAGCACGAACAACACGCCAATCGCAATCAGATACGGCGTCAGTGAACCGAGAACGTTCATGACGTCAGCCATGTTGATCTGCAGCATGGTATGTCTCCTCCTTGATTCTCATAACCAAACGACATGCAGCCCCGATACCGTTGTCGAAGCCAAGCGACTACACGGCACTGCCCCGCGCCGCTGCGTCACCAAGAAGTGAGGACACCTCTTCATGCCGATGTTTTGATTTCATCAAACCCCGTCCGAAAAGGGTCAGTCATTCTCCCAGCCTGTCGATTCGCGTGCATAATCTGCATGTATTCCGTGCATGATTTGCATGGAAAATACACCCTTTCAGCGCGTGAGAGACAAGAATAAGATGCCGCAAAGTACGATGGTTGCCATGAGCGACTTAAGCGCATTGAATCTGGAAGAGGGCAGCCTCGTAGGCGGCTATACGCTGATCGCCCGACTTGGCTCGGGCGCGATGGGATCGGTATGGCGTGTGCGGGACGATGGCGGTCACCAGTATGCGATGAAGATTCTGCGCGACTCCCTGACCGAAGACGGCACCTCGGCGGAGGCCTCCCGCGATCAGATGACGGCCCGCGAACGACTGCGTCGTGAGGCGATGTCGCTGCAGAAAGTACGTCATCCCGGCGTATGCGGCATCGTCGACATGGAACTCGACGACGCCCTGGCATTCATCGTCACCGAGCTGATCGAGGGGAAGAACCTGCGCGAAGACGTACGCATCAACGGCCGTTACGTCGGCGATGATCTGGAGCGACTGTCCCGCAAGCTCATCGCAGCAGTGAAGGCGGTGCATGCGGCCGGCATCGTGCACCGCGACATCAAACCGACGAACGTGATGGTATCCACCACCGGCCCGGTATTGGTGGATTTCGGCATCGCCATGGGCGAGGGTGAAAGCCATGTGACCCGCACTGGCCTAGTGATGGGTACACCGGGCTTCATCGCGCCGGAAATCATTGACGGTACCGAATCGGATGAGATGACCGACTGGTGGTCGGTGGCGTCGGTATTGGCGTTCGCCGCGACCGGCGAGCCGGTATTCGGTACGAAACCGATGATGGCGGTGCTGGAACGTGCGGCCGCCGGTAATGCGAACCTGTCCGGATTGCCTGCCGGCACCATGGCAGCGCTTCGATCGGCGCTCGATCCGGACCGCTCGAAGCGCTGCACACCGGATGCGTTGCTGCAGGCGATTGCATTGGATGCACTCAACCCGCTGGTTTGGCAACAGGCACAACAGTCTGCACAAACCCCGCCCGCAGGTGACGCGACGGAGATGATGCCCCCTTTTGATGAATCCGCCCAAGGAAACGTCTCCAACCCACGCGCATTATGGTATTTGCAGGACGACGTCGGAGGAGAAGACGCCATCGGTACGCAGACCATGCCGCGAATCGGAGAGGCCACGCGGGTCATCGCCGCCGACACGGACGCACCTACCAGGACGCTTGGAACCATGGATGCAGGCACCGATGTCATACCGACACAAGGTGGTACGCGACCACTTCCGCGGACTTTGCGGGGCGAACAAACGCAAACGATGCCGACCATGCCGATGCAGGATGCCTGGAATCCGCAAATCGCACCGACGCAGGTTGACCCGACCATCAAACCGGCCTTGCAACGCGTGGTGAATCAATCAACGGCACAGGCCGCACCGCAACCGTTGCCGCCGTCCGTAATTCCGCACGCCGACATCGCGCAAAGCCAACAACTACCGATGCAGCAGCCGTCGCAGCCATACGTAGTCGCCGGCCAGCCATCGCAATTCGCGTCGGCCATACCGCAGAACGCAATCGACCCGAACGCGCCGCAACCGCCGAATCCCGCGGATGTCAAACGCGGTGAATATCTGTCGCGGGGCGTGCTGCCCTGCGCTCTGCTCTCCATACCGGTGGCGATCTGCGCATTGCTCTCCCCCTGGATGGCGCTCGGCGTGGCCTTGGCACTCAGCTGGGTGCTGTTCACCATCGGATGCAATGTGGAGTCACAGCTTGAACGCGAAGGCCGCCGAGGCGGCGAACGACGGAAATCCGATTGGGCCATCCGCGTGGCCAGCCTGCCTTGGCACATGCTCAAAGGCTTTGGCTACGCCTGTGCCCGCATGCTGATCATGGTGATCATCATGGCATTGGGATTGGCGATATCCACGCTTGCCTTGCATCTGCCATATGCGCTGCTCGATGTCGACCTTTTCGGTCTGACCGTTCCCCTGCCGACATTCACCGAGGGACCGCTTTCGCAAAGTGGACTCGTACAGGCGGGATTCGGCGTAATCGGCTGGCTGGTGGCAGCCATCGCGCCGGGCGCGATGGTGATGCGGCTCGGCGCCGGGTCATTACGCGGCGCACGGTAGACGGCCGAGTATTATCGGGCGAACGCCCTCGAAACCGTGCGACGTACCGCTCCGAATCTCCCTTACATATCGATAAGGTCTCGCCGTTACTATGGTGCACAGCAACATGGTGCCGCAATCACTGGGAAAGGAATGGGATGGCCCAGAGCAACAAGAACGCACAGAAGCGCGAGAGCCGCGCCGAGCGGAGGGCCGCCGAAGCCGCGGCCATCAAGGCGCGTGCCGAACAGGCGGAAAAGGAACGCAAGCAGCAGACGATGATCGGCGCCATCGTGGTGGCGGTATTGGTGATTCTCGTCGCCATCGGCGCGTTCACCGTCTATCACAACATACACAAGACAAGCGATGCGCAGGATGAGCTCACGGTCGAGCAGGCCTATGACAAACTGCAGGAAGTCAAGAACACGCCGACTTTGGTCGACAAGAAGGGCGGCCTGCTGATTTCCAAGAACGGTTACGGCAAATCCGTGGAAGGCGCGCCGACCATCGCCATCTATATGGACTTCCTGTGCCCCGGTTGCGGCAATCTGCATCGTCAGCTGGATGAGGATCTGCAGAAAATGATCGATGCGGGTCAGATTAACCTGGATCTGCATTTCATGGCGTTCATGGACCGCTGGTCCACCGACGAATATTCCAGCCGTGCAGCCAACGCCGCCATGTATCTGGCCGAGCATGACAGCAATCCGGAGCATCTGATCTCCTTCTTGGAAAAGATGTATGCCGAAGACTTCCAGCCGGAGGAAGGCTCGAACTACAAGTCGGTGAGCGACGCCAAGATCAAGAAGCAGATGATTGCGGCCGGCGTTTCCAAGGATGTCGCCGACAAGGCGTTCAACCGCGAATATCAGGATTGGCTCGACGCCATTGACACGTATACGCCGAAGCGTTCCGAATTGTGGAATGTGAGCGGCAACTACAAGGGCAGCATGACCACGCCTACGGTGACCATCAACGGCAAGTTCTGGGATATGAACCAGCTGTCGACCGCCAAGATGACCACCGCTGAAGGCCTGCTCGAAGCCATCGGACTCAAGGCGGATCAGGTCGGCGTCGCCGGCGACATGCCGTCCATCGGTTCCAAGAAAGGTCCGATTTCCGTCACCACCGGCGAGTAGTGACCAGCCACCAGCGCGCCCTAAGGCGCACAAGTCGAGTTGACTGCTTTGGGTGCGCTGGTTATGCTATTCAAGCGTTCCACTTTTCGAAAATCCATTTCGGCAGGTGACAACAAGCCTCCTTAGCTCAGATGGCCAGAGCGGCCGCCTTGTAAGCGGCAGGTCGTCGGTTCGATCCCGACAGGAGGCTCGAACCCGATTTCTCTCGGGAATAATTCTTACCATGGGTAAGTAATCCAGAAGCCTTCCCCCAACTTGTGGCTTCTGGAAATCGGGCGAGGCGTCCCCCAACCTGTCTCGCCCGATATAGGGGGCAGGACATCCCCTTCTCTCCTGCCCCCTTTTTCTTTTACTAATCCCCGAAAATGTGGCGGTATGGCCAATGCGCCGGAAAAACCGGTCTCTCATTCTGCACCGACCATTAGAATGGCGACGTTATATGCCTGTATCGGAAAGAGGAGCTATGGCGAGAAGATGGACCCCTCAGAGGTTTGTGATGCTACGCCGTGTACGTGTTGTCATCTGCGTCACGACGGTCACCCTCGCTTCGGTGCTGGCATTCGGAGTAGGGGCATGCAAGACGGTGGCGTTGACGGTGAACGGCGAGACCACCACCGTGACCACGTATGCGATGAGCGTTGACCGTCTGTTGCAGGAACAGCAGGTGAAGGTGAAGACCCACGATCTGGTGGAATCCACATCATCTGGCACCCTGCAAAACCATTCCGTAGTGACGGTACGCAGCGCCTATCAGACCACCGTCACCATCGACGGCCAAAAAGTGCCGTTCTGGACGGTGGCGACCAGCGCCGATCAGCTGCTTGGATTCTTCGAGGCGAACGAAGCGGAGGCGTCGAAGATCACCGTCAACATCGATAACGTTTATAACAAGCTCACCGGAGGCCTGGTCATCAATCAGAACGGCCCGGTGACCGTCATCGCCGACGGTAAAAGTTCCGTATCGCCCAACGGCAAGCTGCCGGCGGCCTCCATTCTCGATTCCAAAGGAATCATCCTGAACAAAGAGGATCGCGTCAGCGTCGAAAAAGACAATGGCGAGACCATTCTGCGCGTGCAACGCGTAACGCATGACGAGCAGACACGTACGAAAACCGTGCCGCACGGCACCCAGACCATCATCGACGCGAGTCTGCAGCCCGGCGAAGCCGTGGTAAGGCAGGAAGGCGAGGATGGCGAAATCCAGCAGACCTATGACGTCACCTATGTGGACGGCGTTGAGGAAAGCGAAAAGCTGATCAACGAGGTGACCACGAAAATCGCCATCGATCAGATCATCGCCGTCGGTCCGGAAAAGACCGAGAGCTCCGATGCCGACAACGGCCAAGCCGATTCCGGAAGCAACGACAGTGATTCGAGCAAGTCCGACAAGAAAGACGAGTCGGACAAGAAAGATTCGGATTCGACCGACAAGAAGAACGATTCCTCCGAGAAGAACGATTCGACGTCCACTCCAACCACTGAGCCAACGCAAACACCGACCCCAACGCCGACGCCGACACAGCAACAGCAACAGACGACAACGAACCCTTCGGACGGCTGTCGACTCTACCATCCATCGGCCGCCCAGGCACAGACCTATGCGGCCGGCGCGGCAGCCCAGTATGGCTGGACCGGACAGCATTGGACCAATCTGGTCAAACTATGGAATCGTGAATCCAGCTGGCTGTGGTATTCGGAGAACGCGTCATCCGGAGCGTACGGCATTCCGCAATCCCTGCCAGGCAGCAAGATGGCCTCTTTCGGCGCGAACTGGCGTGATGACGCAGCCGTGCAGATCGATTGGGGCCTGAATTACATTGCGCAACGCTACGGCAATCCGACGAAGGCCTGGGAGCATTCCGAACAATATGGCTGGTACTGATGGAAAACGGAAACAACGAACACGTGACTGAACACACGACCAATAACGCCATGCAGGGCCATCTGCTGGGAGCCGCTGACATTCGCCGCATTGCCGACGAGGCCGGCATAAGCCCCACCAAGAAATTCGGGCAGAATTTCGTCATCGACCCCGGTACCGTACGTCGCATCGTGCGCGAAGCCGCAGTGACGGCCGACGATCATGTGCTGGAGGTCGGGCCGGGTCTCGGCTCGCTGACCTTGGCGATTCTGGAAACCGGCGCGTCAATGACCGCCGTGGAGATCGACCCGTCATTGGCCGAGCGTCTGCCGAACACCATCGCCGAATTCATGCCGGATGCCGTGGAACGCTTCCGTGTGATCAATCGTGACGCATTGACCGTCTCACCGGAGAACCTGCCGGATTTCAGCGGCGACGATACCTTCACGTTGGTGGCCAACCTGCCGTATAACGTGGCCACGCCGATTCTGCTCACCTTGTTGGAACGATTTGACAATCTGCATTCCTTCCTGGTGATGGTGCAAAAGGAGGTGGCCGACCGTCTGGCCGCGAAACCGGGGTCGAAGATCTACGGCACCCCAAGCGTGAAGCTCGCCTGGTACGGTACGGCCGAACGTGCGGGCATCATCGGTCGTAACGTGTTCTGGCCGGCACCGAACGTGGATTCCGCATTGGTATTGTTCAAGCGTTACGAAGGCGGGCATACGCCAGCCGCCGATAGCGCCGATGGTCCGGCGGCAAAGCGTGAGACGGTATTCCGCCTGATTGACGCCGCCTTCAGCCAGCGCAGAAAGACCTTACATGCCGCGTTGAGAAGATTCGTGCCCGATGAGGCGTTCGATATGGCCGGCATCGACCCGACCCGTCGTGGCGAAACGCTCACCATCGACGAATTCGTAGCGCTGGCGCGGGCACTTGACGCCATTCCCGGCGAGGTGAATGCAGCATGACCGCCCTGCCTTCAGCCGTGAGCGTCGACTGCCCGGCGAAAACCAATCTGACCTTGCATGTGGGCGCGCCTCGCGCCGAATGGAATGGCCGCCACGAGCTCGACACCATCTATTGCGCAGTCGGCGTATACGATACTGTCACTGTCGCACGTAAAGCGCCAGGAACCGGGTTCTCGCTCAATCTCGAAGGCGCGCATCTGGGTGACCTGGCATCATCCGGCAGCGATATGCGCCGTAATCATGCCGTACTCGCCCTGTTCGCCCTGGCCGAAGCCAGCGGCAATGAACCGGATGTGGCGTTGAGCATCGACAAGCGCATTCCGGTCGGAGCCGGACTTGCCGGCGGTTCTGCCGATGCGGCTGCCACATTGCTGGCGTTGAACAAGCTGTGGAATCTTGATTGGCCGCTGGCCCGACTCCAACAGGTCGCCGCCACCTTGGGCGCCGATATGCCGTTCTGCCTATCGGGAGGGTATGCGCATGGCACAGGATTCGGCGAACGGATCGAGGAGCTGCCATCGGACGGTGATACCGTACGCGATCTGACCGACCGAGGTTTTGCCGGACGCTTGCTGGTGGGCGCCTATCGTGCGGAATTACGCACGCCGGAAGTATATGCGACATTCGATCGGATCGGCGCCGGAGAAGGTGATGACAATCATCTGCAGCAGGCTGCGATCTCACTGCATCCCCGTAGCGGGCAGGCCATCGAAGTGGCGCTTGAGGCTGGTGCAAGCCACGCATTCGTCTCGGGCTCGGGACCGTCCGTCATCGCTTTCGTACCGGATGACAGGACATCCGAATCCGTAAGTCTCGCATGGCGGGAGCGGTACGCGGTCGACCGCATCATCGCGGCCCAGGCACCGGCCGTCCCGATTGTGCATATCATTGCGTGACAGTAAGGTTGGTACCAATTGACGTTGGAAAAAGGAACTCGCAAATGACTCAAGCTATCGACGAGCGCGAAGCACGCAAACAGTATGTACGCCGCCGTCAGAAGGTGGTGTTCTCCATCATCGGCGCCATCATGGCCGTGGTCATGGTGATCTCCCTGTTGTTCTTCTTCCACGTCGGTGGCCTGGGCACCGTCAAAACGGCCACGGTGCAACCGAATTACGGCCAACAGGTGCCCTGTGCGGTGAACGAGCAGGACGGTTCCAAAGGCAAGTATGTGGAGAACCGCAACATTACGGTCCGCGTGCTTAACGGCACGAAATTCATCGGCTTCGCCAAAGCGGTCAGCGGCGCGCTGGAAAATCGCGAGTTCAATACCCAGACACCTGACAACTACACCAGTTCCAAGGTGGAACGCACGATAATCTTCTTCGGTAAGAACGCCATCAATCAGGCATATACGGTGAACAGCAATTTCACCGATGCCATGATGGTCATGGACGATCGCACCGACCAACTGATCGACATCGTGGTGGGAGCCACCTTCGATAATCTGCAGGACACCAAGAAGGTGCCGGCCGCAGGCAAGCAGATCGAGAGCTTCGAAGGCTGCCTGGCCGCGGATAAGCTGACGGATCTGCCGAAGGCCGATCAACACGATCCGGTGAACCCGCCGGAGGGCTGAGTGCCGACCGCGGCGTGCAATGAATGCCCGCCTTCCCCTGATCGGGAAGGCGGGCATTCGTTTCACTGTTCGGCGTACCAACGATTCAGTTCGGCCACAGCGACATCATGCTCGACCGGACCGTTATCAAGACGGTATTCAAGCATGTGCTTGTAGGCCCTGCCTACCATCGGACCAGGTTCGATGCCCAACAGCTGCATGATCTCGTCACCATTGAGATCCGGCCTGATCGCGTCGAAATCCTCCTTTTTCTTAAGGTCCCGTACACGCTGTTCCATCTCATCCATGGCCGACGAGAAAATCATGGCCTTGCGGCGGTTCTGTGTGGTCGCATCGGCACGTGTCAGACGATTCAGACGCTCATAAAGCGGGCCAGCGTCCTTGACGTAGCGTCGTACCGCGGAATCGGTCCACGGCTCCTCCACATAGCCATGGAAGCGTAGATGCAGATTGACCAACTCGCTGACGTCTTCGATCATATGATGGTCGAAACGTAGGGCTTTCAGACGTTTGCGCGTCATTTTCGCGCCGACGGCATCATGATGATGGAAGCTCACCTTGCCGCCCGGTTCGAAACGTCGGGTCTTCGGCTTGCCGATGTCGTGCATGAGCGCCGCCAGACGCAAGGTAAGATCCGGGGCCGGCACCGGACCATCGGGGCCGGTTTCCAACGCCACTGCACGGTCAACGACGATCATGGTGTGCTCGAATACATCCTTATGGCGATGATGTTCGTCGATCTCCAGCTGCAACGCCGGGATTTCCGGAAAGACGATGTCGGCAAGACCGGAATCGACCAACGCCTCGATACCCGCACGCGGACGATCTGACAACAGCAGTTTCGTCAGCTCGTCGCGAACACGTTCCGCGGAGACGATGTCAATGCGTTCGACCATATCTGAGAGTGCCTCGGCGGTTTCCGGCTCGATGCGGAAGCCGAGTTGCGCCACGAAACGCACCGCGCGCATCATACGCAGCGGATCGTCATCGAATGACTGACGGGGATTGACCGGCGTACGCAGCACACCCTTGACCAAGTCGTTCGCGCCGCCGAACGGATCGACGAATTCCAGATCCGGCACACGCAACGCCATCGCGTTCACCGTAAAATCACGACGGGACAGGTCTCCCTCCAACGTGTCGCCATAATTGACTTCCGGTTTGCGTGAATCCGGATCATAGGTATCGGAACGATAGGTGGTGACCTCCACCTTCACCTCGGTGCCGTCCTCACGGCGGCGCATTGCGCCCAGCGTGCCGAACTTGCGGCCCATGTCCCAGAATCCGTCACGGCCAAAACGTCGCAGGATGTGCTCGAATTGTTCGGGACGCGCCGACGTGCAGAAATCAAGATCATGTGATTTGCGGTGCAGCAGCAGGTCACGCACAGGACCTCCCACCAATGCCAATTCATAACCCTCTTCGGCAAACATACGCCCTAATTCAATGGCTTCAGGCCATACTTCGAAGTTCACGCCATCCCTTTCCGGCAACCACAAGTCCCTGTGTACTTTCTGCGTACCAGCATAGCGTGGGCGCGGTATGGGCTCCCGTGAAGCAGAATGCAACTTCACGCGAATACGACCCTGGCACACCGAGACGCGATGGGAAATCCAACGGATTGATGCCGAGACCGGCATTCGGTCACGCATGCATTTCCCCATTCCCCGCATGCCAGCATCTTGTCGCCGGCTTGCGTAGGTTTCGCAACACTGCCTCTAGGAATAAGGTGTCGGGTTTCTGTTTTCAACATTGGGTGAGTATGGTTAAAACCATGATTACGCCCGCAGACCTTGCACGCATGCTTGCCCATGCTGCGGACGAGCATACCCAAAATCCGATGGAACCGGACGAATTGCTCTACACGTCACAGTCCGTTTCCTTGGAACGGCAGACCATCATCACGCCCAGCACGCCCACACCGGCGATGATGCCGCAGCGGCGGACCGGCGACGGACCGACCACCTTCGCCTCGCTGGATGCGCAGGAACTCCCGGTGGTGCGAGAATACTCCGCAGGCGGATTGGTCTTCGATGACCGTGGGCGCGTGGCCATCATCGCCAGACATTCGCGCAGCGGACATTTGGAGTGGTGTCTGCCGAAGGGCCATATCGAAAAAGGCGAGACCCCGCAGCAGACCGCAGTGCGCGAAGTGCATGAGGAGACCGGAATCCTAGGCGAAGTGGTCGATTCCATCGCCACCATCGACTATTGGTTCACCGGTACCAGCCAGCGCGTGCATAAGCTCGTGCACCATTTTGCGCTGCGCCAAATCGGCGGTGAACTGACGGTGGAAGGCGACCCCGACCATGAAGCCGAGGATGCCATCTGGGTGGATTTCAATGATTTGGATGACGTGCTGAGCTATCCGAACGAACGGAAGATCGCATGGCTGTACGCAAGGAAACTCAACAGACAGGCTTAATGGTGAATCACTCCGCATATCGGAACGTTTCGCGTGCCCTGCGCGCGCTATCGGCAATCCTCGCCATGGTGCTGACCATGGCGTTACTGCTGTTATACGTTCCCACGCATACGGCCTTCGCCGAGGACGGGCAACAGGATACGCTGACCATCGACTCCTCGACGGCGGTGATGACGGATTCCTCCGGATACCACGTGACGGCCACGGTGACCAACACCACTGACCATGACCTGCCTGAGGGCACGCTCACGTTGGCGTTGAACGCCTTTTACACATTCGTGTCGCGCAATGACATTCAGGAATGGTCCGAAGGCACCGCGCGCATCCCCACGCCGAATACCGTCGGACAGGTACAGGTGCCCGCCCTGCAGCCGGGCGCATCGGCAAGCGTCTCCATCGACGCGGATGCCACGCAGCAATCGTTGCAGGCCATCAACACGTGGGGCCCGAAGCCCGTTCTGCTCAGCTATCAGGCCGACAACACACCAATCGATGAAGTGCACACGTTCGTGACCCGTTCCGGCACCGGACTCAATACGCCCTCCACCCCGGCGATGAACATCACCGTGGTCCAGCCACTTTCATCGGACGGGTGGACCACGGACACCAATGTGCTGGAACAGCTGGTCGATAAGGGAGGTCTCAAGTCGGGTACCGTAGCGAAAATCGTGACGCTCGGCAAGGATGACGCCAAACCCAAGGAGCTGGAGCAGGTCATCGCCAAGCATGACGGCCTGCAGACAATCGCCGATCCCACCTATCTCCAAGCCATGACGATGCCAACGCAAGTGGACGGCATCATGCAACCGGCATCGTTCGACATCACCGCATATTCGGCCATGGACAATGCGGAAGGCTACAGCAGGGCCGGTGTGAAGCGATCCTCCTGGAATGCCAAAAAGGCCGTTTCAACCTATCGTTCGGCATTGGGAGATGCACGTGCGCAGGCTCGCATCTATGCTTGGCAAGGAACGGGCAATTGGACCAGTAAGGCACTGACGCAGGCCAAACAGCAGGGATACGATACGGTCATCGCCACTCACGACTTCGATGAAAGCGACGCCGCCACCGTGGAAACCGGCAAAACCGTAGTTTCCACCGATGCAGGCGAGGTCACGGTACTGTCGGCGCAAAATGTGTTGACCGATCTGGCGCAAGGCAAGGCAACCAGCACACAGGCCGAGGCCGACGGCGAAGGCTCCTCAGCAGGCAGACTGGCCCGTTTCGCCGCACAAAGCGCGTTCTACCAGATGGAACAGCCGTATTCGGACCGTAACCTTTTGGTCTGCCTGTCCGCCAACGGCAATCCTGCCGATGTGGACGCCCTGATGTCCGTCATCGAACAATCCTCTTGGCTGAATATCACCGACCTCAACACGTTGGCCGACGCCGACGCACATCTGACCGGTGACGATGCGACCACAGCGGTACCCGACACCGACGGTTTGAGTGCCGACAGGCGCACCGGCATCGAGCAGACGCTGAACACCCTGACCGACACGTCCAATGACGTCGCCAGATTCAATGCGTTCATCCTGACGGATGATGACAAACTCAACGACAACGACGCTATCGTCGAATGGCGCAAGCAACTCGTCCGCGCGCAATCCACGCTGGCCCTGCATGCCTTGAGCAACGACTCCGCTCACAGCGACACGATGGTCAAGGGCGCCCAACAGCTCGCTTCGCTACTGACCGACGGCGTGGCCATTACTCCGACGGACAACGTGACCGTGGTGAGCGAAACGGCGAAAATGCCGGTGACCATCAGCAACAGCCACCCTTACCCGGTGACGGTAAAGGTTTCATCGAGGACCAATTCCATGGAAATCGTCACGTCGCGCATGGATACCGTGGAGGTGCCGGCCCATGGCGAAGCCCAGGTCGCGTTCACCATTCGCGTGGCCACTTCCGGCAACGCCGATGCCACACTGTCTCTGATGGACCGACAGGACACCGTGTTCGGTGCGGTGCAGACTACGCATATCACCAGCGCCCTGCAGATCAACGACAAAAGCGGTTTCGTAATCATCGGCATTGCCGTGCTGCTTGCAGCGCTGGGCCTTTGGCGACAATTCAACCGTAAGAAGGATCCCGACGAATGAGTTCTTCCGTTGGCCGTAATTCACTGATCATGGCCTCCGGTACCGCGGCTTCCCGCGTGACCGGGCAGATTCGCACCATTTTGCTGGCGTGGGCGCTTGGCACCACCGGCTACGCCGCGAACGCCTACCAAGCCGGATCGATGATTCCGCAGGTCATCTACACGCTGGTTTCCGGTGGCATCTTCAACGCGGTACTCGTACCTCAGATCGTGCGCACGCTGAAGGACAAGGACGCTGAGACCAAACTCAACAAGCTGATCACGTTGTCCATCACCATGCTGCTCGGCGTGACGCTGCTGATGGCCGTCTGCACACCGTTGCTGACGAAGCTGTATGTGAACGGCGGTCCGGACACGATGGCTCTCGCCAACGCATTTACGTTATGGTGCATGCCGCAGATTTTCTTCTATGGCCTTTATACGGTGATCGGGCAGATTCTGGCGGCCAAGGACCATTTCGTCACCTACGCATGGAGCTCGGTGGGTGCGAATGTCATCAGCTGCATCGGCTTCGGCGCGTTCATCGCGCTGTTCGGCCACGCTTCGGAACAGCCCGTCGGTTTCTGGTCCTCCGATAAGATTCTGCTTACCGCCGGTACATGGACGATCGGCGTAGCATTCCAAGCGTTGATCCTGTTCGTTCCGTTGACTCGTATCGGATTGCGATACCGCCCGAAATTCGGCATTCGCGGCATCGGATTGCGTTCGATGGGACCGGTGGCCGCCTGGAGTCTTGGCATCGTAGGCGTCGATCAGATCGTCAACGTGATCCTTACGCGCATCGCCACCAGCGCCCCATATCGCGCCCATCAGCTTTATGGCATGAATCAGCTCGATGTCGCCGGCAACGCGACCTATCAGAACGCCTATACGATCTACATGCTGCCTTACTCACTGATCGCGGTATCGATCGCTACGGCCATCTTCCCGAAGATTTCCAAGGCCGTTGCAGACGGCAATATCGGTGAGGCCCGCAACGATCTGAGCTCCGCATTGCGCAATCTCAACCTCATCATGTGCTTTCTGGCGACGGCATTCATCGTGCTACCGCTGCCGATCGTGCTTGCGCTGCTGCCTTCCGTATCCGTACGTGAGGCATTGCTGATCAGTGCACCGTTGATGGCATTGGGCATCGGCCTGCCCTATGCCAGCTCATACCTAGTGATTCAGCGCACGTTCTACGCCTTCGAAGACGGCAAACATCCGTTCATCTTCATGGCGATCACCATGGGCTTTCAAGCACTCGCCCTGATCGTCGGAGCCGCATTGCTGCCTCCCACACAATGGATCGTTCTGATCGGCGCGGTCATCACGGTGAGTTTCATCCTCCCCTACCCTCTGCTGATGCGCATGCTGCGAACCCGTTTCGCCGGTAATATCGATGGCTCGCGTATTCTGCGTGCCTATGCCAAGGCAACATTGGCGGAAATCGTCGCGGCGGCCGTCGGCCTGCTGTGCCGTAACGCCGTCTATACGCTGGTCGGCGCGCATATCGGACGGGATGATGGTTCCATGAACTGGGGGCAGGCCGTACTTGCGGCGATACTGCTGACCATCATCATCACCGCGGTCTATCTGGCCGTGCTGTGGGCGTTGCGTTCCGAGGAACTGACCTCTGTCATCGCCATGGTGACAAGCCGTATTCCGGGAATGCGCACGACCAGCCCGGACGGTAGAATATCCCCAGTGCCGGCAACTGGCAGCACTCGAACGAACACACCTATTACAGAGCCGAAGGAACCTATGAAACCTCAGCTGGGAGATACCGTCAGCAACCGTTATGTGCTGGTCTCGCCGCTTCGCGAAGAAACGGGTCTACAGGTATGGAAAGCCAGCGACCACGTGCTCGCACGAGACTGCCAGCTTTTCATCGTCAATAGCAAGAAGGCGCTGGCCGACGTCAATGCGGCCGCCTCCATGCTGGCCATCTCGCATGATTCGCATTTCACGCCGGTGCTGCAACTGCAGCATGTCGATGACGTCGCTCTGGTGATCACACAGCTTGATTCCGGCATCTCACTTAGCGATTACCTGTCCAGTCCCGCAGTGCAGCCATTGAGCTATGAGGCGATGCGATCCATACTGGGCGAAGTGCTGGAGGCTCTGCGTGTATTGCAGCAGAACAATCTCACGCATTTCTCCATCAGCACCGACACCGTGCGTCTGACTCGCAACGGCGTGCAGATTGCCGACGCTCCCGTCAGCATCATGCTCGCCGACATGTCCCGCGTCCAATCCGCGGATGGCAGGGAGCAGCTTGCGATTCGCCAAATCGCCGCACTGCTGTATGCCATGCTGACCCGTAAGCCGTCGACGCTTGCCACTGATTTCAATCTATCGGCGCTGTCACAGGACACTCCCATGGAATTCCGCGTCATCTGCAAGCGCGGCCTTGAGTTGCAGGAAGAGGACGGAGTCCCGACCATTCCGATGGCAACGCTTGCCGAGCTGGATGCATTGCTCGACCACTATCAGCCGCTGCAGGCGCTGACGGGATCCGACATCGCGTTGCCTTCCACGGATTCGCAGTGTTCCATCGTCAACGTTCCGGTGTTGCAGATCCTCGACGAAGACACCATTGCACTGCCGGATAAGCTGGTCAGTTCCGGCAGTATCCCCGAACTGAATTTCGAAGCTCCGGAACCACACACCGATCTGTCCGACAGCAAGGAGGCCATCGCCAAGGGCATGGCCGCGACCAGCGGTGCCGTCAAAGCGCTATGGGCCAACAGCAAAGCCGTACTCAGCGAAGAGGACATCGACGGCGTAGTGGATGACGCCGCGACCCAATTCTCATTCCCCATCACGGTGACCGCCGATTCCATATCGGATGACACCGATGCGGAATCCCAATTGGAAAAGACCGGGCGCATTCCGGTCATCGGCGCCGACGGTCAGATCATTCAACCCGGCGAGGAATCCCAACGCGCATTGGAAGCCGAACGTGCCGCCATTGACGCGGCCTACGCAGCCGGCAACGCACCGATACCACCAAGTTTCGCACCGAAGAATCCGCCGACTGAAGATGATTCCTCCGACGTGGCGGATGCCACATTGTTCGGCAAGGTCAAGACCAAGGTCGTGGCCATCATCATCGCCGTCATCGTTGTGGCAGTAGCCTTGGGATTCGCCATCCACGGACTGACCAAGAACACTTCCACGGGCACTTCCGCCGGCACTTCCGCAAGCGCCTGGCCGGAGATGAATCTTGACGATGTCCCGTTCGGCACCGAGACTACGCAGCCCTCCGATGACTCCAGCTCGGCGGCGGACGCCGACGCCAGCCCCTCCGCTACGAAGAAGGCCACCAAGCAGGCGGAAGATAAGGTCATTACCACTGATAAGAAGGCCAAGAAGGTACCGGACCCGAAGCAGCCGGAGAACAACACCCCATATGAGATCGACAATCGTCAGTTCGTGTCCAATCCCGACGGGCAGCAGGGCTACGGCTACTATGTGCATCTGAGTCAACCGCATGATGTCTACCGTCTGGTCATCAAGATCCGCTCTTCGGGCGGTCAGGGCTATGTGCGTGTCAATACCACGTCGAACCCCACTCAAGGTGAGCAGGTGGCACAGTTCGAGTTCGATGCCAGCGGCACCACCGATGTGAAGTTCGATAGGACCGTGAACACGCAGGACATCCTGCTGTGGGTGCCTTTGGACAGTCTGCCGGGCAACCAGCTGTATATCGACAGCTTCCAAGTGTTCTAAGCGCCGTACTTCTTGTTGGCGTTCCTCCAGGCCCCGTATCATTCGACGAAGAACGAATGATACGGGGCCTTCGCATGTTTTCGTTCGCATGGCGGTGCGGAACGTTACCGCATTCGTTACATGACACTCGTTAGTATGTGACCTCGTGAACCAAGAGAACATCGTTGAAATCACTACCGAAAACGCTTCGGAACATACTCCGGAGACCACCCGCCACGAACATGTGCGCAATGTCGCAGACCTGTTCGTCGAATGCCTAGTCAACGAAGGCGTACACGTCATTTATGGCATTCCCGGCGAAGAGAACATCCCGCTGATGGAGGCCCTGGAACGCGATGGACGCATACGTTTCGTATTGACCCGCCACGAGCAGGGAGCGGGCTTCATGGCCTCCACGCAAGGCCATCTCACCGGCAAACCGGGTGTCTGCCTGGCCACGCTCGGACCGGGCGCATTGAATCTCACCCTGCCGGTGGCGCAAGCCAACGCCAGCACCATTCCGATGGTCGCCATCTGCGCACAGGGCAATGTGAGCCGTCTATACAAGGAATCACATCAGATCGTGGATCTGGTGTCGGTGTTCCGCCCACTGACGCAATGGACCAGTATGATCGCCACACCAAGTTCGGTGCCGGAAATCATCCGTAAAGCCTTCTCCGTAGCACAGCGGAAACGCCCCGGTGCAACCTGTCTGATTCTGCCCGAAGACGTGGCCGAGATGCCCGTTCCAGCCGGAATCAGGCCACTGCCGTTGCCGGATACTATGCATATCCGCCCGACGGACGGTACCATCGCCCGCGCGGCTGACATCATCAGTCAGGCGCAGCATCCGATCATTCTGGCCGGTAACGGCGTGGCCCGCGCTCATGCTGAGAATCGTCTGCTGGCACTGGCCGAACAGCTGAATGTGCCGGTGGCCACCACCTTCGAAGGCAAGGGCGTGATTTCGGATCATATTCCGAACGCACTTGGCGTAGTCGGTTTCATGAAACATGATTATGAAAATTTTGCTTTTGATGAAGCTGATTTAATTATCTCTGTCGGCTTTTCCATTCAACAGTTCGACCCAAAGAAAATTAACCCAAATGATGATAAGACTATCATTCATATCAATACCTTTATTGAAGATACCGATGCGCACTATTCAACCGCATTGAATATCATGGGTGACATCGACCAGACTTTGGAGGCGTTGATCACCCGTCTTCAAGTGAAAGGCATTCGCTTCGACGAATCGCACCCGTTGATTCACGAGTTGTTGAATTCGGAATTCCGCTCGTATGCAAGCGATGATTCTTTCCCGATGAAACCGCAACGTATCGTATATGACACCCGTCGCGCCATGGCGGATGACGATATCACGCTGGTAGACACCGGCGCATTGAAGATGTGGATGGCCCGCCTGTACCCGACGTACTATTCCAACACCTGCGTGATCGACAATTCGTTGTCTACCATGGCATGGACGCTGCCCGGCGCCGTGGCCGCGTCACTGGAAAATCCTGGCCGACCAGTATTGGCGGTAATGGGCGATGGCAGTTTCCTGATGAACGTGCAGGAAATAGAGACGGCCGTTCGCGTAGGCGCGCGTATGGTGGTGCTGGTGTGGGTCGACAAGGCCTATGGCCTGATCAAATGGAAGATGAACATTCACAATGGCTCGTACGAGGATGTCGATTTCGATAATCCGGATGTGCTGGAGTTGGCCCATAGTTTTGGAGCGCGTGGTCATGTGATAGAGGCGGCCGACGAGCTCTACCCCACCCTATGCGAGGCGTTAAAGAACCAGTCCGGCGTCGACATCATCGCCTGCCCTGTCGATTACAGTGAGAACATGAAGCTCATCGAAAAACTCGGCGAGGTCGATTTCGGCAACTGATTTTCACTGATGTGCCAACGATATGATGCTGGCTGTTTCACGTGAAACAGCCAGCATCCGTCATGTTCATTCCCTCTTCCAACCTTCGTGATGACCGGTTATCGCAAAATACGATAACGGGTGGAATACGCCCTGAGCTCATACGGCATGGCTCGGCGGAAGTGCTCGTATGGTGGGACCATGAGCGATTTGCGAGATGTAGTTATTATCGGATCCGGCCCGGCAGGATACACTGCAGCCATCTATCTAGGCCGTGCGAGATACAGACCACTGGTCATCGCCGGGGCACTGACTCCCGGCGGACAGCTGGTCAACACCACTGAGGTGGAAAATTTCCCGGGATTTCCCGATGGCATTCTCGGCCCCGATCTTATGGACAACATGAGGAAGCAGGCTGAAAAGTTCGGCGCCGAAATCATCTGGGACGATGTCATATCCGTTACCGTCGATGTCGAATCCGATACGAAGACCGTAACCCTTGACCAAGGCGACATATATCAGACCAGGGCCGTGGTAGTAGCCACCGGTTCCCAGTATCGCAAACTCGGCGTACCAGGCGAATCCGAATTCTCCGGCAAGGGCGTCTCCTACTGCGCAACCTGCGATGGATTCTTCTTCCGAGATAAGCCGATTGTTGTAATAGGTGGCGGAGATAGCGCCTTCGAAGAAGCCGATTTCCTATCCCGTTTTGGATCCTCCGTTACGCTGATTCATCGCCGTGATTCGTTCCGTGCCTCTCAAATTATGGTTGAGCGAGCCAAGAACAATCCGAAGATTGATTTCGTTCTTAATTCCGTAATTGAAGAGATTAATGGAAATGATAATGGAGTTAATTCAATTTCTATACGTAACTTGAAAAACGAATCTATGGAAGTTATTTCTGCAAATGGGGTTTTTGTCGCTATTGGACACACTCCCGCCACTACTTTCCTTGATGGTGTGGTAGATCGTGATGAGGCCGGATATATCCGGGTGGAAGGTGCCAGTACCAGAACCAGCGCTCCGGGAATTTTCGCCGCCGGCGACTGCGTCGATGGTGTTTATCGCCAGGCCATCAGCGCCGCCGGAATGGGTTGCCGCGCCGCTCTCGACGCCCAATCCTATCTACAGTAGTCTGCCCGGTTTTCTGCCGCATTCCCGCAGCAAGTCCCGTATTACGCGCTTGTTTTTGTCATGTGTCCGCAGAGGGGGAGGTGTGGCATATCCTATTTAAGACCGTAGAGACTCGGCCTGAGCGGCCCGGAGTGCGCCGTAATAGGATATGTCATTCCCTCCCACGGACATATCGATGAAGCGGACATATCAATCACTGCTGCTGCATGAGCAGATCGACGATTCGGTTCATGTCGTCTTCGGATTTGAACACGATTTCGATGCGGCCATGCTTCTTGGATCCCTTGATTGACACCTTGGTACCGAAACGTTGTTCAAGACCCATTTGCACCGGAGTACCAGCCCAAGGATTCAGCTTATTCGCCTTGGGTTTCTTCGGCTGATCGCTTTCGGAAACCTTCATCGACACGATTTCCTCGGTGCTACGCACCGACAATCCTTCGGAAATAATGCGAGTCGCCAGCTGTTCCATGTCAGATTCGGCAGGCAGGCCCAACAATGCGCGGGCATGTCCGGCGGAGAGCAGTCCCGAAGCGACTTTTTTCTGTACGACCGCCGGCAGATGCAGCAATCGCAGGGTATTGGCAATCTGCGGGCGTGACTTCGAAACGGATTTGGAAAGCTGCGCCTGCGTTAAACCGAAATCATCGATCATCTGCTGATATGCGGCCGCCTCTTCCAGTGGATTCAATGCAACACGATGCAGATTCTCCAGTAAGGCATCGCGCAGCATATCGTCATCCGCAGTGGTTTTGACGATTGCCGGTATCGTCTTCAGACCGGCAATCTGCGAAGCGCGCCAACGACGCTCACCCATGATGAGCTCGTACATGCTGTCCATGCGGCCCTCGAACATATTATGGGCCTCAGACGCATTCTTTGCGCTCTCCTGCGCCTGTTCACGCTGTTCCTTACGTGCGGCCTCGATCTGCTCGCTTGGGCGCTTACGCACAACGATTGGCTGAAGCACGCCGACTTCCTGAATGGAGTCAGCCAACTCACGCAAATCATCCTCATCAAAGATGGTACGTGGCTGATGCAGATTCGGACCAACGTCACTGAGTCGTAATTCGACAAGATAGCCGCCTTGAACCGGCAACAATTCCGGCTCTTCGCTCTTCTTGTCAGATGATTCGGTTTCACGTGAAACACTTGTTTGTTTCTCAACCGACTGTTGCGACGATTCCACCCCCAGACCGGAACCACCGAAGAACATATCCGCAGGATGGGCGGTTTCATTCAAGGTAATGGAGGGCATTGCATTCCGTCGACTTGAAGTTTTTTTCGCAGTTTCACGTGAAACACTCTTTTTGCCGGACTGTTTCATGCCATGCACGGCATCGACGGAGGCCTGTGCAGTAGCAACGGAAGTCTTGCTATCCTGCGGTTTCTCGGCGGCGGCTTGAGGTTCCTGCACAACATCTTCGTGCTTCTGGCTCTCCCCCGGCAAAGCGGGGAACAACGCTCCAAGACCCTTGCCCAAACGCGACTTCGTAGCCATAATCAGCTCTCGTTTCTTCTCGCATCAATAGCCTGCAGCACCGTCGGGGAACGACGTGCGATTTCCAATGCAGCCTCGCAATAGGAAATCGCTCCCATACCTTTCGGATCGTAGGCGATCACACTCTGATTGAAACTCGGAGCTTCGGAGATTTTCACCGTACGCGGAATGGTGGTGTCAAGCACGATGGTCGGATAGTGCTTTTTGACTTCCTCATGCACTTCACGGCTCAACAGCGTACGCTTATCAAACATCGTGACCAGCATGGTGGATACCAGCAGGGCGGGATTGAAATGCTCCTGCACCAAACCGATGGTGTTAATCAGTTGTCCAAGTCCCTCCAGTGCGTAATACTCCGCCTGAATTGGGATCAACATCTCCGTAACCGCGCACATGGCATTGATGACCAACAGTCCCAAACTCGGAGGGCAGTCGATGATCACATAATCATAGTGCTGTTCGCTGGTGTTCAGAAATTCATCGACCGCACGTTTGAGCAACACATTACGGTCAGCCATATCGGCGACTTCCAGCTCGGCACCACTCAGATCGATGGAGGCCGGCACCACGTCGAGCAATTCACAATCAGGACAGGTCTGCTTGACTTCGGCAATGCTCATACGCCCTTCAAGCACGTCATACACGGAAGGTTCCCCCGAGGTATGCCGCGCTCCAAGAGCGGTGGAAGCGTTCCCTTGCGGATCCATATCAATCAGTAATACTCGGGCACCATACTGTGCCAGCGCGGAGGAGACGTTCACCGCGGTCGTCGTTTTGCCGACGCCACCTTTCTGATTGGCTACGGCAATCATGCGAGTACGTTCCGGCTTAGGGAACGTCACCTTCTGCAGAGCACGATATCGCGATGATTCATCAGCTATCTGTGCGCCTAACGGGGAGGAGCTTCCTCCGAAAATACGTTTAATGGTATCCGTGGCGGATTCCATAGACGTCAGGTTGTCTGGTCCTTCAGGTCCAGTCATGAACTAGCCCTCCTCGATTACTTACAGTATGTTCAAGTTTCTTCATTTGGGTGGACATGTAGTACATTGTGCACAAATGTGGATAACTGTGTATAGTTGGTGGATAACTTACATGGCGCTTAAAAAAATTATCCACAGGATAAACGTTGCAATATAGCGAAAATTTTTTCATCCCAAATCATAACGTCTACAAGTGTGGACAAAGTGGATAACTTCGCCAAATTGTGGATAACTTATCTCTTGTCAACCATCAGAATATGCGTTGACTCCAGTCCCGGCCCCACCTCGGCATCAACCACCCGAGGACGAACTCCCCCGCGCTTGGCAATCTCCTTCGAGGCCTTATCGATCTCATCTTGTGCAGATTGTCCTTTCAAGGCGACTAGACGACCTCCCGTCTCAAGCAAGGGCAACGTCCATCCGGAAAGTTTGATCATGGGTGCTACGGCACGGCAGGTCACCACGGCAAACGGATGACTTATGGCAATTGGATTACCATCCAGGTCGAGTACGGGAGTGGTATGCGATATTGTTCCCCTGTTCTTCCTGCTGGTTTTGGAACCGCGGATGGCATCGATCATTGCATTGGCGCGTGACCGTACCACCGTGACATTGTCAAGGCCCATGTCGTTGACACATTCATTGAGCCATTCGACGCGACGTTCCATGGGCTCCACCAACGTGAACCGATGATCCGGCAGACATGCGGCCGCGACGATTCCAGGGAATCCACCGCCACTACCAATATCAGCCACCGTCTTGAATTGCCTGCGTACCGTTGCTTCACGTACAAATGGCACAATCGCCGCCGAATTCAGGATATGTCGTTCCCAGATAATACTGACGTCACGCGGTCCGATAAGTCCGCGGGGCTCTCCCTCCTGTGCTAGTTTGTCATGAAAAATACGCAACTTCACGAGCGCATCCCCAAGTACTTCTTCCAAAATCGGCGAATTATCAAGTTCGTCAGTCACTTCAGTCATGCTCTCTATCCTATAACCACAGGGATATCAACCACCTCCATGAATAATATGACGGCAGTGTCGTAGTAGAGAGAGGGAGGGCGATGTTCTTTCGTGACAGTCTAAGACGCAACTGGAATATTGGCCTTCGAAGCTGTCACACATAAAAAACGCCGCACAATGGCGGCGTTATGTTTCACGTGAAACGAATCAGATTTCGACGATATCTTCGAAGTCATCCTCTTCGGTGGTCGTTCCGGCAGATCCCGACTTGAGGTACACCGTCACATAACGATGCGGCTCTTCACCGTGGGAGCGGGACTTCAGTCCTTCCTCACGAACTACATCATGCACGATCTTGCGCTCAAAAGAATTCATCGGCTTGAGATCCACCGGCTCACCGGTTTCACGCGCTTCGTCGATGGCATCCAATGCGATATCATGCAGACGCTGACGCTTATGCTTAAGATAGCCGTCAACGTCCACGATGAGGTGAGACCGTTCACCGGTCTTCTGCTGAACCGCCAAACGGGTGAGTTGCTGCAAGGCATCCACCACTTCCCCATTGCGGCCAATCAGATGCTTGATATCAGTGTCATCATCGGCAACAATCTGTACGGTCGGGCGATTGTTGCGTACGCCCATCTCAATATCGCCTTCATAGTCGACGATATCCAGCAATTCTTCAAGATAATCGGCAGCGATATCAGCTTCTTCATTGAGCTGATCGATGGTCTTTTCATCATCTTGCGCCATGGTTGTGTACTCCTTTGAGCGGGGTGTCTGTTCTCAGTCTAAGTCCTGTTTATCACTTCGGTAATAACCCTGAAGGAAGGGCGTGTCCCGTGTTTCACGTGAAACACGGGACACCTTGCTCACTTCTTTTTCTTCTTGCGAGATGGCTGCTGCCGCTGATACCCGTTCTTCGTTTTGCTCTCGGCTGCAATCTTGGCCTTCTCCAACTCCTCTTCTTCGAGAGATGGAAGGCCGGCCTTGACGCGGCGGGCATTCTCATGTTCGTGATCACGAACGGTCTTGGCTTCCGCCGCCGGGGAACCCGGAGTCGGGAAGGCGTAGACCTGCCATAGTGAACGACAAAGGTTCAGAATGTTGTTGGCAAGCCAGTACACCAGCACAGCGAACGGCATGGTGGCACCGGAGAAGATGTACATGATCGGGAACATCCAAAGCATCATCTTCTGCATCATCTCGGTCTGCTTGGTTTGCGGACCATTCTGAGGCATGTTGCGCTTCATGTTGTTGTACTGCATGAACCACAGGCAGAAGCACATCAGCGCCACGAAGATGGCGATGACGACCTTACCGCCGATGTTGGCCGTCATGAAGTTATCGGTGACATTGGTATTGAACACCGTGGTCTTGGTGAACTGCAACGCGGTGGCCTGATCAAAAGCGCCCAGCGCGGCACGTTTGCCGCGGGCGATGTATGGAATGGCCGACAGCGTGTAGAACATGCACATGAATATAGGGCCCTGAATCAGCATCGGCAGACACGAGCCCATCGGGTTCGCGTCGTTGTCCTGATACAGCTTCATCATTTCACGCTGCATGGCCTCTTTGCTGGCCTGATCGTTTTTGCCCTTGTATTTGTTCTGGATGCGCGCCATCTTCGGCTGGATTTCCTGCATTTTGCGCATCGACTTCATGGTCTTGTAGTACAGCGGGAACACGCACGCATGCACCACGAGCACCAGGAAGATGATGGATAGCACCCACGAGAAGCCGACCGGGTGCATACCCAACAGAGTCAGAAACTTATGGAAAATGGCCATGATCTGCGTCATGAGCCACTCGATTGGCGTCAGGAGCTTATACAACCAGCCCCAGAAACCGCTATCGAGGAGAAATTGATTTTGATTCAGCATTGCAGGCCCGTCTCCTTATCGTCTGCGGCCAGTGGTGTGAGTCGTGGCTCTTCATGAGCCTTTGACCACGAAAATCTATAGCAAATGGAATAGCGCTGCGGAACATCGTCGATTCCCCCGCGACTCCAAGGCCTGCAGCGCAGGATACGCAAAAAGGCAAGAAGGCCGCCTCTGAGGCAGCCAAAACGTGTCACAGCCTGAATCGCGTAATTGGAACAACTTGGATAGTATCTGCAACAGGGCGGGGTTTTCGCGGAAATGTGACGCTGATACCAACGTATGGCACGAATCATCCAATCACCGCTACGCCCCATCCTCGTCATTGATGTGCTGCCTTACGGCTTATCGCCTCGAAGCAGGCTGCCATCTGATGATCCAAGGATGAAAAATCGGCATGCGCCGCGCTAGGCTTCGCACGCAAAACGATGTCGCAGGATTCAGGCAGTAAGAATTCGTGCTTTCGCGCGAGCACACGGAAACGACGTTTGACGGTATTACGCGTTACTGCGTTACCGACAGCCTTGGAAACGGCCAGACCGACACGTCGGCCACTCCTCGCCGTGGAATCGGATATGAAGACATCGTCATGCATTGCATAATGTACGACGATGTCTTCACGCGATACCCTACGACGGCGTTTGAGCACCGCGACGAAATCGCGATGGCTTTTCAGCCGTTCCACCGCTATGCCACTAAATACAATCAGGCAGCGAGGGACTTGCGGCCCTTGGCGCGGCGACGATTGATCAGAGCGCGACCTGCGCGGGTGCGCATGCGATGGCGGAAACCGTGCTTCATGTGACGACGACGGTTGTTCGGCTGGAATGTCCTCTTCATAATTAATGCTCCCGGTGTTTTGGCCATGCCAAGGCACGGCTCCTCATGAGTCAAGCTCTACTAAATTACTCTGACCCCTGAACACAGTCAAAATCATGCGTCGTCCTTCACTGGATAAGCGGGGAATCTCCCCCGTGCAATATCCACAAAATCGTTGGAACAACGCCGAATTCCCCACGAAAGTTATCCACAAAATACACTTATGTTATTCACATTTCAGACGTTTCAACACGCTAGACGGTGGATAACTTGGGGAAAAAAGAGTAAAAAGAAACAGTTGCACATCCGTAGGCCTTCTATTGGGAAAGGGAATCCATGGTCGATACTCCCCATGATCCTCTTGATCAGGCTCGCGGTGTATGGTCCGACGCACTGGCGTTGCTGCGCCAGAATCCCAAGCTCTCCGCCCGCGACAAGGGCTGGCTGGAGAATGTGGTGACCGAAGGCATGTGGGGTCCGACCATCGTATTGTGCGTGCCCAGTGCGGCCACCCAGCAGGCGTTGCAGACCGAACTGAACCAACCGCTGATGGAGGCGCTGAAGGATTCCGCCGAACAGGATATCTTCCCCGCATTCAAAATCGTACCGATGCAGCAGACCGTCGAACCGGACATCGAGGAATATCCGCACTTCGACCGCAAACCGCGCACCCAACGCGAGGAATCGACTCAAGGCCAGCTTCCCATCCCCGCAAGCATGCCGGAACAGCCGTTCCGACCCACAGAGCAGGGAACGTTCACCAGCGGCCAGAACAGGCCTTTGCTGGACCCACAGACGCATCTGAACAAGAATGCCACCTTCGATACGTTCGTACCAGGCGACTCCAACAGGTTCGCACGTACCGTCGCCCTTGCCGTAGCCGAAGGTTCGGGACACGACTTCAATCCGTTATGTATCTATGGCGGCTCCGGTCTGGGCAAGACGCACTTGTTGAACGCCATCGGCAATTACGCCCTGGTCAAGGATCCGAATCTGAAGGTTCGCTACGTAACCAGCGAGGAATTCACCAACGAATTCATCGAGGCGTTGGGCGATACCAACCAGAATTCCGGCCAAATCAAGGAATTCAACCGCCGTTACCGCGAGGTCGACGTACTGCTGATCGACGACATCCAGTTCTTGAGCGGCAAGGAAGCTACACTCGAGCAGTTCTTCCATACGTTCAACACGTTGCATCAGGCCAATAAGCGCATTGTGATCGCCTCCGACGTACCGCCAAAAGACCTCAAGGGGTTCCAGGCACGCCTGATCTCCCGCTTTGAATCCGGACTGACCGTTGACGTCAAGCCGCCGGATCTGGAGACCCGAATCGCCATTCTGCGCATGATGGCCACCATGAACGGCTCCAACATTCCCAACGATGTGCTCAATCTCATCGCGGAGCGCTTTACCGAAAACATCCGCGAGTTGGAAGGTGCGCTGAACCGCGTGACCGCCATGGCCTCGCTCAGCAACCAACCGGTCACCCGTGCGTTGGCAGAGCATACCCTGCAAGATTTCTTCACCTCCGATGTGGAAATCAAGCCGGCTGACATCATCAGTCAGGTAGCCAAGTACTTCCATCTGACCTTCGACGATATCGTCGGGCGCTCCCGCACCAAGAACATCGCCTTGGCTCGTCAGGTGGCCATGTATCTGGTGCGTGAGCTCACCAGCATGAGCCTGAACGATATCGGCCTGGTATTCGGCGGCAAGGACCACACCACCGTCATGCATGCCTATACCCGTATCAGCGATGAGATGCAGGAAAAGCAGGAAATCTACAACTATGTGATGGAACTGACGGTTCGTCTGAAGCAGCATTCCTCTGAAAAATAGGGTCTCACCGGCATTGTCATTATCTAGTAAATTATTTTACTGGAGTAAATATTTACCGAAGTTGACACGCCGTGCCGTGCACAATAATCGTCGAATTTATCCACATGGTTATGCACAAATGTGGGAAAATCCCGTGGGTAAGCCGTTGAAAACACCTAATTCGTCCGTGGGCAACTCGTGGATGCATCACCGTAGGTTGTGGATAAGACGCAGACTTGATTCTGTCTGTGGATAAGTCGGCATGTTTTCCACAAGTCATCCCAATGTTATCCACAATCGAGTTATCCACCTTTGCCCTTGCAAATAATGTGGTCCCGGAACTTACCCACATTATCCACAGGCCTTATTATGACGAAGAGAGTTGGTTATTGAAAGATCATCGTCATCGCCATAAGTGGGGAATTCCCCATGATGCGCAAACACCGCGCACTTCGCTAGAATGACTTGTAGCCTGAACGAAATGAGGAATCCGTCATGAAAGTCGAAATCAACTCCCAAGCGCTTGCCGACGCAGTAGCCTGGACCACCCGCGTTATCGACGCCCGTCCTGCAACACCGATTCTGGCAGGCATCCGTCTTGAAGCCATCGATGGCACTTTGCAGCTCTCCGCCTTCAACTATGCGATTTCCGCACGTCACCATATCGAAGCGGGCATCGATGAAGCCGGCACGGCCTTGGTGCTTGGCAAACTCCTTGCCGATATCACCAAGTCGCTCCCTTCCGAGAAGACCTACCTATCAACCGACGGCTCGACCATGACCATCACTTCCGGCAAGTCCACCTTCACCATGCAGCTGATGCCGGATAACGAATATCCGGATCTCCCTGTGGTTCCGGCCAAGCTCGGCCAAGTAGACTCCCCCACGTTCATGCAGGCCGTCAACCAAGCTTCCGTAGCCGTCTCCCGTGAAGAGAACCGCCCGGTACTGACCGGCATTCGCGTGCAGTTCCAAGGCGATAAGGTCATCATGAGCTCCACCGACCGCTTCCGCCTGTCCCGCTCGAGCTTCACCTGGACTCCGGAAAATCCCGACATCAACACCACTGCTCTGGTACGTGGAGCACTCCTTCGTGACGTGGCCCGTTCGCTCGACGAGCATCAGAACATCGTGCTCGATTTCGATCCGGAGAGCCCTTCTCTGCTCGGCTTCGAAAACGCCGGCCGCGTATCCACTTCGCAGCTGATTGACGGGGAATTCCCCGCCGTCGACCGCCTATATGCCGACGAATACCCGATTCACGCGATTATCGACAAGCAATCCCTGATCGGTGCCATCAAGCGCGTCTCCCTGGTCGCCGAACGCAATGCCCCGATTCGCATGGCCTTCGCCGGACAAGAGCTGACGCTGTCCGCAGGCACCGCCGATGAGGCACAGGCCAAGGAGATCATTGATATCGACATGGACGGCGATGACATCACCGTGGCCTTCAACCCGTCCTACCTGATCGAAGGTCTGAGCGCCATCAGCGAACCATTCGTCCGCATGAAGATGACCACGGCGGTCAAGCCGGTGGAATTCAACGGCCAGCAGGAAGCGGATTCCGACGAATCCATGGACTACCGTTACCTGCTCGTGCCGATGCGCTTCAACAGCTGACGGCATTCACCGACATCAGGGCTGAATATCGCCTAAAAGGGCATATTCAGCCCGTACTTATATATGATTCGAGGGTTCTCATCCATGCACATCTCACGGCTCGCGCTCGACCACTACCGTTCCTGGGAGCGTTGCGTGCTCGATTTCGAGCCGGGAGTGAACATCCTGCAAGGGGCGAACGGACTGGGCAAAACCAACATCGTGGAAGCCGTGGAGGTGCTGTCCACCGGTTCCAGTCATCGCACCTCATCCTCACTGCCGCTTATCGAGAGAGGCTGCGCCTCGGCAACCATCCGCGCAAACGTGGAAGATGACCGGAACCGGCATTCCTATGAGGTGACCATCGCGGCGCGAGGCGCCAACCGAGCACGTATCGACGGTGGCAATTCCCTGTACATGAGGGATGTCATCGGCAAGATTCCCTCCGTATCGTTCACCCCTGAAGATCAGCGTCTGGTATCGGGAGATCCGGCCACCAGACGCAATTTCATCAATCAGGCCGGTGCCCTGCTAATACCGCACTATATGGAGCGGCTGCAACAGTTCACGCATGTGGCCAAACAACGTACGGCCCTGCTTAAGCAGCTCGGGGACCGTGGTGACTTCGATCCTCAGTATGGTCGGCAGGCCGCCCTGAGCGGGCTGGAGATATGGACCGGCCAATTCATCGACATCGGCATGGCCTTGACCCACGACCGTGCCACGCTGATCGAACGGCTTTCCGAACCGTTCAGTCGTGTATATGCGTCTCTGGCGGGAATCGACCAGCAGACATTGTTGCATTATGAGCCTTCTTTCGACGAAGTGATGCTCTACGATGATCCTGCCGCGGAGATCAGTCGGCATTTCCAGCGCATCTACCCCGGCGAAGTGGCACGTGGACAGAACCTGATCGGTCCGCATCGTGATGATCTGACGTTGACGTTGCATGGCATGCCGACTCGCGAATTCGCCTCGAACGGTGAAATGTGGACGATGGCGTTGGCTCTGAAGATGGCATTGTATGAAACGGTCTGCGCCGACCAGCAGACCAAGCCGATCGTGATTCTCGATGATGTGTTCGCCCAGCTTGACGAGTCCCGGCGCGAGCAGATTCTGGATTTCGCCAGACGGCAGGATCAGGTGCTGATCACCGTCGCCGCGGCCAGCGACATTCCCGCAACGCAGGCGCATGTGATCGACGTGGCCGCGTTACGCGATCATGCTGACGATGACGATGACGATGCGCTGGGTGCGCTGATGGCCACACTGGCCGCAGGACGGAAGGCGGAAGAGCGCTGATGACGAATCCTCCCGTATGCGACATACTCAAGCTGGACCAACGCAAGTTGCCTGCGGAGGTGTTCGAACGCGTCTCACATCGTGCGGGACTGCTGAAGGAACGTGAACGCAAGGCGAGACTGGCGTGGGAGAATTTCGGCAAACCCGGGCGGGATCCGCAGAAAGTCGGCAACATCTTCGGCTTGATCGCAACCCAGGGCAAGTGGACGCCACATCTGAAAATCGCGCAGATGCAGAATCATTGGGACCAGGTGGTCGGTCGGGAGAACGCCATGCACACTTATCCGGTATCCTTGCGTGACGGCATCCTGACGATTCGCTGTGACAGTCCGGCGTGGACTACCACGATGAACTATATGATTCCCGAGCTCACGCGCATCATCCGCGAAAAACTCGAAGGACTGACCATCAACGAGGTACGGGTGACGGGCCCACAGCAGCAGTCATTCAGCCGTGGGCGGATTTCTCGGCGTACCCGCTACTGAATCTCCGTTGGTTTCACGCGCATCGGGGCGGTGCCTTCCCCGCTTTCCATGAACAAGCGGCGAAATCGGCTCTATTCCGAGGAATACTGCCTCTATTGAGGTGTCCCCCTCCATGAGTAGAATATCAAGCAGTGTATGTAAATGCCTAGAAGGGGCCTTTATTTGCGTTCTAGGTGGTATCGCCCGCGCAAATGACCTTCATCGGCGGGAAAAATGCAGGAAGGAATCTCTGTGGCAGACCTTGACGCGGATTCGCTGAACGAATCAGCTGAAAACACGCAGGAAGATCAGATTCAGAACGATCAGCTCGAAGATGCGCAGCTCGACGACTCATTGTCGCCCGAACACTATGACGCCTCCGATCTGAGGGTGCTGGAAGGCCTTGAGGCGGTGCGTATCCGTCCGGGCATGTATATCGGCTCCACCGGCCCACGCGGCCTGCACCATCTGGTCTATGAGATCGTCGACAACTCCGTCGATGAGGCTTTGGCCGGCTATGCGTCGCATATCGAGGTGACGATTCTGCCGGACGGTGGCGTACGCGTGGTCGACGACGGACGAGGCATCCCGGTCGACGAAGTGCCTGGCGAGGGCGTTTCCGGCGTGGAGACCGTGATGACCAAGCTGCACGCAGGCGGCAAGTTCGGCGGCGGCGGATATGCGGTCTCCGGCGGCCTGCACGGCGTGGGCATCTCCGTGGTGAATGCGCTGTCCACCCGCGTCGACATCGAAGTGCGTCGTCAGGGCTTCCACTGGACACAGACCTACGTCGACCAGAAGCCGACCGCCCGTCTGGCCAAGGGCGAGCCGATGGCCGAAGGTGAATCCACCGGTACCTCCGTGACCTTCTGGGCCGACGGCAAGATTTTCGAAACCACCACCTACGATTTCGAAACCCTGCGCAATCGTTTCCAGCAGATGGCCTTCCTGAACAAGGGACTGAAGCTCTCCCTGACCGATCTGCGCGAGCCTGATCAGGCGGGCGACGAGGTCGCCGGCGAGCTTGACGAGACCGAAACCAAGCATCAGACCGTCACCTACCAGTACAACGAAGGCATCAAGGACTACGTCGACTATCTGGTCAAGTCCCGCAAGGTGACGCCGGTCGAAGAGGACGTCATCGATTTCGAGGCGGAAGATCTGAAAATCGGCATTTCCGCGGAAATCGCCATGCAGTGGACCACCGCCTACTCAGAAGCCGTGCACACCTTCGCCAACACCATCTCCACCACCGAAGGCGGCACCCACGAGGAAGGTTTCCGAGCGGCGTTGACCTCGCTGATCAACCGGTACGCCCGAGAGAAGAACATTCTCAAGGACAAGGATGAGAACCTCTCCGGCGACGATGTGCGCGAAGGTCTGACCGCAGTAGTGTCCGTCAAGCTCACAACCCCGCAGTTCGAAGGCCAGACCAAGACCAAGCTCGGCAATTCCGAGGCCAAGACCTTCGTGCAGCGCGTGATGACCGACAAGCTTGGCGATTGGTTCGATGCCCACCCGAGCGAAGCCAAGAACATCATCCAGAAGGCCATCGAGGCATCCCGTGCGCGCATCGCGGCCAAGAAGGCACGTGAGAACACCCGTCGTAAGTCGATTTTCGAATCGGCCGGCATGCCCGACAAGCTTAAGGACTGCCAATCCAACAATCCTGAGGAATGCGAGCTGTTCATCGTGGAGGGTGATTCCGCAGGCGGCTCCGCAATCCAAGGGCGCAACCCGATCACGCAGGCCATTCTGCCGTTGCGAGGAAAGATCCTCAATACCGAGCGCGCCAGCCTGGACCGTATGATGAAGTCCGAAACCATCGAATCGCTGATCACCGCCGTCGGCGGCGGATATGGCGAGGATTTCGATCTGAGCAAGGTACGGTATCACAAGGTCATCATCATGGCCGATGCCGATGTGGATGGCGCACATATCGCCACCCTGAATCTGACACTGTTCTTCCGCTACATGCGGCCGATGATCACCGCTGGCTACGTGTACGTGGCCATGCCGCCGCTGTACCGTCTGAAGTGGACCAAGGGTGCGCACGACTTTGTGTACACCGACGCCGAACGTGACCGTGTGCTCGCCGAAGGCAAGGCCGCCGGCCGTCAGTTGCCGAAGGGTGAGGGCATCCAGCGCTATAAGGGTCTGGGTGAGATGAGCTATCAGGAACTGTGGGAAACCACCATGGATCCGGAACATCGCATCCTGAAGCAGGTGCAGATCGAGGATGCGGCCGCGGCCGACGAAACCTTCTCCATGCTCATGGGAGACGAAGTCGAACCACGCCGTCTGTTCATCCAGCGCAATGCCAACAAGGTCAGCTGGATCGACGCATAAGGGACTTCAAGGCAAGGATTAGAAATTGGCAGACGAAAACAACAACAACGAAGAGGGCCAGTTCGTGCCTGACGGCTCCATGGAACCGCTAAGCCCGCAAGAGGCCGACAACACCGATTACGGCCTGATGACCGGCGAACGCATCCAGAAGAAGGACCTGCGTCAGGAAATGCGCGACTCCTATCTGTCGTACGCCATGTCAGTGATCGTGGACCGTGCATTGCCGGACGTACGCGATGGCCTGAAGCCGGTGCATCGTCGCGTGATCTACGCGATGTACGACGGCGGATACCGCCCCGATCGTGGCTATTCCAAGTGCGCCCGCGTGGTCGGCGAGGTCATGGGTAAGTACCATCCGCACGGCGATTCCGCCATCTACGACACCTTGGTGCGTATGGCGCAGTCCTGGTCGATGCGCTACATGCTCGTCGATGGACAAGGCAACTTCGGCTCCCCCGGCGACGATCCGGCAGCGGCAATGCGTTACACCGAATGCCGTATGGCGCCTCTTGCCATGGAGATGGTGCGCGATATCGACAAGGACACCGTCGACTTCCTACCGAACTACGATGGCAAGACCCAGGAGCCGACCGTGCTGCCGGCCCGCTTCCCGAACCTGCTCTGCAATGGATCGTCCGGCATCGCCGTCGGCATGGCCACCAATATCCCGCCGCACAACATGCGTGAGGTGGCCGAAGGCGTGCATTGGGCACTGGACCATCCGGAAGCCAGCCGCGAAGAACTGCTCGACAATCTGATCCGCATTATCAAGGGGCCGGATTTCCCTACCGGTGCGACGATTCTCGGTCACAAGGGCATCGAACAGGCCTACCGTACCGGTCGAGGCCTGATCACCATGCGTGCGGTCGTAAACACCGAGGAAATCAAGGGCCGCATGTGCCTGGTGATCACCGAACTGCCATATCAGGTGAACCCGGATCGACTGGTCGTATCCATCCGTGAAGCGGTGCGTGACGGCAAAATCCAAGGCATTGCCGATATGCGTGACGAAACCTCCGGACGTACCGGTCAGCGACTCGTGCTCGTACTCAAGCGTGACGCCGTGCCGAAGGTGGTTCTCAACAATCTGTATAAGCACTCGCAGCTGCAGCAGACTTTCGGTGCCAACATGCTGGCACTGGTCGACGGCATGCCGCGTACATTGAGCTTGGACGCGTTCATCCGCCACTGGGTGAGCCATCAGCTTGACGTGATCGCACGTCGTACCGCATACCTCAAGCGTGAGGCCGAGGAGCGTGACCACATCCTGCAGGGCTATCTGAAGGCCCTTGACATGATCGATGAGGTGATCGCCCTCATTCGCGCCTCTGAATCCGCTGAGACCGCCCGTACGGGCCTTATGGATCTGCTTGATGTGGATGAGGTGCAGGCCGACGCCATTCTGGCCATGCAGCTACGCCGACTGGCCGCATTGGAACGTCAGAAGATCCTCGACGAGCACAATGAGCTCATGCGCAAGATCGCCGACTACAACGACATCCTCGCCAAGCCGGAACGCCAGCGCAAGATCGTGGGTGACGAACTCGACGAAATCGTCGCCAAGTACGGCGATGAACGCCGCACCCGGATTCTGCCATACTCCGGCGAAATGAACGTCGAAGACCTGATCGCTGAAGAGAACGTGGTCGTGACCGTGACCCATTCCGGCTTCATCAAGCGTACCAAGGCCGACGAGTACCGTGCGCAGCACCGTGGCGGTAAGGGCATCAAGGGCGCCAAGCTGCGTGAGGATGACGTGGTTGATCACTTCTTCCTGACCAGTACGCACAACTGGCTGCTGTTCTTCACCAACAAGGGTCGTGTATACCGGCTGAAGGCCTACGAGCTGCCGGAGGGATCGCGTGATTCCAAGGGTCAACATGTGGCCAACCTGCTGCAGTTCGGTCCGGATGAGGCCATTCAGACCGTATTGTCGATTCCGAACTACGAGGTGTCCAAGTATCTTGTGCTTGCCACCCGTTCCGGCAAGGTCAAGAAGACTGCGCTTGCCGAATACGACTCCCCTCGTCAAGGTGGTCTGATCGCAGTGCGATTGATGACCGACGAGAACGGCGAGAACGCCGACGAGCTGATTGGCGCTGCACTGTGCAACGCCGAAGACGACATCATCCTCGTCTCCAAGCTGGGCATGAGCCTGAAGTTCCAGGCCGATGACGAGCAGCTGCGTCCGATGGGCCGCCAGACCGCAGGTGTGCAGGGCATGAAGTTCCGCGAAGGCGACGAGCTGCTGGCCATGGACGTGGTCTGGGGCGATTCCGACAAGGATCTGCTCGTGGTCACCAATGAAGGCTTCGCCAAGCGTACGGCCATCAGCGAATATCGTTTGCAAGGCCGTAACGGCTACGGCGTCAAGGCCGTGCAGTTAGCCGAAGGCCGTGGCTCCCTGGTGGGCGCCGTGATCGTGGAGGAAGATGACCAGGTCATGGCCATCATGAAGTCCGGCAAGGTCATCCGTTCCAACGTCGCCGAAGTCAAGCGCACGGGCCGCAACACCCAAGGCGTAACGCTCGCGAAGCCCGACAAGAACGACGAAATCATCTCCATCGCCCGTAATGAGGAGAAGGAGAACGAAGACGATGAGCCAGCCGAAGGAGCCCCTGCGGAAGCGGTGGACGGGCAGGCCGTCACCACTCAATCAGGCGAGAATGTAGAGGCCTCGGCCAAGACCGAGTAATCGGCGGCAAACACTGGTAGCCTCAGCCTAAGAAGCTGGGCATAACCTTGCAAGGAGCAACGATGAGCGAGAACATGGAAGAACAAGAGCCGAGCGCACAGTCTCCGGCATCCGAAGCTCAGGAAACCGAAAACCACGCCCCTCGCGTGGCCCGTTCCGCTTCGAGCCAGCCGCTGATCGGCGCCGAGCAGGTGCGTGCCCATGAAGGTGCGGTCAAATCGGTGCAGGGCAAGAGCCGTCGTGGTGCGCCTCGTGCACGCCGCATGAGTCTGTCCCTGACGCGTATCGATGCATGGTCGGCGGCGAAGGTGGCATTCATGCTTTCCATCGCCGGAGGCATCATTCAGATCGTTGCCGCGGCACTGCTGTGGATGATGCTGAATGTGGTCGGCGTGTTCGACCAGGTGACGCAGATTGTGTCTTCCACTGGCTTGGATGCCGGCGGATTTGACTTGGCCAACGTGCTGTCACTGAGCACGGTGCTGAGTGCGGTCACCATCTTCTCGATCATCGAGGTGATACTGATTACCGTGCTGGTGACCATCGTCACGTTGCTGTACAACGTGGTGAGCACGTTGGTGGGCGGCATCCACGTGACTTTGGGCGATGACTGATTCGGACGCACGCCAACAAGCGTAAGAAGGCGGCACTTCCTTTCGGAGGTGCCGCCTTCTTCGTATTCACATATGCCCCGCTGGTGTTTGCCGCCGTGTTTGTCCGATTCTGGAGAATCGGACAATGAGAGCGTGAAAAGCACCCCACGGATGTCCGATTCTCCAGAATCGGACATGTAAGGCATCAGCAATGGTCTTGAGTGTCCGAAAATCCAGAATCGGACATCTTGGACAGATAACACAATGCCGATCCACGCGGATAGAGAGGAATCGATCCGCGTGAACCGGCAAGTTCGGTTGAGTGGGCTATCGGACTAGAGCACGCCCTGAGCGACCATGGCGTTGGCTACCTTGACGAAGCCGGCCGCGTTGGCTCCGAGCATCAGATCGCCTTCATGGCCGTATTCCTTGGCTGCGGCCAAGGAGCTGGCGACGATGTTCTCCATGATGGACTTCAGCTTGTCATCCACCTCTTCAGAGCTCCATGAGAGACGGTAGGAGTTCTGGCTCATCTCGAGACCGGAAACTGCCACACCTCCAGCGTTAGCGGCCTTGGCGGGGCCATAGAGCACGTTATTGGCCTGGTAGACGGCGATCGCCTCTGGAGTGGACGGCATATTCGCACCTTCGCATACCACGGTGCAGCCATTGGCCACGAGTGTCTTGGCGGATTCCTCGTCAATCTCGTTCTGAGTGGCGCATGGCAATGCGATGTCGCACGGAACCGTCCATACACCTTTGCATCCCTCGTGATATTCGGAGCCCGGCACACGCTCGGCGTATTCCTTGATACGGCCACGATGACCCAGCTTGATGTCCTTGACCACATCGAGCTGAATGCCATTCGGATCGTAGATGTAGCCGTTGGAGTCGGATGCGGTCACGACCTTCGCACCGAGAGCCTGAGCTTTCTCCGTGGCGAAGATGGCCACATTGCCCGATCCGGAAATGGCTACGGTCTTGCCTTCGAAGGAATCATTCTTCAGCACTCGCAGGGCCTCTGCGGTGTAGTAGCACAGACCGTATCCGGTGGCCTCGGTGCGTGCCAGAGACCCGCCGAACTCGAGACCCTTGCCCGTGAGTACGCCGGAGTATTCGTCGCGGATACGCTTGTACTGGCCGAACAGGTAGCCGATCTCACGGCCGCCGACGTTGATATCGCCTGCCGGAACATCGGTGAACTGGCCGATATGGCGGCATAGTTCGGTCATAAAGGCCTGACAGAAACGCATGACTTCGGCATCGGACTTGCCCTTCGGGTCGAAGTCGGAACCGCCCTTGCCACCGCCCATCGGCAGGGTGGTCAGGGAATTCTTGAGGATCTGTTCGAAGCCGAGGAACTTGATCACGCCTTCGTTCACGCTCGGATGGAAGCGCAGACCGCCCTTATACGGTCCGATTGCGGAATTGAACTGGACGCGATAGCCGCGGTTGACCTGCACCTTGCCTTCATCATCGGTCCAAGCGACACGGAATTTGACCACGCGCTCCGGCTCGACAAGGCGTTCAAGCACGCCTGCCTTCTCATATTCCGGATGCTTCGCAACTACTGGTTCAAGGCTTTCGAAAACCTCAAGAACGGCCTGCAGGAATTCCGGCTGGTCGCCATCACGTTGTTCGACCTGTGTGTATACGCGCTTGACGTACTCGTCAGTGAGCATATTCTTCCCCTTCGGGATAGTTGGGTTATCAATAAGACGGTCTCATTCTAGGTATGCAAGGTTGGACGTCACAAGATATTGCTCAGGATTTGGCTGAGAGTTTGATGTCCGATTCTCCAGAATCGGACATCCGGACACGGTCCGGGGGCCTGTGAATGTCCGATTCTGGAGAATCGGACAGATTGAGTTTGGCGTATAAACAGACACGGTAAGGTTGATAGCAGGACGATTGATATGAAACGCAAGGGGTTATGGGTCGGATGAGTGCGAACAAAGCGGGCCGAAAGGCAAGCATGGGAGACGTGGCCGCAGCGGCCGGCGTTTCCAAAACCACCATCTCACGGTATCTGCATGGCGAATTCGGTTACATGTCGGAACAAACCAAAGCGAAAATCGAGGGTGTCATCAAAGAGCTTGGATACCGTCCGAACAAAATGGCCCAAAGTCTCAAGGCTACGGTCAGCCATATGGTCGGTGTGAGCATAGCGGATATGGGCAACCCTTTCAGTTCCCTGCTGATCAAAGGAATCCAGGAAGAATGCCGAGCGCGCGATGTGCAGTTGCTGGTCAGCGATTCCAACAATCAACCCACATTGGAGCGGGCCAATATCGAATCGTTGCTCGATGCGCAGGTTGACGGACTGATCGTCAATACGGTCGGTAATAACGATGACTGGTTGGTGCGATTTCATGATCGCGCGAATCGCAAACCGGTGGTGATGCTTGATCGCATTGTGCTGCCGTTGATTTATGACAGCGTTACCAATAACAATGACGCTGCGGTGCGTGAGATGCTGGAATACCTGAAAGGGCAAGGATTCGCATATGTCGTGTTCGTAATGCGTCCTGGTGAGGGCATCAGTACTCGTACCGCGCGTCGTCAGGCAGTGGAACGGTATTGCGATGATTTGGGCCTTGGCGGTGAAGTGCTGGTCTATGACGACGGGATTGATGGATTGCGTTCGAGAATCGCCAACCTGTTGGAATTGTGCGGAAATCGGAAGACATGTCTGTTCGCCAACAACGACGAAAGCATGCGGGACATACTGGAAGCTACCTCAGCGGGACTGCGAAGGCGTGTGGGTGTGTGCTCGTTTGCCGATGAGCATTGGGCCAAATACAGCGGTCCCGGCATCACGTGTCTGGATCAAGAGCCCATGCTGATGGGCCGCAGAGCTGCGCAAAAGCTGTTCGCACGTATCTATGACGGGTCGGAGGAACCGTGTTCCTTGGATGAGGTACCGGCCAGACTATGCATCTTCGCATCGACTGAAATCTAACTGATCGGATTCCTTTTCAGCGGGAAGGGAATGTGCTGTAAATAAGCGGAACACGCCGTAGTTAACCGGTAAACAAAATCTGCTGTATGCTCATAGTTAACCGGTAAACGAAACCGATAAACTAAAACGGTGCACTATCCTATCTGATGCATTGACCCCATCCATTACCAGCTCAAGGAGGAGCGGAACATGATCATATGGATCATGGGCATATTGCTGATTGCCTCATTCATCTGCTTTGTCATCTACGCGATGAAAGGCGGTAATCTCACCATTGGATTCTTCATTCTCACCATTGTGTGGACCCTCGTTTATTTCCTAGGAATACCATTCGGCATAGGAAAGCCGTTCGATGTCATCGAGGAGACCTTCGCTCAGCCGGCGTTGACCTACGGTTCCACCATCATCCAGATCATTTGCGGTGCATGGTTCGGACGTGTGCTGGTCGACACCGGCATCGCGGCCTCCATCTCATACCGCACAGCCAAGGTCGGTGAGAAGAGTCCGGTGCTGGCCACCATCTGCATGGCTCTGGTCACCTGTCTGATTTTTACCAGTGCGTATGGGGTGGGTTCCGCCATAGCCATCGGCGTGATCCTGTTCCCGATTCTTGGTCGTCTCGGTGTCCCCAAACGTATCGCGGTACCGGTATTCACCCTCTCCATCGGTGCGGCAATGTGGATCAATAGCGTGTTGTTCGTACAATTTGCGGCCTTCTATCAGGACTACAAGTCTCCTGACGGGCAGATCGTGGAATGGGGAAACCACTACCTGCGCTTCGGCATCTCGGCCATGGTCGTGCAGATGATCGGCGTAATCATTTTCATCCTGATCAATACCAAATCCATCAAAAACGGCAAGCCATATGAAGTGGGGGACCCTGCTGACCAGGCCGCTGAAATCCCCCAGGTGCCGATTTGGACCTATGTGTTGCCTATAGTACCGGTCGCCCTGAGCATCATCTTCGAATGGGATGCTGTTCCGGCGCTATTCCTGGCTTCCATTGCCGCCTTCTTGGGAACCGGACATATGAAAACCTACAGAGGATTCGTACGCATCCTCAATTCCACTGCGAAAACTGCCATTGGCGACATCGGTAGCCTGATCATCATGTTGCTCGTGCTGCGTTTCTTCCAACATGCAGCGGTTACCGTCATGGCCGACTTCGGTCCGGCACTGACTTCCGTAGTGCCCAACAACGAATTGATTCTTGCCGTCACGGTGTGCATTCTTGCACCGCTTGCCCTTTTCCGCGGTCCTCTGGAACTGTATGGCGCTGGTTCGGCCGTTATCAGCATTCTGATGGGCATGGGCATCTTTAACGCATGGTTCCTGTTCGCACTGCTCGTGGTACCGTCCATGACCTGCATCTCCAGCTGTGTGACGCAGTCGTGGAATATGTGGGCGGTCGAATACAACGAACTCGAACCCAAAACCTTCCTCAAGAACGGCGTGCCGGTGTACTGGCTATGCACATTCCCCATCATGGGGCTCGCCTCCCTGCTGCTGTTCTGAATGCACATAACCTCGCCGGTTGTTCGAATCATCCTGTGACGGATGACCGGCACCACCACATGAGAATCAAGGATTTCAATCATGAACATTATCGGTATCAACACCCTCGTCTACATGGATGCACTGCGTGACGGCGCCACACAATCCGAGCTGCTCGGCAGCATCGCGGAACTTGGCGTCACCCTTGCTGAAGTCCGCCGTGAATACATCGCCGGAGACGACGAATTCAACGCCATCGCAAACGCTGCGCGGATCAACGGTCTGCGGCTGTTCTATTCCGTTCCGGAATCCATCACGGTCAACGGTGACGTCAATCCCAGATTCGAAGAGTTCCTTGATGAAGCGCAACGTATGGGCGCATCCAATGTGAAATTCAATCAGGGAGACATCAACAATGTGGATTTGGAGGTGTTGCGGCGTATCGATGAGTCATCGGCTGCGCACGGCGTGACTTTGACCATCGAAAATGATCAGACGCCGGAAAACGGTACCTTCGCATGTACCAGCGCATCACTTGACCATATCGTCGCCAATGGTGGCAAGGTGGGCTACACCTTCGATCTGGGCAACTGGTATTGGCGCGACGAAGATGCCGTCCGAGCCTTCGACAGGCTGTTGCCCTACATCACCGTCTTCCATTTGAAGAATGTCAACGGGGCTTCCGACAAGACACAACTTGCGACGACCATGCTCGAAGACGGCGTGATCGACTGGAAGAAGATGCTGCAACGTCTACCGGAAACGGTGCCGGTCTTCCTGGAATTCCCGATTCCATCGGATCGACTCGCTGAGCAGCTATCCATCGTACGCAATGCCGTCAATCAAGCATCGCACTGAACCCCTTATGAAATTTTCCGTACAACTTCCATAGAACCGCGAAATGAAGGAACTGCAATGTCTGAAGTCATGACCATCGGCGAACCCATGGTAAATCTCATCGTCGATTCGCAAGAAACCTATCTGGAAGCCCGTACACTCCCACGGGAGATGGCAGGCGCGGAATTCAACGTGGCCATCGGCGTAACGCGCCAAGGGCATTCCATACGCTATGTGACCACGCTCGGCAACGATTGGCAGGGCGATCTCATCCTCGACTATATGAATGGCATCGGTATTGATACGCGTAACATTCGCCGCGTATCCGAATCCGCAACAGGATACCAGCTGAAGGTGCGATCCAGTGATGGCGAGCCGAAAGTCATTTATTTCCGTTCCGGTTCGGCTGCTTCGCGGACCACGCCGGATATTGTTGATGACATTGATTTCGACGGCATCAAGATTCTGCATATCACAGGCATATTCTCAGCGTTGGCGCCGAACACGTACGACACGGTGACCCGACTGGTGGATACGGCGAAACAGCATGGCGTGACCGTGCTATTCGACCCGAATCCCCGGCCTACACTATGGCCCAGCGAAGAGGCCATGATTGATGCCACTAACAAGCTGGCTGCAAAATCCGATGTGTTCATGCCTGGGTTGGAGGAAGGTCGGCTATTCTCCGGCAAGACCGGACCACGCGACATTGCCGAGTGGTACCTCGACATGGGCATAGGCAAGGTCATCATCAAATTGGGCGATGTCGGCTCCGTACTGTTTGAAAGGACCTCGGACGGCGACTTGAGTGAAACGGTCGTACCTAGTTTCATCGTAAACGTCGTCGATACCGTCGGCGCGGGAGATGGGTTCGCATCGGGCGTCATCACGGCTTTGCTGGAAGGGCTCGACAATGAGCGGTTGTTGGAACGAGCCAATGCGGTCGGGGCCATTCAGGTCACCAGCGTTTCCGATTCCGAAGGTCTGCCGACATCCGAGGAATTGCGCGAATTCATCGCATTGACCCCGCGTAAGGAAATCTCGTTGTAAGTGTCCCGACACTCACAATGCAACATGCAACATATGTGGCATGGCCAATGGAAGGATCATCATGAAACTACAGGTTGCCATCGATCGCGTTCCCGTGGAACGTGCCATGGAAATCGTGAAGAACATCACCTCTGAAGCGAACATCATCGAAATCGGTACTTCTCTTACCAAGGAATTCGGTATGCGTGCTCTACGGCCCGTTATTGAGGCCACGGAAGGTGTCGCCGTGCTCGGAGACATCAAGACCTGCGACGAGGGCAAATATGAATTCGATCTCGGCTACCGATGCGGATTTTCGTATCTGACGGTCATGGGGTCCGCCTCAATGGGAACGTTGGAGGCATGCGCCCGCTCCGCTGCGGAACATGATGGCCTGATGATGATTGATCTGCTGGAATGCGATGAGACGCGCATTGAGCGCATTAGCGGCTTTACGGACGCGATCTACTGCTTGCACACCTCCACTGATGAGGGCTCTACTGCAGATCCCGTCGCACAGGTGCGTGCGTTCAAGACACGGTTCCCTCAGATTCAGCATCTCGCGATTGCTGGAGGTATCAAGAAACATCATCTTGCCGCCTTGTCGCAGGAAAACATCGACATCGTCATCATGGGTTCGGCCATCACCAAGGCCGACGATATTGCAATGGCATGCCGAGCATGCAGGAAGGAAATGAAATGATCGACAACAATCGCGTTCTCGAACGGATCGTCGAAGAAATCCAAGGCGTGATAGCCAGAATGGATGAAAATGACCTTGAACGGGCCATGGCATTGATTACCAAAGGTTCACGCATCTATGCGGCAGGGGAGGGACGCTCCGGTTTTCAGGCTCGCAGTTTCGCGATGCGCATGATGCATATCGGCTATACGAGCTACATGATGGGGGAAACCATCTGTCCGTCCATGCGTGAGGGTGACGTATTGCTGGCCATCTCCGGTTCCGGTAAAACCCGGCGTACCGTGGAAGACGCCGAAGCCGCCAAAAATCTTGGCGTACGAGTGATAGCAGTAACCTCCAAATCGGATTCCCCTCTTGCTTCCGTGGCGGATGCCGTGATTGTGGTACCAGGTCGGGTAAAGGGCGAATCCAGTGGTTCCATCCAGCTGTTGAGCTCGCTATTCGACCAGTCCGTGCATATCGCGCTCGATGCGCTATGTCTGATGTTGTCTCGCCGAGATGACGTGTCCGATGCCGACGCCAATGCCAACCATGCCAATGTGGAGTGAATGCATGCGTTGAGTGAGGCATTGACACCGCATGGGAAACGTGACGATGTTCCGCTGTGAAACAAGCAGGTATACAACGGCGGAGCATCGTCATTTTTGTTATGTCTGGATGTCCGATTCTCCAGAATCGGACATCCAGACACGGTCCGGGAGCCTGTGAATGTCCGATTCTGGAGAATCGGACAGATTGCCTTAGCGTATGTTTCCTATAGGATTGGGGGATGGAAGACTGCGGAGGGGTTAATGAAGGTGTCTTCCGAAAATAAGAAGAACAATAACGGGAAACCCCGGGAGGAATCATGATTGAAGGATTCAAGAAGTTCATTGCGCGCGGCAACATGATCGACATGGCGGTCGGCGTCGTTATGGGCGGTGCCGTCACCACTGTGGTCAACGCGATTGTGGACAGCGTCATCAACCCATTCATCGCCATGATCTTCGGCAAACCGAATATGGACGGTTTGCTGGCGATCACGTTCAACGGTGCGACCGTGTCGTTCGGCGCGGTGCTCGGCGCGATCCTGAATTTCCTGATCATCGCCGTCGCCGTGTATTTCTGCATTTTGGTGCCCATCAATAAGTTCCGTGATGTGACCGAGGCGCTGCTGGCCAAGACCAAGCTTGCCGAAGATAAGAAGGCCGAAGAAACGACCGCCGAGGAGCAGACGGTGCAACTGCTTCAGCAGATTCGCGACGAACTCGCCAAGCAAAACGCGGCTCATATCTGACGATAGACCGGCCTTCTCCACCTCAAACGACACCTAAACGGGTACCGATTCAGGTACCCGATACGGCCAATCCGGCTACGTTCGTAGCGATGCCGGTCGTTGGAGAAAAACAACGCAAAACGTTGGGACTATAGGGATTCATGTCGGGCCGATAGGAAATAAAAAAAGGCTTCCGATTGCTCGGAAGCCTTATCTGTGGAGCCAGAGGGGAAGTAGTCGAACTTGGCGGCTTCCCCTTCAGCAAAAGGGTCTTCCGTCTCCTCGTTCAACACTTCCATGGGCACCTCGCGGTTGTCCTCTGAGTACCATGAAGCTACTACGAGCCTGTCCTCGTGCAGATAGATTTTATCGACGAAATACTCAAGGATGGAGTCTCGCACCTCGGTATTGTCGAAATCTGCATGAAGGAACCTGTCAAAATACGCCTTGATGGAGTGCTCGTCCTCAAGAAGCGACTGCCTGACCGTCTCAGCCTCTATAGCGTCATTCAGGGCGTCCTTGCGCTCCTGAAGCTCCGCCATGCGCTTCTGGGTAGCCTCGTTGAATATACCCGCTTCTATCGCCTTGACGAAGTTGGCAAACCCTTTCTCAACGTCCCTGCGCTGCTGCTCAAGGCTCGCGAGGTACTCTGTAGTGCCCCTCGTAGTACTTGGCGGCGTCCACGGCAATTGAGGCGAGGTTCTCGCTATCATCCAACAGCCCTTTGAGAACGCCCGTGACGGCATCTTCGAGCCATTCCTTGCGCACGGGCTTCTTCGTGCACCTCTTCGCCCTCTGCTCCTTGCAGTAGCAGTAATAGTGCTTAGCCCCCGTCTTGCTCGTGCCAGAGACGCCTTGCATGGAGCCTCCGCACTCGCCGCAGTAGAGCTTGCCCGTCAGCCAGTAGCGCGGCGCATCTTGCTCCTGTGCGCTTGCCTTGCGCCTTGCACCAGTGCGCTTGTTCTCGGCAAGCCTCCTCTGCGCCCTGTCGAACGTATCCTCGTCCACAATCTGCGGCATCCCTCCCTCGACGGTAATGCCACCGTGACGGTATTCGCCAATATATGCTCTGTTCTTTAGCAGCTTGTTCATGGTCTTGACACTAAAGAGTGCCTCGCGCGTCGTCCGAAGCCCTTTAGCGTTGAAGTCGTCGCAGATGGACTGCATCGCCTCTCCGTCAGCATAGCGCGTGAACATGTCCAGCACGAAAGGGGCTACAGAATCATCCACTACATGATGCTTCTCATCGTCCACGCCGTAGCCCCATACCTTGTGCCCGTTGTATAGGGCGTGCCCGGCGTTGTAGGTCATCCCACGTCTGATGTTGACGGACAGCTGCCTTGAGTAGAACTCGGCCATGCCCTCCATCATCGTCTCCATGAGCACTGACTCGGGCGAGTCGTCTGGAGTAGGCTCTGCAATGAGGCAGATGCGACAGCCCGCATCACGAATCCACCGCTTGGCGTCCGCAAGCTCGAAACGGTCACGCCCCAGCCTGTCCGTCTTCCACAGGATGACGGCGGCTGGTCTTATCGTACCCACTTCAGAGAGCATGAGCTGGTACTGCGGACGGTCGCTCGTTGTACCCGACATGGCGGCGTCCTCGTACTCCTTCACGATGTTGTAGCCATGAGCCTTGGCGAACGCCTGCGCCTGCTCCCTCTGCTGGTCTATCGACGCCTCGTTCTGGCTATGGGAAGAGAAACGATAGTAGGCTATGGCGAGGTTATTGTCGTTCTGCGTGAAACCCTTCTTAGTCATTACTTGTTGCCTTTGGAGCGGTTATGCGTCTTGCACAGCATCTGGCAATTAGACTCGTCGGTGGAGCCACCGTGGCTCCAAGCGGTCACGTGGTCGGCGTCCATCTCGCTCATCTTGTAGATGCGCTTGGAGTTGTTATCGTCACCGAGGGCGCACAGCGGGCAGTTCGATGTGCCCTCCGCCTCCTTGGTCTGCCTGTCGTACACGCGCTTCTTGGTCTTCTGGTCGAAGACCCTCACGTTGAGCAGCGTCTTGTCGTTCTCTCCGCCGAGGACGTGCTCGAAGATGCCCCTCTTGTTGGTCACCTGCGAGTCGTCTAGCAGGGCGTCCACGCGTGCCTTGACCTTGGACTTCGTGTAAGCCCTTGTGTGGTAGGCCTTGTAGAGGCTGCCCCAGTCCTGCCCGCACATCTCGCTTCCCGTGTAGTCGAACACGGAGTCCACCCAGCCGATGACGGTGTCGAAGTGGTCCTTTAGCTGCTCGATGTTGTCGTCGTTCCTGTGGACGGCCATGTACTCGTCAATCTTGCCGCCGCTCACCCAATCCAGAGCGGTCTCCAGCACGGCCTGCCGCTTCGGGTCGCCCTTGACATAAGTCTGCCACATGCTCATCTTCGCGTTCGCGCTGTTCGAGAAGACCGCCTTCGCCAGATTGACGAAGCTGCCATGATAGGCCGCGTTGCGCAGCTCCTGCTTGACGAGCGGGACGCCCGCAATGTTGATGGTCTCGAACCATGCTTCTATTTCAGACGGAGTGCCCTCGCATACGTAAATCGTCAGATGCGTGCCCACAATCAGGTCCTGCTCATCCTTGGCGAGGCTGCTGAAGTATCTCGGCTTGTCGTCGCGATCCACGGCGAAGGGCCATGACTGGTTCACAAATCTTGCGAACGACGTGATGCGCTGCTGCCCGTCGAGAACCTCATACATGCCATCAGCGTTCCTCACGAAGTAAATCAGGCCCAGCGGGTATCCCTTGAGCAGCGACTCGACCACGGCAACGTCCTTCTTGCCGTCGCCGTAGATGTAGTTTCGCTGGTACTCGGGCTGGATAACGAGCTTGCCGTCAAGGCCGAACAATCCCTTGCCCTCGTTCTTGTCGTACACGAATCCCTTGCAAATGTCACCGACCGTCCAGTCGGTCACAAGCGTCGTCTGCATAATCAATTACCTCCTTTTCGTATTACAAGTATTCTTCGATATGTTTCCTGACCATTGACCGTGCCGTTCATTGTTCCTTTCGCGCGGCTTGTAATACACAGCGGATGGAACATGTCTACAGGCTCCATTTGTGGATGATTGTTATTCTCGCGTAGGTAGACCGTCCATTTATCTTTCCTTCTGCGTTCTTTATCATCCCCGGAATCGACGTTGTACAAGGATGCGAAAGTACGGTTGTACTCTCTCTCTCTCTCTCTCTCTCTCTCTCGTGAAGACTAGGTCTTTGCCGTCATCACCTTTACGAAAAGCCACAATCTCAAACTGATCAGGGTTGTATTTATCCATAAATGTGATAGGAACACCCATTACACCGGATTCCCACGTCATCTCATCGTGAGATACGCCCATAGAGAGTAGCGCCCGCGTCATTTCTTCCTCCGAATGACCAAGCGCGAGGACAAGCGCTTTACTACTTACCCTCTCTACTCGCACGTAAAATCTACCGGTACCTGTTTTACCGTCGGGCAACGGTTCAGGATTTGCGAGACTAAAATCTGCGCCAACAATTTCAAATTGATCTGCATTCCATTTATCAAGGAATGTGATAGGAACACCCATTGCAGCCTCGTAATCTGACGGGATGCACTCAGTGAGGGGAACCTCTATTGCATCATAATTATCGTAATGGGGATACTCCACCTTGCCGTAGTCTTTCTCAAGCTTCTTCTTGAGCTTCTTGTTGAACTTGAGGTTGTGAGCCATCGTGTCGAGAATCATCTTCTCGTGACGCTTCCCGTGGTCAAGGTTGGTGAACCAGCAGGCGGACGCCAAGCGCCCCATCACGACGCCGCCGATTACCTTGTATGCCGACCCCTCTTTCTTGTTCTCAAGGAGCCACTGCTTGTATTCGTCCGTGACGTTGAAATACATGTCTTGGTTCAAGGACTTGTAGCCCAGCCAGACAGCGTTGTTCTGAAGGTGCGGGAACACTTCCTTGTAGGTGATGGCGTTCATGTTGCCAAGAATCACGAACTTCTTGTCCGCCTCAAGAATCCATGCTAGGAACTCGCGGAACAGGGAGAAGGGCGGGTTCGTGATGATGATGTCTGCCTCGTCGCGCAGCCTCTTGACCTCGTCGCTCCTGAAATCTCCGTCGCCTTCGAGGTACCCGCTGAACTCTATGTCGTCGGTGTCCACCATGCCCGAGCCGTCCGTGTCGCTGGCCAGCGTGAACAGCTTTCCGTGCGTCTCGTGCTTGGACTCGTCGTAGAGAGGGGAGTTCAGCTCGAACAGCGTCATCTGCCTGTTGCCCGCACCCTGCGCGTACGACGTGGAAATCAGCTTCCTCAACCCGAAGCGGGTGAAGTTGGCCGCGAAGTATTTAGTGAAGTTCGATCATTCCGGGTCGTCGCACGGCAACAGAACCGTCTTGCCCCTGAACACGTCGGGGTTGTATTCCACGTAGGCGTTCATCTCCGCCTCGATATCACTGTATTGGGTGTAGAACTCGTCATTCTTCGCACTTCTAGCTGCGCTCAAACTCGAATTATCCGCCATTATTTCCCCGATTGCAATAATCCCGTACTATGAAAGTATATAGTTGGCAATGACTGTACCTCTGGAGTTAGGCCTTTTCATTCCAAATTTCATTAGAAAACTGAGCTTCCCGCAAGTCAACGATTGGATACCATTCTACGGATAAAGAAAAGCCAGCCACTTGAATTACTCCAGATGGCTGGCTGTAGAACGGTGTTCTCAATGCGCTAAACAGCTAGAACCTCTACTTTTACTTCTTTGTATATTTGCGGGCTCGTATGAGCATAAGAGCTCCTGCAAAAGTAGTGCAGAGCATTGCGAAGAATGCTGTAGATGTTGAAGTTCCCGTCTTTGCTATAGTCTTTGCTTTTGGCTGCGCAGATGGTGCAGGCGTAACTGCTGGCGTAGGCGCGGCAGCTTTGTCGTAGACGGCGTAAACAGTGATGTTGCCGATCACCTGTGTGTCGCCGGTAAACCATGTTCCTGAACCGTCTTCTGCCGTATTCCATCCCTTGAAGGTGTAACCGTCGTGAGTTGGATTAGCAGGCATAGATTGATCGGTGAGAGAATCGTTGTTTATAGTTTTTCCGCTTTCTGCACTGACTTTTGCGATGACAGATTGTCCATCCATAAAGGTGACGCGAGGATTAACACGGAATGTGTAGGTGATCAGATTTGGCTTTGAAGCATCAGCCTTGGCGTCACGGCCAGAATCGCTTTGCTTTGCAGCCATGTACCAGAAATTATGATGTGTTGTATCTGGGTCTTCTGGTGTTTGTTTAGCTATGAAATCGTATTCACCACCTAATTTTCCAGTGATGGTCAAATCCGTGTTCACTGGAGCATCATCAGTAATAAGCACGTTGTTCACGCTAAGAACTGCCTGCGATGCGGTGTTCTTAACTTTGGCATACCATTCTTTAAGAGAACCTGTATTTATGGATGACTTCTTAACGGTTACGGTTAAAGTATTACCTGATGAAGAGGCTGTGGCGGTGAAGCCTTCAAGACCTGAAATACTTACTGATGACTTGTCTGTGTATTTCATTCCTTGAGGCAAGTCTAGGGTGTAAACCAGCTCAGGATCAGACTGTGTAGATGAGTTCTCCCACCAAGAATTACCTGTTGAATTCCAGCCAGTCTCGGAATCACCGTTATCAGAACTTGCACTTGTTAAGAGAAAAGTAGAGAGTACTTGCTTAATCAGAGTGGTATCCATACTGAAGTGGATATTTTTAGTATCCCCGGCTGAGTACGCAGGTACTTGTGATGACTCAGTATTGCCATCAATAGAGAGGTCACCATAAATATTGAAATCACTCACATTCTTTATGGTGTCTGTTTCTTTGTTTATCCCCAGCGTATTTACCAGCTTTTGGTTGAGGAAAAGGGAATCCAAAGATTGTTGATATTCACCTGTTATATCCCCGCCAAACATGTCATACAGCGTATGGCGTGAGTAAATACCAGTAGTTGGAATCTTTTGGGATGATGTCAATCCCTCTGAGCTGAGCTGTGTTTGTGCAGGAGTGCGCAAACCTTGCGGATAAACTGGATACTGATCTTGCCCAGTCTCTTCAAGAGTTGGTGCCCAATAGTTATCAGAAAGAGCTGATGAAGTGAAAGATGGATCATCAGAGGAGATAGTAGAGCCATCTGCCCAAGCTGTTACTGGGATCAGGCATGCTATTGCAGCTAATGAAACGGTTAATGTTGTAAAAATCCGAGTTTTCTTCATAATAAAACAACCTTGCCTTATCGTGTTACAACAAAGGTAAGTGGCGTGGTAGTGACATTTACCATGCGAGTACCGAATGCCAAGAATCCATACTTATAGAGAGCACATTCACCTGATGCGGTAATTGTCCCCAGATTTTGTGTGGAAGTATTAGTTACTTCAACGGAATAAGGAATATTGATGCTGATAGCGTGTCCGGTTGTGCCCTGCTCAGCAGTGTATAAATCGAAGAAACCTTTGTAATCATTCCAATTGCCAAGATACATAGTGAAAGTAACAGAGTTCGTTGCAGGGTCGTAATCCGGCACTATCTTGCTGATAGTATTTGTATTCTCTGTTGCGGAGATGGCAGAAGAATCAACCACGAAGTTGGATGGGAAAGTAACCTTATAGGTTGCAACAGGGAATTTCTGCCCTTTACTAAACATAACGATGTTTTCGTATTTCTTTCCGCGTAAATCTTTTTTGCCTGCAAAAGTCGATTCATATTTCTGGTATGCACCAGCAAAAAGGTCTCCAGCCTCAACGCTTCCGCCAACATTTCCCTCATAATATGTTTTTCCATCGCGAGTAACTTCTTGCCCGGAGGAAGTAGTATACGCACTCAAATCAATGGTGCCTGTAATAGAGGTACTAGATGATGTGAATGAACTAGGAACCGCAGTGCTCGCCCAAGCCTTTGCTGGCAGGAGAGTGCAAACAAGCGCAAAGCTCATTACAAGACTCACCAAAGTGAATGTAGAACGTAATCTTTTCATAGTCTCTTCTCCAAAAACTCTATGATTTACCAGGTAAAAATAAGGTTAGCCGAATCTCTCCGCAGTGCGAGCGAATAAAATTCAGCACATCCTTTTTACCACATTCCATAATACTCCGGCAAAAGACTGCTTAGGGTCGGGTAGCAATGTTTACCCAGGCAGCAGTGTTCTTGGTAGCGGCGATTACCATGGATACCTTCTCGAGGGATATCTCATCAAAAATTACGCACCTGCAACTTTGACCCCAGTGGAATAAGTGTCGGTGAAATAAACGAGAGTGGAATACTAACATCTGCTCGAAAGCGCATGTTTTAGCTGAGAATCCGCTTCAAAATATATAAACATAAATATAAAAAGGAACCTTGCCGGTGGAATGAAAGGCAAGGTTCCTCGTGGAGCTCAGGGGGTACGTGTCGAACTCGTGCCGACTCGCGATCACCTTTTGTTGGTGGCCATGGCAGCGTGAGGCGTACTCATTTCCGCTCATACACGAGCAGAACCAGTAAGCCCGTGTAAACGTGGTCAAATCAATGGATTCGCGATAAAATATTATTGCCCCGCATGGAGCCCACGCGGGGAGGCGCAGCCGCCGATCTCGCCTGAGCGAGATGAGGACCGGACGTGAGGGACCTTATCGGGGAGATGTACCCCGGAGACATCAGGACAGGTCTCACCTGATGCAAGTGGTGGGCAACGATGCCACCACTCTGTGAGGTTCAAAATGGCTGCGATTGCCAAAATGCCCTACCTCAGCTGTATTCGCTGAGAACACTGTCTGAAGCCGGATACGGCTCAATTGCTACGCTCCGCCGTGCTATTCGCGAGGGACGTCTAGATGCCGTCCGCGTCGGCGGGAACGTCAAGGTCAGCGCTGAAGCGCTGGATGCCTATGTGCTCGCTTCAACCGAGCGCTTCACCTCCAACGGGGGTGAGCACCGATGAGCTCACAACAAAACCGCCCCGATACTCCCACTGAGGAGAGCACCGAGGCGATCAGTCCTATTAATAGCTATTCTACCACGTCGCTCGTGAGCGGTACGGTGCTGCCGACGGTCAATCAGCTCATCCTTAAAGAGGTCGCGATCTTCCTCGGTACGAAGAAGCAGAGCACGGATTGCCCTGAGGACGTGGAAATGCTCCTGCTGCACCAGATCAACGAGCGCCTGCTTGGTGAGAACAAGAAGAACGGTCTCAGGGGCAGGCTCGCTCATAGTCCGCTCAAGGTTCTTCCGCCCTCGGTGATCGCGACGTGCATCCTCGACCGCGAGCTGCGGCATACGGGTCTGATCGGTGAGTCGGAGGCGACGGCTGAGCTGATGACCTACGAGGATGCGGGGCCTGACGAGGGCCTGTATGTGCCTGCCGAGCAGCGCATCCGTCGCTTGGCTCGTCAGTACCACTACACTATTTCGCCCAAGGATCTCAACGCCGTCGTGGAACATGTACGCGACTCGGTGCCACTGCTCGTCGAGAGCAAGGACGGCGATGTCGTGGCATTGGCGAACGGGTTGTTCGACTTACGTTCTAAGGAGCTGCGCCCGTTCTCGCCCGAGGTTGTCCTCACGTCGAAGGCCTCCGTTGCCTTCCGTGAAGACGCCACCACGTGCCCGGTGATTGATGGGTGGAGCATTGACGAGTGGATCAGGGAGCTTGCGAACGATGATCCCGAGGTCGAACGACTGTTCTGGCGGATTATTGCTGCCTTGTTCCGTCCTGGTCACGCGTTCAATAAGGCTGTTCTCTTGTACTCCTCTACCGGATCGAACGGCAAGGGCACCTTCGTCGAGCTCCTGCGGAACCTCGTTGGAGCTGGGCGAGCCGCGACGCTTTCGATCTCCGATTTCGGCGGGCCGTTTCTTCCTGAGACGCTGCGCAGTGCTTTCTGCGTCCTCTCCGATGAGAACGAAGTCGGCGACTTCCTGCGGCGAGCTGGAGTGTTCAAGGCGTGGGTGACTCATGACTGGATCCAGCTCAACGTCAAGTACGGCCAAATGAGGGACATCAAGGGTCGTGGCCTGTGCGTCTTTTGCGTCAACGAGCTGCCGTCCTCGAAGGACAAGTCTGAGTCGTTCTACCGTCGTTTCGTCGCGATCCCGTTCCTCAAAAGGTACACGGGAGCGAACGAGAACACGGCGATCAAACACGACTACGTGAGGCGTACTGAGGTCCTTGAGTACGTCGCTCGCAAAGCGCTCATGTTGCCACTCTTCGACGCCTTCGTCACGCCCTCGGTGTGTGAGACCTGCTCGGCGAGATTCGCATTGAGAACGACCCGGTACTCCAGTTCGCCCAAGAGTTTCTACCGAAGTTCCGATGGGACCTGCTTCCGTGGAAGTTCTTGTACGCGGTTTACGCCGCGTGGATGCGTAAAGAGGTCCCCTCCGGTCAGGCAGTCGGCCTTCGGGAGTTCAACAGGCGAATTACGGCATACGTCGACGTCACGCCCTCGTGCGGGTGGGTTGTTCCTCGTGGTGAGGACGGCAAGCAGAAGACCATCCGCACGATGAACCGCATCGTCGGTAATGAACCCCTGGCCGTCGAGTACGACCTGAGTGACTGGATTGATATTCAACCGGTCAATGGTTCTATCCGCAAGATCGGACTCCCTCACAACATGCCAGTTTCGACCCGGGGGCTTCTGCGCGCAAACGTTGCGCTCACCGACGACGACAACGACTCCCCCGTTTTGCAGCAGCAGCGTTGATCGACGCTCAATCAGCCCAAGCAAGTAGATCAAATGAAAGGAACATCATCATGTCGAATCTCGACAAGGAAATCGCAGACGCCCTCGCGAAAGTCGAGCGTCTGAAGGAGAAGAAGCGCGTTGCCGAGGCGAAGGAGCGCGCGCGTTTCGCGGACGCGATCATGAGCATTCTCGATGAGATCGAGAACGCCGAGCAGCGAAGCGTCGAACGAGTCGAGTTCTCAGCCCGTGTGAGGTGGTGAACAATGACGAGTTCCGACGTGAGCGTGGGAGGGGGCAGAGGGGGCGTAGCCGCCCCTCTGGCCAGCATGGATTGTCGTCAGACAGACCGTCTGCTGGCCGACGGGCGGTACCACCTCGAAGCTCGACTCAGGACGAGTCGAACGATAGGGAACCGCCCGTCCAGCCGGAGGTCACCACAACGGACGAGGTCGAAGACCAAGTCCGTGGCGGGGACCGGAGGATCGCGAGACGTGAGCCTCGCGAGTCGCGGGTGACTGCCAGGTTCTCCCAAGGAGAAGCTGCACAGCTCGCCCGCGTTGCGCAGCGCTACCGGCTCGCAGAGTCGGGAGCGATCAGGGCCGCCGTCGATTACCTCGACGGCGCGCCCGCGCCCCGCGTGATCGACCGCGACGTGCTTCATCTCGTCGCGGCGGTTAACGCCGTAGGCGTCAACGTCAACCAGCTCGCCCGGCAAGGGTGGGCTGGTGTCGAGCCGGACGTCGACGACTTGCGTCGTGCGACTGCGACGTTCCTCGCTCTAGCGAAGGAGTTGTCACGATGAGTATCACGAAGCAGACGACGACGGTGCGAGCAGCAGCGGCAATCATGTATGCACACTTCGGGAAACCTGCTGACGTGAAGCAGTCGCGTGCGGCTGCATGGCGTTCGGACTTCCGTAACCCGTACGACGCGATTACGTCTATCGAGTCAATGCTCCGAGGGAGTGGCCGCAAGAACCAGGCGCTCATGGTGATCCAGTCGTTTTCGAAGGACGAGCTTGATCCTCGTGATCCGATGACGCCGACAATCGTCGCTGATGCTGCCTATACACTCGCGAAGGAGGTTGCGCCGAACTCGCCGTGCGATGTCGTTGTGCACCTCGACAGCGACGGTGGTAATCCTCACGCGCATATCACGATCGCGAACGTGGATCTCGTGACGGGGAAAGCAGCGAGGGAGAACGGTCTTGCTCACTGGGTCTTGAGGAAGGCCAACGACAAGATCATGTGAGAGATGGGATTGCAGGTCTTGGAGCCTCACGCACTCGCTCACGACGTGAACGGATCGCGTTCCGGTGAGCACGCCGAAGAGCTCACGGTAGACGAGCTCTCGAAGAACACGTGGAGAGAGTTCCTCGCCGATCGTGTCGGTGAGGCGCTGCTCGATCCTCGCTCGGTGGACTTCGACTCGCTGCGCGCCGTCGCACGCGAGCACGGCGTGAGCATCGAGAAGAAGACCAGTGCAAAAAGCGAGTCCGAGGGTCGTGATCCGAGCGTCACGTACGCCCTCGTTGACGACAATGACGAGGTGCGTAGGTTCGGTCGCTCGAAGGCCGCGTGCACGGCTCGCAAGCTCGGCGCTGATTACCAGTGGAGCGCTCTCCACAACACCATGAACGAACGCATTATGCGAGAACAGGAGATAGAAGATGTCCAGAGCTATGGAAAAGATGACCACCAGCTCAATGCCGCCCTCCGCGAGCTCAGAGCAGCTGAGGAAGATCGACGAGACGCTCCGCGTCCTCATCGACACGTTGATGAACCAGAGCGAGCGGCTGACGGCGATCGAGAAGACGCAGAGCGACCTCACGAGAACGTTGAGCTCAAAACCTTCGACCTCGGAGATCTCAGAGCTCGACTCGCTGACGAGCGACGTAAACGAGATCAAGAAGACGCTCAACAAGCAGAGCGAGACGCTGAGCACGCTCGCCGAGACAGTCTCAGACAAGCGCGTCGTGAAAACATGCGACGGCTCCAGCGTGAGCGCCTCCGAGCTGCAAGCACACTCGATGATGAAGCAGCTCAGCAGCGATCTGACGAAGACGACTTCGGCCTTGGGTGAGCTCACCGCCCAGGTGAAGGCGAAGAGCCATGTCTCGCTGAACGCTGAGAAGGTTGCTGAGGTCATGTCTCGGCGGGTCACGCAGCACTTTGATCACGCCGTTCAGGAGCCCGTGGAAGGCCTCAGGAGCGATCTTCAGGGGCTCCGCAAGGAGATGAGCACACTCGGGACTGAGAGGCTCTCAGAGGTTTTTAGGTCTTGAGCGTTACAGCGTTACAAAGTGAAGATTCGGCTGAATTACCAGGCAAAAAGGTGTCACGCTTTTGCGATTTAGATGTTACGGAGGCGTTACAACATGGGCAGAAGCGTTACAAGTCGCATGGGGCTCTCGGTGGGTACCAAGGGCAGGCTCTCCACCCCCCTCACCTTCCCCACGAGGTCATGCACGATTGAAGATGATCTTGCGCCCCGCAGGGGCGCTGTGCAGCTTTCTCTTATCGCGCCCATTAGAGCGCGGTCTTGTGTATGGTCGAAAGCTCCACCTCATACCCTAGCCTGACTTGAGCTTCTGCCTATCGCGCGCTGCCGTTGGTAGACTTGCCCGATAATGACCAAATACGATCAATTGAAGCGGGGGTGAAGGTGAGACTCTACTCGGACTACAACGACAACCAGATGGTCGTCGCCTATTACAGGTATTCATCCTCCTCGCAGAACGAGGCGAGCATCGAGCAGCAGCGCGAGATGGTGCAACGTTGGGCAAAGTCACAGGGTCTCGTCGTAGTTAATGAGTACGAAGACGCGGCGAAGACCGGCACCAACGCTGACAGGCCGGGCTATCAGTTGATGCTCCACGAGCTACCCAAGATCAAACCTGCCTACGTCGCGGTTTGGAAGAACGACCGCCTTGCTCGCGACCGCGCCGAGCTGCTCCTCGTCAAGCAGGCCATCAGAGCTGCCGGGGCACGTGTTCACTACATCGAAGAGATATCCCCCACCGACTCCCCGGACTCCGTGCTCATGGGAGGGGTCGCAGACGCGTTCGCCGAGTACTACTCACTCCAGCTCTCAGCCAACATCCGACGAGGTCAGCGCTACAACGCCGAGCGAGCCCTCTCCAACGGCCACAAGATCTTTGGTTTCACTGTGGACCAGGACAAGCGCTACATCCCGGACACGGAAACGGCTCCCATCGTCACGCAGATCTTCCACGACTACGCCTCGGGCGTGTCCATGCAGAAAATCTGTGACCAGCTGAACGCCTAGGGAATCCGTACGACGCGCGGATACAGGTTCACTCCGAAGAATCTCAATAAGATGCTCAAGAATCGCGCCTACATTGGCGAGTACGCCTACGGAGGGCACATCCATGAGGACGGGATGCCTCGCCTCGTTGATGACCTCACGTTTAATGAAGTCCAACGCCGGTTCGCGATCAACAAGCGTCGCGGGGCAAAGACCAAAGCCCAGCTCGCTGCTCAAGGCGAGAATGCACCCGACTACTGGCTCACAGGCAGGGCATACTGCCTCACCTGCGGCGGGCCGATGGAGGGTGTGAGTGGCACCTCGAAGACCGGCAAGACGTATCGGTATTACTACTGCCTCAATCAGCGCAAAAAGAAGTGCTCAGCCAAGACCGTCCGCAAGGACGAAATCGAGGTACGGATTGAGGAGGTCGTCACCTCTTTCCTCGCAGACCCTGAGATGCTGGCCTCGCTCGCTGTTGATCTAGCCGATCATTACCGGCAGACCCACGGACGTGGAGATGAAATCCTCAAGGCATTGGAAGCTCGGCGCGCAGACGCGGAAAAGAAGCTCGCCAACTTCGTCAAGGCCATCTCCCAAGGCATCTTCAACGAGACCACCGCCGAAGCCATGCGCTCCCTGGAAGAGCAAAAGCATGAGCTTGACGCCGTGATCCAGGCCGAGCATGTGAAGGCCACGCTCTACGAGGACGAGGCTTCCATCGGCACGTTCTACAAAAGGTTCGCCGAGGCGACCATTGACACACCCGAGACCCGCGACCAGCTCTTCGAGTACTTCGTGGACAAGGTATTCATCGGGCGTGAGCAGATCATCATTGCATCCTATTTCCATGACAGCGCAGCGCCCATAGAGTTCGAGGACCTAGAAGAAGCGCTCACCAGCGGACACAGAGCGGGGGAAGCGCGAACCTACGCTCGAAAGCGAGAGTTCGACACTTCCCCCTCAGGTGGAGCTAAGGGGATTCGAACCCCTGACCCTCTCCATGCCATGGAGATGCGCTACCAGCTGCGCCATAGCCCCGTGGAGCTAGCCGGGTTCGAACCGGCGACCCTCTGCTTGCAAAGCAGATGCGCTACCAGCTGCGCCATAGCCCCATAGGTGAAAAAAGCAACTATACCGCTTCATTCCCATCTACGTGGGCCCGGGAGGACTTGAACCTCCGACCTCATCCTTATCAGGGATGCGCTCTAACCACCTGAGCTACGGGCCCAACTCGCTGTACCCTCAAGCACAACGAGTTAAAATATTACCCGAAGCATTTTGAAAGTCAACTCAGGGGTGTATTTCGGCGTGTCGCAAGATGGCGTATCGGCGAACTGGAAGAATCGATCCGAAAGAGAAACCTATCTGAAAGATGATGTATGACCCGGGCATGCGACACAATGGCAGGCATGTCATATAGCCGTCAACCTCATGCCCGAAGTGATAGAGGAAGGGTACGCAACCGCAATCGGATACTCTCCGAGAAGAATGCAGAAATAGCGGGAATGACGGTACATATCATCCGCAAACCAATCAAGAATATGTATCTGCGGATCAAACCGCCGAATGCCGACGTCGAGATTTCGGCACCGCAACGGATATCTGCAGATACCATCGAACGATTCGTGATCGAACGAAGATCCTGGATCGAACGGGCACGGCAGAAGATGCTGCTGGCGCGGGAGATGGAAATCCGACGTGGGAAGGCGTTATCGGAGCAACGCGGCTTATCGGACGGCAATCCCGGCGGTCCGCTGACCTTCGTCTGGAATGATGAGAACAAGGCACAGGCGCGGCACAACATCGATGCTCGACTGCCGGCCCTGCTTGCGATATGGGGGCCGGTTATCGGTCGCGAGCCTACACATATCACTTTGCGTATCATGACATCCCGCTGGGGCTCATGCACGCCCCGAACCGGTCGTATCCGGCTGAATCTGCAGCTAGGCCTGATGAATCCGAAATTTTTGGAATACGTACTGGTACATGAGATGACCCATCTATGGGAGAACGGGCACGGAGCCGGCTTCCAGCGACGTATGGATGCCTATCTGCCGCAGTGGCGCCAACTGCGACGAGACATCAACCGGCATGTAGTGCTGTAGGCACATCGCATGCCGTGAAACACGATGCGGAACACCTCGTGAAAAACCGAAGGTGCCGCCGACCGCAAATCGGTCGCCGGCACCTTCATCACGGGCGTGAAAACTCAATCAGGCCAAATGGCTACGCATGAACCACTGGAACTTCTCAAGCTCCTGCACATGGTCCTGCATGATGTTGGAGCTGATGATATCCAACTCGTCCAGTTCGGTGATGGCCGTACGGCTCGCCTTGATGAACTCGCTGTAATAGGAGTCAAGGGCCTTGAGATAGTCAAGGGTGTTGACCCGGCCCTCCAACTCGAATTTCGGCCAAGTGCGGAAGCGGGTAATCGCATCCGCGCGTCCATCGGGTGAGCCTCCCAAAGTGGCGATGCGCTCGGCGGTCTCGTCGGCCATGTTGAGTACGGCCTCAACCTGCGGATCGATCATTTCATGTACGGCGATGAAATTCTCCCCGGTCACGTTCCAATGCGCATGCTTCAACACCAGTGCGGCTTCCTGCTCCTGGCTCAGGCGGTTCTGCAGAATGCCGATGATCTTTTCCGAGGCGGCCTCGTCGAGCCCCGGAACAATGAATGTCAATGCCATGATCGCTGTCCTTCCGTTCAATGGGATTGCGTGCATACGGTGTGCGCAATTCAAGTCTAGAAAAGGCGGAAGGTACTGGATAGTCTGTAAGCCGAAGGCAGAGGGACGGCCTACTCGTTGTCGGTATGACGGCGTACCTCGATGGTTTCGATGCGTCGGCCGTCCACATTGGGGATGGTCATGTCGTAGCCGTCATCGGAGGTGAGTACGTCGCCGACCTCGCCCATTTTGCCGGTATGTGCGAGAAAATAGCCGGCTACCGTCTCATAGGGGCCATCTTCCAGTTCGATGCCGGTCAGATCGGCGAAATCCTCAATCGTCATACCGCCCTCGATGGTGGCCACACCGTTCACGAATGCGGTGCGTTCGCCGCCCTTCTCCTCGGGTAGATCGTATTCGTCGCGGATGTCGCCGACAAGCTCCTCGGTCATGTCTTCCAGCGTGACGATGCCGTCGGTGCCGCCATATTCGTCGATGACGACCGCCAGATGGATGCCGCGCTTGCGTAGCAGTTCAAGACTTGGCAGCAGTTTGGAAGTGCCCGGCAGGGAGATGCCCTCGCGCGTCACGTCGGCTACGGTCTTCGCTTCCGGATCGCGGATATCGAGCAGGTCGCGCACATGCACGAAACCGAGTACGTCGTCGAAATCCTTGCCGGTCACGGGGTAGCGGGAATACGGCATTTCGCGTACATAGGCGGCTGCTTCGCCAATCGGCATGCTGCCGTCCAGGAAGACCACGTCGGCACGAGGACGCATGACTTCGGCCACAATCGTCTCGGAAGCATCGAATACGTCGTCGAGAATGGTGCGTTCGTCCTTGCTGAGATTGGTGTTGGTGTTGACGAGCACGCGCAGCTCCTCATCGGAAACCTCGCTGTCGGTCTCATTCGGGTCGAAGCCGAGCAATCGCACAATGCCGTTCGTATTCTTGCCAATCAGCCAGATGATCGGCTTGCAGACCTTTGCGAACACATGGATGGCCGGCACCACGGCCCGTGCGATCTGTTCGTTGCGTTGCATGGCGATGCGTTTCGGCACCAGTTCGGAGATGACGATCGAACAATATGAGATGATCAGCGTCAGCACGATGGTGGTCAGGGGAGCGGCCACGCTTTTCGGCACGCCCCAACCTTCGACGACCGGTACGATATACGGCGCTATCGAGGATTCGCCGAACGATGCGGACAGAAAGCCGGACAGCGTCACGCCGATCTGTACGGTCGACAGAAACGTGTTCGGATCGCGTGCGATCTGCGCCACCCGCTTGCCTCGAGCGTCTTCCTGTTCCATCTGGTCGATCTGCGACCCACGCAGGCTCACCAACGCAAGTTCGGTGCCGGCGAATACGGATCCAAGCAATAGGAAGATGAAGATCAGCAGGATGTTCAAGCCAAGTGACATGCTTCCAATCTAAAGCAACGGCATGTCAAACGTCATTTCAGAAGCTCAGCACCTCCACCTTGCCGGAGTCCAGCTGATAGCGGGCGCCGACGATCATGAGTCGGTCGGAGGCGAGTGCCTGCTGAATCGATTCGGAGTGCTCGACCAACTGTTCGATGGTGCGTGCAATGTGTACGCGTTCGAAATCCTCATTGGATTCGAGCTCCGATTCGTGCGCCTGCCAGATGGAGAAGCCGACGGTGCGCAGCATAATCGAATCGGCATTCATGATGCGTTCGTCAAGATCGGCGACGCTGTCGGCTGCCATGAGCGAATCCTCGGCACTGGCGGTCAGATTGTGCAACAGGGCGTCGTATTCCTTGACGGCCTGTTTGATCGCACCGCAATTCTGGTGGCCGAGCACTACCAGCAGACGTACGCCGAGTACGTCCACCGCGTAGTCCAAGGAAGCGATCACAGCGTTGTCGATGACTTGGCCCGCGGTGCGTACGGTGAACAGATCGCCGATACCTGCGTCGAAGATGATATCGGGACTTACGCGTGCGTCGGAGCAACATAGCACGGCCGCGTCTGGCTCATGCGTGTCGATGAGCGCCTCACGCGCCTCGGCGCTGCGGTTCGGATGTTCCGGCCTGCCTTCCGCGAATCTGCGATTGCCGGCCAGCATGCGGCTCCATACGCCGCTTGCCGTGCCCTCGACGTCATTCTGGTCCACAAACAGTTCGTCATCCGCCATTGATGTGACCTCCATTGTTTAGGCTAGGAACATCATACGGTTCGGACTGGCCGTTTGTTTGCCATATGCGTTATTTCACCTTGATGACGTCGACAAGGTTGTTGGTGAGCCATGTGTCTATGGGGAAGAGGCCTTCAACGTCACGCATGTCGGTTGATACCAGTCTGTCCTTGACGCTGGCGTAGTCCACCGTGCCTCCGGACTGCAGGTCGGTGAGATCTGCATACTTCGCATCTGTTTGCGGTGAAATGTCGCTGCCTGGCGATGCCGCGATGACCGGATACCGGTATGCCCACACTTCGATATGCTGGGCGGACGTCATCGGTACCCAACCGATGGCGGAGCTACCTATATCGCCCATAGCTATCGGTTTCTCGCCATTGGCGACGCGGATATTGCAGATCGGATGATCCATGTCCGGATAGGCCTTGGACAGCAGCGTTACGGTATCGCCGTCCACATGCGCCGTGACACGGTCCCGCCAGTACTCCGGCATGTCGAATTCGTATGATTGCGCCTCCACATGCAACGCTGGTTCCGGTGACGGCGATTCGGTCTCGGATGGTGTGGCCTGCTTGTTCGTCTGCTCTTGCGATTGCGAGGATTGCTTTGCCTGTGGCTGTGGTGTCTTGGTCTTCGTGCTCGCAGACGTTGCCACAGTTGCGGGTTTCGTGCCCCACATACCCAGACCGTGAGTGATTGCAGCACCCGTCACCGCCAGTGCGGATATGAGAATGATTGCGATGATTGTGGTTGTACGTTTTCCCGCCTGCGCCGCGGGATGCACACGTTTCATGGAAACCTCCTTGTCTCCATCTCAATGCTACCCCGGGAAGCGAGTCATGCCCCCGAATGCAAGAAGCCCTCGTCCGGTTGGATGGGCGAGGGCTTCCAAGGGATCTGGAGCGTGAATCAGCCGGTGTTCTGCAGGCCTGCAGCAACGCCCGAAACAGTGCACAGAATCAAGTAGGTGTAATTCTCCTGCTGACCGTGGGTCAGTTCTTCCTTGTCCACCTGCTTGCGCAGCGAGCCGAGGGCGAGCACCTGGGTAACGGATAGCGCGTCCACATACGGTGAGCGGATGCGGATGGCCTGACCGAGCACGTGGCGGTGCTGCAACGGCCACTCATCGCCGACGATCTTGAGCACCCATTCGCGGGTGAGCTCCATCTCGTCGAGCACCTTCTTATTGAGGTCTTCACGGTCGCCGAGCGCCAGATACATCTTGGCGATGCGTTCGTCGGTCTTGGCCAGCGACATCTCGATGTTGTCGATGAACGTCGAGAACAGCGGCCATTCCTCGTATGCCTGACGCAGGGTCTTAAGGTCGCCGAACTGCTCACATGCGGTGCCGAGACCATACCATGCGGCCAAATTGATGCGTGCCTGCGCCCAAGAGAAGATCCACGGAATGGTGCGCAAATCGTCGAGGGACTTGGCGCCGAGACCACGCTTGGCAGGGCGGGAACCGATTGGCAGCAGGCCGATTTCGGTAAGCGGTGTGACGGTGGAGAACCACGGGGCGAAATCCGGCGTATTGAGCAGGTCGAGGAAGCGGTTATGCGCGGCCTCGTCGAGCTTGTTCGCCATGTCCGCATACTTTTCGGTCATGTCAGTGTTGCGCTTCTCCACGCTCGGAGCGGACTGCAGCAACGTCGCGGCTGCGACGGACTCCACGTGGCGGATGGCCAGCGCCGGGTTGCCGTAGCGTGCGAAGATGACCTCGCCTTGCTCGGTGAGCTTGAAACGGCACTTTACGGAGCCGACCGGCTGTGCGAGCACGGCACGGTTGGCCGGGCCGCCACCACGACCGACGGCGCCGCCGCGGCCGTGGAACAGGGTCAGGTCGATGTCGTGCGATTCCGCCCACTTGGCGATACGCTCCTGTGCGGAGTGCAGGGCCAGCGTCGCAGAGGTCGGGCCGGCGTCCTTCGAGGAGTCGGAGTAGCCGAGCATGACTTCGAGCTTGCCGCCGGTGGCCTTCAGACGGGCCTGTACCTCCGGGATCTTGATCATGTCTTCGAGCACGTCCACCGAGTTCTGCAGATCCTCGAGCTGTTCGAACAGCGGAATCACGTCGATGGTCGGAACATCCTCGGGATGGGAGAACGCAAGGCGGTTCAGCTCATACACGTCCTTGATGTTCTGGGCGCTCTTGGTGAAGGAGATGATGTAACGGCGGGCGGCCTTGATGCCATTGCGCTTCTGGATGGCGCCGAGCGCACGGAAGGTGTCGAGCACCTCGTGGGTCATCGGCTGCAGCGGTCCACGTTCGCCGTGCAGACCATGCTCGCGGATGTCTTCCAGCGCGCGCGAATGCACCACGGAATGCTGACGGAACTCCATCTCGACCATATGGAAGCCGAAGGTTTCCGTCTGCCAGATCAGATCCTGCACCGGGCCGTAAGCGGAACGCTTGGCGTTGGCCGCAGCCAGGGAACGCTGGACGATCTTCAGATCCTCCAGGAATTCATCGCAGGAGTGGTACATCAGGTCGGCGTCACGCTCGATGGTGTAGTGCAGACGGTCGGCCATGACCAGCATGACGGCGCGATGCATTTCCTTGGTGGAAATCAGGGCGGCCTTGTCGGTGAGCCTCTCGCTCATCTCCTTCTGGTGGTTCCACAGGCTCTTGAGCTCGTCGCTTGGCGGAGTGGTGCCGGCCTCCATCGTCAGGTTCTTGCCGACGGTGCGGGTCTCAATCTCTAGTGCGCCCAGCACATGATCGCTGAACTTGCGGGCCACCTGACGGCTTACCTTGGCGGTGACATTCGGGTTGCCGTCGCGGTCGGAACCGATCCAGCTTCCCGGATGGAAGAACGCCGGGCACATCGGCGGAACCAAGCCGGCTTTGTCGCCAAGCACCCAATCGTCGAAACGACGGTAGACCTGGGGAATGGTATAGAACAGCGTGTTGTCGAAGATGTCGAGAATCGTATCCGCTTCCTCGACAGGGGTCGGCTTCTTCAGCGCGATCGGGGAAGTGCGGAACAAGGCGTCGATCTCATTGAACAGACGGCGGGAATTTTCCTTCTTGTCCGAGCCGCCGAGCAGCTTATGCGCCTCAAGCAGGCGGGAGATGCGGCGGATCTTGCCTTCCACGGCCTTACGGCGCGCCTCGGTCGGATGTGCGGTGAACACCGGGTGAAACTCGAGCTTGTCAAGCAGATCCCTGGCCTTGGCCGGACCCAGCTCGTTGATGAGCTGATGATAGGCGCCGGTCATTTCGTTCACCGGATCGACGGCCTGGTTCTCGTCCACGGCGGTTTCGCGCTTGTGCAGCACGGAGACTCGGTAGTTCTCCTCACACAGGTTGGCCAGATGGAAATATGTTGCGAATGCACGAGCCAGCAGCTGGGCGTCATGCATGTCCAGCTTGTCGACGGTGTTGACTACGTTCTGCAGATCGTCCTGATCGGGGTTGGTGTCCGTCAGAATGCCGGCGAAGCGTTCGGCGCTGGCGTTCAAGGCATAGCCACGAACTTCATCGAAGCTTGCCAACAGCTGTTCGTCGAATTCGCCGAGGACTTCGCGAAGAATCTGCAGGCACAGATCCATTTCCTCTTTGAGAGATGCTGGAAGATCGCGCTCTTCGGGACCCTTGGTTCCGGTGCCGGACGAGACGATGGCCGCGTCCGCTGGCGTGATCTGTTGATCGTTGGTTGTCATCAGACCTCCTTCTCCAAACCATCGGGTTGCTCGGTCTGTCGGTCCTTCGCGGCTCCTCCGCGATTGTTTTGGCCGTCTGTTGCGAGCCCACAGCCCTAAGTTTGGTTAAGTAATGCGTGAACATTGTAGGCGTGCGTAATCGACACTTGTATTACGAACCCGTGTGATCTGTCCGTATTCCGGGCAATGAATGTCCGAAAAATGAAATCGGGGGAGCGGAAGAAAACCTTGCGGCCAGTCCCCGCGCTAGACCTGAATGGTGTGAGCTCAGAACATCAACATGACGAGAATGCTGAAAACAGTGCGAAGGCCGTCAGCAAATTCCATACTCATTCCATTCCTCTCGACATGGAGGACATCGAACGTGACTGGGACAAGCCGGTTACCGAAGCCGGCATCGCAGCCAAGGCAAGTGTGATCGTACGCGTCGGCATGCTCGATCTGGGCGCAGGTACGGGAAGCTTCCGCGTGCGCGAAATGATGCATCGCATCGCCTATCCACTCGGCGTTCACGTACGGGCGGACGTGAATCTCACCGACATCGAAGCCTCCTGCACCGATGGCAAGGACCGCATCACGGAAGTCATCGACCTGCCGACCACCGGCGTCAACACCGAACGCATCTGGCTGCTTGAACACTTCGCCGACTGGTTCAACGTCAATCTCGGCAAGGGTTCCATGTATCACAGCCAGTCCGGCGTTTCCGAAGGGCTGATGCAACATCTCGACAAGAAGGACGCCTCGCAGGTCTCCGCGGAACTGTCGAAGAAACTCAAGGAACAGCAGAAGGCCGAACAGAATCAGGAAGGTTCCGACGATCCGGTACTCGACGCGCTGGAGATGGTGACGGAACGTGCCAAGGACGAGGAATCGCTCGCACACCCGTTGCACCTACGCGACATCGAAGAGGCCGAATATCGTTCCGACCACGCCAATTCGGCACAGTGGCAGGATACGGCACACGGACGATTCAAGGACCGCCATCACAAACCGCCGAAAGGCCAGTACGCACAGCATTTCGACCATGTAGGCAAGGCCGAGGACGACCAGGCAGGCATCACCGTGCGCCAGGCGCACGAGCGACTCGACATGATCGAACATCGCAAGCCGCTTTATTCCCCGGCGTTCGCCGGATTCGCCTCGGCCTGCGCCTGCGCATCCTTCGTGTTTTTGCTCGGCGGCGGCCCCTTCGACATGGTCGGCGCCTTCATCGGTGCCGGTCTCGGCCATTGGCTGCGTCGGCGTCTGTTCTCCCATCATCTCAACCAATTCTTCGTGACTTTCGTATGCGTGGCCGTCGCGGCGCTCGCCTGCACCGGCACATTGCGACTGATCGGGCTGTTCAACCCGATAGCGCTGCAACACGACACCGCCTACATAGGTGCCATGCTGTTCGTGATCCCAGGCTTCCCACTGATTACCGGCGGCCTTGATATGGCGAAGATCGACTTCCCGTCAGGCGTGCAGCGCATCACCTATGTGTTCTGCATCATCCTGATGGCCACATTGGCGGGATGGATGGTCGCCTCCATCGTGCATCTGAATCCGCAGGGATTCGAGCCTCTCGGCCTCGATCCCATAATCAACTGCCTGCTACGCATGGTGTTCGCGTTCATCGGCGTATGGGGATTCTCCGTAATGTTCAACTCCCCGCAGCGTATGTGTCTGGTCGCCGCGACCATCGGCATGATCACCGACACCCTGCGTCTGGAAATCGTCGACATGGGCATTCCCGCCGAAGTCGGCGCCTTCATCGGTGCGTTGCTTGCCGGTCTGCTGGCCTCCGCATGGCGCTCCGCAGTGCATCATGGTCTGCTGGCCCCGCATCTTGGCTATCCTCGCATCTGCCTGACCGTACCGTCCATCGTGATCATGGTGCCCGGCCTATACATGTATCAGGCCATGTTCCATCTCGGCCAGTTCGATACGCTGAATGCGTTGGATTGGGCATTCAGGGCCTTCATGGTGATTCTCTGCCTGCCGATCGGACTTGCGATGGCACGAGTGATAACCGACAAGTCCTGGCGTTATGACATCTGAGATTCTGCCATCGGAGGATCACGCATTATGCTCTCGCTCTGGGATGCAATGTTGCGGCGGCGTGTGATACTCAGTCAAGAGGTTACCAAAAGCACACATTGTTAAGAGGGAGAGGTACGTGGTCTCCAAAGATTTCTGGGTACTGCTGGCCATGGTCATCTATTTCGTGGCCATGCTCATCATCGGATTCGTCTATTCCAAGCGGTCCAACTCATCCACACGCCAGTACTTCGCGGGTGGTCGTGGCGTCGGCCCGTGGCTGACGGCTCTAAGCGCCGAAGCCTCCGATATGAGCGGCTGGCTGCTCATGGGATTGCCGGGCGTCGCCTACTTCACCGGTGCCGCCGATCCGTTATGGACGGCGTTGGGCCTGGCCATCGGCACCTATCTGAATTGGAAACTCGTGGCCAGACGTCTACGTCGCTATTCGGTGGTCGCCGGTGATGCCATCACCATCCCAGACTTCTTCTCCAAACGTTTCCACGATAGGAAGAACATCGTCTCCACGATTTCCGCGCTCATCATCCTCGTGTTCTTCTGCGTGTATGTCGGCAGCTGCTTCGTAACCGTCGGCAAACTGTTCTCCACGTTGTTCGGCTGGGACTACCACCTGACCATGGTGATCGGCGCGGCCGTCGTGTTCGCCTATACCGTCATCGGCGGCTACCTGTCCGTGGTGGTGACCGACTTCATCCAAGGCCTGCTCATGTTCTTCGCGCTGGCTGTGGTCTTCGTGGGCTCGGTGGCCTCCGCGGGTGGTGTCGACAACACCGTGGCCTTCCTGAAGGCCATTCCGGGCTTCCTGGACGGCACACAGATGGCCACGCCGGTCCTCAACGATGCCGGCGAGCAGATCGTCAAGGCCGGGCAGGCCATGTTCGGCGCGCCAACCGACTACGGTGTGATCACCATGATCTCCATGCTGGCGTGGGGCTTGGGCTACTTCGGCATGCCGCAGGTGCTCGTGCGCTTCCTGTCCATCCGCAGTTCCGAGGAAATCAAGAAGTCCCGTATCATCGCCACCACATGGTGTGTGATTTCACTTGCATGCGGCGTGTGCATCGGCCTGGTCGGCCGTGCCATGATGCCGACACAGTTCACTACGCAGGCCGCCGCCGAAAACATCTTCATCGTGGTGGCTCAGGCGCTGTTGCCGAGCTTTATGTGTGGCGTCGTTGTATCCGGCATCTTCGCCGCATCCATGAGCTCCTCGTCGAGCTATATGATCATCGGCGCCTCCGCAGTCGGCGAAAACATCTTCCGTGGACTGCTCCATCGCAAGGCCACCGATCGGCAGGTCATGATGGTGGCGCGCATCACGCTGCTGGTCATGTTCCTCTTCGGCATCGTGGTCGCCTTCGACCAGAACTCTTCGATCTTTCAAGTCGTTTCGTACGCCTGGGCCGGCCTCGGAGCATCGTTCGGCCCGCTGATGCTGACTGCGCTGTATTGGCGCCGTACCAACAAGTATGGTGCCATTGCCGGCATGATTTCCGGCACCGCGATGGTGCTCATCTGGCACAATCTCATCAAGCCGATCGGCGGCGTGTTCGCCATCTACGAGCTACTGCCGGCCTTCATCGTTTCACTGCTGTGCATCGTGGTGGTCTCATTGCTCACACCGGCGCCGAGCGCAGAAGTGCTGTACGAATTCGATCATTATCTTGACGATCCGAACGATCGTAAGGTCGATGACGATCTGGTCGCCGCTGAAATCGCGGCGGGGGAGCGTCGCGCGCAGATGTAAACGCATATTTCTTCTATCTGCGTTATAGATGGCGGATGCAACAACTTTGAGGGCGAATACTCGCGCGATATATACCCCCTAACTACTTGGTTCCTGTAACCATCCGCCATCTATAGTGCAGATATGAAGATGCCGGATCGTGAATTCACGATCCGGCATCTTCTGTTTGTTGGCGTCTCAGTAACGCATGCCCATGGCCTCGCGTACCTGCTCCAGCGTTTCGTCGGCGATTTCATTCGCACGCTTGTTGCCATCATGCAGGATGTCGCGGATGGAATCCATGTCCTTGGCCAGCTCGGCACGGCGTTCACGGTGTGGTGCCAGGAACTCGTTCACGGACTCGATCACGTACTGCTTCAGCGCACCTGCACCGGAATCGCCGATCTCTTCGGCGATTTCCTTCGGATCACGTCCGGTCACCAGGCCGGCGGTGGTCAGCAGTGCGGAAACCTGCGGGCGGGCAATCGGATCGAAGGTGATGCGTCGCTCGGAATCGGTTGGGCTCTTCTTGATCAGCTTGGTGGTTTCCTCGGCGGTGGCGCCCAGCATGATGGAATTGCCATAGGACTTGCTCATCTTGCGACCGTCCAGACCCGGGATCTCCGGCGCCTCGGACAGGATCGCGGCCGGCTCGGGGAACACAGGATGCTTCTTGGCGTAGCGTTCGTTGAAACGACGGGCGATGGTGCGGGTGATCTCGACGTGCGGCAGGTTGTCTTTGCCAATCGGGACCACGTTCGCCTTGCAGAAGAGAATGTCGCATGCCTGATGCACCGGGTAGGTGAGCAGCAGGCCGGTCAGTGCGTGGCCGGAGGCCTCCATCTCGGACTTCACGGTCGGGTTGCGGTGCAGTTCGGCTTCTGTGACCAGCGACAGGAACGGCAGCATGAGTTGGTTCTCGGATGGGACGGCGGAATGCGTGAAGATCATGGTCTTGTTCGGGTCGATGCCGGCGGCCATGTAGTCGAGCACCAGGTTGAGCACGTTGTCCTCGATGTGCTCGGTGGTGTCGCGGTCGGTGATCACCTGATAGTCGGCGATGATGATGTTGGAGTTCACTCCGCGGTTCTGCATGGCCACGCGTTCGCGAATGGATCCGAAGTAGTGGCCCAGATGCAGGCGGCCGGTCGGTCGGTCGCCGGTCAGCATGGTGAACTTGCCCGGATTCTCCTCCAGTTTGGCCAGCGTCGCGTCGGAACGTTTCTTCGCGGCGAGGAAGCTTGCGCTCATTTCATTGCCTGCAGCGGTGATCTGCTGTTCCTGGGTGTCGTCCGTCATCATGTGTCCTTTTTCTACGAAAATAAACGATTTTATCGTAAAAGTCTGAGCCGACAACGAAACGGGGCTCAACAAGTGGTACTCTCGTGTTTGATGAATTGATAGCACAGTAATCCTCAGGGGGTCAGATGGGCCGCGGACGTCAGAAAGCCAAACAGCAGAAAATAGCCCGAAAGCTCAAGTACCTGACCACCGACACCGATTACGATGAGCTTGCCAAGGAGCTTGGTGCACAGGAGCCCGGTTCGGGTTCTTTTGACCCCTTCGCCGACATCGAAACCAAATATGCTCAACATGCGGACGGCGAACATGAATCCGCCGACGATGAGCAGCGGTCTTCCGAGCCTGCCGATGATCTCGATGAGTATGCCAAGTGGGCCGCCGAAGCCGCGGCGAAGGCCACCAGCGGTGAGATTCCGGTGACCAAGGCCGCCGCACCCAAGCCACACAAGCCCATCCCGATGCCGGTGCCCAGTGCGCTGAAGCCGAAGAAGCAGGACTGACTGCATTTGTACACACTTGAAAAGCCGTGGTCGAACAAGATGATTGTTCGACCACGGCTTTTTCTTATGTCCTCCCTTATGATCCTATGCAAGCCTATACGAGCGGCAGCAGATCGCTCAGGTCGTCGCGTTCGCCGACGGCGGTGATGCGGCCAGCCTCCTTTTCCTCGGCCCAGCTGGTGATTCCGGTGACCAGACGCATCCACACGTCCGGTTCCAGCTCGATGACGTCGGGAGGTGTGAGATTGTGCGGATCCGAAGCCGGTCCATCCAATATTTTGATGGCTCCCCACGGCGCCACCCGTACTTCCACGCCTTCGCCGGGTGCCTTGTTCTCCAGCAGATGCAACGAGTAGCGCACTGCCATCGCCCATGTTTGCCGTGGCAGTTTCGGTGAGAGATTCAGCTTGAAGTCAAATGCCTCCATATCGTCGGCCGGCATCTGATCGGTGATGATGCGCCGTGCCGTTTGCAGCCAGTTTGCAAACGCTTCATGTCCTTTGTTGAGATCCTGTTCTCGAATAACAGCCATAGACGGTATTTTGCCGCTGATAAGCGACTAAGATGGGTGTCTGCGGACAACGTGGTCATAATTCAAAAGGGGCGTGTTGAGGGGAAATTACAAGTGATACTGACCATCGTTTGTACTGTTTTTTGCAGTGTTTTGCAAACGAATGCCATTATGTAATCACTTGCAATTTCATCTTTTTATGATTACGTTGTATGCTGAATTTGAGAACGTATGCATAGTGTTACTAAGTGTTCATACTGCCGTATACGCAAGGACGCTGGGGCAAGGCATAATGTTCAGGGAGAGTAATCCGTCAAAGGGAGTCAATCAATGACCGAAATTACCGCACCAAAGTCCCCCGTTGCCGCGGCCGAATTCGCGGACGAGATTCGCGAGCAGCTGAAGTACACGCAGGGCGTCACGCCGGAGCAGGCCAAGCCGGCCGATGTGTATATCGCAGCTTCGGCGGCGATCCGTCGCCATCTCGTGGATTCCTGGATGAAGACCCAGGCCGACATGGTCAACGGTAACACCAAGGCCGTCGGCTACCTGTCCGCCGAATTCCTGATGGGCAAGCAACTGCGCAACGCGCTGCTCAACGCCGGCCTGACCGAACAGTTCAACGAAGCCGTCGAAGCTCTCGGCTTCTCCGTGCAGGATGTCGTCGACGCCGAATACGAGCCGGGCCTCGGCAACGGCGGTCTGGGTCGTCTGGCCGCCTGCTTCATCGATTCCCTTGCTTCCCTGGGCGTACCGGCATTCGGTTATGGCATCCAGTACAAGTACGGCATTTTCAAGCAGGAGTTTGACGAGACCGGCAAGCAGATCGAGACTCCGGACTACTGGCTCGCCAACGAGGAGCCGTGGGGCCATATCGATTACAACCGTGACCAGAAGGTTTCCTTCGGCGGCGAAGTCGTCGAGGAGAACGGCAAGAAGGTATGGAAGCCGGCCTGGTCCGTGCGCGCCGTGCCGGTCGACTACATGGTTCCGGGCTATGCCTCCGGCCGTGTGAACACTCTGCGCCTGTGGACCGCCAAGAGCTACGACGAGTTCGATTTGCTCACCTTCAACAAGTCCGAGTATCTTGACGCCGTCAAGCCGCAGGTCGAAGCGGAGAACATCTCCAAGATCCTGTATCCGGAAGATTCCACCCCGCAGGGCAAGGCACTGCGTCTGGAGCAGCAGTATTTCTTCGTGTCCGCCTCCATCCATGACGCCATCCGCGTCTTCTATCCGGGCCAGGACAAGCCGGATCTGACCACGTTCGCGGACAAGATTACCTTCCAGCTCAACGACACCCACCCGGTCATCGGCATTCCGGAGCTCATGCGCGTTCTCATGGACGAGTACGGCTACGATTGGGACACCGCTTGGACCATCACCAACAAGACCTTCAACTACACTTGCCACACCCTGCTTCCGGAAGCCCTGGAAGTATGGCCGTCCAAGCTCATCGGCGAACTGCTGCCGCGTCACCTCGAAATCATCGAGAAGATCAACGCCCAGTTCGGAGCCGAGCTTAAGGCCAAGGGCATTGCCGACGAGACCATCAAGGACATGGCCATCTATACCGGTGACTCCGTGCGCATGGCATATCTCGCCACCTATGGCGGCTCCCATGTCAACGGTGTGGCCGAGCTGCATTCCCAGCTCCTGAAGGACGTCACCCTGAAGAACTTCTCCGACGCATACCCGGACAAGTTCACCAACGTAACCAATGGCGTGACCCCCCGTCGTTTCATCAAGCTGGCCAACCCGCGTCTGTCCGACCTCATCACTGAGGGTCTCGGTACCGACAAGTGGCTGAGCGACCTCGAATTGCTCAAGGGCCTTGAGCCGTTGGCCGCCGATGACGAATTCGTCAAGAAGTTCGCCGCCGTCAAGCAGGCCAACAAGGTCGACTTCGCCAACTATGCCAAGCGTGAGTATGGCTTCGACATCGACCCGAACACCATGATCAACACCATGGTCAAGCGTCTGCACGAGTACAAGCGTCAGGCCCTGAAGATCCTGGCTCTGATCGCCCGTTACGCCGACATCAAGTCCGGCAAGCTGTCCGCCGACGACGTCATGCCGCGCACCGTGGTGTTCGGCGCCAAGGCCGCCCCGGGCTACTATCTGGCCAAGCAGACCATCCAGCTCATCAACAACGTGGCCCGTGTCGTCAACAACGATCCGGAGGTCAAGGGCAAGCTCAACGTGTACTTCCCGTGGAACTACAACGTGCGCCTGGCACAGCACCTCATCCCGGCCACCGATCTCGATGAGCAGATCTCCCAGGCCGGCAAGGAAGCCTCCGGTACCGGCAACATGAAGTTCGCTCTTAACGGTGCCATGACCGTCGGCACCCTTGATGGCGCAAACGTTGAGATCCGTGAGCGCGTCGGCGCCGAGAACTTCTTCCTCTTCGGCATGACCGTCGACGAGGTGGACGCCCTCTACGCCGCCGGTTACGACCCGAAGAAGTACTATGACGCCAATCCGCGCCTCAAGGCTGCCATCGACATGGTTGCCGACGGTACCTTCTCCAACAGCGACAAGACCGTTTTCGAGGATCTCGTTCACGATTGGCTCACCAAGGATTGGTTCATGACCCTCGCCGATTTCGGTGCCTACACCGACATTCAGGCCGAGATCGAAGCCCTGTATGCCCAGCCGCTCGAGTGGAACCGTAAGGCTCTCATCAACGTGGCGAACTCCGGCTACTTCAGCTCCGATCGTTCGATCGAGGATTATTTGGAACGCATCTGGAAGACCGGTCCGCTCAAGTGAGTGATGCCTGAATCAAGATGACGGAAGGGCCGTCGGAGGACTTGTTCTCCGGCGGCCCTTGCTATCTAGCGCCATCCAGCGGGTATATCCATGGATGACCGTACTTGTCAAAGCGAGCGTCTTCCGGCTGCTCGCTGGTCTTGCTGCACAGGCTGTGAAGCGTTGACCGTCTATATTTGGGCCCCGTGAGGCATATGCATACGTTGCAGAGACGTACCGTGACGAGAAAAAAACGATGTACCGTTCCCCATCGTGTGCAGACGGTTGTCCGATTCTCCAGAATCGGACAACTGGACAGCATATGAGGGGTCATAGTTGTCCGATTCTCCAGAATCGGACAAACGGACGGGGCCGGGCATAAAAAAGGTCCGCATCCAACATGGATGCGGACCTGAACGAGTCAATGGTCGGAAAGCGATTAGGCGGCTTCCAGATCAGCGGTTTCGGCCTCGGCTTCCGGCTCGGCGGTATCCTTGGTCAGGCCAAGGTCAACCGGGGAAGAGCTGTTCTCCCATGGTTCCTCCCACGGGTCATAGTCCGGATTCTGCTGCTTGTAGATATACAGACCGACGACAGCTGCAAGCAAAGCTCCGAAGAGCAGTGCGAAGAACTTCCAACCGTTAGAAGACTTGTTCTCCATGACGGCTCCTTTCCCATACACAGGCTGACCTGTTCGTTCAAGCCAACTCTGCCTTCCATCTTAATTCCTGGAATGTGACGATTGGGTGGATTTACGCGCGGGGAAATGCCTGCCGTGTCAAAAGAAAACCGCGTAGTGAAGCCATTCGGGGGAGTCGTTGGCTCCGCAGGCTCCAGTACAGTTAAGGCATGGCATATCAACGATTCAGCTTGTTCCCCGATTCACCTTCGTTCAAGGATTTGTTCTCGGCGCGGTCCCTGCGCTATCGCTGGCGTAATGGTGACCCTTTGATCACCACCGGCATCATGGCGGTGTGCATTGTGGTTTGGATCGTGGAGGCGGTGCTGAATCTGGTGTGGCAGGGCGGACTCAATGCCATGTTGAACGCCGGCATGCTCATGCCTGCCACCGCCGTTCACAAGCCGTGGACCTTCATCACCTCGATGTTCCTGCATCAGCCGAACTCGTTGTGGCACATTCTGTTCAACATGCTGACGCTGTGGTGCGTGGGCCCGGTGCTGGAACGCATGATGGGGCATTGGTCGTTTCTCGCGCTGTACGCTGTTTCCGGATTGGCGGGCGGTACCGGCATGATGCTCTGGGCCGTGCTGTCAGGCGCTTCCGGTTGGATTACGCCCGTATATGGCGCTTCCGGGGCATTGTTCGGCCTCTTCGCCGCCATTTTGGTGGTCTACCGTCGGATTGGTCTTGATATCAGGTCGATGATGATCTGGATGCTGATCAATTTCCTGATGCCGGTTATCATGCCGAATATCGCTTGGCAGGCCCATTTGGGAGGATTCCTATTCGGAGGCATGTTCACATGGCTGTTGGTTTCGGGGTTGCGTGTTCTGCGTGGCAAAAGCCTGCTGCGGCGCACGCTGATATACGGGACGGTCATGGTGATTGTGATTATTGCGATTGATCTGCTGTGTAACGCAGTCAATCCAGTAAATATGGCGTTGTTCTGACTGATGGCTCCGATTCATCAGGAATGGCCTTCGACTCGGTGAGTCGGGGGCCATTTTTTGATGGGTGACACAACGAACGGGGGAATGACGGGAAGTTACATGTATGTAGTTTTCCACAATTGTGAATAAGTGTGTGGATAAGTAGGGCCTAGGTTGAGGATAACTCGGGGATAAGCACTAGATTTATCCACATAGATATTCACAAAATGGCATTTTTCAAGGATTTTCCTATGTGGATAAGGTGGATAACTCACTATCCACACGTCAGAACATGGGGAAACGCGACGTCGATATTTCGTGGTGTGAGGAATCATTGACCACGAAATATAGGCACTATCCACATTCATCCACAGATATCCACCGTTGTTCACATCGCAATATGGGGTTGTTTGCCTCACCATGCCTGTATAACGGTGCGCGCTACGCAAGGAACGCTGACAGGCCGCCATTTATGATTACGGGTATGGAACATGAGGCAATGATCAGTCCGGAGACGCGTGCGTTCGTGGTGGTCCACCGTAACGAGGACGTACGCGAGTTGGCGTTGAAATCCAAACATGTGGACGGATTGGACCTGCCACAAGCACTCAATCAGATCGCCGGTTGGCAGATTGCCCGCAACAAACTGCCGGAATGGGCCGACTGTGACGATATCATCTATCCTCCGCATATTTCCATGGAACAATGCTCATCGCAGTTTACGGCGCAATATAAAGCCGAAATCGTCAATCGTCTGCTGTGTACTGACGACGGTGCCGACAATGCCCGAGATTCGGCGCATTCCGACGATATCGGCAAAACGGACATCGCCGGCATAACGGAAGCGGAACACGCGGAAGAATGGGATTCGGTGACAACGTCAGCGGGGAACGCCGATCTATCGATGGTAGATCTGACAGGTGGCTTCGGCGTTGATTTTTCATACCTTGCGCGCGGTTTCACACGTGCCGCATATGTGGAGCGGCAGCCGCACCTGTGTGATCTGGCCGCACACAACATGATCGTTCTGGGATTGCACCAAACGGAAATCATATGCGGTGATGGTGTCGAATACCTGCGTTCGATGCAAGCGGTGTCGCTGATCTACATTGATCCTGCACGTCGCGACGAGCATGGCACACGTACGTATGCCATCGAGGACTGCATGCCGAACGTGCTCGCCCTGCGTGATCTGCTGCTGGCCAAGGCGCGATTCGCGATGATCAAACTGTCTCCGATGCTTGACTGGCGTAAGGCCATCGCCGATTTCGGCGGTGCCGTGAGTGAAGTGCATATCGTGTCGACCGGCAACGAATGCAAGGAACTGCTGATGGTGCTGGATGGCGCCGTGGAAACGAGGCATCCGACGGATGACGTACGTGCGCCACATGTGTATTGCGTGAACGACGGTCAGCGGATTGATTACGATTCCGCGGTGTATGCGCGTGGGTTGCGCATCGGCACGGCGCCGTTGCCGGAGATGGAATATCTGTATGAGCCGAATGCATCGATTATGAAAGCCGGCTGTTTCGACCTGCTGGAGGAACGGTATGGTGTGACGCAGATCGGACCGAATAGTCACCTGTTTGTGGCCGCTGAGCCCGTGACGGATTTTCCAGGGCGCGGGTTTGCCATCGAAGCGGTTGGAGGCATGGGCAAGAAGGATGCGAGGAGGTTGCTGAGCGGGGTCGGGAGGGCGAATGTCGCAGTACGCAATTTTCCGCTCACAGCGCCGCAGTTGCGTAAGAAGCTCAAGCTTGCCGATGGAGGCGATACCTACTTGTTCGGCACCACCATCCAAGGCGGTGGGCATATTCTGCTACGTACCGTTAAGGTGTGATCGCGTAGTGGGAGGATTCTTCCAGTGGCTGGGCGAATCAGGACTCCAGAAGAGTTTCAATAGGGATGATTTCTCCAGTCACTGGATGGATTGGGACGCTACGAGGGGTTTGAACGGGAGGATTCTTCCAGTCACTGGATGGATTGGGACGCTGAATGGGGTTTCAGCGGGGTAATTCTTCCAGTAGCTGGAGGTTTTATCCCCTTGAGGTGCGTTTAGGCGGGATGATTTCTCCAGTGGCTGGATGGATTGGGATGCTGAATAGGGTTTGAATGGGAGGATTCTTCCAGTGGCTGGAGGTTTTGGGACGGCTAAGGGTGACCGGACATAGCAAAAGGGCGTCTGGACTCGCCCAGACGCCCTCTCGTGGCGGATATGATCAGCGCCACCACATGGTCATAAGGAATCCGACCATGATGATGGCAACGGCGATGGCCAGATTCCATGCGCCGATGTTCGGAATCGGATAACTACCGCTCAGGTAGTAGGTCACGGCCCAGATCAGACCGATGATCATCAGTGCGCAGAACAGTGGCACGAACCAACGCGGGTTGGACTTGGTGCCCTTGATGGTCTCTTCGACACGGCGGGTGTTCTCAGCCTGACGATTCATCATGCGCTGCATCTGAGGGGTCAGTGAGTCCTTGTCGACGGTGGCGTTCAGCACCGCTTCGACGCGGTCCATCGGGATGTCAAGATCGTCGTCATCTTCGGCGGACTCGGCAACAGCGTCGTTGTCGGTGGTCTCTTCCGTGCTTTCCGCGGCCTCGGACTGCCAGTCCTCCTGGGTGTCCGCGGTGGTTTCGTGCAGCTCTTCGTCAGCCATCAGCATAGTCTCCTTCAATAGGCTAAAAGTCATAATAGTGGGTAGACTCGAAAGCGGCGAACTCACATCGTAAAACTGCTCAAATTCAGAGCAAACGTTCAGTACTCGATAGGGGAAGGTCCGCATGGCGAAACGTACCGGCAGACATACCGCGAAACGGTCGAAGGTGGCCGGAATCGCGGTGTTTCTGGTATTGATGCTGTCTGGATTCCTGCTGGCGACCAATCTGCGGGTGAACCGTTCCGTGGTGGTCTCCAACGATACCGCCGACCTGGTGGAGCAACGGGTGAAAAGGGTGAACTCGTTGCGCAAGGAAGTCGACGGCCTCAGCTCCAAGGTGGATGACCTGAGCAAAACGCTGAACAGTGAAAGCGACGATGACTCACAGGACGGTGAGGATGCCGGCGTCGGCACCATGCTGCCTGCCGTCGAAGGTCCAGGGCTGGTAGTGACGCTCGATGATTCGCCGCTGTGGAAGAACATGGTCGACTCGTCCGGATCGACCTCCAATATCAACGACTACGTGATACATCAGCAGGACGTCGAGGCCGTGGTGAACGCGTTGTGGGCCGGCGGCGCGGAATCCATGATGATCATGGATCAACGCGTGCTGTTCAGCTCCGCCGTACGCTGTTCCGGCAACGTACTGCTGTTGCAGGGCAAGAAATATTCGCCGCCGTTCAAGATCTCCGCGATCGGGCCGGTCGACAGTATGCAGCAGGCGCTGGATGATTCAAAGGAGATCACCATCTACCGGCAGTATGTAAACGCGTTCGGCTTGGGATGGAAGGTCGAGAAAAAAGACAAGCTGCATTTCGACGCGACCGATGCGTTGCAGCAACCGTTGAAATATGCGAAAGTCATCGAGAACGATGACAGCAGCGGCGATGCCGAGCAGAAGACGGAAGAGGGAAATCAGTAATGAAGCACGTCAAGCCGGTCGTGGCACGCCAAAGAAGCGTCATCTGGATATTGCTGGGCGTACTCGCCGAAATCATGCTGACCGCGGCGGCCGTCTGCGCGCTGTACATCGCATGGCAGATGTGGTGGACGGGTGTGCAATCCGAACATACGCAGATCGAGACCCGTCAGGCGGTATCATGGTCGGATCCGGGCAAGGCCGAGAACGTGACCATCGCCCAGGCTCAGGAGGGCGATCCGCCGGTGCAGCCGCAGAACGCGCAGGAAGGCGAGCTCATCGCTCAGGTCTACATTCCACGATTCGGCAGTCAGTGGCAGCGCAATCTCGTGGAAGGTACGACACTCACCGAACTCAACAAGCACGGTCTCGGACACTACACGAATTCGCAGATGCCCGGCCAAATCGGTAATTTCGCCTTCGCAGGCCATCGCAACGGCTATGGGCAGCCGCTCGGCGATGTAGACAAGCTGCAGGAGGGCGACCCGATCATCATCCGCACGCAGGATTACTGGTACGTGTATCACTACACGAAGAGTGAAATCGTACTGCCGACCGACGTGGAAGTCGTCTCCTCCAACCCTGAAGAGCCCGGCGCCACGCCGACCAAACGCATGCTGACCATGACCACCTGCGAACCGAAATACTCCACCCCGACCCACCGATGGATCAGCTACGGCGAATTCTCCTACTGGGCCAAGGTTTCCGACGGCATTCCACAGGAACTCGCCACCACCGACACCAACGGCAAGGTCAAATTCATCAACAACGAGAAAGCCTCGTTCGCCTCGGGCATAACCACGTTGGAGCCATGGATCTTCGGCGCGCTCGCCGCTTATGTGGTCATTTTCGCCGCGGCCGCGGTGGCATGGCGCTGGCCCGTGTTGGCGGCCATCCACGCAGGGGAACGTGAGAAACCCGATTTCAGCATATACGGCGGCTTGCTGCGATTGCAGCCGGGAGTGCTGCCGATTCGGTTGCTGTTGCTGTTGCTGTTGCTGTTCGCGGCCGCTGCCTCGACGTTCGAATGGCTGTTCCCATGGGCGGCTTCGAACATTCCGATGTTGCAGGAGATGTCGAACTACACGGCTGTGTAGTGAGACACAGGGGGCGATGCGACGACTCGCGCACGTACACTGCTGTTCAACCGTTGATAGGAGCATTATGACCGATTCCGCACGCATTCTGGTCGTAGACAACTACGATTCCTTCGTCTACACGATTGTCGGCTATCTCAAGACGCTCGGCGCGACCGTGACCGTGGTACGCAACGATGCGATCGATCCGGCCACATCCGGCGTAATCGACGAATATGACGGCGTGCTGATCTCCCCCGGACCGGGTACTCCGGCGGAATCCGGCGCCAGCGAAGGCATGATCCGTCTATGCGCGGTGCAAGGCAAGCCGATGTTCGGCGTATGCTTGGGCATGCAGGCGTTGGCCGAAGTGTTCGGCGCGACCGTAAGCCATGCGCCGACCATCATGCACGGCAAAACCAGCCAAGTGGAGCATATCGATGATGAGATCTTCGAGGGCGTGGCCAATCCGATGACGGCGACGCGTTACCATTCGCTGGCCGTGGAACCGGATTCCGTGCCGGATGAGCTTGTGGTGACCGCCTGGACGCAGGGCGATCATATCGTGCAGGGCATCAAGCATCGTGACCTGCCGATGTATGCGGTGCAGTTTCATCCGGAATCGGTGATGACGCAGGACGGGTACCGGTTGCTGGCGAATTGGCTGAAGGTGTGCGGGCAGGATTCGGCCGTGGCCAGGTCCATGGGGTTGCAACCGAAGGTTGTGGGCTGATTCGTGCTGAATCCCTGCGATGTGCGGGCCTGACATTCGTTTGCTGCGGGTGCTGCGAACATGTCTCGATTGGTCGACACGCTACGTTGTTCAGAGGACCAATGCAAAAAGGAGCGACATTGAGTCGCTCCTTTTTGCATATTGGGCGTGTGGCCTTTAGTGGGTGGTCGGGGATGCGGTCGAGGAGGATGTACTGCCTGACGGTGACGGTGACGGCGAGCTGGCTGATTCGGTAGTCAGGGTGATGGTGGCGCCGGAATCGGCCTGCGAGCCACCTTCGGGGCTCATGCCGGTGACGATGGCGTCATCGTCGGTCGAACCGTTCACGGTGACCTGGAAACCGTTGTTGGTAAGCACGCTCTTGGCACTGGATAGCGTCATGTGCAGCACGCTTGGCACACTGACCTGCTGCTTGCCGAGGGACACCCAGATGGTTACGGACGTGCCGAGTTCGACGGTGCTGCCGGAACCCGGATCAAGACGGGTGACCGAACCGGAATCGACGGAATCGGAGTATTCGTTCTCCACATTGACCGTGCCGATGCCGGCCTTATTGAGCTGCTCAATCACCGAATCCTTCGACTGTCCGACCAGATTGTCGGGAATCTTGGTCATGCCGGACGAAATATACAACGTGATGATCGTGCCCTTGGTCTGCTTGGAATTCGCAGCCGGATCCGTGCTCACCACCTTGTCTTTTTCGACGGTGCCGCTATCGACTGTCTTGACGCTGCCCACCTTGAAGCCGGCGGATTCCAGAATGGACTTGGCCTCTTCCTGACTCTTGTTCGCCACATCGGGCACTGACACGGTCTGCGGGCCGGTGGAGAACCACACGGATACGGTGGAGCCCTTCTCCACCTTGGAACCGCCCTTCGGATTCTGCTTCGTGACGGTGCCCTTGGTCTGATCGGACTCCGTGTCATCGCGGGCGTCAAGCTTCAGACCGAGCGCATTGAGCTTCTCTTCGACCGTGGTCTGCGAGATGTTCGACATTTCAGTAAAATCCGGCACTTCGACAGTATCGGTCGACGAGTCGCCATGATTCAGCATGTAGACGATGCCCAAAATGGCCAGTAGAGCCACCAGTACGCCCACCACGGAGCCGATGATGATCTGCTTCTTTTTCTTCGACTTGGCGGCGGCAGCGCGCTGTTCCGCGCGGGTCTTCGTGGCGACGCCGCCGTTGGGGCCCGCCAACACCTGTTCGAATTGGCCGGTCACCGGATTGAATGCCTGCGTTGCCGCGCTCTCACCGCTCGTCGGGTTCATCGCCACGGTCGCGGCTTCCTGCTCGGCCTGCTTGCGGGCCTTCACATTGGTCAGATCGGTCAACGGATTGAATGCGGCCGCGACCGGGACGCCGCCGTTCATGAACGTCAGCAGATCGTTCTTGAATTCGGATGCGGTGGCATACCGGTTCTGGCGGTCCTTCGCCATGGCTTTGGCGCAGATCGAATCCCACATCTTCGGCAGCCCCGGTACCACCGAGCTTGGCGGAGTGGCCACTTCGGAAACATGCTGGTAGGCGATGGCCACCGCGGAATCACCGGTGAACGGCGGCTTACCGGTCAGCATCTCATAGAGCACGCATCCGGCGGAATACAGGTCGGAGCGCATGTCCACGGTCTCGCCGCGGGCCTGCTCCGGGGAGAGGTACTGTGCGGTGCCGACCACGCCTTGTGACTGCGTCATCGTGGCGGCGGAATCGTCGAGTGCGCGGGCGATGCCGAAATCCATGACCTTCACTACGCCCTGCTCGGAGATCATGATGTTGCCGGGCTTGATATCGCGGTGGATCACACCCATACGGTGCGAGTACTCCAATGCGTTCAGCACACCCATCATCACCTGTTCGGCGTCGCGCTGGCTGAGCGCGCCGTTCACCTTGATGATGTCGCGCAGGGTCTGACCCTTCACGTATTCCATCACCAGATATGGCAGATGCTCGGTCTGACCGGTTTCGGTGGTGACGACCTCTTCGCCCGAATCGTAGATGTTCACGATGTTCGGATTGTTCATCTGTGCCACGGAATGCGCCTCGCGGCGGAAGCGGGCGAGGAAGATCTGGTCATTGGCGAAATCGGCGCGCATGATCTTCACGGCCACGGTACGACCCAGACGCGTATCAAGTGCCACATGCACTTCGGCCATGCCACCGCGGCCGACCAGTTGACCGAGCTGATAGCGGCCATTCGCCAAAGAGGTAGGCATGTTGTTGCTCATCCCTGTTCCTTCCAATCACTGCTGGGCGAGATATGGGGTTTGCTGGCCACACGACGAGGAATCCGACCCCCGGTGGGAACGATCATCGTGTCCGCCAACTGTGTCTGCTGATCGAGCAGACGTCGTTCAATGCGTGTCAGCACGCGGGATACCGCCAGCGCGTCCTTCGGACGGTCGAGCGGATCCTTGGCGAGCATCGACATCACGAATTCACGCAGCTGCACATCCACGGAGTCAGGCAACGGCGGAACCGGATTGTTCACATGTGCGGCGGCGATGTCAACCGGCGTAGTGCCAGTGAACGGACGATGCCCACACAGGCCTTCATAGGCGACGACCCCCAACGAATAGATGTCGGACTGCGGCGTGGCCTGCTGGCCTTGCGCCTGCTCCGGGGAAATATATTGCGCGGTGCCCACGACCATGCCATCTTGCGTGATCTGCTCCTGGTTAGTGGAGTAGGAGACGCCGAAATCGGTGATCTTCACCTCGCCGGAATCGGAGACCATGATGTTCGCCGGCTTCACATCGCGATGAATCACGCCATGCGAATGCGCCACGAACAGGCCACGTGCGGTCTGAATGAGGATCGGCAGCAGCTGCGTCGGCTCCATCGGGCCGTCGATCTCGTGGAACAGATCGGCCAGCGACTTGCTCGGCACATACTCCATAATCAGGAATCCGATGCCGTCATGCTCGTAGTATTCAAACAATGCGGCGATGTTTGGATGCGCCAAATTGGCGGAATTATGGGCCTCTGCGCGTAGACGAAGCAGTTTCGCCTCCTGGCTGGAGCCCAGATCGCCGCGTAAGGCCTTGATGGCCACCGGGCGGCCGAGCTGAATGTCATAGCCCTTCCACACTTCGCCCATGCCGCCTTGCGCCAGACGGGAATCCAGTCTGTAGCGTCGGTGGATGAGCTGTCCTTCAATCAGTTTCATTCTGCCAGCGCCTCCTGCATCATCGCTTTCATGATCGGACCTGCGGCCAATGCGCCGTAGGAATCCACGTTGTGCACCACCACGGACACCGCGATTTTCGGATCGTCCGCGGGTGCGAATCCGATGACCCAGGCGTCGACGGATCCGTTATTCTCCCCAATCTGTGCGGTACCGGTCTTCACCGCCACCTGCACGCCGTCAATCGCCAATTCGGGATCCTCCTTGGTGACCACGGCCTCCATCATCTGCGTGAGCTTGTCGGCGGTGTCGGCACTGAACGGTCGCGACATCACCTCCGACTTGGTCTGCGAGACGACCGACAGATCCGAGGAGCGTACACGGTCGACCAGCGTCGGTTGCATCAACTTGCCGTCATTGGCGACGGCCGCCGCAATCAGGGCGTTCTGCAACGGGGTGACCACCGTATCTCCCTGTCCGATCGATGCCAGCGCAAGTTTGTCGTCACTCACATCAGTCGGGAATTTCGAAGCCACGGTCATCCACGGAGTACCGGAAGAATCGGTGCCGTCCACGGTGATCGAACTGTCGAAACCAAGCTTCTTGGCCATCGACGAGACCTTATCGTCACCCAGCGAGACGCCCAATTGCGCGAAGGCGGTGTTCGACGAATACGCCATCGCGTCTTCCAGAGAAATCTTGCCGTCGGAGCCGTTGCCTTGCGAAGTGGCGTTCGTCAGTTGCACCGTGGTGCCGGGAAGCGTATAGCTGGCACCGGCGGGAATCTGCGTATCGGTCTGGTATTGGCCGGTTTCCAGCGCGGCGGCCGCGACCACCGTCTTGAACGTGGAGCCGGGCGGGTACAGCTGCGAAGTGGCGCGGTTGAGCATCGGATTCGCCTGGTCGGACGAGAGCGTGTTGTAGTTCTCGTTCACTTCCGACGTGGTGTGGCTGGCCAGCTGGTTCGGATCATAGCTCGGCGTACTTACCATGGCGAGAATACGACCGGTCTTCGGTTCGATGGCCACGGCCGCGCCGTCAAGCGACCCCAAGGCGTTATAGGCAACCTGCTGGATCTTCGGATCGATGGAGGTCTCGATGGTGGCGCCCTTGTTCTCCTGACCGGTAAACAGCGCTTTGAAACGCTGCCAGAACAGCTGGTCGGACTGTCCCGACAACAGTGAACTACGGGAGGCTTCGATCCCGCTCCACCCGCGCTGGCTGATCGAGAAGAAACCGGTGACCGGTGCATACAGCGGGCCATCGGAGTAGGAGCGCTGGTAGGAGAATGCGTCGTTCGACGGGTCGGATTTGGCGATTACGGAACCGTCCGAGGCGAGAATCGAGCCTCGCGGAGCTCCATACTCATGGTAGAGCGCTCGGGTGTTGCGCGGATCCTGATTGAGCTGGTTGGCACGGATGGCGGTGATGATGGTCGTCGACATGCCCAGGATCACGAACAGGATGATGACGATGGTGAAGAGCTGACGTAACGATTTATTCATTCGAGCCTCCCGTCACGGTGCGTGCGATCGGTTCGGTGGGCTGCGTACGGTGTTTCATGTCGCGGTTGCGCAACGCCTGCATCGCCTCGTACTGGAAGGTATCGCTGTTCAGGTCATCCTCCGGTTTGTTCGCGGCATTCGAAATGATGACCAGCAACGTGGCCAACAGATAATTGGCGATCAGCGACGAGCCGCCGGCGGCCATGTACGGCAGGGTCAGGCCGGTGAGCGGAATGACCAGCGTGATGCCGCCAACCACGGTGAACACCTGGAATGCCATGGTGAACACCAGGCCGGAGGCCAGCAGCTTGCCGAAACCGTCCTTGATCTTCATGGCGGTGATCATACCGGCGGCGATGATCAGCAGATACAGCATCAGTGTGGCCAACAGGCCGGTCAGACCAAGCTCCTCGCCGGCAGCGGCGTAGATGTAGTCGGAGTTGGCGATCGGCGTGAGCGACGGATGCCCCTGCCCCAGGCCGGTGCCCATCATGCCACCGGAAGCCAGACCGAAAATGCCGGTGACCAATTGGTACGATCCGCCATATTCCTTGCCATACTGCTCCGTACTGAACGGGTGCAGCCAGGCGTCGACGCGCGCGCCGACATGACTGAAGATGTTCGCCGCCAGGAATGCGCCCGCGGCGAAGGCGATGAAGCCGATGATGATCCAGCTTTTGCGGCCGGTGGCCACATACAGCATGGATACGAACATGGCGAAGAACATCAGCGAGGTGCCCAGATCGTGCTGAATCACGAGCACGCCCATGGCCACGATCCACACCACGATGATCGGGCCCATATCCTTGATTCTCGGTAGCTGCAGGCCGAGTACTTTCTTGCCGCCGACCGCAAGCTGGTCGCGGTGGTCGAACAGGTAGGAGGCGAAGAAGAACGCAAGGAACAGCTTGGCGAATTCGCTTGGCTGGAACGAGCCGAGGCCGGGAATCTTCACCCAAATCCTCGCGCCATACTGTTCGGAGCCGATCACCGGCAGCATCGGGGACAGCAGCAGCACCAGGCCGACCACCATGCTCACGTATGAGAAGCGGCGCAGCACGCGGTAATCCTTGAGGAAGATCACCAGCAGGGCACTCAATACAAGCGCTATGGCCAACCACATCAACTGTTTGAATGCGACCGAGGTCTTGGTCTCCTGATCGATGCGGGCGATCATGGTTACGCCGATGCCGGTCAGCAACATGACGCAGCATAGGATGGTCTGGCTTGCATACGGCTGGAATCGCAGCAATAGGCCCCATGCGGCCAGGAACAGCACTGCGATGAACACGAGCATTCCCATGTAGTTGGAAGGGAAACCACCCGTGGTGCGTTCGAACATCTGGAAGAACGCCACGGCGCAGGTCAGCATGCTGAGCATCAGCAGACCGAACTGCCTCAAGCGGGTAGTGATCATGACTTGTCACCGCCTCGCGGACTCGAGCTGGAGGAAGACGATGCTGAGGCGCTCGAGCTGGGACTGGCCGAGGAGCTGGCGGAAGGCGATGATCCGCCGCCGCTCTTCTTGTTTTCGGCCTGTTGCTGCTTGAGCTGCTTCTTGATGAGCGTCGTGTGATTCTTCGCTTCGCCGTACGAGTCGAAGGAGATGCCCTGCATCAGCTGTTCCTGCCAGCTTGGCGGCAACTCGGAGGTCTTCATACCGGTGTCGGAGACGGCGTGGGACAGCTTCAGTCCGAAGATGCTCGTCGGGACGCCCTGGAAGATGGTCACGCTGCCGTTGTCATCGCCGAGATAATACTTGGTCTGGCTCCAACGATACGTACCGACGGCGGCTCCCGCCAGTCCCAGCAGCACCAGAATGGTGACGACGATACCGATGATGCGGTTGCGCTTGGAGTGCGCACGCTTGGTCTTGCGCTGTTGGATCTGCTCGTTGCGGATGGCCCTGGCGACTTCCGGATCGTTCGGATCGGCGGAGACGCGGCCGTCGTTCTTCTGCACGACGGGGATTTCGCCGGTGTCCGGATTGGTGCGATCGCCCGTTTCCTCGCGTACGGTCGACGGCTGCGCCACACGCTGCTCCGGTTGCGGCTCGTTGTCGGTCTCGTCGGGGTTCCTGCCATGACGAAGGGCCGCCGCGCGTGCGGCAGGCGACTGCTTGCCTTCGCGTAGCAGCGGTGCCGTGGCCACCGGCGCGTTGATGATGTCGGCGATCGGCTCGAGGCTCGCGCCGGCCGCGCCGGCCACTAACGGCGTCTGATGCGGCAGATCGAAGGCATCGGCGTTCAGGGCGAGCGTCGCGTCGGCGATCACCGCGGTGACATTGTCAGTGCTGCCTGCCCGCAACGCCATGGAAACGAGGCGCTGCGCACATTCTTCCTGATCGGAGCAGGTCGCTAGCATCTCCTGCAGGGTGGAATCTTCCAGTACGCCGCACAGGCCGTCGGAACACAGCAGCCAGCGGTCGGCCGGATGCGCCTCGCGTACGGCGATGTCGGGGCGGGGGTCGATGTCGAAGTCACCCAATACGCGCATCACGACATTGCGCTGCGGATGGTTGCGCGCCTCGGATTCATTGATGCGACCGGTGTCGAGCAGATGCTGCACATAGCTGTGGTCCGAAGTCATGCGGATGAGATGACCGTCATGCAGCAGATAGGCGCGGGAGTCGCCGATATGCGCGAGTACCCAGTATCCCGACACCAAGGCTACGGCGGTGACGGTGGTGCCCATGCCCGCAAGGCGGCGTTCTCGCTTGGCCTTGCCGACGATGGCATCATGCGCGGCCATGACGGAGGTCTCCATCATGTGGGCGACGGTCTTCACGTCACCTTGCTCATTGTCCTGTTCGATATGCGCCAGCGACCGGATGGCGATGGTGGAGGCGGTATCGCCGCCGGCATGGCCACCCATGCCGTCGCAGATGGCGATCAGGTGCTCTCCGGCGAATGCGGAATCCTGATTGTTGGAACGTACGGTACCCACATCTGAGACCGTGGTGGAATACAAGAACAATGGTTGTGAAGTGGCGGAAGTCGTCAAAGTCACCTCAATTCAAAGGTGGTTGCGCCGATACGTACCGGAACGCGTGAACCGAGAATCATCGGAGCGTCCAGGCGCTGCTGGTTGACCACAGTGCCGTTGGTGGAGCCCAGATCCTCGATGGCCCACTGGCCGGTTGCGGGATCGGTATAGACGCGTGCATGATGCGAGGAGACGAATTCGTCGTCGAGCACCACGGTGTTCGACGCGGCGCGACCCAAGGTGATGGTGTTGCCGGTCAGAGGGACGGAACTGCCGGCAAGCGGGCCATCGATAACGACCAGCAGAGTGGGTTTGGCGTTCGAAATCGGCATCTCGTTGGTAGGGATGACGGGCGCGGCCGACGCCACGGGTGCCGGCGCCTCGACCGCCTTGCGCGCGCGACGCTCCTTACGGCGATGAGCCCGCGACTTGCGCGGGCTGAACGTCTCGATGTCCTTGTACAACGAACGGACCGTACAGGCTACGAAGATCCATAACAGTATGAGGAAGCCATACTTGAGGATCGCAAAGGTAAGTTCGGTGAGCATAAAGGCAACTCCCGGGTTGGGGTTGGTTACTCCTGATCCTGCGAAGAAGCCCAGTACAGGATTCGGGTACGGCCGATAGTGATGGTGTTGCCATCCAACAGCGTGGCCGCCGGTACCTGATGGCCTTCGACGTATGTGCCGTTGGTGGAGCCCAGATCGCGCGCGATCACATTGCCGTCATTGATGTCAATCTCCAGATGCTTGCGGGAGATGCCGGGATCGTCGATCACGATGTCGCAGTTGGAACCACGGCCGATGATGGTCTTATCCTTGGTGAGCAGGTACTGCTTTTCACCGATCTCCAGCATCGGGCAATCCTCGGTCTGTGCTTCGGTGGTCACCGGTACCGCGTTGCCCTGTACGGATTCGCTGGTCAGCTTGAAATCGCTCTTGCTCAGATCGAGATCTTCCTCGAAGATCACCACGACCGGTCCGACGAATGCATAATGCTGGCTCTTCGCATACTGCGTGAGATTGTCGGCCAGCTCATTGGCCAGGGTCTCCGCACCCCATTCCACGATGTTGTTGAAGTCCGGCGTGCTCAGCTTGAAACGGTATTCGTTCGGGGCTACGGTACGGTCGCGAGTAACGGGCATTGCCTCTTTGTCAATCTCGCGCTCAAGAGCGCTGGAGAGGTCAACCGGCTGCAGGTCCTTGGACCCGAACTTAGCGAATACTCCGTTGACGGCGCCTTCCACGCTCTTCTCAAATCGGTCGAGAACGCTCATACTTGTCCCTTTCTATCCTCACCTATCCTACGCGGTAGAGTGCCGAGAGCCAATTTATGAGGCCCATAATTGCAAAAATTCCATGCAAAGTGGGGTGTGAATGGTGATGCGGACCTAGTTCGGTGTCGGTTGTTTGGGTTTCTTTCCAAACTACCGACGGTGAGGTGGGGCTAGGCGTCGGTGGTTTGTGAGAATACCCAAACTACCGATGATGGGGCGGCCTGAGCGTCGGTGGTTTGTGGTGCCGCCCAGACTGCCGACGGTGAGGGGATCTGAGGGTCGGTGGTTTGTGAGAATACCCAAACTACCGACGGTGAGGTGGGCCTGGGTGTCGGTAGTTTGGGAAGTATGAATGATGCGATTGATGTGTTTCCCCGACTCAAGGCCCGCACTGTGCGATTCACATGCGGCGCGCCCCGTGCCGCCCGTACGATTGGCGACGGGTCGCGGGCGCTGTTCCTGCGATCCGACGGTCCGGAGTATACCGTCACCTCGCTATGGATGAGCGTGATCGACACGACCGGCACCGGCGACGATCGGGAGGTCCTGCTTGCCGATCCGCGCGAACTGCTGGCCGATGCCGATGCGGAGAACGTTCCCGCCGAAGAACGTGCGCGACGCGAGCGTGCGCGCGAAGGCGGCTCCGGAGTCGTAAGCTATTCCGTCGATCAGGCCGGACGTCGCGTCGTGTTCACCATCAACGGCCAGCTGTTCCTGACCGAAATCCGGGAGGATGGCATCTCCGCACACACCCGTCAACTCGTCTTGGACGATTCGATGCTTTCCGCCGGCGAATACGGACCGGTGCTCAATCCGCGCATCAGCCCCGACGGCCGTCATGTGATGTACACGACCGGCAGATGCCTGAACCTGATCGACATCGCCGATTGGCCGGCTCCGGGGCAGGCCGCGCAGGAGTCCGTCACCACGGTATACGGCGTGGACGATGATGCGGCTCCCACCTGGAAGATCGGCCTGGCGGAATTCGTGGCCGGCGAAGAGATGGATCGGTACGACGGTTTCTGGTGGTCGCCGGATTCCCGATACGTGCTGTTCGAGACCTTCGATGCCTCACCCGAGCCGATATGGCACATCTGCGATCCCGCGAATCCGACCATGGGCGCGGCCGCCCGCCGCTACCCGCAGGCGCTGACGGCCAACGCCGACGTGCATCTGACACTGCTGGAGCTCGGCTTCGACGCCGATGGCTGCTGTTACGGTGAGGTGCCGCACGCGGTGGAGTGGGACCGGAAACGCTACGAATATCTGGCATCCGTGAATTGGACGGAAGGGCACGATCCGATCATCGAGGTACAGGACCGACTGCAGCGCAACGATCAGGTGCTGACCGTCCGCGTCGGCGATCCGATCATGCCGGTCATCGCTCCGGAAGCCGAATTCACCGACGAGAACGGCGATGAGGTCGAAACCTTCTCCTCCGCGATTCCCGAATATGCGCCAGGCGAAGAGCCCGGTACGACCCGCGTGCTCGAAGAGCGTCACAACGACTGCTGGCTCGACTTGGTGCACGGCACGCCCACCTACACGCCGGATGGTCGTCTGGTGTGTGCGGTCAACGACATGGAAGCCGATACGAACCGTCTGAGCGTGGATGGATGTGCGTTCACGCCAATCGGTCTACAGGTGCGCGAAGTGCTTGACGTGACTGACGATGACGTGCTGTGCGTGGTGCAGCGCACGCCGGAACTGCTGCCGGAATCCGACCTGCCGTATCTGTGGCAGGCGAACGCGGCCGATCATGATGCGCGCAGCTTCGACGTGGTGTCGATACGCTTCGATGGCAGCTGGGAGCCGCTTACCTACACGCCCGGCCAATGGACGATGTCGCGTGCCGGCAACGGATGCGTGATGACCGGACGCGGCATGGACGATGCGCGGGTGCAGATGCAGCATTGCATGAACGTCGTGACGGTCGGCGAAGACGGTGTGGAGACGCTGTCCATGGTGGTCGCGCCGATCGGGAATCATGCCGCCGAACCCGGCTTCGTGCCGAATGTGCGATTCGTACGATTGGGGGAGCGGTCGCTATACACGGCGATCGTGCTGCCGTCCGAGGGCAGCGGGTACGCGCATGCTGACAGGCTGCCGGTACTCATGAAGCCATACGGCGGCCCGGGATTCCAACAAGTCGTCGAAAGCCAGTCGTTCTACTGGGATGCGCAGTGGTGGGCCGATCAGGGGTACATCGTCGTGATTGCCGACGGTCGCGGCACCACCGGCCGCGGGCCGAAATGGGATCGTGCGATTTACGAGAGCATGAAAGCCGTGACGCTTGAGGATCAGGTTGACGCCGTGCATGCGCTGCCGGGAATTCTCAGCGAGTTGCGGGCGGAACAGGCCGACTCCGAGACTGCCGTCACCATTCCCGAACCCGACTTGGAACGGGTGGCGATAATCGGCTGGTCATATGGCGGATTCCTCTCCGCGCTCGCCGTGCTGGAGGCGCCTGATGTGTTCGCCGCTGCTTGCGCGGGCGCTCCGCCGACTGACTGGACGCTTTACGACACGCACTACACCGAACGGTACCTGGGCCTCGACCCGGTCGTGTACGAGCGCAATGGCATCATCGCGGACGCGCCGAATCTCAAACGTTCGCTCATGCTCATCCACGGGTTCGCCGATGACAACGTGACCATCGCGCACAGCCTGCGACTCAGCCAGGCGCTGATGGCCGCCGGTCGGAAGCATACGTTCCTGCCGCTCACCGGCATCACGCATATGACCAACGACGAAACCGTCGCCGAAAACCTGCTGATTCTCCAACGCGACTTCCTCGCAGACGCCTTACGCAAGGTGTGATGCTTTCCGTCGATTGCGATGCGGATGATGCGGGGCGCTCCCGAGTGTACGGGGGTGGCCGATGCCGCAGGCCGGCATGAGTATTCGCCAAGCGCGTTATCCGCACCGCAGCTGGTCAAGGCAGGACTATAGTGCTCACAGGCCGGTATGCGCAGTATGCGACCTGATAGTTGAATGTTCGACTTGACGGAGGAAGATATGCGAACGATTCTCGCCATTTTCGCGCGCGATGTCAGACGCATCGTGAAGAGTCCCGTGGCGTTGGTCGTGACCTGCGGCGTAGCCCTGATTCCGTCGTTGTACGCATGGTGCAACATCCTCGCCAACTGGGACCCTTACGCCAACACCGGCAACATCCAAGTGGCCGTGGCCAACGAGGATCTCGGTACCGATTCCACGCTCGTCGGACACCTCGACGCGGGCGCGCAGACCGTTCGCAAACTCAGGACCAATCATCAGCTCGGCTGGCGCTTCGTCAGCAAGTCGGACGCCCTCAACGGCGTGAAATCCGGCGAATACTATGCGGCAATCGTATTGCCGGATGACTTCAGCGCAACGCTGATCGGATCCGTCACCGGTACCACCAAACGTCCGCACATCACGTACTACGTCAACGAAAAGGAAAACGCGATCGCGCCGAAAATCACCGACACCGGCGCCACGGAAATCGACGAACAGATCAACTCCACCTTCGTAACCGCCGTCGCCGACGCCGTGGCCACGGAAGTCAAACGATCCGCGCAGGCCACCACGCAATCACTCGACGGTGCGCAAAGCGACGTCATCGCGGATCTCAACACCACCATCGACCAGCTGAACAGCGTGCGCGACGAGCTGACGCACATGTCGACCTCACTCAGCGACGCCGAAACCACCATCGCCAAAGCGCAGGATACCAACAAGCAGATCAGTGCGGACCTTGCCACCGCCACGGGTACCGCCAACACCACCATCGGACTGCTCGCCGACGCACAGACCGCATCACAACGATTCTCGACGACACTCGCCAAGGCGCTCGATAACGGCAGTGTGCAATTGTCCAGTCTGCACATCGGCGTCAACACCGCTACAGGTCAGATCGTCAGCGGGCTCAACACCACGCAAAGCGCCGTGAACGCCGTCAGCCAGGCGATGCAGAAGACCTGCGACAAAACCGATGAATTCATCGATGGTCTCGACCGCGTGCTCGCCTCCAGCGGCCTTGATCACAACAGCAAGGAATACCAAGCGCTCGCGCAGCAGATCGCCGATGCGCGCACCCAGCTCAAACAGGAGCAGCAGCTGCTCGACACCTTCGGCAACAACGCCGACGCCCTGATCGGTGACGGCACGACCACTGCGACCACGTTCGGCAACACCGTCGCCGGACTCACCGCCGACGGGGCAAACAAACTGATTGACGCACGTGACAAACTGACCGGCACCATCATGCCGTCACTCGACAGCTCGTTCACCTCGCTCAGCGCCACCAGCGGTTCCCTGATCGGTACGCTCGACGCGCTTGGCAGCCTGATCGGGCAAAGCGACGGTCTGCTGAATCAGCTTGACGACACCCTACGGCAGACACGCACCACACTCGACTCCACCGTCAGAGCGCTGGGCGACCTTGAAGGCAACCTCGACGCCACGCGCACCGACGTGGCCGCACTCTCCAGCTCGCAGACCTACGAGCAAATCACCAAACTGCTAGGTCTCAACGCGGCGAGCATCGGCGACTTCATGGGCAATCCCGTGCATCTGAGCGAAATCGTCGTATATCCGACCGACAACTACGGGTCCGCCGTCACGCCGTTCTACACCAACCTTGCGCTGTGGGTCGGCGGTTTCGTGCTCGTGGCCATCTACAAGCTCGAAGTGGACCGCGACGAGCGCATCCGCAACTACACGCCGACGCAAGGCTATCTCGGGCGTTGGCTGCTGTTCATGACAGTCGGCTTCATGCAGGCGATCATCGCCACCGTAGGCGATATCGCACTCGGCATCCAATGTGCGCACCCGATGCTGTTCATCCTCGCAGGACTGCTCGAATCGTTCATATACGTGAACATCATCTACGCGCTCGCCGCTACGTTCCGGCACATCGGCAAGGCGGTGGCCGTGGTTCTCGTGATCGTGCAGATTCCGGGTGCCTCCGGCCTATATCCGATTGAGATGATGCCGGAATTCTTCCAGCGGCTCAAGCCGTTCCTGCCATTCACCTACGGCATTCAGGCCATGCGCGGACCGATTGCGGGACTGTACAAAATGCACTACTGGAACGATATGTTCCACTTGCTGTGGTACTTGCCGGTTGCCCTGTTCATCGGATTGGTGGTGCGCCGGCTCGCCATGAACCTCAACGCCCTGTTCGACGAACGGCTGGCCGACACCGACCTGATGATCACTGAACGCAACGCCGGCGTAGACAGTCAGTTGCGCTTCGTAGGCATGGCACGCGAATTCGCCGAACGCTATCCGGAAATCGCGCACGCCCGAGCCGAACGGTTCCTCGCCGTATACCCGAAGCTGGTACGGTGGGGCTTCCTCACGTTGGCGGTGCTGCCGTTCGTACTGCTGATTCTGCTGTTCATCATCCAACAGAAAACCGTGATGCTTACGTTGTGGATCGTGTCGATCATCGTCATCGACACCTATCTGATCGTAGTCGAATACCTGAAGGAAAGGTACGCGCGGTGAAATATCTCTGGGGTATCTTCCGACGTGACATGCGCCATGCCACAAGCAATGTGATCGCCCTGATCGTCTCGATGGGACTGGTGATCGTACCGGCGTTGTACGCATGGTTCAACATCGCCGCCAGCTGGGATCCATACGGCAACACGAAGGCGCTGAAGGTGGCGGTCGCGAACGTGGACTCCGGCTACAAGTCGGAGTTGATTCCGGTGCGCATCAATGTGGGCGAGACGGTGCTGGGCGCGCTGCGAGCCAACCACCAGCTCGACTGGCAGTTCGTGGACAGCGCCAAGGCCGTCGACGGCGTGAAATCCGGCAAGTACTATGCGGCGATCGTCATTCCGAAATCCTTCAGCGCTGACATGATGACGCTATTCTCACCCACCGTCAAGCATGCGACGCTGAAATACTATCTCAACGAAAAAATCAATCCGATCGCACCGCATATCACCGACGAAGGTGCGTCCACCGTGGCCAACACCATCGACAAGACCTTCGCGAAAACGATGGCGCAGGTCGGACTCGACCTTGCCGCAAACATGCTGCAGTATTCGCAAAGCCCACAGATGACGCAGTACATGACGAATCTGACGTCGAACATCGACGGCATGGTATCCACCATCTCAGGAGCGCAAGCGCAGGTGAACGCCTACTCGACGCTGTTGGGTTCGGCCGACAGCGTGATCACCTCCACGGACAAGCTGCTCGCCTCCACGCGCAAAGCCGGCAAACAGGCGCGCAAAACCTTGAAACAGAGCGGAACCAGCACCTCGACACTCACCGATGCCTGCACCAACGTAACCGATGCCGTCAATCAGGCTTTGCAACAGGCGGTTTCGGCGCTGGACGACGTCGCAGACAAAGTCGGCACCGCCTTCGACCAGCTCGACAAGGATGCGACAGGCGCCGCGAAAACACTGCAGGACCTATCATCGCAGGTATCAAGCAGCGCGAACGTGTACGGCAATTACATCGCGCAGCTGGAGAAGATGCGTTCGGCAGTCGAAGGATTGCCGGACGGCGACTCGAAACAGGCCTTGCTGAACGCCATCGACAAGCAGATCGCGGCATTGCAGGCCGCACAACAGGATACGCAGGATCTGGCTACGGCGCTCGCCGCCGCCTCGAAACAGGTCGCCGCCGACAGCGGCGACATTCAGCGGGATCGACAGCAGATCCTCAACCGGATCACGACGGCAAAACGGTCGATCAGTACCGTGCAAAGCGACTATGAGCAGAACGTCAAACCCAAACTGGACAATTTGTCGGCATCGGTGCAAACGCTCGTCACGCAGACCGGTACCGTGATCAGCGGACTGGATGCCGTCACCGGTGACGTCGGATCAATGGCCGGTAGCATCGGCGCGAATGTGGCTGCCGTACGCAAGACGCTAGGCAGCGTATCGGCCTCGTTGGGCGAATCGGCCGGCAAGCTGTCCGATCTGAGCGCAAAGTTCAAACAGGCCGTACAGGCCGGAGACAGTAGCGCAATCGCATCGCTTACGTCGAGCGATACCGACGCCGTCGCGACGCTGCTGTCCGCACCGGTGGCGCTCGACCGTGTGCCGATCTACCCGATCGCCAATTACGGATCGGCCATGGCGCCGTTCTACACGGTGCTGTCCATCTGGGTGGGTGCCATCATTCTGGTGGCCATCATGAAAGTGGCCGTATCCGATCGTGAAAAGGCGCACGTGCTCGGGTTGGGGGATTCGTTGCCGCTTCGCGCCCGTAACCGTGAAATTCCGGGTAACGCGGCGACGTTCGGGTTGCGATTGCATCACGAATATTTCGGCCGACTGGGCATCTTCGCACTGCTGGCGCTGCTGCAAGGCACCATCGTATGCCTGGGAGACATGTACTTTCTCGGCGTGCAGGCCGAGCATCCGCTGCAGTTCTTGGCCGTGGGATGGTTGTGCGCGGTGGTTTTCTCGAACATCGTGTACACGTTGACCGTGTCGTTCGGCGATATCGGCAAGGCATTGGCCGTGGTGCTGCTGGTGATGCAGGTAGCCGGTTCAGGCGGCACGTTCCCAATCCAGACGCTGCCGAGGTTCTTCCAGATCTGCTACCCGTTCCTGCCGTTCCCGCACGCCATCGACGCGATGCATGCGGCCATGGCCGGCTCATATGGTCTTGAGTATTGGATTGATCTTGGTGCGCTCGCGCTGTTCCTGCTGCCGTCGTTGCTGCTCGGACTGGTATTGCGTCGGCCGGTGATCCGCCTCAACAACTGGGTGCTGCGGAGGCTTGAATCCACGCATGTGATGTAAACGGTTCCGTTTGCGCTTGGCGATGGCGTGTCTGCAAGAGCATGCCCGCGATGGTATGAACGACTGGCCGTATGATGGGTGATATGACTATCACGCTCATCGATGAGGCGCATTACGACGCCGAAATGGACGCTAAGGTGCTTCCGGCGCTGCAAGCCTGCCTGACGGAAGGGCGTATGAAGCCGGCGACGCACGACAGCGACGGCAAGGCGTTGCCTACGCTCGATAATCCCGGCACGTTGCACTATTGCTGCTACGACGTCCGAAAATTCAACGAATCGCGCGGAGGCAGGTCGGCGGGACCGTTCCGCGGAGCGGTCGTCATCTCCCACGGTTTCACCGAATTCGGACGCAAATACAGCGAGATGGTGTGGTACTTCCTGCTCGCAGGCTATTCCGTATGCGTATTCGAGCATCGCGGTCACGGCCATTCCGCGCATGACATGAGCAATCCGAGTTTGGTCTGGATCGATGACTGGCGTCGATATGTAGCTGATTTCGCAACATTCGCCAGCACCGTCGGACGCGAGTATGCAATGGGTCGGCCGCTCGACCTGTACTGCCATTCCATGGGCGGCGGCATTGGCGCGGCCGTGCTGGAACGTTATCCGAGTCTGTTCGACAAGGCGGTGCTGTCCGCACCGATGATCGCACCGGCGGTCGGTATGCCGACGTGGGTCGCGCGCATCGTCGTCGGCGGTATTTGCGCACTGGGATTCGGCAAAAGCCGAGTGTTCGGGCATGCCGACTTTTCCGACAATCTCAATCTGGACGATTATCGCGGCGCGTCCGAAGCGCGCATCCGCTGGTTCCACAAGCAACGGCTCGCCGACGAATGCTGTTGGACCAATGCGGCGACCTTCGAGTGGGCGAATCAGGCCATGGCGCTATCCCGTGCGGTGCTCAAACCCGACATGTGCGGTGCCATTGAGACGCCGACGCTGCTCTTCCAGGCCGGGCTTGACGTGTGGGTGCTCAACGGTCCGCAGGACGAGTTCATCGAACGTATGCGCGAAGGCGGCGGTTCCATAGAGAAGGTGCGCTACGACCAGTCGTTGCACGAGATCTTCTCCATGCCGAACGACGTGGTCGGTCCGTATCTGAAGCGAATCCTCGATTTCCTTGGCGCGCACGACGTAGGCTTGTAGGAGTGGCTTGCGGCGGGCTTGTGCTTTGCGGGCGCGTGGCTTTTTGTGGCTGCGGACTCCGTTGCTTGAGAGTGGCTTGAGACCGACTTGAGACCGCAGCCACAGAGGCACAGTTGTAGTGCCACCGCCGTAGGGCTGCGGCCACAATCATGGTGGGACTCAGGCGTTGAACACGTACCGGTCGAGCCGATCGAACGCTTCCTTGACCCGACTCAACGGCAGTGCGAGATTCACGCGAATCGAGTACGGCTGTTTGAACATGACGCCATCCTGCCAGCACACGCCCACGTCCCAGCCGCGTTTTTCGAGTTCCTGCAACGAAACGCCGTGCGCCTGACACCATTCGGAGCAGTCGAGAAACAGCATGTACGTGCCCTCCGGCTTGGCGCATGAGACTCCGTCGAAATGATTGGCGATGAAATCGCACGCGTAGTCCACATTGCCGGTCAGAACCTCGCGCAGCTCGTCAAGCCACGCATACCCCTCCGGCTGGTAGGCGCCGATCAGCGCGTGCATCGACAGCACGTTCATCTCGTTATAGTGCGATTTCGAGCTCTTCGCGCCAATACGGTCGCGCAGATACTTGTTGTAGATGATGTGATAGCTGCCGATCAGCCCCGCCAGGTTGAACGTCTTGCTTGGCGCGTAAAAAGCGGCGGTACGGTTGCGCGCATCCTCACTGACCGACTGCGTCGGAATGTGCTGGTGATTGCCGAGCGTCAGATCGGACCAGATCTCATCGGAAATGACCAGGCAGTCGTTGCGGCGATAGACCTCCATCGCCTGCTCGATCTCCCAGCGCTCCCACACGCGGCCGCACGGGTTATGCGGGCTGCAGAACACGGCGACATGGATGTTGTTCTCCTTGATTTTACGGTCCATGTCGTCGAAATCCATGCGCCATACGCCGTCCGCGTCGCGCGTGAGCGGGCTATGCACGATGCGGTATCCGTTGTTCTCGATACTCATCGTGAAGCCGATATAGGTCGGGCTGTGCAACAGGACCGCATCGCCGGGCGCGGCGAACGCGGTGAGTGCGGAAATCACGCCACCAAGCACGCCGTTCTCATAGCCGATGGCCTCGCGGGTCAGTCCCGTCACGCCGTTGCGCGTGGACTGCCAGCGGATGATCGCGTCGAAATACTCGTCGGTTGGACTGAAATAGCCGTATGCCGGGTGTTTGGCGCGTTCGATGATCGCTTCCGGGACGGTCGGAACGGTCGGGAAGTTCATGTCGGCAATCCACATCGGAATCACGTCGAACCCTTCCTTCGGCGGATCCGGCGAGAAGCCGAGCTGTCCCAGCCCGTCGACCGCAATCGAATCTTTGTCATGACGGTCCATGATGGACGTGAAATCGTAAGTCATACCGTGCCTTTCGCAAACATTGCCGGAGGGGAGACCTTCATCCTAATACGGTCACGTTTCACCATCGAGTCCAGCAGATGGCGCGATAGAATCAGGCCGGAACGTTTCGAAAGGTAAGGGGTGGTTATGGGAGTGGATAATGTCTGAACGAACTTTCGAACTGACTCCTCGGAAACTGGCCGTCGGCACGATCATGACGGTGACCGGGGCCGTATTATGGGGCGTCAACGGCACCGTATCGAAAATCCTCATGGACTCATATCGTGTCGACCCCACGTGGGTGGCATGCGTGCGCGAAATCGTGGCCGGGCTGCTGTTCCTTGCCTGTGCGGGGGTTGCGACGCCGAAATTGCTTGGCGGCATGCTACGCGAACGCAAAAACTATCCGATGCTGGTCATTGTGGCGTTGTCGAGCGTGCTGGTGATTCAGGTTGGCTATCTGCAGGCGATCCACTGGACCAATGCCGGCACCGCAACCGTATTGCAAAGCCTGAGCCTTCTATTCGTGTTGCTGTACGTGTGCGTGCACGGCAGACGGTTGCCGACCGTCATCGAAACGATTGGCGTGATACTTGCGGTAATCGGCACCGTGCTGATTGCCACCGGTGGCAATCTGTCGTCGATTTCCCTGCCGCTGCCCGGCCTGGCTTGGGGGCTGGCCAACGCACTCGGCAATGCCGCGATGGCGATCATTCCGCTTGCGCTGATTGCACGATGGGGAGCCTTTTCGGTGAATGGCGTGGCATTCCTGATTTCCGGATTCGTGCTGGTGCCGTTCGTGCGGCCATGGGCCCACATGCCGCAGTTGGATGCCCGTGGCTGGCTGATGTTGGGTTTTCTGGTGGTGATCGGCACGTTCGCGGCGTGTGGACTGTATATGGGCGGCGTTGCGATTATCGGCTCGATGCGTGGCATTCTCATCGGCACCATTGAGCCGGTGGTGGCTACGGTCACCGCCGTAACATGGACCGGTGCGGCATTCTCGCCCGCCGACCTGGTCGGTCTGGTGCTGATCATCCTCATGGTGTTTCTGGTGCGGTAAGCGTTCCCGGTCTTCTGACTCCGCTCCTCCGTCTGGTTCTTCTGGTTCGTCCTCTTGTCTGGTTCGTCCGATCTTCCCACCCCTCTGTTTGTCCGATTCTGGTGAATCGGACAAACAAGCAGTACTGCGCATCCTCTGTTTGTCCGAAAATCCAGAATCGGACAAACAGAGTGGTGCAACCGTGCTCCAGTTGTCCGAAAATCCCGAATCAGCCATGCGCGAGGCAGTCGCGTAGTGCCATGTGTCCGATTCTGGAGAATCGGACATTCGCTGGGTGCTTAAGGTGCTCCATGTGTCCGAATCTCCAGAATCGGACACATGGCATGGGGGATGGGGGAGCTGCTTCGGCTCATGACCTACTTGGTGTAGACGGAGATACGCTCACCGATATGCTTGCCGGATTCAGCTTCGTCTACCATGGCGATGGCGTAATCGGCATAGCTGATGAAGCTTTTCCCTTCGGCATTGGTGGTGAATTCCTCGCCGGCCAGCCCGTAGGATCCGGTACGTTCACCCTCGGCTTGGAAGTCGGCGGCGGGGCTGACGTAGGTCCACTTCACGTCGTCGCGGTTGCGCAACAGATTGAGGGCGGCGACATGTGCTGCGGAGACCGGTTTGTAGGCGTCAAGGAACTCCGGAGTGTCCTCAAGGGCCTTGGTGTGTTCTTTGTTTACAAACAGGCTGCCTGCACCTCCAACAACGATCAGTCGGATGTCGGTGCCGGAAAGCAGGTCGGCGAGATGACCGGCGGCCTGTGCGATCTGTGGCAGGGTGTCCGGGGACCAGGTGCCGAAGGCGTCGATGACCACATCGAATCCGGCAAGATCCGCCATGGTCAGATTGAACACGTCTTTGATGATGGCGTTCGGGGCTGTGGTTCTGTTCTCGCCGCGTACGACTGCGGTCACATCATGGCTGCGACTCATGGCCTCCTTGACAATGAGTCGTCCGGCTTTGCCATTTGCTGCGACTACTGCGATCTTCATGGTGATTCCTTTCGTGTTTGCGGCCCTTCAAAGGAAGGGTAACTGCTGACCGGAAGGTCAGGCGGAGAAAGATTCCTCTCTATTGGGTGTTCCCGGTGGAAATCTTCCGTTTTTCGCTTACATGATGTACTGTATTTCCATACAGAAGATAATGGAAGAAGGCACAAATTAGTTCTGTAGTTACCTATAGGGAACTTTTATTGTGATTACTGGATTTTATGGAAAGGATAATTTTAGATGGAACGTGAATTACCGGCGTGTCCCGTTGAAACAACGTTGCTGATGATTTCCGATAAGTGGAAGGTGCTGATTTTGCGTGATTTGCTCGATGGCACCAAGCGATTCAGTGAATTACGTCGCTCGGTCGGCAATGTTTCGCAGAAGGTGCTTACCGCGAATCTGCGACAGATGGAACGTGATGGGCTGGTGCACCGCGAGGTCTATCCGGAGGTGCCGCCGCGTGTGGAATATTCGCTGACCGAAACCGGGGTGAGTCTCAAGCCGGTCATCAAGGCTATGAAAGACTGGGGAATTCACTATAAGGCCACATGCGAAGCATGAGTTTGTCCGTTTCTGCCGAATCGGACATTTCTGGAGCGAAAAGTGGATTTGTTTGTCCGATTCACCAGATTCGGACAAACGGTTGAGTGGGATGCTGCCTATGCGAAGTGATAGATAGTCAGTTAGGGGGCATGTAACACAACCGGCAGCACTTCAATGTCGGCGAATGAACCCCGTACTCAAACATCCGTTTTTGATCAATGACCCTCAAGCATGTTCAACAACGCTTATTGTTGTTATATTTTTCGGTATATTTTCGGGGTTTGATCAGAAAACGAAGAACCCTGAAACATTGCAATTCCAACGTTCCAGGGCTCTAATCCCGTGGTGCGAGCGGGGGGAGTTGAACCCCCACGAGCATACACTCACTGCCACCTGAAGACAGCGCGTCTACCATTCCGCCACGCTCGCAGACAATGGACTAATTTACACCCGTATTGGTATTTGTCCAATGCCGGCGTGTCGTGTTGCCGCCTCCATGGGGAAATACATGAGGAGTGAGGAAACTGGCGTTCTGAGTCAGGCTGATGCAGGCTGGTGCCGACTTTCGTTGTCCGATTCACCAGAATCGGACAACCAAGACAGCAAAGTACAATGTGGCACAGCACATCGGCCGATCCCAGACCGCAATCATCCAGCGCATTTCCGTTCTTCCGGTTTGGGCGTTAGCCCCTCGATCCGTTCGCGTAGAAGCGGGCCAACGTCTCATCGCGGAATTCGTCGAAATAGCCGCCATCAATCGAAGCGCGGATGTCGTCAAGCAACTTGACGAAGAAATGCTCGTTGTGAATTGTAGCCAGCGTGAATCCGTTGAATTCGCGGGCACGCAGGGCATGATCCACGTAGGCACGCGAATAGTGCGTGCAGGTATAGCAGGTGCAGCCCTCCTCAAGCGGCCCGAAATCGTGTTTGAACTGCGCCCGTTTGATGTTATAACGGCCCGAACGCGTGAAAATCGCGCCATTGCGGCCGCAACGTGCCGGCGCCACGCAATCGAACGTGTCGCCGCCATTCTCAACGCACGCGAAGATGTCATCGACGGCGGCGATGCCGAGCACATGGCGCGGTCGGCTTTCGGGCATCGCATCGCAGATCCAGGCGCAGGTGTCGCCGATAATACGCTTCTCGATCGCGCCGCCGATACCGACGCCATCGAAATCAAGCGAGGCGATCTGCTCGGCCGCATGACGGCGCAGATCCTCATAATTCGCGCCCTGTACCACGCCATACAGCGCCTGATATGGCTTGCCGAGACGCTCCTCGGTAAGCCGCTGATGCTCGGCTACGCACCGCTGCGCCCAACGATAGGTACGCTCCACGGAACGCTCCTGGTAGCCACGCGTGTTCATCAACGTGGTCAGTTCGTCGAAGGCGAACATGATGTCGGCGCCGATTTTGTGCTGAATGCCCATGGAAATCTCGGCGGAGAAGCGGTGCAGAGAGCCGTTGAGCGGTGACTTGAACGTCACACCATCCTCGTCTACGAATGCGAGGCGTTCCTTGCCTTCGGCGATCACTTCATCGGATTTCATGCCGGTTACGTCCATGGCGAGGGTCTTCTTGAAGCCCGCACCGAGCGACAGCACTTGGAACCCGCCGGAATCGGTGAAGGTCGGACCGTTCCAGTTCATGAATTTCGCGAGTCCGCCGGCCTCATCGAGCACTTGCTCACCTGGCCGCTCGTAGAGATGGAAGGCGTTTGACAGCAGGCACTGCGCGCCGAGATCCTTCATGGTCTCCGGCAATACGGCCTTCATCGCGGCCTGCGTGGCTACCGGCACGAACGCCGGCGTATGGATGTCTCCATGCGGGGTGTGGATGATGCCGGTACGTCCATAACGCGCGCCACCACGGCCTTTGCCGTCGGCCGCATCCGGCAGTCGAGTGATTTGCTCAAAGGAGAATGCGCGGCGGTCTCCGGGTTTGCCCGGCTCGGCTCCGCGCGGATGCTCGACGAGATTCGATTCAGTAAGGCTTGTCATGCGTTTCACTTTAGGCGATAGCGCCGATTGCGTCGGATGGAAAGAGTGTTCAGTCCATACGGGATGGGTGACGGGTCGGATAGATTGCGCAAGAGGCGAAAAATCACCGTTTACAGGTGCGATGAAGACGTTCCGATAAGGATGGAAGCGGCTGTTCGCCGATGCAGACGATCAATTCGAGTAGTACTTTCAACAAACATTCAGGAAATTTCCAGAGCGGGTATCTTTACTCTTAGATAGCAGTTCGAGCGGCACGATTGCTGAACATGTGAAATGCCGCGAGACGAATAAGGAGCAAGAATGGCTGAAGATAACAACGACCAGAATGTCGTGCAGCCGCAAAACAACGCACAACAGGCCGTACCGACGCAACCGGCCGATGTCGCGACCGACAATGCCGAGACCTCCGTGACCGAACCGATTGCAGTGCACGACGCCGGCGAACAGCCGACCACGACCCTGCCTTCCGTGAATGCCGCGGATTCGGAAATCGCCCCGGATTATGCATCCGCCGCCGGCGAAAGCACCGTGGTTTCCGGTGGCTCGTCTACGGGCGGCCAGTCGACTGCCGGCGCTTCCGCACAATCGCAGTATCGTCCGGCGCCGGAATACGGCGCCTACGGAACGGTGCCGCCGCAGCCGACGAACGGAACGAATGCCGCGCAGCCGCAGTATGGTCAGCCTGCACACAGTGCGCAGACATCGCAGATGCCGCCGCAGAACAATCGCAATCCCTTCTTCGGCAATCCATATGTGAATCCGCAGAATGAGCAGCATGATTCGCGCGGCAGCAATCCGTTCACCGCTCCGCAGGGAGGTGCGAACGTTCCGCCGAACACCCCGAACAACGGCAATCCGTTCAATCCATTCGGCAATGCGGGCAATCCGCAGAATCCGGCGGTCAAGACCCGACCGAAGACCGCTGGCAACGTGGTTGTGGCCGTGGTCGCCGCGCTGGTTGCCGCCGTGCTCTGCCTCGGCGTCGGCTATGCGGCCATCACCAATGGTTGGGTGCATGTGCCCACATCAAGCTCGATGACCAGCATCAGCTCCAACCAGTCCGGTTCCGGTTCGGCCAAGGCCAAGAGCGGTGAGGCCGTTGATTGGACGGCGGTAGCCAAGGAAGTGTCCAACTCCGTGGTTTCCATCCAGACTGCGACCAGCGAGGGCACCGCCAAGGGTTCCGGCGCGATCGTCAGCGACAAGGGCTACATCGTTACCAATAACCATGTGATTTCCGGTGCACAGCAGATTCAGGTCACGCTCGCCAACGGCACCATCTATTCCGCGCAGGTCGTCGGCACCGATACCACCACCGATTTGGCGGTCATCAAGCTTGACAATCCGCCGAGCGACCTCAAAGCCGTGGAATTCGCCGATTCCGACGACCTTGCCGTCGGCGAGGCCGTGATGGCCATCGGCAATCCGCTCGGCTACGACGACACCGCCACCACCGGTATCGTCTCCGCACTCAACCGCCCGGTGACCGTGACCGATGACAACAACAACGCCATCGTCACCAACGCCGTGCAGATCGACGCCGCAATCAACCCGGGCAACTCCGGCGGCCCGACCTTCAACGCGGCCGGTCAGGTAATCGGTATCAACTCGTCCATCGCCTCCACCGCAAGCTCTTCCAGCTCGGCGGGTTCCATCGGCATCGGTTTCGCGATTCCGTCGAACCTCGTCAAGCGTGTGGCCAATGAGATCATCGAAAACGGTTCCGTGCAGCACGTGGCGCTCGGCATCACCATCAAGAGCTCCACGGTCGAAGCCGACGGTGTGACCCGTGGCTGCGCCCAGGTGCAGTCCGTGGTCGACGGCGGTCCGGCTTCCAAGGCCGGCGTGAAGGCGGGCGACTCCATCGTGGCCTTCAACGGCAAGGCTGTGAACAACAACTACTCGCTGCTCGGTTACGTGCGTGCCTCCGCCATGAACGACAAGGTGACGCTGACCATCGTGCGCGATGGCCACACCATGGATCTCGAAGTGACGCTGAATCAGGAGGAATCCAGCAGCAGCTCCTCCAACAAGCAGGAACAGAACGAGCAGAACAATGGCGGCAACGGTCAAGACCAGCAGGGCAACGGCCAGAACGGTGACGGCGGCGGATTCACCGATCCGTTCGGCCTGTGGTAAACCGGATCAGCAAGTCGGGGCGTAAACCCCCGACAAGCCCAAGGCGAACGCGATAATCATCGAAAAGCCTTGTAGCACCAAGCGAAACGGGACTGTGTGAGCAATCGCACAGTCCCGTTTCACATGCCGTGCGGCCAAGTCCCCCTGAAGACCTGTTACCCTTAAAACGAAGGTCGTTGAAGCGGCCGGATAATTGAACATTCCAGTAATCTTTTTACGCCGTGTATCGAGGCATTCCACGTTCGGACAGTGCCGCCGATGGGTTAACAAGGCGTGAATGCATCAGCCTTGGACCGGTATTCCGACCTGTACGTCCTCGGCTGGTATACGAGCGTAAGGAGATTCGATGCGTAGAGTCATCAATCTTTGCAAGCAGGTTCCACTCCTGCCGATCACCATCCTTGCCGCCATCCCGCTGGCCATGCTGGGCACGTGGCGACCATGGGGCACGCGTTCCGTATTCGCCATGCTGTTTGGCTGGGATTCGGTCAATCCCGGTGTCGGGCAGTGGCTGGTGATTGCGCTGGTGCTATACACGATTATCGTCACCGTGCTTGGCATGATCGACGATGTGCGGCATGGTCACGTCGGCGTCGATCTGTTGGCCGTCATCGCCATCGCCTCGACGCTCGCCGTTCAGGAGTATTGGGCCGCTTGGGCCGTGGTGCTGATGATCTCTTCCGGTGAGGCGATTGAGGAATTCGCACAGTCGAAAGCCGAAAGCAACCTGACGGCGCTGATCGAGGCCGCGCCGAGGACTGCGCACGTAGTAAGACTGCCGGGTATGCGTGGACATGTGCATGCGTCCGGTACCGAACATGCCTCGGATATTTCGGAGGACGGCTTCCGTCGCGCCGTCACAATGTCCGATTCTGGTGAATCGGACATGCAGGCCGTACGATTTACCTCCCAGATGTCCGATTCTGCAGAATCGGACACAAGAGCGCCGAAGGCTTACGACGCTTCCGGAGAGCATTTCACCACGATTTCCGTGGACGACGTCAAGTTGGGCGACGTACTGTTGGTGCTGCCGGGCGAGACGGTTCCGGTTGATGGCGAGTTACTGTCGGGTGCGGCCACGCTGGACCTGAGCAACATCAACGGCGAGCCGCTACCGCACGAAATCTACGCAGGGGCACGCGTCATGTCGGGAGCCGTCAACGGCTCGACAACGCTGACCATGCGTGCCACACAGCTTGCTCACGATTCGCAGTATCAGAAGATTCTGGAGCTTGTCTCGTCCGCGCAGGACTCACGGCCGGCCGTTGTGAAAACCGCCGACGTGCTTGCAGTGCCGTTTACCGTTCTTTCGCTTGCGATTGCGGTGCTCGCATGGATCATTGCCGGCACGCCATTGCGATTCGCGCAGGTGCTGGTGTTGGCCACGCCTTGTCCGTTGCTGATTGCGGCTCCGGTCGCGTATGTCGCCGGAACGGGGCGGCTCGCCAAGGCGGGAATCCTTATCAAAGCGCAGGACGTGCTTGAAAACCTGGGCCGTGTGACGCATATCTTCTTCGACAAAACCGGCACGTTGACCGTTAAACAGCCGCAGGTCGTGCGTGTCGAGAAGCCGTTCGACGTGAGGTCCCCATTCAATGACGATCACATTCTCATGATGGCCGGCGTAGTGGAGGGGTACTCCGTGCATATTTTGTCAAAGGGCATCGCGGCGGCCGGGCAGCGGGCCATGCATGATTTGTATGCGCGGTATGCGGCCGGGCAGCGGCTGTGCGCGGAACGGAATCTTCCGGGGCATGGGCGCGACTACCCGGTGGTGAACAACATTGTGGAGGATGCCGGCAAAGGCGTGTCCGGCGAGGTGAACGGGCACAAGGTGCGCGTGGGGCGTTATGCTTATGCCACGGCCGACGAGTTTGGCTTTTCGCCAGTGGTCCATGTGTCCGATTCTGGTGAATCGGACAAACGTGGCACCTCCACTACCCTCCAGATGTCCGATTCACCAGAATCGGACAAACGGGCGGTGAAAGGCAGGTTGGATGTGAACTCGCGGTTCGCGCCGCTTGAACCGGATGAGATGGCCGCGTACGTGGCGCTTGACGGGCAACTGGCTGCACGCATCGTGTTGCGTGATGTGCCGCGCAAGAACGCGAAGAACGCCTTGGCCCGACTGCGCGAGCTTGGTGTCGGGAAACTGTCCATGCTGACCGGCGATAAGGCGGCTTCCGCACGGATCATCGCCGAGGAGGTCGGCATTGATGACGTCCATTCCGAACTGTTCCCTGAAGACAAAGTGCGTGCGGTCAAGGATGCTTCCGAAGCTACGCGCCGGCATCGGACGTGGTGGGATGGCTTCACGGGCGAATCCCGAATTCACCAGGTGACCATGATGGTTGGCGACGGTGTGAACGATGCGCCGGTGCTCGCGGCTGCCGACATCGGCATGGCCATGACCGATGGTACGTCGACCGCGGCTTCCGAATCCGCTCAGGTCGTGATCATGAACGACGACATCGCTTCCGTGCCGCGTGCCATCGCCATCGCCCGTCGTACTAAGAAGGTGATGCTGCAGGCGGTGCTCGTGGGTCTCGGTCTTGCCGTCATCGGCATGATTGCCGCCGCGTTCAACCTGATTCCGGTGGTGGTCGGCGCGTTTATGCAGGAAGGCATTGATGTGGTGAGCATACTGTGGGCCCTCACTGCTTTGTGGGATAGGGAGTGAGCGTGCGGATTCGCCTTGGTGGTAGAGGCTGTTCTTGCGTCTTTCCCAAGATATTTGGGATTGGATGCGATGATGAACCGTGCACGATTCCCAGGAATGTGATTTCCTGAAAGTCGTGCACGGATTTTCCTTGGAAAAAGTGCCGTACTCACCTCCAAAGACATTTAGGGGGTATCGGTTGAGTGATAAACCGAGCACGACTCTCGAAAAGACCATTTTCCTGAAAGTCGTGCGCGATTACGTGATGCGACCTCTATCCTTATATCCCAACAAATCCCTATAGTCCCATGGCCCTACAGCGAACTGGGTGAGATTTCACCGGCGATGGGTCGCTTCATCCATTTGCCGAAGTCCGATCCGGTCACGCCTTGCGACAGTAGGAACATGATTTTCGCGTAGGCGGCCTCCAGCGTCATGTCACCCGATCCGATGGCCCCGGCGCGAGCGATCGCATCGCCCGTCTCATAATGGCCGAGCAGCACTTCCGCCTGCTGACATTGCGATGCGATGATAACCGGTACGCCGTCGTGCAGCACGTCGGCGATCACGTCGGTCAGACCCGGCTCGTCACTGGGCACATTACCTACGCCATATGCGCGTAACAGCACCGCCTCCGGCCGCGGTGTGAGCATGGCGTCCAGTCGTGCCGCAGAAATGCCCGGTACCATGTCGATTACGGCCACGTCATGGCGTTCGTACGGTTTCGGTGACCGCCAGCCACATCCGACCGCTGCGGAATCGTCCGCATACCAGTGCCAAGGCGTGCCGGTGCGTGCCAGCGGTCCGGTGGACGGCGCCGAAAACCCTTCGAACGCCCAGCTCGATGACTTGCTTACACGATTGCCGGCAAACAGATGATGCCCGAAGAACAGTCCCACGCCATGGAATCGTCCGCTCATGGCCGCGTTCAACGCACCGGTCACATTGGCGGTGGCATCCGACTCGATTTTGCCGAGCGGATGCTGTGAGCCCGTGAAGATCACCGGCTTGCCGAATTCAGTCAGCGCATACGACAGGGCCGCGCTGGAATAGCTCATCGTATCGGTGCCGTGCAACACCACGAACGCGTCGGCGTCGTCGGCATGCGTGCGCAAATCGTCGATCATCGTCTGCCAATTGTCGGGTGTCGCATTCGACGAATCAATCAGCGGATCAAGTTCGGTGAACGAAAACAGGCCGGAGTCCATATGCGCATCCTCAAGCAGACGGAATAGCCATCCACGGGTGTCGGCGCCCGGAATCAGACCATTCGGTGAGTCGATCATCCCGATTGTGCCACCGGTGTAGGTGATGTGAATGCGCATTGCCTTCCTCCTTATCGAAAAATCGATGCGCCGGGTGGGCGCCTGTATGTTCCGCCGCCCACTTTACTGTCTTGTCCGATATCGTGAGCGGCTACTTGCCCGGCGTTTGCGTGGTTTCCAGCACGTCGGCCACGCCGTTGCCGTTGTCGTCGAGCATCTCGTCCATCAGATCGCCGTTGATGCGACCGCGTACGTAGAACCAGCCCGCCACCATGGCGATGATGACCACCACGAACATGGCGAGCGTCCAACGGCCGGCAGCGCTGGTGAGATTCGACAGCACGACCACAGCGAAGAACAGCAGGGAGATGTAGTTGGTGTACGGTGCGCCCGGCATGCGATATTCCGGTCGCGTCTCCTCGCCGGTTTTCGCCTTCTTGAGGAATGCGAGATGCGTTACAAGAATGCACGCCCAGGTGCCGGCGATGCCGATGCCAGCCAGATTCATGACGATTTCGAACGCGTCGGATGGCAGTACCGCGTTAAGTGCCACGCCGACCAGTCCCAGTGTGGAGGTGATGATGATGCCGCCATACGGCACGTGATGCTTGTTCATGCGTGCCGCGAATTTCGGTCCGGATCCGGCCACGGCCAGCGAACGCAGGGTGCGTCCGGTGGAATACAGGCCTGCGTTGAGCGAGGAAAGCGCCGCGGTCAGGACTACGATCTGGATCACGTCACCGGCATGCGGAATGCCAATGCCGGAGAAGAACGTGACGAACGGCGATTCGTTGGAGGAGTAGGCGGTATACGGCAGCACGAGTGCCATGAGCGCCACGGAACCCACGTAGAACACGAAGATGCGGATGATCATCGAATTGATGGCCTTCGGCAGCACTTTCTCGGCGTCCTTGGCTTCGCCGGCGGCCACGCCGACCATTTCGGTGCCGCCGAACGCGAATACGACGCCCAGAGTCAGGGCGAATACCGGTGCGATGCCCATCGGGAACAGGCCTCCGTTATCGGTGATGTTGGCGATGCCGGCGTGGGCGTCGCCAACCGGGGCGCCCGTCACGATGGCCCAGATGGCGATGAGCATGAACGCGACGATGGTGGTCACCTTGATGGCCGCGAACCAGAATTCCGCCTCACCGAACATTTTCACGCTCAGCATGTTCAGCACGAACACCAACGCCAGCGCGATCAGTGCCAGTAGCCATTGCGGCACGCCTTGGAACGCCTTCCAGTAGTGGAAGTACACGGCTACGGCGGTGATGTCGGCCATGACGGTCACGGACCAGTCCAGGAAGAACAGCCATCCGGTCACGTACGCGCCTTTCTCACCGAGGAATTCGCGTGCGTAGGAGACGAATGCGCCGGATGACGGGCGGCGGATTGCCAGCTCGCCTAATGCGCGCACCATCAGGAACGCGAAGATGCCGCATACGGCGTAGGCGATTGCCAGTCCTGCGCCGCCCTGCGACAGTCGGCCGCCCGCGCCCAGAAACAGACCGGTGCCGATGGATCCGCCGATGGCGATCATCTGGATATGACGTGGCTTCAGGTCCTTGGCATAGCCTGCGTCGCTTTTGTCTTGTTTGACTGCGCTGTGCGATGTTGCGTCGCTCACTGTTGCTTGCTCTTTCTCTGTGTTGTAGGTCCCATGCATGCGTGCCGTATGAGGGAGGTGGCATTCGTCAAACGTTTTAGTCTGATGAATAGGCACATAAATTAACAGGCACATTATAAGGACGGTGTGCAACTGAGCGAGATCCGGTTGCATCCGTGCCACGACAGCGGCGCCGTGAGCCGTTCGGGCCGTGTGATGCGGCTGGCCCCTGCCTGCCATGCCCATATCGGATGTGCTTAAATTGGTGCATCAGAGAGAAGCTGCATGGCGGTGGGAGACTGATATGGGGAATGAGATGCTGGCCGGTGCCGTGGGGGAGGCAAGGCCGGGCGAGGCGAAACGGTTCGGAACCGGAATGAGGGGTTGGATCCGCCGTCGTTGGCGTCCCATCACGTTCATCGCGTACGTCGTCGTGATCGTATGCGTGATGGCGTTCCATGAGCCGTGGTTCGATGAGGCTCAGTCATGGCTCATCGCACGCGATGCGTCATTCCGCGATATCCTGCTGCTGCGCCCGCATTACGAGGGGCATCCGCCGCTATGGTGGCTGATGCTGGCGATTCCCGCGAAGCTCGGGGTGCCATATGAGATCGGTCTGAAAGGCGTACAGTTGGTCTGCGCCGCGGTCATGGCATGGTTGCTGGTGTTCCGCTCGCCCTTCCCCCGCTGGTCGCGGTCCTGCTGCCGTTCACATATTTTCCATGCTTCCAATATGGCGTCACCTCCCGTCCGTACGCGCTGATGTGCGCCGCCATATTCCTGGTGGCCGACTGCTGGAAGGGACGCGACCGGCATCCGTGGCGCTTGACGTTGAGTCTGCTGTTGCTCTGCTGCACTAGTAGCTACGGCATCGCTCTGGCATGCGCGGTGGCGTTGGTGTGGGTCGCCCGCGTGCTGCTGCAGGCGCGGTCTCTCCGCGCCCTGATCGCCGATTCCGGACGATTCGTCGCTTGGCTGACGCTGATGGCCGTGGGCCTTATGCTGGCCGCGTGCATCCTGCCGTATCCCGACACCTTCGGCGTGACCCCCGGCACGAACGGCAATTCACCCATTCTGCAGTTCCTGATGTTCTGGCTGGTATTGCCGTCCGAAAGCATGTTCACGTCGTTCGCCGGCGATGTCTCGCTGCATGGCATGAGGATGGACGTCCTCCCGATTGCGGTGTGCGTGGTACTGTCGGCGTTGATCTGGGCCGCGCTGGTCCGTCTTGCGCGCAGACGCGGCGACCTTGATATTCTGCTGCTGCCGTATGCGCTATTCGCGCTGTGTGCGGCGAAGTATTTCAGCCTGCATCATCTGGGCATCGTGTTTGCGCTGTTCGTCGCGGATTGGTGGATGCTTGTCCGTGACCGTCCGTTTGATGCGGACGATGCGCCGGAACGTCTACGCCGATTCGTGAAGACACGGTTCGAGAAAACCGCCGAAACCCGGCGCTGGAGTCCCGCTGTCGTGCGTGACTGCGTGATCGTGGCGTTGCTGTTGCCAAGCCTGTTGTGGAACGTCGCCGCCATCACCTGTGACCTGCGCTACGACTATTCGGGCGCACGGGACATGGTGGCATTCGTCAAGCGCAACGGGCTCGAGCATGACCGTTGGGTGTCGTTCTGGCGCTACTATCCCGAAACCACCTGGCCGGACGGAAGCCATACGCCGCGCCAGGAAGATACGCACCGTTACAGCTGGGCGGCAATCGCCGCCGACCCGTACTTCGACCACGGCCTACTGGACTGTACCTATCGCGGCCGTGCCTACGAACCGAACCAGGTGCCGACTGCATCGCGGATGAATCGGGAAATCGCGGCCTGTGCCGCCAATGGCGAACCTGAATTCGTGATCGGAGACACCGATTTTCCGGATTACTATTTCAAGCGCCTCGGATACCGTATGCGCGACTATCGCAAGATCACGATTGCGACGAAGCGCACGCCGTGGAAGAACTGGACCACCACTGCCGACATCACGGCGTATGTGCGCGTGGATGTGTTGCACGATCTGCGTTCGTGACACCCGCCATTCCGGACTACGTCAGGAAGGGAGAGTTTGGCAGAGAGCCATCCAAGCATCCATTCCCCCGGCAAATCGACCCTTTTGCGTTTCGACGGTTTGCGTTAGGCTAGAGCGCGTGACTGAGACTAATGAACTTCGTATTGCTGTTATCGGCGCCGGCCCCGCAGGCGTCTACTCCTCCGACATCTTCCTGCGCCAACTGGGCAAGCTCGGCGACGAACTCGGCTTGGGTACCAAGGCCCGCATCGACCTGTTCGAAAAGCTGCCCGTACCGTTCGGTCTGGTGCGCTACGGCGTGGCCCCCGATCATCCTTCCATCAAGTTCATCGCCAGCGCGCTCGAGAAGACGCTCGACAACCCCGACATCCACCTGTACTGCGACGTGGAATTCGGCAAGGACGTGACGCTTGACGAACTGCTCGAACGCTACGACGCCGTGCTGTTCGCCACCGGTGCAGTGGAAGACAAGCCGCTCGGACTGCCGGGAGCCGATCTTGACGGCGTGTACGGTGCCGCCAAGTTCGTGGAATGGTATGACGGCTATCCGACCGGCGCTCGCGAATGGCCGCTCGAAGCCGAAGAAGTCGCCGTAATCGGCGGTGGCAACGTGGCCATGGACGTGGCGCGCGAGCTCATGCGCAACGCCGACGATCTGAAGGAACGTACCGACATTCCGGACAACGTGTACGAAGGCATCAAGGGCAACAAGGCCAAGGTGCTGCACCTGTTCATCCGCCGTGGCGTGGCCCAGGCCAAGTTCTCCGTGCAGGAGCTGCGTGAGATGGAAAAGCTGCCGGGCGTGCAGCTGATCATCAACGAGGACGATTTCGATCTGGATGACGACACCATCAAGGAGGCCGGCAAGGACAAGCTCACCCGCCAGATGGTCGAAGAACTGTTCACCATCCGTGAGATGGCCGAAGACATGGAAGACGACGGCGACACGGACTTCGAAGGCAATCCGGCCGACCGCAAGTACTATGTGCATTTCAACTCCGCGCCGGTCGAAGTGCTGGGCGAGGATGGCAAGGTCGTCGGCATCCGTGTGGAGAAGACCGAGACTTCAGCGGATGGCAGGATGAGCCGCACCGGCGAATTCGAGGAATACCCGGTGCAGGCCGTGTACCATGCAATCGGCTACAAGCCGGCCACTGCGCCGGGCATTGCCTATGACGAGCGCCGTGCGCACCTGGCCAATGCCCATGGTGATGGCCGTATCACCACGGCTGCCGAAGCCGGTGAGGATGTTGAGGTGCGTGAGCGCCTGTATGCCACCGGTTGGGCCAAGCGCGGTCCGGTGGGCCTGATCGGCTCCACCAAGTCCGACGCGCTGCTGATCGTCACCAACATGCTGGAGGATTTGTCCAAGGCCGCCGAGGGCGGACGCGTGGCCGCCGATCGCGATCCGGAATCCATTGACCGTCTGCTTGTGGAACGTGGCGTCAAGCCGATCGACTTCGCTGGCTGGAAGAAGGTCGATGCCTTCGAGCGTGCCGAGGGTGCGAAGGAAGGCCGCGAGCATAAGAAGGTCATCGAACCCGAGCAGATGCGCGCTCTGGCCCACGCCTGATTCCCACAGCCCCTCGAGCAGAGAGCTCGAGGGGCTGCTCGTATGATGCTTCGAGGCGCTGGGCGGGCGGCTTCGCCGCATGATTCGGCTTCCAGAAAAACCCAAGGTGTGCGTAAGGTCACGATAACTTTTCGGTCATAGCGTTACGCACGACAGGGGAATCATACGAAAACGGAGTGTCATGGGATTCGGCGATCGTAGAAATCACGTGTGGAAAACAGGTCGAATGTACATGCGTAGGCGCGTCACCGTGGCTGCGACCGGCATCGCGGCGGCAGCCGCACTGGCTGTCGCCTTTGGTACGGGAGCGGCTGGTTTGCAGGGCCTTGGCTCATCCGCATCCGAGGGAGGTGGAAAGAGCGCCTCTTCCAGCGGACAAGCCTCCTCAACATCACAAACCGATGCATCCGACAGTCCGACGCAGTCCGCGATGACCGGCATCGACGCACTTGACGGCAGCGCAACGATCTCAACTTCCGGTTTCACGCTCGACACTGACTCGCAACTGGCCATCGAATCGCAGATAACCAATTTCGAATCCGCGGGATATACCGCATCCTTCGTGCTGGTCGACATCAATACCGGCCGTGCAATTTCCTACAATGCGGATGCGCAGGTCTATTCGGCGTCCGCAATCAAAGCGCCGTTCATCATGGCACTCGCTTCGACGGGTACCATCGATCTGAACGCGGTATACCAAGCGGGCGATACGCAGAATGCAACGACGAAACAGAACATCGACCAGGTGCTGACCGTCTCCGACAATACCGCTTACAGTTGGCTGGTCGACACGTATGGCACCGACGCCTTCGATTCATGGGCGGCACAAGCCGGCACCGCCGTGCAGATGGCCGGCTATGGTTACGTGACCACTTGTGCGCGGGACATGGCGAAGCTGTGGACGCAGGGTTATGGATTCCTGTTCGCACAGCAGACGTCCGGGGCCGCCGATGTTTCCGACGAGGCGCTGCAGTGGCTGTCGGGCGATATGACGGATTCGCTCAACTCCAATATTCATCGGGCGCTCGGCGACTCAACCACGGTGTATACGAAAGCCGGATGGATCAGTGGCGAAGGCGACCTGTATGCGTTGAATGACGGCGGAATCGTGGCGTCGTCATCCGGTGCGTACGTGCTCAGCGTGATGACGGACGCATGCGGACGCAACGATTTGCTCACCGAGCTGGTTGACGTATTGGATTCGGTGCATTCCGGCGCCATGCTGGCGTAGGGCGACTCGCGATCGCACGCTTTGCGCGCACCTGATATGTTGCGCCGGTCGGTGGCGGGGTGCGGACCCGATAAGGCGCCCAGCATGTATCCAGCAAAATATCAGACTGCATCTTTACGCTTGGGCCCTATGAACGGCAAATTGCGGGTGCATGGCCATTGCAATGGCTTGAAGACAACGCTGCTTTTCGCGTTGATGTGGGGCGTCATCATGCTGATTTGGTGGGCTACGGGTGGTAGTCAGCGCACGCTTGGCGTCTACATTCTCATCGGTCTTGGCTCGACTTTCGTCTCGTACTGGTTTTCCGACAAACTGGCCATCGCGTCGATGGGTGCGCGGGCCGTCAGCGAGCAGGAGGCGCCGATGCTGTACAAAATCGTGCGCGAACTGTCCGCAAAGGCGGGCAAGCCGATGCCGCGCATCTACATTGCGCCGACCATGAGCCCCAACGCCTTCGCGACCGGCCGTAACGAACGGCATGCCGCCGTCTGCTGCACGCAGGGCATTCTGCAGATGCTCAATGAGCGTGAGATTCGCGGCGTACTCGGCCACGAACTCATGCATGTGTACAATCACGATATTCTGACCTCCGCAATCGCATCCGCCATGGCCACGGTGATTTCGTATCTCGGCTATTCGCTCATGTATTTCGGAGGTGGCTCGTCGCGAGACGATCGCAACGGCTCGTCCAGCAGCGGACTTGGGTTGCTCGGCGTGCTGCTGAGTGCGATCCTTGCGCCAATTGCCGCCTCTTTGATTCAGATGGCGATTTCGCGCACGCGCGAATACGATGCCGATGAGGACGGTTCGATGCTGACTGGCGATCCCGAAGCGCTCGCCTCCGCGTTGAATAAGATTTCGTACGGTGCCGAGGCCGCGCCGATGCGCAAGACCGCAGGCACGCAGTCGGTGGCCGCGATGATGATCGCCAATCCGTTCTCCACAGAAGGCTTCTCCCGCCTGTTTTCCACGCACCCGCCGACCGCCGACCGCATTTCGCGACTTATGCAGATGAGCCAGGAGATGAAGGCACAGGGCGTGCAGTCCGGATATGCGTCCGATGGGTATGTGCAGGGCGGGTATTCGCAGAGTGGGTATGTGCAGGGCGGGTATTCGCAAGGACCGTTCCGCAGCTGACTGGTGGATTTGGACGGCGGATGCTTGTGCGGTGCGGGTACAGCGCTCGTGTGGCGGAGCCGCTCAACGGACTCGGCTGGCGGATCTGGCTGGCGGGCGGTTATGTGGGCGCGTGCGGCGCGGGTTGGTAATCCGTATATCGGGAACCGCGTCTGTGGAGCCGTGCGCGACGTGCTAAACTTAACCTCCGTGCCCAAAAGGCACTTTTTGCGGATGTAGTTCATCGGTAGAACGAAGGCTTCCCAAGCTTTAAAGGCGGGTTCGACTCCCGTCATCCGCTCCACTCGCTTCAACACTGAGGCTTTAAAACCCAATCATTCCAACGATTTTCAATTTTGTAGGCACTTGCTCAATCACACGTTTTTTGTCGAATTGTTGTCACCGTGTTGTCACGAGAGAGCTTGACTGTTCGGATTGGATGATTTCTCCTGGCAACCTATTTTTTGAATGGTCATGAGCAATTCTGGAATCTAAGAGAATTCGTGTCGTGAGGCATCGTCGCGTTAACATCTGGTATAGTAAATATTTTTGGTCAAAGCAGGAAGGAGCGAAATATGGCTGAAATAACCGTTTATCCAGCCACGCTCCGTTGGGCTGTTGAGACAAGCAATGCTGATCCTGCTGCCGTGGCTGCTAAAAGAGGCTTGGCAGATTTCCCGGCATGGCTGAACTCCAGTGAGCCGCTTCGCCTCTCCTTCAGTAAGTTGTCGGATATAGGGAAGGCGTTGCAAATGCCATTTGGCAGTCTTGTACGCTCTTCCGTTCCTGAACAACATGAGGATGAGTTAGTTCAGTATCGCACTGTTAAGAATCATGGAGTCGAACCAAGTAGGGATTTGAAAGACATCATTCGGCTGATGCGCAATCGCCAGGATTGGGCTAAGGATGAGCTTTCTGCGCGAGGTCTTGATGAAAATCGGCTTGTCGGCAGCGTTGCTTCTAGCGTATCCGCTGAAGAGCTAGGAAAAGCGATTCGTGAGAAACTCCAGCTAGATGATGTATGGTATGCGCACAAAACTGTGGAGGAGCGGTTTCGGTACATTAGACAGCGTGCCAGTGAAAATGGCCTGATTGTGATGGTTGATTCCAAAGTGGGGACTTCTCATAGGCGCTTAAACGTACAGGAATTTCGTGCATTTGTTCTTTTGGATCAGACGGCGCCATTGATTTTTATTAATCGCAATGATTCCTATTCTGCGATGCTCTTCTCTCTGCTTCATGAGATTGGTCATGTCCTACTTGGAAGTAACGAACTCTTTAATGATGATTTTGCGATGAGTGGAACACGGATTGAAAGGCTTATTAACCGGGCTGTTATTCAAGCTGTCGTGGATAATCAAGATTTTTGCAGTTACTGGAAAGAGTCTAAACGCAGAAATAACGATATATTGATGATTGCTAATGAATGTGCGAAACACTATGGCCTTAGTGCACTAGCGCTTACCATTCATGCCAATTACTTGGGGCTAGCTGCGGATGAAGATGTGCGAACTGTATCTGAAAAGACACGGGAACATCTTAGCAAAACGCACAGTAGCGATGCAAAGGGAGGCAATCAGAACAACACGAATGCGTTCCATCTAGATAGCGGTTTCGTTGGACTAGTGAAGAGCAGCATTGACCGTGGCTCTCTGAGTTATTCTGATGGCTTTTCTTTGCTTGGTGTGAAATCCATCCAGGCTTATGATGGCCTACTTCAGGTGAAGGGGATGGCGAATGAGTGATTTGTTTTTGCTTGATTCAGATATTTTTATTAGCTCATATCGTACCCATCATCCTTTTTCGTATAAAGAATTTCATTCTTTTTGGCGTTGGTTGGAGAAATTGGCTTCCGATGGGAAGGTGCGTCTACTTGATTCCGTTTATAAGGAAATAACGCGCAAGAATAGTAAAAGTCAAATCGATGAATTAGGGCAGTGGGCTGAAGCTATCTTTAGTGAACGTCAAATTAGTCATAAGACTGATGAAATCGGTGCAGCTTATGCCCAGGTGCAAGATTATTTGGCTACATGTGGCTGTTATCGTTCTGTCTCGTATGCGCAGTGGGAGCCTGAAGATAAAGCTGATCCTTGGCTCATTGCTGCTGCCAAAGTCCTGCATGCCACCATCGTGACAAATGAGCAGGCGGCAAAGCCGACGCCTAATCAGCCCTTGAAAAGAGAGCCTAAAATTCCCGATGTGGCTGAAGCTCTGGGTGTACATACCATGGGTTTGCGTGAATTTTATGACGCAAGTGGCGGTCTCACTCATAGTGCTTATCCGATACAACCGGCGTTCTAGTTAAGGCCTGATTGACTTATATGGTTTCCGCGGCTGTGATCTTGTTACTGATGGATGTTGCCACGTCATCAAGATTGGTGTCGAATAGGTCTGCATAAGTATCCAGCGTCATGGCTGCGTTCTTATGGCCCAACATACGTTGTACGGCCTTGACGTTGGCTCCGGAGCTGATGGCGATGGATGCCGCTGTGTGACGAAGATCGTGACAAGTCAGCGTGGGGACGCCGGAATCCCTCAATGCTCTTGCGTACCAACCGTGGTTTTTCGCGGATTGCTCGCGCAAGTGGCCACCAGAGGGTGAGGTGAACACCAAATCCTCGGCATCCTTACCTTCGCATTGCTTTTTGATGGCCTCCATTACTTGCTTTGGAACGGGAACGTCCCGTATCTCCCATGTTTTCGGAGCTCCCTCAAAATGTTTTCTGCCAGAACGCACCCAACTCAGGCGCACCTTAAGCCGGTTGTTCTGGACGTCCACATGCTTGACGCGCAATGCAGCCGCCTCGCCCCATCGAAGGCCACAGAAGCCCAGTGTCAAGATTAAAGCTCGGTAATTGCCGGATGCATTGGCAAGGCTAAGGACCTGCGTGGGTGTGAGATATGTGCGGTCTTTCCGTTGTTTTCTTGGAAGTTGGCATCCATCTGCCGGATTACGGCGTATGCTGCCATCTCGGACTGCGAGATCTAGCACGCCTTTGAGCACTCCATGCGCGCGAATGGTGATTGTCGCGGAACGCTGTTGAGCAAGTTCGCTGACCCAAGTCTGAATCTCGCTATGCCTGATGGAAGCGATCTCCCGGTCTCCCCAGGCATCGCGTACATGCACTCTCCATGAGCATTCAAGATCGCCGTAGTACTTGGGCTTGACGACGTTTTTCTTGCCTTTCAGCCAAGTGTCTGCGAATTGGCGGACCAACGTTTTACCGGCATTCGGGTCGATGTAATCGTTATCTGCGATATATGTCGTCATGCGAGCCAGATAATCCTGCGCGTCTTTTCGCCGCCGAAAACCGCGCTTGGTGCGCTGAATATGATTCGGATCGCGGTAACTCACTCGATACAGTTTGTCGCCGGACTTGGTGTTGTAGGAATATATGGGCATGATTGGTTGTCTCCTCCGACATCACCGAAGGAGACAGTGCCTATTCCAGAAGCTTCTTCAGAGAGATGCCGGAAGGTGTGTCAGACTCGGTTTCGTCGTGAACGATGAGGGGTGACGGGAGCCTCATGGAAACCGATTCGGGAACGCGCTCTTTCATGAGCGTCAGCCAATGTGAGGCCGTCCGCAGGGGAATGCCGAAGACTTCCGTCAATCGTTTCGTTGCGGGGCCCTTGTTGAGCTGAGTAACCGAATAGACTCGTGAGGCCCATTTCAAGGTATCTGGTGTAGGCCCCTGTTTGCGGAGCGTGGGAAAATCAATGTTGTTCAGCACGTTATGTTCCCAGTTTGGCAGCGGCCCAAAGATGTTGGTTTCGGTTTCCGTGATCTCGTAGAACCACAGCGGGGGATGGTAGGAGCGAATGATCTGCTCGATGGGCAGTCGTGCGATGTCCCTGATTTTAAGTTCGCGTGAGGTGCCGATCTCGCAGTTCCGCAGCACGATGCGCTGCTCTTCCTCGCTGTATCCCATGTGCAGGCGGATGTCGTATTTTCCGATGCGATCTTCCATCGCGCGGATGCAGTAATCGGCTCTGACGGCGATTCCCGGAGCAATGGAGACGAATGCCGTTCGGTCCATGCGATCCCAATCTGTGAAGACGATGAATTTCCATTTGTCTACGTTGAGGGCATAGGTTGCGTCTTCGTATGGCGGGTTCGCCTCTTCTGTGCTCATGGCAGCAAGTATTACATGATCGATAATCACTTTGCAATAGCCATATTGACAACATAGAGGCAATTATATGTTACAATCACGGCAATGGCAAGTCTGTCATCAAATAGGCAAGTCAATTGAAAGGAGCCTGCGATGAATGCATCTGTAATTGGATCGGAACCGTATATCAGCGATGATGAAGTGGTGTCCCGCTTGCCGGGCATGACCAAGGGAAACCTTGCTCAGCTTCGCTATACGGGCAAGGGGCCTAAGTTCTACAAGCCTTCGCCACGCATAGTGCTTTACAAGTGGAGCGACGTGCAGAACTGGATCGAGGATCATGCACAGACGAAGACGCGATAGTTGTTGGTCCGATATGAGGCCACTTATCCGGTTTTTTCGCTCTTTGCCCGAGAAACAATCGAAGATCGATATCGTTTCCTGGCAAAGTGCCTCAAGACGAATGAAGGTCGCGTTAACGGGAATTGACGCGACCTCAAAGAACCCATGTCCGTACGCGCTGCTGCTTGAAAACCGGCGCGAGACAAAAGGAACCTTACAATGATTGATTATAGCGACGTACGCCCGGAGAGGGGCGAATTCATCGGAGACGGCATAGCGAGAACCGCGGGGAACATCCCGTACAATCCGGAATCCGATGACAACGCGTCGTTCCCCGACGACGAATTCTGGAACTCGAGGGAGAGCCTGCAACAGATCAAAGATTATGCGGTAAGCAGGTTTGTTTCCCCCTATGCGGTGCTTGCCGTGACGCTCTGCCGCATCATCGTGGCGACGCCGCCACATGTGGTGCTGCCGCCCACCATCGGCGCGGATTACGGATCGTTGAACTTCGGCGTGGTGATCCTCGGCAATCCGGGTTCGGGCAAGGACGCGGCCTTCGGAGCCGCGAAGGCGCTGGTGCCGGACATTCGTGACGCCCCGGTGACCAGCGTGGCCAGCGGGCAGGCCATCAGCGCGTTATTCGGCCAGCGTGTGCAGGAGGATGGCAGGTTCAGACTGGAGTGCAAGACTCCCCGCGCCATGATCAGGTATTCCGAGGCGTCCAATTTCAAGGCGCTGTCGAGCGCGAAGGAAAGCAACCTCCAGGCGGAGGTGCTGTCGCTGTTCTCCGGCCAGCAGATCGGCGACTACACCAAGAACAGGGAACCGTCCGTGACCATCCCGGAACACGGGTACAGGACGGCCGTGGTGATCTCCGCCCAGCCGTCGATGATGGGCATGTTCGAGGCCGGCGTCGGCGTGGGGTTCCAGCAGCGGTTCCTGTACGTCTCCGCGTACAGCGACAGGCTCAACGTCCGCGCCCTCGACGAGGATCCGGTCGCGCTGTCGTCATTGACGAGGTTCCCCTATGACACCGGTCTGCTGCCCGCGGACTATCCCATCGAGCAGATGAACCGGCTCTACGAGTGCGGCGGCTACGCAAAGGCCAATGACTCCACGCCGGATTCCAGCCATCTGAAGATGCGCCCCATGCGTCTGCCGCCGATGGCGGTAGCCGAGATGAGAGCCGACAAGGTACGGGTCAACAGGGAGCATGGCGGTGATCCGCGCCGGGCCCACGGCATGTTCCTGCGCGCCAAACTGTCGGCGGCCTTCCGCCTGCTCGAAGACCCGCCGTCGTCCGATATCATGCAGGAGGACTGGGAGCTCGCGGGCATGATGATGCGATACTCGCGTCGATGCTACGAGGAGGGCCTGCGCGAGTACAGGAACGAGAACCTCAAACGTCGAGCGGACTACAGGGAGGAGGACGAGCTGGTCCGCGAGCAGGTCGACATGCGTTCCCAGCTCGCCACCGAGGAACGCATCATGGAGGTGTTGTCCAACTCGCTGAAACCATCCGTTCCCAAAGGAGAGCTGACCCGCTCCCTGTCCAAAAGGCAGAAGGCCAGTTTGGACGCCGCTCTGGAGAACCTGATGGCTTCGGGGAAGATCAGACACAGGAAAGGCATGAAAGGTGGGGCGCTGGTATTCACTTGCCTGAACGGCCTACCGACCTACCCGCCTACCCACTACTGCCGCAAGGGTTTCTGCGACCTACCAGCCTGACCTACCCGACCTACCTTGGATTTCCGCAGGTAGGTCAGTAAGCCAGCTCGGTAGGCGGCCGGATCCCAATGATTCCAACGAGTAGGTCGGTAGGTTGGTAGGTTGTGGGAAAGTGGGCGTTCTGCATTGTTGATGCGCGAGACTGGTCATCAACACGGTAGACAAATCCCACGTTGTAGAATCAGACAAATGCTCAAATAATCATTTACGCAGGAGATGCTTATGCCTGACAAAGGAGTTCGGACGACGCTGAGCTTGTCATTGACCACTGAGGATAAGAAACGGTTGAAGAAATATGCCGCTGACCGCGAGACCACGGTAGCGAACGTAATCCATGAATGGGTGGAACAGTACTGCGGAGACGAAGATGAGTGAATCACCCATGGAAGACGCTCTGAGCAAAATCACGGGCGTTAAGCCATTGAGCCCGGACGATATCGCAGAGCAACTGCGCAACGAGGAGAACACCAAGAAAGTTTACATAACGCCGATTCTTGAGGCCCGCTGGCCTGGCCAAGATCGCATTGTCATGGAGTACTACGTCAATGACGGACGAATCACGGTGGATGAATACGGTATCGCGCATCGTGTAAAACCAAAGAAACTCGATTATCTGCTGCTGTTCCATCAAAACATTCCGTTGGCGGTCGTCGAGGCCAAGGGACGTGATCATTTGGCCGATGAAGGCTACCAGCAGGCGATCGATTACGCGAATCTCTTATCGGTCCCATTCGCCTATGCGACCAATGGGGACGACCTGATTGAGCGTGACATGGTTTCCGGTCTCAACCGGAATCTGAAGATGACGGATTTCCCAAGACCGGACGAGTTGTGGCAGCGTTTCGTGCAGGAGAGCGGAATGACGCAGAGTATGGTGGACGAGTACACGTACCCCTATTACACGTCTCTCAGCAGCAAAATCACGCCTCGCTATTATCAGCGCATCATTATCAACAAGACCACTCAGGCCGTCCTCAAGGGCCAGCGGAAGATTCTCATCGTCTGCGCGACCGGCACGGGCAAAACGTATATGGCGTTTCAACTTATCTGGCGCTTCTGGAAAAGCGGACTGAAAAAGCGCGTGCTGTTCCTCGCGGATCGCAACAATCTGGTCAACCAGACCATGCATGGCGATTTCGCACCGTTCGAAGACAACATGGTCAAATTCGAAAACGCAAAGCCCGATTACGCGCACTCCGTCTACCTAGGCATCTACCAGCAGTTCATTACCGCGCAAAACGGCCAGATCAACCGTCACTACAAGAAATTCCCGCGTGATTTCTTCGACTTGATCGTAGTGGACGAATGCCACCGCAGCTCCGCGGACCGCACTTCCAACTGGCATGACATCCTCGACTATTTCGACTCGGCCACGCAGATAGGCTTGACCGCCACTCCAAGGGATGATTCGGATCCGAACAAAAGCAACATTGCCTACTTCGGCGAACCCATCTACACGTATTCACTCAAGCAGGGAATCGAAGACGGGTTCCTCGCGCCCTACAAAGTTGTGGTTCCGGAACTGGATATCGATCGCGATGGTTATCTGCCTCCGGAGGGAACCACGGACGTGGACGGCAACCCGATCGAGATACGTCGTTACGAGCAAAAGGAATTCGACCGTAACATCATCGTCCAGGAACGCCGGGAGCTCGTTGCCAAACGTATCAGCGAGTATTTGAAAACCAACGATATGCGGTACGCAAAGACCATCGTGTTCTGCGAAAACATCGAACATGCCCATGCGATGCAACGGCTCTTGGAAAACGAGAACTCGGACCTCGTGGCCGAGGACTCCCGATACGTGACATGCATCGTCTCAGGCGAGCCCGATAACGAGGCAAGACTGGACGAGTTCACGACGAACAGATGCAAATACCCCGTCATCGCCGTGACAAGCCAGCTCATGTCAACCGGCGTGAACTCGAAGACCTGCGAGCTGATCGTCCTTGATCGTTCAATCGGCTCGATGACCGAATTCAAGCAGATAATTGGCCGAGGCACCCGTGTAGTCGATCATTACACCGTAGACGGTGAGGGCAGAAGCAAGATGTACTTCACCATCCTCGATTTTCGCAGCAATTACCTGAAATTCAAAGACCCCTCATTCGACGGCGACCCCGTGGACGTACTCACCGTTCCACCGAACGCTCCGATCCCTAAGCCGCCAATCAAACCGACCGCACCAAAAACACCGCCAATTCCGCCCGAGAATCGCAGAGTGGCGCGCGTTTCTGACGTGGATGTGGAAATAGTCGGTGAGACCGTCAAATATCTTGACGCAGACGGTAATCTGGTCGAACAGAACCTGAACTCATGCGTGCGCAACAACATCCTGGGCCAATACCCCAGCGCAGATGCTTTCCGCCAAGCATGGGCCAACAACCATGCAAAGGCGACGTTTGCCCAGAACCTCCTTCTGGAGACTGATTGGAGCGAAAGCTTCCGCATACGCTATGGATACGATGTGGACCCGTTCGACATCATCCTATGCCTGGCATACGAGGTGGATCCGCCAATGAGCCGTGACCACAGGGCAAGACTGGCCTGCGTGCGACGATTCATCGACCAGGACCGTTTCAACGATGAGCAGCGTGAGCTGCTCCGATTGCTTGTCGACGCCTACGCGGTCTCCGGATTCGCGCCTTTGCGGGACCTCGACATTTTTACCCTGCCACAGTTCAGGACGGCCGGCTATACGAAGCTCAAAGCCGTCAAGGCATTGGGTGGTAAGAACAAATATCACGATTTGCTGGGCGAATTGGAAAACGCCCTGTATGAAGAGGAATGATTCATGAGCCTTACATCCCTGATCAAACGCCTGGAAGACATCATGCGTCCGGATCCCGGCATCGACGGAACCGCGCAGCGACTCTCTCAAATCGTTTGGATTCTGTTCCTCAAAATCTTTGATTACAAAGAAGAAGAGGCCGAACTTGATGACGACTACCAGCCTGTCATCCCTGAAGGCTACCGCTGGAGAGACTGGGCGACTGGAGCCTCTCTGAAGGATCAACGCACAGGCGATGAGCTCATTGACTTTGTGAACAACCAGCTGTTTCCGGCCTTGCGAGGCGAATCCATCGAAGACGAAAACGGCATGCGCGCTATCCCATTCCCAAGTGATACACCACGGGCTCTGCTCGTCAAGGAATTTATGAACCGCAGCCATAACTATGCCGCCAACGGCATCCAGCTGCGCATGGTGCTCAACCTGTTCGACGAAGTGGATTTTTCCGACGCCGACGAAACCCACGAATTCAACGACATCTACGAGACCCTATTGAAGTCGCTCCAGGCCGCAGGCAAAGCAGGTGAATTCTATACGCCAAGGGCCGTGACCTCGTTCGCAGTCAAGCATGTGGATCCCAAACTGGGCGAAACGGTGGGAGACTTCGCCTGCGGCACTGCTGGCTTTTTGGTCGATTCCCTCCGACACTTGGAGAAACAGGTGCAGCCGGGTGATACCAAGGCCATGGAATCATTGCAGAACAGTCTGATCGGCCAGGAATTCAAGCCGCTGCCGTACATGCTCGGCGTCACCAATCTCCTGCTCCACGACATCGCCCTTCCCAACATCACCTACGGCGATTCCCTTGACCGCAAGCGCCTGCTTGATTATGAGGACGAGGACTGCGTGGACTGCATCGTCATGAATCCTCCCTACGGAGGAATCGCCACCGAAGCGGACAAGGCCGCGTTCCCGGCCGATCTGCGCAGCTCTGAGACGGCGGACCTGTTCATGTCGTACATCATCACCCGCCTGCGCATCAACGGACGGGCAGGCGTCGTCCTCCCGAACGGTTTCCTTGAAGGCGAGGACAGCACCCGTATCGCCATCAAAAAGCTTCTGTTCAGACAATGCAATTTGCACACCGTCATACGCTTGCCGGAAAGCGTATTTTCTCCCTACACCAGTATTGACACGAATATCCTGTTCTTCGATAAAACCGGCTCCACCCAAGAGACATGGTTCTACCGGTTCGACAAGCCTGAAGGCTATAAGCATTTCTCCAAAACCCGTCCCCTTCTGCCGCAGCATTTCCAGCCCGTGGACGAGTGGTGGGGCAACCGTGTCGAGATAGCCGACCCAGATGTGGAAGGCGCTTGGAAGGCGAAGAAATACACGGTGGACGAACTCGTAGCAGGCAACTATCGTCTCGATAAGTGCGGATATCCGCATGAGGAGGAAGAGATTCTGCCGCCTGACCAGCTGATCGACAAATACCGGACTGACAGGCAGCGCATAGAAACTCAGATAGACAATCTGCTTGTTCAAATCATGAGCGTCATCAACAACGATACGGAGGAAAACGCATGAGTGAGCTGAAAGTAACGCCCATCGCGGCGAAGCTCCGTGCGTCCGTTCTCCAGCAGGCCGTCGAGGGCAGACTCGTCCCGCAGGATCCGGATGACGAGCCGTCGAGCGTCCTGCTGGAGCGCATCCGAGAGGAGCGCGCCGAGCTGGTCAAGCAGAAGAAAGCGAAGGCGCAGAGGGGCGGAGAGTCGCGGATTCACCGAGGAACGGACGGCTCTTGGTACGAGCAGCGCGGCAAAGCCAAACCCGTCTGCATCGATAAGGATATTCCGTTCGATATCCCTGAGAACTGGGAGTGGAGCCGTATGAGCGTTTTGATTGAACTTCTCTCTGGAGTTGATTTAACGCCAAGTGAGTATAACGATAGGCATAACGGCATTCCATATATCACTGGCGCGTCTAATTTCGATGACGGCACGTTGATCGAAAACCGTTGGACGGTATCGCCTAGACGGGTAAGCCATGAAGGCGACCTGTTGTTCACCTGTAAAGGGACGGTCGGCGATATGGCTATTAACTCCTTTGAAAGAGCTCACATCGCCCGGCAAGTTATGGCGGTTTGCCCTATTGATTATGAGATGCTTCCTTACATCGAGATTGTTCTTTCCGCACAAGTTGAGCGGATTAAAAATGCGGCAAAAGGACTCATACCAGGTATTGAACGCAAAACCATACTTGATGGTCTTGTCTCATTGCCGCCGCTTGCCGAGCAGCAACGCATCGTTGAACGCATCAACGAGATCATGCCATTGATCGATCGGCTTGAAAAACTAGAGAGAGAGAGCGATGCTGTAGATTCCCGCTTCTGGCGGGATCTGCCGAGCTCGATTCTCCAGCAGGCCGTCGAGGGCAGACTCGTCCCGCAGGATCCGAGCGACGAACCTGCGGACATTCTGCTCGATCGGATCCGTAAGGAGCGTGCTGAACTGGTCAAGGAAAAGAAGGCTAAAGCTTCGAAAGGCGGCGAATCGAGAATCTACCGGAGTGCCGCCGGCTCTTGGTACGAGCAGCGAGGTAAGGCAGATCCTGTCTGCATCGATAAGGAGATTCCATTCGACGTCCCCGAAAATTGGACATGGTCCAGGCTTACTGACTGCTCTGAAGCAATCGTGGATTGCCCACACTCAACGCCAAAGTATTTCAGTGAAGACACCGGCTACTACGCGATAGACACCAACTGCATGGATTACGGGTGGAATCAGACTGGCTCGCGTAATTTAAGTAAAGGTGAGTATGAGGTAAGAACTGTCAAGTTGGTTCCACGGCCAAACGATCTTGTTCTGTCACGTGAAGCCTCCATCGGAAGAGCGGTAATACTGCGCGACGAAAACTACTGTCTTGGACAGCGCGTGATGCTCATCAGAAGTGGCGACAATCTTGATGTCAAATACCTCCAGCTGCTGCTCACCTCTCCCTATGCTTGGAGCCTCTATCGTGCCCTGAATCAGGGGACGGGAGTGAAACACATCAACGTATCTGTTATTCGTAACATGCTTATTCCTGTTCCTCCTCTTGTTGAGCAGCGGCGTATCGCTGCAAAAGTCTCTGAGATCCGAGCCATGCTTGCGGAACGTTTCATCGCTTCAGCTGTCTGAGATTTTTCGAGATAGTTGGCTTGACGTGAAGCGCCATGGAAGATTTCCATGGCGCTTTTCTTCTTCACGCGGTGTCTAAACCGGTCTGGTCGCAGCAGGGTTAGTGTCCAAACTAGGAAGCGTTGGCGCTGCTTAACGTTGAAATCGGCAGTTTGCGCCTGTACCTGGATTGTTTTGCCTGGCACGCACGTGGCCCGTTCGGGAGTGTGGTTGTCTTTCCTTGACGGCAGATGAAAGGAGACCGACATGTTCGTTGTGAGTAGCGATGGAAGAGCTTTTGCACCTGCGTACCTGGTTTGTCGGTTAGCAAGCGACGCATGTGTGGACACACTTGCTCGTCCCGCGGGTGCGGGGCGGCTTGCCGGGAGGCCCGGGCCCCATGGTCGGCGTAGCCTCCGGACCGCTTTCGCGGCAGGGAAAACGAGTCGTCCTAGTCCTTGCGTGGGGGTGTTTTCCGGTGGGTTGGCGTGACAATCGCAGGCGAAACATCTGCAAGAAGGTCATGTTCGCGCCGGAGGAATGGGAGCGGGCGCGACGCGTGTATGAGCGTTGGTCGAGGCATATTCCGTTGTACCGGGGGTGGGGAGATTTCGCCCGTCAGACGCTCATGCGGGGCGTGTCGATGAACGTTTCGGTGACGCTGGCGAACGATCCCGAGGCGTTCAAGGCCGAGCTTCACCGCATCGGCGTGAACGTGAACCAGATCGTCCGCGTCGCGAACCTGACCGGTTCCGTGAGTCCGGACCAGGTGCGGGAGCTGCTGGATCTGCTCTCCTCCATCGACGAAAAATGGCCGGGATGGAGCTTGCGAAGGCGGAGATCGACGCTGCGCAGGGGCTGTACTGATGGCTGTGGTCAAGCTGGGAAGCAAGGTCAAGACGAACCTTCCGGTCACGATCCGCTACGCGATCAACCCAGCGAAGAACGACGGCGGAAGGCTCGTGTACGCGAGCTACAGCCACGAGCAGCGCGACCCGGATGTGCTCGCGGAGCCGATGATCCATGACCTGGAACGCTGCGCGAACGGGCTGCGGAAAGACGGCGTGCTCGCCCTGCACCTGAAGCATTCGTTCAGTCCCGACGAGCACGTGAGCGCGGAACAGGTGCATGAGTTGGGCGTGATGCTGGCCGAGGCGATCACGGGCGGCGACTACAAGTACGTGGTCTCCACGCATATGGATCGCTGCCACCTGCACAACCACATCGTCATCTGCACGGCGAAACGCAGGACCGGTAGGAAGATGCGCCTGACCCGCACAAGCATCGACAGGTGGTGCGCGATCAGCGACGAAATCTGCCGCCGCGAGGGGCTAAGCGTGCTGAAAAACCCGGACGTCGAGGTCGCCGCGGACCACGTGGACATGCGGGATGTGATGCGGCATACACCCGGCCAGAACGCCGAACCGGCCTCCAAATATGACGTCCCGCCCATCGAGACCACGGGGCGCGGCGGGGACATGGGCGAATTGTACGCGGCGGCAAAGGGCAGGGGAATCAAGGAGCGGATGCGCATCCTGATCGACCTCGACGCCGCCAAAGCGTCCAGCATCGGTGAATTTTCCCGGCTGCTTGACTCGCACGGCATCGGTCTGGCGATGCGCGGCGGGGACGCGACGTTCACGGACCGGGCCACCGGGCGCAGGTTCCGCGGCTCGCGGCTCGGCCCGGCGTACACGCTCGACGCGATTGGAACGAGACTCGCCGACGGCGGGAACATGCTGCACCTGACCTTCAACAACAAGCTCGTCGCATCCGTGAACGGGCGGACGGTGGGCGTGTGGCTGCCCGGTTCCAAACGCCAACGGAAGGTCAACCTGCCCGTGAATATGCTGCACCGGGACAGCGGCACGTGGCATCTGCTCGTGCCGGAAACGTTCACCGGCATGCTCACGGACAGGTCGAACAGGTATGCGGCACGCTTCACCGCGACCACGTTGGTGGATGCATTCGGCCGTCCGGAACGGCGCATCGAACCCCTGACGGCAACGCCCCGCACGCGGATTGTGCGCTACGCGTCCAGCGAGGCGCAGCGCCGCTACTACCAGTCGCAGGCCAGGAAACTCGACGAACTGGCGATGATGGTGGAGGGATTGAACGCGGCGTGCAGGATCCAACGCGCGGGCGGCTGCGACCTCGCCAAGGGATTGAGGGACCTGAACAACCGTGCGGACTGGGCGCGGGGCGAACTGCGCGCCGCCGTCATCGCGTTGAACGACGCGATCGACAACAACGACACCGACCTCATAGTCGAGACCCGCGAGGAGATCGAACGCCGCGAACAGGCATTGCTCGAATGCCAGCGCGAACTCGACAAGATTCGGATCGCGGCCCGTCTCGCCGGAATCACACCGCCCGAACAGACGAACAAGGAACAGCATCATGAACCAGACAGCAAGGAACACCAGTATGGAAACCGATCCGATGGGCGACATGTTCTCCCAAATGTTCGACCGGATGAAACCACAGGAACCAGCGAACACGACCCCGACCATGGGAACCGACATGATCCGGCTGGAAGCGGAGAACAGGGAACTCGAACGGCAGATCGCGGAGCTGCGGGACGGGAATTCGACGCTCTCATCCGAGAATCGAGAGCTTCGATCAACGAATCAGAGGCTCTTGTCAGCGAATCGGACGCTCAGGAAACAACTCTCCGAACTCAACGAGACGAGCAGGCTGCTCGAAGAAACCAAACGGAGGGAACACGATTGCGCAGAAAAGGAAGAGCATTGTAGGCGCATCCTCAACCGCGAAGCCACACTCAAGCAGGATGAAGCGCGCCTCGAAAGCGACCGGGCGAAACTCGACGGCGAACGGAAACGACTGCGGGAAAACATCGCCGAACAGGTCAGACAACAGGCCGAACAGGAACAGGAGCGACTCCGAAACGATGCCGACAGGCAGCGCGGGAAAGACAGGCGCGTCCTGTTCGCCCTGTGCGTGGGCGTGTGCGCGTCCGTGATTCCCCTGCTTGTCATCATCATGCAGGGCAGGTGGCATGCCCTCATGGCTTCGCTACCGGAATGGGTCCATGCGCGCGGCCAACAGCTTTCCGCGATCGGGAAATGGTTCAACAGCACCGGCACGTGGATCGGTGGAATCATCCCGCAGGGTTGGTGGAACGGGCCGCTCACCCTTTTAGTCATGCTAGTGATCTTCGTCATCGTATGCGGCATACCGCTATTGGTCGTCATCGTCTACGCGGCGGCAAGCAAAGCGGCGGTCATGTACTGGTGGCGGGAACAGACGATGGGCGTGCACATCATCCTCTGGACGCTGCTCATGTTCATATGCCTCGTGGTCGCGGATCGCCTCGCCACGATCCCCGACAGCCCGATGCGATGGCCCACCTGGTGGATCCTGCTCGCCGCTATCACGCATCCGGTCTACCTGCTGGCAATCGCACCCAGAATCAGCCAATTCATCAAAGGTGACTAATAATGAGCGGCAACCATGAGTGTGCGGCAGCGTGTGTGTGCTGCATGTTGAGAGGGCGCAAAATGAGTTGTTCTTAAATTGTTGTCACCATGTTGTCATATAGGTCTGCGATAAGCCAGAGAAAGCCGCTAAATCACTGGAATTTAGCGGCTTTCTGGCTTTGGTCAGGTAGGGTTCGACTCCCGTCATCCGCTCCACGATTTCTCCAACTTCAGGATTATTCCAACAGCATAGCCAGAGAAGCCGATTGAAGGCTAAGGTGTATGTATGGATATGCTTGAAGCGATGCGTTCACGGCACACCGTACGTGCCTATACCAACAAGCCGATACCTGACGACATCGTATCGTTGCTTACTAGGCGCGTTGCGCATGACAATCAAAAATATGGCACGGCCATCACTCTACGAACCGAAGACACAACTGCGTTCGGCCCCATCTTCAAACTGATACGTGCCAAAGGTGTGCGTAATTTCCTCATCATGTCCGCGAATCTGCGTGAGGGGGAGGACCCTCGAGAACTGGACGAACGACTGGGATATGCGGGCGCCGATCTCATGTTGTACGCGCAAACCTTGGGTCTTAATACCTGGTGGGCAGGCGGTACCTACAGCCGTAAGATTGTGGACAAAATGGCGGAAGGTAACCGGACCATCGCTGTCATCGCCATCGGATACGGAGCGGAGCAAGGCGAGCCGCACCAATCCAAATCCGTTTCCGAAGTCTGCAAATACGACGGTAAGGCCCCTGCATGGTTCACGGACGGTGTGAAAGCGGCACTGCTTGCACCGACGGCATTCAACAAACAGGACTTTTTCATCGAAGGACACGGGCGGATCGTGTCCGTTCGTCTGACCAACGAGACGTCATACTCCGGAGCTGATCTGGGTCTGGTCAAATACCATTTCTCGCTAGGGGCGGGAGCCGATAATTTCGGCTGGGCCTGACTGGGGCTGGAGTTGACCAGAGTGCTGGGCTTAGGTGGGGTACTTGGCTTAGCCGGGCACTCGGGACCAAGCCGGGGCCAACGACCGTTGCTTGGGCTCTGGTTTGTCCGATTCTGGTGAATCAGCCATCCGGAGGGCAAAAGTATGGGCATGTTTGTCCGATTCACCAGAATCGGACAAACGGGGTGTGCCAAAACGTACACGGATGGCTGATTCACCAGAATCGGACAAACGAAAGGCGAGCGTACGCCGCCGCAACTACCGGTTGCAGGGAGAAATCCGGTTGCACCAAGGCCGTGCAACCGCAAGATGGTGGCACGCAACCGAAGCCATGTGGCAATCTGCAATCATCAATCGCAAACACGTTCCACACTTTCGAGGGCAAGATCGCCAATCGAACGGTATGAGACGATGAAACCAATCGCAGTAAAGGAGCAAAGATGAGCTTCAGGGAAAATCTGCAATACCTGCGCGGCACCCGCAATATGACGCAGGAGCAGCTGGCGATGCTGCTCGGCGTCTCACGGCAGGCCATCTCGAAATGGGAGTCCGAGAAAGCATATCCGGAAATGGACAAATTGCTGATGATCTGCGACCTGTTCGGCGTAACGCTTGATGACCTGGTGATGGGTGACGTTCGCAGACCGAATTCGGGTATACGTGAATCGACCGCCGATACGTCTACGAATTCCGGGTCGGTCGGGGTTGTGGCCGCAATTGCGCAACCGGTCGGTTTCGCGGCGGCTTCGTCGTCGCTGCGAAACCAGACGGAATCGTCGGCTTCGACGCAAGACGCGCCGACTGCGCTGCAAGCGGATCACCCTGCAGCGGCGCCGCGTTCCGCCGCAGCATCGCGCTCCGCAATGCCGCAAGACATGGTCGGCTACGACAGGCATATGAAGATCCACGCATGGCTGACTGCACTTGGCGTCGCCGCGATGATTCTTGGCGTTGCGGCCGGCATGCTATTCGACTCCGAAAACTCAATTATCGGACACAGTCCGATGAATGAATTCCTGACCGCCGCGCCGATTATTCTCGGTGTGATCGTAGGCTGTGCGTTGCTGATTCCTGCCGGTGCCCTGCATGGCGATTTCCAACGGCGTCATCCGTACATTCAGGATTTCTACACGGATGATGACAAGTCGCGCGCAGTCATCGAAAATGGCATCGGTAAGGCCGTGGGTGTGGGGTTGATCATGGTCGGCGTATGCGTGATGGTGTACTGCAACGAGGTACTCGGCGTCAACAACGGATGGCCCGTCAGCATAATGCTGGCACTGGTGGCCGTAGCCGTATTCTGCTTCATCTTCACGGGGATGCGGCTCGATCGCACAAAGCTCGGCAAGTACAATCGCGAAAGCGAAGAGCGCAATGCGGAGGGTGATTCCGCGGAGGATGATTTCGAAAGCCCGTCACAGCCTATGAGTGTGACCGACAAATACTACAACAAACTCACTGGAGCGGTGTGCGGTATCATCATGCTGATTGCAACGGTGATGGCGCTGCTCATGCTGTTCGTGGGCGTCAATGCGAATGCCGCGCTTGGGGGCGATCCTAGTTTTTTGGGGAGCTGTTTTCTGGATTCCTTGGCCGATTGGCGGCATCCTGTGTGGCGTTGCCGGCACAGTCATCCAGTTGCTGAAGTATCGTAACGGCCGACGGTAGGGCGCTGGGATTGCTGGCTGCGAATGGAGTGATGCGGAGCCGTTGGGTTGTGCAGCTGTGGGGTGTGCAGCTTGTGACATGCGGGCAGTTGTCTGATGGGTTTGTTTGTCCGATTCTGGTGAATCGGACAAACAAACCCATATCTTTTGCCTTTACCTGACTGATTCTGGAGAATCAGACATTTGGATACCTGTATATTGGGGTCTGAATGGCTGATTCACCAGAATCGGACATCTGTTGGGCGTGTGAAGTAACGTGGTGCGCGTGAAAGCAGATGAGAGAAAGACGCTACGCAATCCGTTGCTTGGACATGCGATTTCGCATCGTGGCACGATTATCGGCCTGTGTGCAATCGTGTTGTGGGGGTTCATGGCCGGGCTGGTGCGTCTCGTCGCCGACGCATTCGGTGCAACGCTCGGATCTGCGCTGATCTACACCGTCGGTGGCATGATGCTGATGATCGTACGTCGACCGGCGCCGATTCGTAAGGCGCCACGTAAATATCTGATCATTGGCGGTGCCATGTTCATCGCGTACGAAGCGTCAATCTCATTGTCGATCGGACTCGCCTCAACGGCCGCGCAATCTGTGGAAGTGAGCTTGGTCAATTATCTATGGCCCACACTGCTGGTACTGATGACCGCTGCGGTCTCACATAAGCGCGGTGCGGTCTGGAAAGCGCTGCCAGGCGCGATTGTGGCGACAATCGGCGTGGCGATGGCCGTCGGAGGTGAGAGTCTCGACGTACATGAGGCCATGCGTAACATCGCATCGAATCCACTGCCGTATGCATTGGCGCTCGCAGGCGCGTTCATATGGGCAGTGTATGCAACCGTGACACCTGCGATGTCCGACGGCTACGATGGTACGACGATTTTCTTCTGCTGCGTGGCCGCAGTACTGTGGGCGATTCACTTCGCGTCCGGCCAAGGCTGGCCAACATCCATGCCGTCGATAAGCGGATATGTGGCACTGGCGGCCTGTGCACTGTCGATTGCCGGCGGATACGCTTGTTGGGGTTATGGCATGTTGCACGGAAACATGGAGACGCTGGCGGTCGGCTCATATGCCACGCCCGTGTTCTCCACCGCATCTAGCACGGTGCTGCTCGGTGTGGCTTTGGGCGTGCCATTCTGGATTGGCGTGGTGCTGGTGGTGGCGGGGTCGCTGATCAATCTGTGGTTCGCGCGGCGTGCCAGTTAGCCATCTCTCCGCATGTCCGATTCTCCCGAATCAGACAGTCTGATTGGTTCGTGCGCTGTATGAATGTCCGATTCTGGTGAATCAGTCACATACATTCCGTTTTCTGTACCCCGGTTGTCCGATTCTCCAGAATCAGACACATGCGGTGCAGTATGGCAGCATTGGATGACTGATTCACCAGAATCGGACAAACTGGGGCGAACTCCTGTTATTCCCGCTGAAGATTGACGGTCCCCCCCCCGTAGCCTCGCGACACGCCCGAAAATGTGGATAACTCCCGTCCTTCGACCACAACCCCTGTTTCTGCTGGCACGTCCACCCGAAATCCCCTATCGTGTGCGCATGAACATGCACAGGAATTCTTCTGCAAGAGCAACGAAAGCTCAGCAGCGTCTAGACGCGATGCTCCGTCAAGCCTATGCGCACCGCCGTCTTGCGGTACCCGAGCAGCCTAAGGATCGCCGTGCATGCCAACGTCGTGTACATACCGGCATGATTATCATGCCGAAGAAGGGCTACTACATCAGTGCGCAGCAGTGGAATGCACTTTCCTACGCCGATCGCATCAAATGGACGCTTCGGACAGTTTGCCACGAACATCCGGACTGGGTGCTGTGCGGTCCGTCCGCCGCCGGTGCGTACGGTTACTCGACCACCCTGCAATTGCAGCGGTACGTGCACATTGCAGTGACGGAACGTTCCAAGGCGGGGCGTCACGGCTTCGTCATCGCACATTTTTACAAGGATCCTCCGCCGACGAAAGTAGTGGACGGCATGCAGGTCACCGCAGAAATTCAGACTATGGCGGACTGTGCGCGGATGCTGGATTTTGAAAATGCGATGATTGTGTGCTGCACGGGTTTGCGCAAAGGCAATCTCACGAAGACGCAACTGCAGGAGTTCGTTGGCAATAAAAGGAAGATCGGCGGAATCATCCGTGCACGTTATGTTGCGGAGCATGCGGAGCCGGCATGCGAGAACGGCGGTGAGGTGGCCGCGCTCGCCGCGATGCTGGAATTGGGATTCGCGCAGCCACAGGCGCAGGTTACTTACGTAAGTCCGTTGGATGGTCGCAATATCAGGGCTGATTTTTCATGGGAACGTGACGATGGCAGCATTGTGGTCGGTGAGTTGGATGGTCGGCAGAAGTATGTGGACCCGTCCATGACGGTCGACGGTGACACGGTTGATGTGATTTTGCGAGAGAAGGACCGTGAAAGTGAACTGAATATGCTGAAAATTAACGTCGTAAGATTCCAGATGGAGCATGTCCGATCCCGGGAACCATTGCGGCGTCGGCTTGACGCGGCTCGAGTGCCACGTGACCTATGTGCTTATGCCTCGCCGTTCGCGGGATTCCGAAGCACCGCCTACTAGAAGCGTGGCAGTTCCTGTCCTGTTCCTCTTTCTCTTTGTTCTTTCCTGATTCTGTTCGCACACGAGCCGTGCCCGCTTGGCTTATAGCGCCACCGGATGAATCCGGTCCTTTGGCATGCCTGATCCGTGGGAATTTCAACCGGTTCTGGTGGCGTGTGGTCGTAGCGGGGCCTTCCTTTGTGTCCGATTCTGGTGAAACGGACACACAGAACGCTGGTTACCTCTCCGCCTTGGCTGATTCACCAGAATCGGACACACAGAGGGGGAAGACAGCCAAACGCCACGGCGGGAAGACTACCTCAGCGCCCGCCCCGCGGAACCTAGCTGCTTGCAAGCCTCGACCACACGTGCGGCCATCGAGGATTCGGCCTCACGACCCCACGAGCGTGGATCGTAGAACTTCTTATTGCCGACTTCACCATCAATCTTCAGCACGGAATCGTAATTGCGGAACATGTGTCCTGCGATTGCACGTGAGAACGCATACTGCGTATCCGTATCAATGTTCATCTTGACCACGCCGTAGCTAACCGCTTCCGCAATCTCAGCCGCCGACGATCCGGAACCGCCGTGGAACACCAGGGGGAACGGCTTGCCTTCCGGCATGTCCGGCAGCGCACAAGTGGAAACGTGAGCGGCATCAACGCTTCCCAGGCGTCCGTCATGTGCGGCCGCCCATACTTCGGACTGAATGTCGTGCAGTAATTGTGGACGCAACTGCACTACGCCCGGCTTGTATGCGCCATGCACGTTGCCGAAGGTGAACGCGGCCATATAACGGCCGTGTTCACCCAACCCCAGTCGTTCCGCCACGCGCACGCCATCGGCGGGCGTGGAGTACAGTTTGTCGTTGATTTCCGCGGAATGGCCGTCCTCTTCGCCGCCGACCGCGCCAATCTCAATTTCGAGCACGGTGTGCGCCTTCACGGACTTTTCCAGCAGCTCCTCGGCGATGTCAAGATTCTCTTCCAGCGGAACCGTCGAGCCGTCCCACATGTGGGACTGGAACGTCGGCTCTTCACCGTGCTTGACCTGCTCCGCCTCATGCGCAAGCAGCGGGCGGACCCATTCATCCAGATATTGTTTGGCGCAATGGTCGGTGTGCAGTGCCACCGTAATGTTCGGATAGTGTGCGGCCACCTCATGCGCGAATGCGGCGAATGCGAGCGAGCCGATCACACGATTGTTGACCGATTGTCCGGAGAAATATGCGGAACCGCCCACCGACACCTGGATGATGCCGTCGGATTCCGCCTCGGCGAAACCCTGCAACGCAGCGTTCAGCGTCTGCGTGCTGGTCACATTGATTGCGGGATATGCGTAGCCGCCACGACGTGCGGCATCCAGCATCTCGGCATAACGTTCAGGAGTTGCGATAGTCATGTCTCCATTATGTCTCGTTTTGTGACACTTTGGTTTTCTCATTGTGGTTTTGCGGGCCTCCGGCGGTCGGATCGTTTGCCGGCGCGGCAACGTCGCCTACAATTGCGGTAATCCCAATACGACGTCACGGCAATAGCAGCGAAAGAAGCCAGCATGACTTTGGAAGACGATATTGAAGAGCTGTCTTTTGAGGATAGCGTCCGTCCGCCGCGCAAACATCACACTTGGTTGCGCGTCATACTTGCGATGTTGCTGACCGTACTGGTCGCAGGAGGCGCAACGGGCGGCTGGTATCTGTGGAACTATCATCTGCGCCGCATTCCGGTTACCGTCAATCGTGTCGACCGTCTCGTTCGCATCGACAGCACGATTGCGACCCTGCTCCATGACAACGATGATTTCAACGCCAAGCCAGGCCGTCTGCTGGATATCACCGGCAAGGTCCTCGACAAGCGCGGCGGTGGAGCGATCGTCGTGAAACGTAATGGCACCGCCGTGGCAACCGCGCAACTTGGCAGCACACGTATGGCCGACAACGACGTAATCACCGTGGAATCCGGTAAGGATCAGACCGAAGCGCATACGGTACGGTACGACACCGTCAAATACGGTACCGACATCAATCTCAACAATGGGCCGCTGCAGGAAGTCAAACAACTCGGCAAGGACGGTATGAAAGAGATTTGGGTCGGGCGGAGATCCAAGAAGGAGGTCGACAAGGGATTCAAGAAGGAACCGCAGAATCTGGTGGTACAGTCACGTTCGCCACGACCGGCCGGACGTAAGGTAATCGCATTGACGTTCGACGATGGGCCAAGCCAATACAGCGACGCGATTCTGGACATACTCAAGGAGAAAGGCGTGAAGGCGACGTTCTTCGACGTCGGCGAAAGCTCCGCGCAATACCCGAAGCAGGAGAAGCGCATGCTTGCAGAAGGTCATCAGGTGGCGAGTCACAGCAACACGCATCCATACATGCCGAAGATGGGGCGTGACGAGTTGCGCGCGGAGATCACGGCAGGGTTTGACAATCTGAAGAAGGCATCCGGACTGGAAACGAAGGTGATGCGTGCCCCATATGGTGCGTTCGGCGTGGAACAGTGGAAGCAGTGCGCCGACCTGCTTGACATGAACGTGCTGTGGGATATCGATACGGAGGATTGGAAGATGCCCGGTGCGCAGGCCATTCATGATGCGGTGTTGAACAATGCGCATAACGGCGCGGTGGTGCTGATGCATGACGGCGGCGGCGACCGGTCACAGGACGTGGAGGCGTTGCCGGGGATTATCGACGATCTGAAGAAGCAGGGGTACGAGTTCGTGACTATCGAGCAGCTGAGTGAGATGTAGAGCCTGGGGTGGATGGCGCCGGACGGGGTCGTGTGTTGCGGCGCTGCCGGGATTCCGTTTGTCCGATTCTGGTGAATCAGCCAAATAACATGCCTCGGCGTGCGCCTGAATGTCCGATTCTCCAGAATCGGACAGATGAGGGGTGAAAAGGCGGGCGTGCATGGCTGATTCACCAGAATCGGACAAACAGGATTGGCGACTCGCAGTAGAGGGCTCAAGGTACGCTGTTTTCGGCGGAATAAGGCGACAGCGTGGAGGTGCGTTATGCCGGGTATCGTGTTGATTGGCGCTCAGTGGGGCGACGAGGGTAAAGGCAAGGCCACCGATCTCATCGGTACCAAAGTCGATTACGTTGCACGCTTCAACGGCGGCAACAATGCAGGCCATACCGTGGTGGTCGGAGACGAATCGTACGCACTGCACCTGCTGCCATCCGGCATCATCAGTCCGACGGCGACCCCGGTCATCGGCAACGGCGTCGTGGTCGATCCCGAAGTACTGTTCGAGGAGATCGACGGCCTTGAAAGCCGCGGCGTGGACTGCTCCCGACTGTTGGTGAGCGAAAGCGCACACATCATCGCGCCGTATCATCGTGTACTTGACAAGGTGACTGAACGCTTCCTCGGCAAGCATAAGATCGGCACCACCGGCCGTGGTATCGGTCCGGCTTACGCTGACAAGATCAATCGTGTCGGCATCCGCGTGCATGACCTGTTCAACGCTGAGCATCTGCATGACAAGGTCGAGGCGAGCCTGCATCAGAAGAATCAGATGCTGGTCAAACTATACAATCGTCGTCCGATTGATGTGGACCAGACCACCGACGAGCTGCTTAAGCTCGGTGAACGTCTGAAGCCTTACGTTGCCAATACTTCCTTGGTGTTGAACAAGGCGCTTGACGAGGGCAAGACCGTATTGTTCGAGGGCGGCCAGGCCACCATGCTTGACGTGGACCATGGCACCTACCCGTTCGTGACATCCTCCAACCCGACCGCCGGCGGTGCCTGCACTGGCACCGGCGTTGGACCGACCAAGATCACCCGCGTGATTGGCGTCTCCAAAGCATATGTGACCCGAGTCGGTGAGGGACCGTTCCCGACCGAGCTGTTCGGTGAGGATGGCGACTGGCTGCGTGCCCAAGGCCACGAATACGGTGTGACTACTGGTCGTCCGCGTCGTTGCGGCTGGTTTGACGCGGTCGTGAATCGTTACGCATCCCAAGTCAACGGTCTGACCGATATCGTGCTCACTAAGCTTGATGTGCTTACAGGTCTTCAAGAGATTCCGATTTGTGTGGCTTACGACGTAAATGGTGAACGCCACGACGATATGCCGACCGATCAGGCTGAATTTGCCGTCGCGAAGCCCATTTACGAGACTATGCCGGGCTGGACCGAAGACATTTCCCAAGTGCATGATTTCAACGATCTGCCGCAAACCTGCCAGGATTACGTCAAGCGTCTTGAAGAGCTGTCCGGATGCCGCATTTCCGTGATCGGCACCGGCCCGCAGCGCGATCACATCATTCAGATCAATTCGCTCGTCGACTGATTCCCGCTGCGCTTCATTGGTAGTGTACGTATGATTGGTGTCGGCAGGTGTACGCCTGTCCGGCACCTTTTTTATCCCCTATTTGTCTGATTCTGGAGATTCGGACAAACAACTGGTGATCTGACATCCTTGTTTGTCCGATTCTGGTGAATCGGACATGCGTGGGCGAGTTTGGATGCGTATGTGTCTGATTCTGGAGATTCGGACACATGGGGGTTGATATTGGAGGCGCGACTGGCTGATTCACCAGAATCGGACAGTCTGTGTGAAGACGTAACGGGCAAGGAGACGGGAGCGCAATGCGATGAGTTCGATTCCGACCATCGACAGGCTGATTCCACGCTTCGACCATCTGAAATGGAAGATGGCCGCGGCCGGCGTTGCTGTTGGTCTGATTTCCGGCTTGTTGGTGGTTGTTTACCGTCTTGGTATCGAATATGGCACGGATTGTGCACGTTGGATGTACGCGCAGATCCGTAACCAGCCATGGCTGCTTGTGCCGTGGATGGCTGCGGCCGCTGGCAGCGCCCTGCTTATCGCTTGGATGGTTGACAAAGAGCCGATGGCCGGTGGCAGTGGCATTCCTCAAACCAATGGTGTGGTGATCGATGGTTTGAAGATGCGTTGGCAGAGCATTTTGCCGGTTCGTTTCGTTGGTGGTCTGCTGGGGTCGCTGTTCGGTCTGTCGCTGGGCCGTGAGGGGCCGTCCATTCAAATCGGCGCGTCTGGAGCGCAGTTTCTGTCGCATCGTTTGCGTGGGCGGCGTCGTGAGGATGCGCAGGAGCACTATCTGGTGTCCGCTGGTGCCGCTGCCGGCCTTTCCGCAGCGTTCAGCGCCCCGCTTTCCGGCATGATGTTTGCGCTTGAAGGTATTCATCGTAGTTTTTCGCCCACTATTTTGATGGGTGCGACCGCTGCTTCGCTAACCGCCGATTTTGTTTCGAAATATTGTTTCGGACTGCGTCCCGTGTTGGATTTCGGCGCCGTCGGGCAACTGCCTCTTGCCGAATACATTTGGTTGATTCCGCTGGGGATCGTCGCCGGTCTGGTCGGTTCGCTGGTGAACCGTTCCCTGCTTGGATTGCAGACGTTATATGGCAAGTTGCCTGCGTGGATTCGCCCGATGGTCGCCATCGCGATCGCGTTGCCGGTCGGCATCTGGCTGCCGGACGTGCTTGGTGGCGGATCGAATCTCATTGCATTGTCCGAAAAGGCCGAATCGGGCATTGGTATGTTGTGCATATTGTTTGCGGCGAAGATGATTTTCACCAGCACCAGTTTTGGTTCCGGTACCCCCGGTGGCATTTTCATGCCGATTCTGGCAATCGGCTCATTGGCTGGTGGCATCTGCGGCGAGGCTGCACGTCAGTTTTGCGGATTGCAGTCGCAGTCCGTGGCTGTGTTCGCGGTTTGTGTGATGACGGGTACGTTGGCCGCTTCCGTAAAGACTCCGATTACTTCGATTTTGCTGGCTGTAGAGATGTCGGGTACGTTGACGCACATGTTGCCGATTGCGGCATCGGCCTTCATCGCGCTTCTTGTCTCCGATTTGCTGCGTACCAGGCCGATTTATGGCGAACTGTTGGCACGGTATATGAAGGCGCGAGGCATGGAATCAACCGTTGCGAGCCAGGTCGGCAGCGGTGTGATGGAACTTCCGCTGGAGATGGGTGCCGAAGCGGAGGGCAAGCGCGTACGTGACGTGGCATGGCCGTCAGGCTGTCTGATTATCGGATTGCGTCGTGGCGAGCGTGAGATCGTGCCGCGCGGTGATACTACGCTGCGTGCCGGTGATTATTTGGTGGTGCTGTTCAGTGGCGAGGAGGAACGCAAGGTGCGTCTCGCCATGCGTCGGCTGTGCGATGTCGGACTGTGAGTGCCCTACACGGCGTCCGATTCTGGAGATTCGGACATCTGTGGGCGTTGCAGAGGGCATTACGTGTCTGATTCACCAGAATCGGACACGTGGTCGGATTGCGTCGTGGCAGCGTGTACACTCGTGCAATGTCGGGAAGACGGTATCTGCGACTGGTGCCTCGTTGTGTGACCAGTCGCGAGAACGGTGTGGTTCATGAGTGAGCGTCTGAAAGTTTTGGAATAAGGGAGCGACATGGAATCGCAGACACGGGGTCCGTTGCATGGCGGACAGGCGGATGACGAGCCCAAGCCGCCCAGGTGGCTAGGCGCGGGGGAGGACCCGAATCCGGCGACGCAGGCGATCAGCGTGGTTGAGGCGGCCAACGCTGATGCCCAACCTCAAGGTGCGGCTGCGGCCTCCAATCCTCCTCAGATTCCTCTCGCCCCGTTAAAGCGTGTGCAGGCACGATTCAATCCTCTGGCCGACGGACTGATGTATCTGGTGGTGTTCGTCGGCGGTTTCGTCGGCGTGGGACTTCGTCGCGTGCTTGATGAGATGATGCCGGCGGCTGAGGGACAGCCGTTCGTACCGGGCACCTTCGTGTCGAATATGCTTGCCTGTTTCCTGTTCGCCATGCTGGTTGAATACATGGCGGTCGCTTCATGGTGGCCCCGCCGCATGCGTCAGATCGCCAGTCGCGGCATTGGTCTGGGGATGCTCGGAGGGCTTTCCACCATGTCCGGGCTCATGTTGGAAACCATGGAAGGAATGAGCACACATCATGTGACGGGTGCATTGTTGTATCTCGCAATCAGTTTCGTCGGAGGCATGATTGCGTCTGTGGCGGGCCTCGGGATTATGCAGTTGCTGCTGGCGCGCCGCACCCGCAGAGCCGTACGTGAAGCATTACGTTTGTCCGATTCTGGTGAATCGGACAAACAGGGGGCTGACAGACACTCACGTTTGTCCGATTCACCAGAATCGGACAACTTGACGATGAGGAAGGGGCTGGCCGAAGGGTATACGCAGGTGAAAGTGGCCGATATGGCGCATTCCGCCGCTCAAGCCGCGTTGGAGGCGGCTGCGGCGGCGCAGGCGGCTGCGACCACGGCCGCGCGGGCCGCGCAATCCGAATCTGTGGAATCGCAGGAATCCCCAGGGTTGGCGGAGCTTGCCGACGCGACGCGGCGGAATAGTCCTGTACCGTCCGTGAATCCGCCGAGTTTCGAACCCAAGCCGATCACTACGGAGATTCCGCTGGTCGCCGATCCGACCACGGGGGAGGTGCGCTGATGATGTGGCTGCTTTGCTTCTTCGGCGGCATCGGGGCCATGGCCCGTTATGTGCTTGATGTGTCGATTCAACGTAGCTGGAATCGTTCCTTCCCGTTGTCCACGCTGGTGATCAACGGTATCGCCTCGTTATGTGCGGGCATTGCGATGATGTCATATTATGCGCAATCGGTGGATTCTCAGACCGTCATGCTGTTCCTGACCGGTTTTCTGGGCGGGTTTTCCACGTTCTCGACGGCCATCAATGAAGTGCTGTCATTGATTCGCAAGAAGCGTTTCGCGATGGCGTTGGGGTATGGCGTGGCGACGGTTGCGGTGCCGCTCGTGTGCGTCGCATTGGGTTTCGGATTGGCTTCGCTCGCCCGTTGACAAGCGTCAGGCGCGGCAAAATGTCAGATGCGCGAGAATGCCGAAAAATCGGGCAAAAACGTTGTTTTGCCGGCAATCATGTCCCATTTTCCGACAGCGGTTGACCATTCCGGCACCATAGCCAATCCGTCTGAGAGAGCTCTCCGCCGACCTTCCCGCGTAATTTCCGTGTTACAACTCCGGCGTGAGAGTAACCTTCCGGAAATCTGAGTGCAACTGAGAACGCCGTTTCTTCTCCTACGTTGTGGAAACAACAAGAGAGGAAATCCTATGACAGCCGTATCTCACATTGCACGGCATCGTCGATCGGGAATCGTAATACTATGTTCGATCTTCGCCGCTCTTTCGATGCTATTCATTCTGCCACCCGACTCAGCCATGGCGGCCGACGCCGTGGATGTCTGCAATCCGACTTCCGACAACGGTTGCGTCAACGGCATTCTGCAGGATGCCGACAAGAAAGCGATTGCGGATATCACCGTGAAGCTTTCCGGTACGGAAGAAGCGGAAACAACAACCGATGCCGACGGCAAGTGGGCGTTTTCAGTCAAGGATGACGGCGATTACACCGTCACCATCGACGAATCCGTGGCCGAAGAGCACGGATTGAAGTCGAGCAGCGCCACGGTGACCATCAAGAAAGCCAGCTTCGACAAGCAGCGCGGCGTGGTCCGCTTCGACCAAGTCAACGACTCCGCATCCTCCGGCAGCTCGTCCTCCGACTCGGCCAAATCCGGCTCCGACAGCTCCAGCTCCTCAGGCACCGCAACGGTATCAAAGAAGAAGGCCGGCTCCAACATCGGCAAGCGCATCTGGCAACAGCTATACTCCGGCATCATCTTCGGTCTGATGCTTGGCCTGATGTCAGTCGGCATGAACCTCGTCTACGGCACCACCGGCCTGCAGTCGTTCTCGCACGGTGAGCAGGTGACGTTCGGCGGTCTCATGGCATATGTCGGCACGCAGATGCTGCACATGCCGGTCGTGGCCTCCGCCATTTTCGCCATCGTCATCGGCGCAATCACAGGTCTCATCCAAAACGAAATCGTATGGGGCCCGCTGCGCCGCCGCCATGTCGGCACCATGCAGCAGATGATCGTCACCATCGGCCTGTCGATGGCATTGCAATACACGTTCCAGTTCTTCTTCGGCGGTGACATCAAGGGCATCGTCAAATCGGTGCCGGACAGCTTCCAGCTCGGCCCGATCACGACCGACATGCCGACGTTGCTGTCCGCGCTAATCGCCATCTGCGTGATCATCGGCGTCACATTGTTCCTCTACAAGACCCGTCTCGGCAGGGCAACGCGAGCCGTGTCCGACAATGCGGCGCTCGCAGCGGCTTCCGGCATCAACGTGGACCAGGTGGTACGTGTCGTCTGGATCCTGTCATGCTCCATGGCCGCACTATCCGGCGTGCTGTTGGGCATCTACCTCAACGGCATCTCCTGGAACACCGGAGCGACCCTGATCCTGCTGATGTTCGCGGCCGTCACGCTCGGCGGCCTCGGTACCGCCAACGGCGCACTCATCGGTTCGCTGGTCATCGGCATCGTGGCGGACATGAGCTCGCTCGTCATCCCCAACGACATGCGTTACGCCAGCGCGCTGGCAATCCTCATCATCGTTCTGCTGGTGCGCCCGCAGGGCATCTTCGGCAAGCAACAAAGGGTGGGCTGATTCATGGACATCATGACAATCATCTCCAATGCGGCGGGCGAGCTGATCGCCCCGACCACGGCGGCATACGTACTCGCCGCCATCGGTTTGAACATTCACTTCGGTATGACGGGCCTGATGAACATGGGTCAGGCAGGCTTCATGCTGCTCGGCGCGTACGGCTTCGCAGTCACGCAGTCGATGGGCTGCAACCTGTTCGCCTCCGTATGCGCGGCGCTCGCTCTTGCCGTCATCTACGCACTGCTGCTTGGCATTCCGACGTTGAAGCTCGGCCCTGACTATCTAGCCATGGTCACGTTGGCTGCCGCGGAAATCATCCGTATCATCGGCAGGTCGACGGCCATGACGAATCTCACCGGCGGTTCCGCCGGCATTTCCCCGCAGGATTTCACGGAGAAGTTCGAGGCGCTTTCCCCGCTGCCCGATGGTTCGACCACGTTCCTGTTGTGGACCTACAGCAACAACATCGCGAACTCCTGGTGGCTTCGTATCGTGGCCTGGATTCTGGTGGCAATCGCGGCGTTCCTGTGCTGGCGTTGGTTCCACTCGCCGTGGGGGCGCATGCTCAAGGGCATCCGCGAGGATGAGAACGCGATCCGTTCGCTCGGCAAGCCGGTTACGAAATACAAGATGGAATCGTTGATTCTCGGCGGTCTGTTTGGCGCGATGGCAGGCATCATCTTCGTGCTGCCGCGTTCCGTGCAGCCGGATTCGCTCGGTCGTACCGTCACCTTCTATGTGTGGACGATTCTGCTGCTGGGTGGCGCGGCCACGATTCTTGGCCCGGTACTGGGCTCCTGCGTGCTGTGGGTGTTGCTCACCTTCGTCAAGGAGGTCATGCGTAATACGGTTCCCGAAACCCTGATCTCCTCCAACCAGATCGAAGCCCTTGGCTGGGTGATCGTCGGCGTCGCGCTGATGTGCCTGGTGATCTTCAGGCCACAAGGCTTGTTGGGCGACCGAAAGGAGTTGGCTTTCCATGCCTGATACAACGAATACTCAACAGCCCGCCGTGTCGTCTTTCCCTCAGCCGGGCGTCCCGTTCCATGATCTGACGAAATGGGCCACCAAGGCGCCAGAAGGTGAAACCCTGATCTCCACCGCTTACAGGGACAAAGTCACCGAGGATCTCAGGTTCGTGGAGAACAAGCCGGGCGTGCATAAGCCCGATCCGATTCTGATCGCCGACAACGTGACCCGCAAATTCGGCGGCATGACCGCCGTGGACGTGGGCCACTTCGAGATCGAACGCCACGGCATCACTGCGTTGATCGGTCCGAACGGTGCCGGCAAGACCACGTTCTTCAATCTGATGACCGGCTTCGATACGCCGAATACCGGCACTTGGCAGTTCGACGGCAAGGACATGGCCCACGTGCAACCTGAGAAGGTGGCACGTATGGGCATGGTCCGCACATTCCAGCTGACGAAGGTCATGAGCCGTCTGACCGTGCTTGACAACATGCTGCTCGGCGCGCCCGTGCAGCCAGGTGAGGGCATGTTCCGTGCGCTGTTTCCCGGAATGTGGAAACGTCAGGAGAAAGAGAACGTTGAAAAGGCGGAAGCGCTATTGGAACGCTTCCTGCTGATCAAGAAGAAAAACGATTATGCGGGCGCGCTTTCCGGAGGCCAACGCAAACTGCTGGAGATGGCGCGTGCGCTGATGTCGGATCCGCAGCTGGTGATGCTCGACGAACCGATGGCCGGCGTGAATCCGGCGTTGAAGCAGTCGCTGCTCGACCACATCATGGCATTGCGTGAGGAAGGCACGACGGTGCTGTTCGTGGAACATGACATCAACATGGTGCGTCATATCGCCGATTGGGTCACCGTGATGGCGGAAGGCAAGATCGTTGCCGAAGGTCAGCCGAAGAGCGTGATGAGCGATCCGGCTGTGATCGACGCCTATCTGGGTGCGCATGCCAATGTGGACCTGGGTGACGATTCCGTGCTTGAAGATTTGAAGGAGGCCTGAGATGAGCGACATCGCAAGCGTCACCGATCCGGCAGGTTTGTCCGATTCTCCAGAATCGGACATCCAGACGGGGAATCCGGTGGTCTCTGTGTCCGATTCTGGAGAATTGGACATTCAGGAGGGGAATGTTGGTTCCCAGTTGTCCGATTCTGGAGAATCGGACACGCAGGGTGGGAGCGCGGACGGTTTGACCCGTGCGCAGATTCACGTGGGAGAACCCGATGGCGAGCCCCTGCTGGACGCGGTCGACCTGATTGCCGGGTACATTCCCGGCGTGAACATCCTCAACGGTGCCTCCCTTACCTTGCATGAGGGCGAAATCGTCGGCATCATCGGTCCGAATGGCGCCGGCAAGTCCACATTGCTCAAGTCGCTGTTCGGTCTGGTGCATATCCACTCCGGAAAGCTGTTGTTGAAGGGCGAGGACATCACCAACCTGCGTGCCGACAAGCTTGTCTCCCGCGGCGTCGGTTTCGTGCCGCAGACTGAAAACGTGTTCCCCAGCCTGACCATCGCGGAAAACATGCATATGGGCGCATTCCAGGCGCCGAAGCTGTTCAACGAGCGGTTCGACTACGTGTGCTCCATCTTCCCCAAGCTCGGCCAACGCAAGAACCAGCTTGCCGGCCAGCTTTCCGGCGGCGAACGCCAGATGGTGGCCATGGCCCGCGCCCTGATGATGAAGCCATCCGTACTGTTGCTGGATGAGCCTTCCGCAGGTCTGTCCCCGATGTTGCAGGATGAGACCTTCATCCGCGTGCGTCAGGTCAATAAGGCCGGTGTCTCCGTGGTTATCGTCGAACAGAACGCCCGTCGTTGCCTGCAGATCTGCGATCGTGGCTACGTTCTCGACCAGGGCCGTAACGCATATTCCGGCAAGGGCCGTGACCTGATGGAAGATCCGAAGGTCGTTTCCCTCTACCTCGGCAATCTGGAAGAGGAGGTGGAAGAGGAAGGGAGATGAAGTGACGGCAGAACTCTGGGAATCACGGAACGGAGCGCATGCCGCCTTTCTCGCCGCTCACCGCTCGATGTACCTTCGTACGTCTTCGGCTCCGAATGGCGGTCTGCACACGTGTTCCGCGGTTTCCTCCATGAGCCGGAACCTTGAGTCCCTGAGCCCGGGCTTTCTTCCGTAAGCGAGGACCTCGAGTCCCAGCCAACCGCCGGCGTACCGGGAATCCTACCTCCGCCGGCGGTTCAGCCATGCCTAAAAACCGTTGGAAATCCTTGTGTTTCCAACAGTTTTCGGGCTTCATCTCAGGTTAACTTTATGCACACACTTTCGGTTTGCAGGGTTTCTATATTCCGAAGTAAAGATTGCGAACGGTCGAGAACAATCAAGACGATCGCAATCGTCACCAAGGGTTCGGCATTCGGCCGGATCAAGAGAGGAAATGGTGATTCGCATGAAGCATATCAACATGAAGAGCATGAAGAAGCTGTCGATCACGACGACCGCCGTGATCGCCGCCGCGGTGATGTCGCTCGCCGGCTGCGGCTCGAGTTCCAGCGGTTCCGACAGCACTGCCAGTTCGTCGGATTCCAGCGCCAAGACCACCAAGTTCGTGCTTGGCGGACTGTGGCCGGAAACCGGTTCCCTGGCCTATCTCGCACCTCCTGAACTGGCCGCCGAGAAACTTGCGGTCAAGGATATCAACGATGCAGGCGGCGTACTTGGCAACGACGTCACCACCGTCGATGCCGACACCTCCGATGCGGACCATGCCGATCAGAACACGTCCGCCGCGCAGTCCGTGCTCAGCAAGAATCCGTCGTTCGTCATCGGCCCGGCTTCCAGCTCCGTGGTCAAGAACACGTACAAGTCCATCACCTCGCAGAACGTTCCGATGCTGTCGATGGGCGCCACTTCGGCCAGCTTCTCCGGCCTGTCCGACTACTTCTTCCGTACCGTCGCCCCCGATACCGTGCAGGGTGCCGTGATGGGCAACCTCATCGCCCAGGATGGCGTGCAGAAGCTCGCCATCGCGGTCTTCAACGACGAATACGGCACCGGTCTGCGCGACACGGTCGTCAAGACCGCCGGTGACGCGGGCGTCGATATCGTTTACGGCGAGAAGGATACCTTCGATCCGACCGAAACGAACTTCTCTTCGATTGCCACCGCCATCAAGGCGTCCAACCCTGACGCGACGCTCGTCATCGCCTTCGATCAGACCAAGCCGCTGCTCAAGGCCCTCGCCTCCGCCGGTGTGGACATGAGCAAGCTGTATTTCGTCGACGGCAACACCTCCGATTATTCCAGCGAGCTTGATGCCGGCCTGCTCAAGGGCTCGAAGGGCACCATCCCTGGCGTCAACCCGTCCGATGACTTCATCAAGCGTCTCGAATCCACCGGCGTGGATCTGAAGAACACCACCACCTATGCTGCCGAAACTTACGATGGCATCATTCTCGCAGCCCTCGCCGCGCAGAAGGGCGGCAGCGCCGACGGCAAGACCATCCAGGCCAATATGGCGGCGGTCTCCGGCGCGGACGGCGGCGAAAAGTGCGATTCCTACAAGGCATGCCTTGCCCTCCTCAAGGACGGCAAGGACATCCAGTACCAAGGCCAGACCGGTATCGGACCGTTCAACAAGAACAATGATCCGAGCTCCGCGAACATCGGCGTCTACACCTTCGACGGCGATAACAAGCCGGTCTTCGACCACACCCAGTCCGGCGACGTTCCGACCGACTGACAGTAGGTTGTGACGGCGGCCGACAAACGTAAGATGCGCGGTCGCCGTCGGGCCTCAATCGCAAGAATCCGCATAATTCCAGATAGCGCAATCGTGGTATCCGCAGGAATTTGCGGATTCTTGCTTTCCCGCGGCAATAATCACGACAATAAACGACAGTACAGAGACAAGAGGAAGTGACGATAATGAAGAAGAGTAATTCCAGGAAGACCCTGATTACGATTACCGCGGCGGCGGCCGCGCTGACGATGATGCTGTCCGGCTGTGGCTCGTCTTCGTCCAGCTCGAGCGACTCATCCGCCTCATCCACATCCGATTCCGGCACGTTCATGGCGGCAGGCCTGTTCCCGCTCACCGGCTCCATGGCGTACCTCGGCCCGGCCAATATCGCCACCATGAAGCTTGCGCAGAAGGACATCAACGATGCCGGCGGCGTACTCGGCAAAGACATCGAAATCACTTCGGCCGACACTTCGGACGCGGACCATGCCGACCAGAACACGTCGTCGGCGCAGTCGGTGCTCGCCAAGAACCCGTCCGTCGTGGTCGGCCCGCCGTCCAGCTCCGTGGTCAAGAACACCTACAAGCAGGTCACGTCCGCGAAGGTGCCGATGATCTCTTCGGGTGCCACGTCCACTGCTTTCTCCGGCCTGAACGACTACTTCTTCCGCACCATCCCGCCGGACACCGTACAGGGTGCCGTGCTGGGCCAGATCATCGCACAGGACGGTGTGAAGAACCTTGCCATCGCGGTCTTCAACGATGAATACGGCACGTCCCTGCGTGACGTGGTCGTCAAGACCGTGGAGGATGCCGGCGTGAAGGTCGTTTATGGCGAGAAGGATACCTTCGATCCGACCGAAACCAACTTCTCCTCGATGGTGACCAGCATCAAGGCCTCTAATGCGGATGCCACGCTGGTGATCGCCTTCGATCAGACCGTGCCGCTCGTCAAGGAACTTGCGACCCAGGGCATCGATACCCACAAGCTGTACATGACCGACGGCAATACCGTCGACCACTCCGAGGACTTCGATGCCGGTCTGCTGGAAGGTTCCGTCGGCACCATCCCGGGCGCCCATCCTACCGACGAATTCCAGAAGAACGTCAAGTCCTTCAACTCCAAGGTCACCGACTTCACTTACACCGCCGAAACCTATGACGCCATCGTGCTGGCGGCGCTCGCGGCCCAGAAGGGCGGCGCGACGGACGGAGAGACCGTGCAGAAGAACCTTATGGCGGTCTCCGGTTCCACCAAGGGCGAGGAATGCGATTCCTACAAGGCTTGCCTGGCGCTGCTCAAGGACGGTAAGGAAATCCAGTACAAGGGCCAGACCTCCATCGGCGCATTCAACGATGCGCATGATCCAAGCTCGGCTTCCATCGGCGTCTACAAGTATGATGCCGACAACAAGCCGGTCTTCGACCACTCTCAGGAAGGTTCCGTGCCTACGGCCTGATTGTGGCGCCGCACCTGAGTTACAGGTGCGAATCATGATTAAACGAGACGCGCGGTGCGAAGCGGGCGGCAATCGTCGTCAGGCTTCGCACCGCTTTCGTATGCCGCGACCTCATGCTCTCGACGACCGTCTCGACCGAACGTACAACGATGCACACACCGGTCGCTAAACCGGTTCGATACTATGTACAATGAGCATGATAGCGGCTGCGCAAAGGAGTATGAACATGGTCGGCATGCGCGATGTGGCGAAGAAGGCCGGAGTCTCATTGAGCACCGTCTCGTTGGTGGTGAACGGCACGGGATATGTGTCCGACGATATGCGTGACCGGGTGCAGCGTGCCATGAACGCGCTGAATTATGTGCCGAACGAACTGGCGCGCAATCTATATCACAATCGCACCAATATGGTCGGCGTGATCGTGCCGACCATCCGGCACCCCTTCTTCGCCACGTTCACGGCCAGCTTGCAGCATATGCTCGCCGGGCAGGGACTGAGCACCATGCTGTGCTCCACCGCAGATGCCGAGAACGGCGAAGCCGAATATGTGGAAATGCTGCGCCGGCATATCATGGACGGCATCGTAATGAGCGCCCATACCGCGCATACGCCTGATTATTGGACGTCCATTCATCGCCCGATCGTTGCGTTCGACCGTGTGTTGGGGGAGGGCATCCCCTCGGTCGGTTCCGATCATGAACAGGGCGGCCGTCTGATTGCCGATCTGCTCATTCGCACCGGTGCGCGTCATGTGGTGATGATCGGAGGTCCGCGTGATCAGTTCTTCGACCTAGCCGCCCGCGGCGAGGTCGAAGACGTCTTCGATTTGGAGAAGACCACCTTCCCGACGGTGCGTTATTATCTGACGCTCGAGCAGGAGTTGATGAAGGCCGGTATTCGATATGAGTATGTGGAAGCCGGCGAGGTCATGGATTTCGACGGCTACCGTCGTGCGGTGGGGGAGACGCTGGATCGCGTTGGTCCGGATGGCGTGGATGCGGTAGTCAGCTCCGATATAGGGGCTTCCTTCTGCGTGCGCGAAGCATTGCGCCGGGGTATCGCCATTCCGCAGGATTTGCAGATCGTCGCCTACGATGGCACGTATCTGACCGATCTCGCCGGCATGAAGACGACTGCGGTCGTGCAGGATTTCGTTGCAATCACGCAGACCGTAGCCGATCACATCACGCAGGCCATCGCCGACGAGGATGCGGCCGCCGCCAAAGCGAGTCTAAGAAAAGATGACAACCCGTTCGAGCCGTCCGTGCTCATTCCCGTGACCTTGGCGCTGGGTGACACCACGCGAGCGGTGTCAGCGGCCGCCGATCACTCGTAATCGCCGGTCGGGCCAATCCCCAGCGCGTCATCATGCGTGCGTCCGGAATGAATCGCATCGTTGACCGCCTGAATCTGTGCCGTGTCTACGACTAGCGCACGCCCGTCGATCTCACTGATCGGAATCACCCAGCCACCGTGCGTCATATACAGGCTGTCGGCCTCACGTAGTTCGGCAATCGGCAGCTTCCTGTAGACCGCCTTATGGCCCTCCTGCAACGCCCATGCGAACATCTCACGCTGCGAAGTGCCGTTGAGGATGCCGATGCGCGGGTCGGGCGTGACGAAATCACCGCCGTATCGCGCCACGATCGAAGAATTCGGGCACTCCATCGTATAGCCGTCCTCCGTGTGCAGAATCGCGTCGCCGACGCCCCGACGCGCGCATTCGCGGTGCACGGCGCAGTTGAACGCGTAGCTGAGGGTCTTCGCACCATTGAGCAGCCAGGGCGCGCGGGCGGTGATGTCCGACGGATATCCGCGCGTCATCGACGCCATGGTGATCGGTTCGAGTGAATGCAATGTGCCCTTGGCATCAAGGAAGATGAAGATGGTGGGCGTGCGGTCGGCCGACCTGCCCACGCCGGTATCGGGGTCGAGACCGCGGGAGACGATGATGCGCAGCATCGGGCCAGGTTCCGGGTCGTCATATTGGTCGATGACCAGCTCCACGGCGCGGGTCATCGCCGGAATGTTCGGCTCGGGCATGTTCATAAGCTTTGCGGATTGCGCGAGACGCCTGAGATGATTCTCCAACGAGACCGGGAAACCCCTCCATACGGTGGTCGCCTCAAAGATGCCATCACCTCGCAATACGCTCAGATCGAAGGCGTTGATGATGCTGTCCGTCGGATCGGCGAACCGCACCAGATCCTCATCGGGCGCGACGGACGTGCCTGTGAACAGCGCCTTGCCGTTGCCGACGCCCAGAACGATCGAACTCATGGGAACCTCTCTTCCTGCGCGCGCAACCATCGCGTGAACCATACGGCGCGAATCGTGCGGATGGCGCGAATCCCAATCACATGAACATGTCAGTAACATGTCAATTCTGCCAATCCGATCATGCGAAGCCGACTGCGTAATGCCAGTCGCGTGGAACCGACGCAACGCATGAAATCGGGACGACGACGCGACGCCGCCGTACAGCGCCCAACCTAATGGAGGTATGTTTCCGCGCGAAGCCGCCAATTTGCAAGGCTGAAACATTGGCGTCACGAAAGTCAAAACACCGTAACGTTGTGCGTCCATCGTGGTGGTCAAGAGAGTTTCCCGTTGCCTGTGGGCTATGCCGGTGTTGTGCCGTTCGGTACGCCGCCGGCACGGATATAGGTGAGGAAGGTGCAAACATGGCTGATCTTGATGCGGCATCCACTCCCGCGGCCGCGCGCGCCGCGTTCCGTGCAGGACAAGTACGCCCGACATGCGGCGTCGCTCAAGGCTATGCGCAGGCGAATCTGATGATTCTGCCGAAAGAGCAGGCCTTTGATTTCCTATTGTTTGCGCAACGCAATCCCAAGCCCTGCCCCTTGCTGGAAGTGATGGAACCGGGCGTCACCGAGCCGGCAACCGCGCCAGGAACCGACATCCGCACCGATGTACCGATGTATCGCGTGTGGAGGCGTGGTGAGTTGGTGGCTGAAGTGCCGGACATCCGCGACTATTGGCGGTCCGATCTGGTGACGTTCGTAATCGGCTGCAGCTTCACGTTCGAGTTTTCTTTGATGGAGGCCGGAATCCCTGTGCGACACATCACGGCCGGACGCAATGTGCCCATGTACGACACGTCGATCGAATGCCGGCCGGCAGGCGCCTTTCGCTCCACGATGGTGGTGTCGATGCGCGGCATTCCCGCACATCAGGTGGCCGACGCATGCCGGATCTCCGGATACTATCCGTCGGTGCACGGGGCTCCCGTATGCGTGGGTGATCCCGCAGCGATTGGCATCGAAGACATCGCACATCCCGACTATGGCGACGTGCCGGTTCTGGAACCGGGCGACATTCCGGTGTTCTGGGCGTGTGGCGTGACTCCGCAGGCGGCGGTGATGGCGTCGAAACCGGAATTCGCGATCACGCATGCGCCGGGCCACATGTTCATCACCGACAAACGCGACCTGGACTACATGGTGTGAGCGGCGGGACAACGGTAAGGAGCGGCATGAACGGCATCGATCTGAACAGCGACATGGGCGAGAGCTTCGGGCGTTGGAGACTTGGCGACGACGAGTCGTTGCTCTCGGTGGTTTCGAGTGCGAACGTGGCCTGCGGATTCCATGCGGGCGATCCTTCGGTGATGCTGCGCACGCTGGAGACCGCGGCCGCGCGCGGAGTCACGGTCGGTGCGCACGTCGCCTATCGTGATCTGGCTGGATTTGGACGACGCTACGTCGATGCGACTCCCGCCGAGCTGAAGGCGGACGTGATGTATCAGATTGCCGCGCTGGAGGGACTTGCGCATGCCGCCGGCACCGCCGTACGGTACGTGAAGCCACATGGGGCGCTCTACAACCGGATCGTGCGCGACGAGGTACAGGCCGCTGCGGTGGTGGACGCGATCCGTTGCGTTGACCCAAGCCTGGGTGTGCTTACCCAGCCCGGAGCCGTGGTCGGACGATTGGCGGCGGATGCGGGTCTGCGCGTGTTCCATGAGGCGTTTGCCGACCGGGCCTACAATCCGGACGGTACGCTGGTCTCGCGCCGGCTGCCTGGAGCGGTGATCGCCGATCCGACAGTGGTGGCCGCGCGTGTGATGCGTATGGCCACACGGCATGAAGTCGAAGCGGTTGACGGCTCCGTGGTGACGTTGAACGCTGATTCCGTATGCGTGCATGGCGATTCGCCCTCCGCTGTGGCCATGGCTCGGGCCGTGAGAGCCAATCTGGAGGCTGAAGGCATTGAGGTGCTCGCATTTGCGGCGGATAGGGAGGAGACACGCCGTGATTTCGATGGGGTATCTGGCCATGGTGTGAGCACTCCCGAAGTATCCGGCGCTGCGCGTGACGGCATATCATCCTCGATTGGCCGGCAATCATGAGATTTCGGACCTGCGGCGACAGTGGCGTGCTGGTGGAACTCGCCGATCTCGACGAGACCCTGCGCGTATTCGCCGCGCTACGTTCCTCCAAGGCTGCGGGCATACCGGGCAGCAACGCTCTGGACGCCGTGACCCAGCTGATTCCCGCAGCCTGCACGATTCTAATCTCATTCGACCCGCTGCTCGCATCCCGCGCCGACATCATCGCCGCGGTGCGCGCGCTGGATGTTTCCACCGATGTGTGCCGGCGCTCGCGAACCGTTGAGATTCCAGTGATTTATGACGGTGAGGATCTAGCTGACATAGCCCAATTGCTTGGTGTTTCCGTGCCGCAGGTCATTGCGCGGCACTGCGCCCACGCATGGTCGGTCGCATTCGTTGGCTTCGCACCAGGTTTCGCCTACCTGACCGGTGGCGACGAAATCTTCGATGTTCCGCGCCGCAAAGTGCCACGTTTGAGCGTTCCCGCCGGTGCGGTGGGATTGGCCGGCACCTTTTCCGGTGTCTACCCACGTGTGAGCTCCGGAGGCTGGCAGTTGCTCGGTCACACCGAAAAGACGATGTGGGATGAGCATGCCGACCCGCCTGCGCTGTTGCAGCCGGGTGATGCTGTACGGTTCACTCCCGTGCGAGAGCGTGTTGTGGCCGGAACTGCCTCCTGTTTGTCCGATTCTGGAGAATCGGACAAACAGGACCGGATTTTGGCATTACAGTTGTCCGATTCTCCAGAATCGGACAAACGGTGCGGCCCAGATTCATCCATCATGGCGACCACTGCGTTGGAGGCCACTCGCCCGGGCCTGCTCACCACTTTCCAAGATGACGGGCGGTGCGCGGCGGATATGGGTGTGACCGGTTCGGGTGCGGCCGATTCACGCTCCTCCCATCTCGCCAACGCATTGGTTGGCAATCCCAAGGATGTTCCTGTTCTGGAAATCACCGGCGGAGGAGTGCGTTTTACAGCACACGGCGATATGGTCGTGGCCGTGGCCGGTGCTCCCGCACCAATCACCATCATCGGCAAAGCCACATGGAACAGTGGCTTGGGTGTGCAACGTAATGCGGGAAACCAGTCGCATGCATCCGAACGTACCGTCGTGATTCGGCAGGAGGCCATGCTGTTGCGTGACGGCGAAGTCATCGAAATCGGCGTTCCGACCAGCGGATTGCGCGACTATCTGGCGGTACGCGGCGGATTTGACGTGGCCCGCTCGCTCGGCTCCGCTGCAACCGACACCATGAGCGGCATCGGACCCAAGCCGGTCGCGGCTGGGCAGCTCCTACCGGTGCTTTCGCCGACCGGACGCCATCCATCAACGGTGCGTGGCCCGCGCCCAAACGGCGGGCATGGAAACAGCGTAGGTCTACCGGAACCATGGCCCGAGCATCTACCGAAATCCGGCGACATTACGGAGCTGCATGTGTGTTTGGGGCCGCGCGACGACTGGTTCACCGCGACGGGAATCAGCGACTTTTTCGACCAGATTTGGACGGTCACCGCACAATCGAACCGTGTAGGGCTGCGCTTGCAAGGCGAACGTTCGCTGGAACGGCGTGATGCTACGGAATTGGCGAGCGAGGCAACGTTGCCGGGCTCCATCGAGGTGCCGACGAGCGGTCAACCGGTCATTTTCCTGCGCGACCAACCCGTGACCGGAGGCTATCCGGTCATTGCCGTGCTGACGTCTGAATCGCTGATTCTAGCCGGGCAGCTACCGCCGGGCGCCAAAATTCGCTTCCGAATGTCCGATTCTCCAGAATCGGACAAACAGAACACACAATCACAAGAGCATAGGGAGGCCCGGTAATGCCCAGACTGCAGCGAATCCTGATCGCCAACCGCGGCGAGATCGCGGTGCGCATCATCCACGCGTGCCATGACACCGGTCGTACGGCCATTGCAGCTTACGCCGATCCGGATGCCGACGCGCTGTTCGTACACTTGGCCGACGAGTCCTATGCGCTGCATGGGGCGGATGCGAAAAGCACGTATCTCAACATTGACGCGATTATAGAGACCGCCAAAAAAGCGCATGCCGACGCCATACATCCCGGCTACGGGTTTCTTGCCGAAAACGCGGACTTTGCCGAAGCGGTGGCCGCCGCCGGCATGGCATGGATCGGGCCGGGAGCCGACACCATCCGCATGCTCGGCTCCAAAGTCGAGGCCCGGCGTATCGCGGCCGAAGTGGGCGCACCTATGGCCCCTGGCACCACCGAGCCCGTACGCGATCCGTCCGAGGTCGTGGCATTCGCTGAGCGACATGGCCTTCCGCTGGCCATCAAAGCCGTGTATGGCGGCGGCGGGCGAGGCTTGAAGGTCGTGCACCGGCTGGAAGATGTGCGCGAGGCGTTCATGTCGGCCACGCATGAGGCCGAGCTTGCGTTCGGCAACGGGGATTGCTTCATCGAACGTTTTCTGGCACGTCCCCGTCATGTGGAGGTGCAGGTGTTGGGCGACCGAACCGGCAGCGTTGTCGCAGTCGGCACGCGTGATTGTTCGCTGCAGCGTCGCAATCAGAAGCTTATCGAGGAGGCGCCGGCTCCGTTCCTGCCGGATGAGATCACGCGGCGGCTTGAATCGGCGGCCGTCGCCATCTGTAAGAAGGCGTGCTACGAGGGTGCCGGAACGGTGGAGTTTCTCGTTGATCCGGACGGCACCATGTCGTTCATGGAGGTTAACACGCGTATTCAGGTGGAACATCCTGTTACGGAGGCGGTGACAGGCGTCGATCTGGTCGCGGCACAGCTTGCGATTGCCGAAGGCGCGAGGATTCGCGAGATTCTCGGTCTGGAATACGGCTGCACGCCTGCCGTGCATGGTCACGCCATCGAATTCCGTATTAACGCGGAGGATCCGGCGTTGGGTTTCGTTCCTTTTCCCGGCACCGTTGATGGATTGCGGGTGCCGACCGGCATCGGCGTTCGTTTTGATTCCGGTGTCGCAGCCGGCGGTGCGATTCCCGGTCAATTCGATTCAATGCTGGCCAAGCTGGTGATTGCCGCGCCTTCGCGCGAAGTTTGCCTGGCCCGCGCCCGCCGCGCATTGGCTGAGATTGCGGTTGCCGGCATTCCGACGGTTGTTCCGTTTGACAGGGCGGTGCTTGAGCAGCCCGCTTTTGTTGCGGAAGATGGCGACTTCGGCGTGTACACCCGTTGGATTGAGGAGGAGTTCCTGCCATCGGTTGATGTTGCGGCGTTGTCGGGAGGAGCCTGCGGTAGACGTGCCGCGCCGACGGATCCCGTTGAAAGCTGGATTGAGATTGAGGGGCGGCGCGTACGTCTCGGCTTGCCTGCGGGGCTTGCCTCGCTCGCCTCCTTGGCTGCAGGTTTGTCCGATTCTGGTGAATCGGACATGCAGAGTGCGTTTCTTGCCCCGCGAATGTCCGATTCTGGTGAATCGGACAACCATGGCGGAGGTACGCCTCTTGAATCCACGATCACTGGCACCTTGGTCCGTTGGCTGGCTGATGACGGCGCGCAGGTATGCGAGGGAGAACCGATCGTGGTGCTTGAGGCCATGAAGATGGAGACCGAAATCGCGGCGTCCGCATCGGGTACGCTGCATCGGTCCGCGAAGGTCGGCGATTTCGCCCAATATGGCGAGAATCTGGGATTCATCGAATAGTCTGCACTTGCGTATGCGAACGTCTTGGAGGAGAGGAACATGCGTACAAGCATTTTGGATTGGCGGCACTACCCGACCATTGCGAGAATCGCGAACATGGCCGCTTGCGATGTCGGTCGCGGCTCGGAGACATTGATGACGTATTCCCGCGGCGACCTGTTTCATGCCGCCCGTCATTTGGTTTCCGGCAGAACAGGGCGTTCCGGTAGGAACGGTCTGCCGGCCCGGGCGCTGGTGGTTACCGGATTCTTCATTCCGAAGGCCGACCAGCCGGCCGCCGAGACGGACGGTCCGTTGGGTGCGTTGGAGGTGTGCATGGCGTTGCGTGCGATTGGCGGAGACGCATGGCTGGTCAGCGACGAATGCTGCGAACCGGTGATCCGCCCGGCGGCGTTGGGATTCCTGCCGGAGGACCATGTGCTCATCGCACCTGATGTGTCCGATTCTCCAGAATCGGACAATTGGAGCATGAACAGTGCCCCGCGTTTGTCTGATTCGGGAGAATCGGACAAACGGGCACACGGCGGCACCCTGTTCGATGCCTGGCTGAATCGCGTGATCGACCTGGTGCGCGCCGAAGGCATCAGCACCCTGATCTACATCGAGCGCGTAGGTCCTGCCTGCGACGGTAATCCGCACAACATGCGCGGCATTGACATCACTGAATGGACCGCGCCCCTCAGCCAATTGACTCTCATGGGACTGCATACCATCGGAGTGGGTGACGGCGGCAATGAAATCGGCATGGGCCGCGTCGAGGATTATGCCATCGAGGGCGTGGTGGACCACGGTATGGATATCGCGTGCACGGTGTCGACGGACCAGCTTGTGGTGGCGGGCACGTCGAATTGGGGCGCTCATGCGTTGGTGTGTGCCATGCGCGCGTTAGGCCGCACGGAGGTGGATCCGTATATGGAGGTCGAGTGGCAGCGCGTGGTATTGGATGCGATTGTTGCGCACGGTGGGCTTGATGGTGTGCATATGACGAATGTTGCGACTGTGGATGGCCTTGATTCCGACCGTTATTTCGCGGAGATCACGGCGCTCGCATCCGTCGCGCGCCGGTGACGCATCGAGCTGGTCTGACACGCCGACGGGCTGTTCTCGACTGGACAACGATGCCTGTTCGGCGGTAATATCGAACCGGTTCGATATTCAGGGTGGACGATATCCGCCGTTGAACAATCGCAAACAATCATGATTTGGAACCGAGGGAGGTCCCATGAAGAACAAAGTGCAGCTCATCACTTATGCTGACCGTTTGGGCGACGGCACCATCAAGTCGATGACCGATATCCTGCGCACCCGCTTCGACGGCGTGTACGACGGCGTGCATATCCTGCCGTTTTTCACCCCGTTCGATGGCGCCGACGCGGGTTTTGACCCGATCGACCACACCAAGGTCGATCCGCGGCTCGGCGACTGGGACGATGTCGCCGAGCTTTCCACGACCCACGACATCATGGTCGACGCCATCGTCAACCACATGAGCTGGGAATCCGAGCAGTTCCAGGACGTGCTCGCCAACGGTGAGGAATCCGAGTACTACCCGATGTTCCTGACCATGAGCTCCGTCTTCCCGAACGGCGCCACCGAAGAGGATCTGGCCGGCATTTACCGTCCGCGTCCGGGTCTGCCGTTCACTCACTACAAGTTCGCCGGCAAGACCCGTCTGGTGTGGGTGAGCTTCACCCCGCAGCAGGTCGACATCGACACCGACTCCGACAAGGGTTGGGAATACCTCATGTCGATTTTCGACCAGATGGCAGCCTCGCATGTGAGCTACATCCGTCTCGACGCCGTCGGCTACGGCGCCAAAGAGGCCGGCACCAGCTGCTTCATGACCCCGAAGACCTTCAAGCTGATCTCCCGCCTGCGCGAAGAGGGCGTCAAGCGTGGTCTCGAGATTCTCATCGAAGTGCATTCCTACTACAAGAAGCAGGTCGAGATCGCCTCGAAGGTCGATCGCGTCTACGATTTCGCCCTGCCGCCGCTGCTGCTGCACTCGCTGAATACGGGTCATGTCGAGCCGGTCGCGCACTGGACCGACATCCGTCCGAACAATGCCGTCACCGTGCTCGATACGCACGATGGCATCGGCGTGATCGACATCGGCTCCGATCAGCTGGATCGTTCGCTCAAGGGCCTTGTGCCGGATGAGGACGTCGACAACCTCGTCAACGCCATTCACGCCAACACCCATGGCGAGTCCCAGGCTGCGACCGGTGCCGCCGCCTCCAATCTCGACCTGTACCAGGTCAACAGCACTTACTACTCGGCATTGGGATGCAACGACCAGCACTACATCGCCGCCCGCGCCGTGCAGTTCTTCCTGCCGGGCGTCCCCCAGGTCTATTACGTCGGCGCCCTCGCCGGCAGGAACGACATGGAGCTGCTGAGGAAGACCAACAACGGCCGCGACATCAACCGCCACTACTACTCCACCGCGGAGATCGACGAGAATCTCGAACGCCCGGTCGTCAAGGCGCTGAATGCCTTGGCGAAGTTCCGCAACGAGCTCGACGCCTTCGACGGTGAATTCTCCTACGAGGCCGATGGCGACACGTCCATCAGCTTCACCTGGAAGGGCGACGCCACCTCCGCCACGCTCACCTTCGAGCCAGGCAAGGGTCTTGGCGTCGACAACACCGCTTCGGTTGCCACGCTCGCGTGGACCGATGCCGCCGGCGATCACCGTACCGACGATCTGATTGCCGAGCCGCCGGTCGTCGCCTGACATACGGGCCTGCATCCGCCATTGTCCCTCCCGTGCCGGCAGGCGTGGGAGGGACAATTCGGCATTTCGGACGATGCGGCCCGTATCCGGCCCTTGCATGTAAGGTGAGCACCATGCCAAAGATGTCAAAGCTCTTCGATCAGAACAACATGTTCTTCGCCATCATGGGCGTACTGTTCGACCTAATCATCCTTAACGTACTCACGCTGCTGTGCTGCATTCCGATCGTCACCGCCGGCGCCGCGTTCACGGCCATGCACAGCGTGCTGTGGCGTATGGTCCGCCATGAGGAGACGTACGTTGCACGCCAGTTTTTCGAGTCGTTCAAACGTAATTTCAGGCAGTCGCTCCTGCCTTGGCTCGGATTGCTGCTTGCCGCCGTCGTGCTTGCCGTCGATGGCATACTCGCATGGTCGATGACGTCCATGCGTGGCCCGCTTGTCGCCTGCGTCGCCTTTGCGGGACTGGTGGTCATCACCATTGCGCAGTATTTTTTCCCACTGCTGTCACGCTACGAAGACCCCACTCCGGTGCATCTGCGGAACGCCGCCAAACTTGCGCTCGGCTTCTTTCCACGCACCTTGTGCATGCTGGTGATCCTCGTCGGTTTCGCCGTGCTGTATATGCAGTTCTTCGTCTATATGATTCCGCTGCTGCTGTTGATGGGCGTCACGTTGCCGCAGTATTGCTGCGCTTGGATCTACAACTGGATTTTCCGGCGTATCGACGGTGAGATTGACACAGGAGGCCGGACGATTCCGCGATCATGACCGGCATCTGAAGATGGTCGCGCTACCTGCCGGTACGTGCAGCTCGCCTTCGTCGACGCCGGCGACGGTTCCGATGTGAAACAGCACGTCGTCTTCCGCTGCGCCGATCGCATCGCCATACGCCGCCGATAGTGTGCAGCGTGCGTCTGAGGGCGATGGATTGATGGCCACGATGATGCGCTCGCTGGGATTCGCGGCATCGGGTTCGTCGACCGTTCTTGCGTATACCAGCGGGTATGCGTGGTCTTCGGCGTGCAGGAATTCGATGCCGCCGTCCGCCTGTAGCGCCGGGTGCGCCATGCGGAGGGCGTTCAGGGCGCGTACCGTGCGCAACAGCGAATCGGAATCCGTCTCCTGTGAAGCCACGTTCGGCGCGTCTGCGGCGTCATCGATCGGCAGGTACAGGCTTTCCCGCCGCGCGGATGAGAATCCTGCGTTGGTCGAGTGGTCCCATTGCATCGGCGTACGCGAACCGGTTCGTTCGTAGCCGCCTTCCTTGGATTTGAGTCCGTGTGCGTAGCGCATGCCGATTTCGTCGCCGTAGTAGATGAACGGGCAACCCGGCATGGTCAGCAGGAACGCGAATGCAAGTTTCATTTCGGCGGGTGTCAGGGTGTCGCGCATGCGGATCATGTCATGGTTGCCCGACGGAATGCAGATGTAGCCGTCGCCTGCGGTGTCGGTGAGCATCTTCCGGTATGTGTCGGCGAACGCCTTGATGTCGCCGTTCGCCGAGGCGGAGAAATACGGATTCTCCCGGAACAGGTCGAGGTAGTGTGACGGCCCGAAATGCAGCAGGAAGTCCATGTCGAAGCCGGCGTGCAGCGCCTCACGGGGATTGCCCCATTCCGAAACGAGCACCGCTTCCGGGTGCGTTTCGTCCAGGTGGGCACGCACCTGCCGCCACAGTTCCGACGTCCAACGGTGTTCCGGATCCTCTTTGACCAGACTGCCCGCCATGTCTACGCGGAAGCCGTCGCAACCCAAGCCCAGCCAAAAGTCCATGATGTCTTGAATGAGCAGGCGTCCGGCCTGCGCTTCGGGTGAATCCGCAGCGAACTGCCAGTCTTCGGTCACGGTGCCGAAGCCGTAGTTCAGGCAGACCTGCGTGGAGAAGCAGTTGACGGCGGCCGCGTCCGGGCGTTCGGCGATGCCGCCCAGAAAGCCGCGAATCGATGCATATGGCGAATTCAGGTCGGGGGATTGGCTCATCGGCCGCCAGATGTAGCGGTCGGTCCATGCGTTGTGTTCGTCCTTGCAGGATTCCTTGAACCAGGGGTTGTCGATGGCAGTATGACCCGGCACCAGATCGAGCAGTACGTGCATGCCGAGTTCGTGTGCATGCTCGAACACCGCTGCGAGGTCTTCGTTGCTGCCGTAGCGCGCCGCGACGGTGTAGTAGTCGCGTACGTCGTAGCCGGCGTCGTAGAACGACGAGTCGAAGCAGGGATTGATCCAGATTGCATTGCAGCCGAGATTGCGGATGTATTCGAGTTTGCTGATGATGCCTCGAAAATCCCCGATGCCGTCGCCGTCGGAGTCCCGAAAAGACTGCGGATAGACTTCGTAGAAAATCGCGTTATTTAGCCAGTCTGCCATAAAATCTCCCTTGATTGGCTGGTTGTGATTATCGCCTTGCAGTGTGCTGTGAACTGCAGATTGATGGGGGTATCTAGTGCCATCATAACGTGAGGTAAGGCCTTTTCTAAAGTCCAAAATGGCAGTATTTGCAACACGTCAAACCTTTGACGCGACACGCTGGTGAAAGGTTGGAAAACCGGGTTTTATCGAACCGGTTTGACAGTTTTGAAGCGGTTGATACACTTATTGCTCAGGACGGAAAATTTCCGACGGCGCGAGTCGGAGGTTCCTCCTCACACCTCATGAGGCAGTGTTGCCTGATGAACAGTGGAAATAGAAAGGGATTGGCAATGAGAACACTTTTTTCGTGGAAGAAGGCCGGCGCCGCCGTCATCGCTTCGCTGATGGCCGTCGGCATGCTGGGCGCGTGTGGAGGCGGATCTTCGAACTCCAGCGGCACTAAGATCACCATCTTCAACTCCAAGGTCGAAATCGAAAGCCAGATGGAGGAGATGGCCAAGAAGTACTCCAAGGAGAAGGGCGTGGACGTCGAGGTCTACTACTCCAACGACACCGTCGCCGCCCATCTTGCCACCAAGTACGCCTCCAAGGATCCATACACCATCTCCATGGTCGACGCCAAGGATGTCTACTCTCTGGCTAAGGAACACGCCGTCGACCTGTCCGACCAGAGCTGGGTCAAAGACACCGACTACGCCATCAGCATCGACGGCAAGACCTACGGCTACCCGGTCTCCATTGAGGCTCGTGGCCTGATCTACAACGCCGACGCCATCAAGAAGATTACCGGCAAGGAGTTCAAGCCGGAGGACTACAAGACCCTTGACTCCTTCAAGGAACTCATTCAGGAGCTCAAGGACGGCGGCATGACCTCCCCGACCGGCGTAATGAAGGAAGACTGGTCCTTGGCGGCCCACTTCCTGCCTGAGGTCTACGAGGAGCAGGAAGATCCGAACGCATTCCTGCTCGACATGAAGGCCGGCAAGGTCGATCTCAACTCCAATGCCAAGTGGACCTCCCTGATGAACTTCTTCGACGTGATGAAGGAGAACAACTACGCCAAGTCCTCCGCCATCTCCGCTGAACGCGAGGTGACCGAGCAGAAACTGGCCGAGGGCGAGATCGCCTTCATGTTCGGCGGCAACTGGGATTGGTCCGTGATCAACCAGTATGACTACTCCAAGAACATGGGACTCATGCCGGTTCCGCAGAACATGGACGACGGCACCAATGAGAAGCTCGTCGGTGGCGGTTCCAAGTACTTCTTCATCGACTCCTCCGACAACACCTCCGACGCGCAGCGCAAGGCCGCCAAGGAGTTTCTGACTTGGCTTGCCGAAGACAAGGACGGCCAGGAATTCATTACCAATGAAGCCGCCTTGGTCTCCCCGTTCAAGAGCAACACCCTCGAGGTCGCCGACCCGCTGAGCAAGTCCGTGAAGTCCTATGCCGACAGTGGCAAGCTCATCCCGAACTACAACTACCTGCCGGACGATCACTACTCCGTGCTGGGTGCCAAGTTCCAGAAGTGGCTTGCCGGCGAAGAGGACCGCGCAACCCTCGCCAAGGACATCCAGGATTACTGGAAGACCGCCAAGTTCACGGGCGAATCCGCCTGATTCGCCGGGTAATGCACCATGATGCGGGGGTCGTCGTCGGCACCGGCGGCGGCCCCTGCATCGCCGGCATGGATGGGATTCATCATGAAGCAGAATAAGCTTTCCTACAAAATCGGCCAGTATCTGATGTTCGGCGGCCCGGCGACGATCCTGTTCTTCGCCGTCGTGATCCTGCCGTTCTTCTATGGCCTGTACCTGACCTTCACCAGCTGGGACGGCGTTTCGGCGAAGAAGCCGTTCGTCGGTCTCGACAACTACAAGACGGCCATCGCCGACACCGCGTACTGGCAGTCGCTCGGCCGCACCTTCGTCTACTCCGTCATTGCGGTCGTACTCGTCAACATCGTCGCCTTCCTGCTGGCCTACATGGTGACCAGCGGCATCAAGGGGCAGAACTTCTTCCGCGCGGGCTTCTTCATTCCGAACCTCATCGGCGGCATCGTGCTGGGCTACGTGTGGAAGTTCGTGTTCAACCGTGCCTTCGTCGCCATCGCCGAAGCGGCCACCCAATCCGATCACGCATCGTTGCTGTCCACGCCGAACGGCGCGATGTTCTGCCTGATTCTCGTATCGGTCTGGCAGTACGCGGGCTACATGATGCTGATCTACGTGGCCGGCTTCATGAGCGTGGATCAGAGCCTGAAGGAAGCGGCCATGATCGATGGCTGCAACAAGGGCAAGGCCATGTGGCACGTGGTCATCCCGCTGATGCGCGCCTCCTTCGTGCAGTGCATCTTCCTGAGCACCACCCGCTGCTTCATGGTCTACGACCTGAACCTCTCGCTGACCAAGGGTGAGCCGTTCAATCAGTCGGTGCTCGCGGCCATGCACGTCTACAATCAGGCATTCGTTTACAAGAACTATGGCACCGGTCAGGCGGAGGCGTTGGTCCTCTTCATCGTCTGCGCAGTAATCGGCATGCTGCAGGTGTACTTCGGCAAGAAGGGTGAGGTGGCAGCGTAATGGAAGGTCAAGTCAGCACTCGCACCAAGGTTCTGCACGCACTGATGGTCGTCGTATTGACGATCGTGCTGCTGCTGTTCATCGCTCCGTTCATCCTCGTCGTGATCAACGTCTTCAAGACGAAGGCGGACATCAACACGGAGCCGCTCGCCCTGATCGGCAAGCACGGCTTTACCCTGGACAACTTCCCTAGGGCGATGGAGAAGATGAACTTCCTCACCGTGTTTGGCAACTCGGCGATCATCACCATCAGCGCCACCATCCTGACCATCCTGTTCTCCGCGATGTGCGCGTACGTGATCGTGCGCAATCCTTCGTGGAGGTTCGGCGGCGCTGTCTTCGCACTTATGGTGGCCTCCATGGTCATTCCGTTCCAGGTGCTCATGGTGCCGTTGGTCTCCGTGTATGGCGGTCTGCTCAACGTGCTGAACAGCCGCATCACGCTGATCCTCATGCATACCGGCTTCTCGGTGTCGTTGGCGGTGTTCATGTTCCACGGCGCCATCAAGACGAACATCCCGAACGAGCTTGAGGAGGCGGCCAGCATCGATGGCTGTTCCAAGTGGCGTACATTCTGGACCATCGTGTTCCCGCTGCTCAAGCCGACCGTCGCCACGGTCGCCATCATCGACGCCATGGCTTTCTGGAACGACTACCTGTTGCCGTCCTTGGTCTTGGGTCGTCGCGAACTGTACACCATTCCGATCGCGACCCAGATCTTCTATGGCACCTACTCCAATGACATCGGCCTGATCATGGCGGCCCTGCTGCTGGCCATGCTGCCGATCCTCATCCTGTACCTGTTCCTGCAGCGGTACATCGTCGAAGGCGTCACCTCCGGCGCGGTGAAGGGCTAAGTCATGATGTGCGGTCGCATATGTCCATGATGTGGCCGCACGTCGCATGCAGACGGGTCCGGATGCGAATCGAGTTGCGCATCCGGGCCTTTTTCATACCTGCATGCGTGGCATGACGTTGTGCGCCTTGGTAGGGAACATCGGGGAATGGTGGGTTTTCCGTAGGCGTAAAACGATATCGAACCGGTTCGACACGCGCGGAAGACCCCAAAATTGAAATACGCTCGGTTCCGAGATAGTATCGAACCGGTTCGATACTGAGGTCGGGCCATATAAAAGGGGTTTATCATGGACAAGTTCGTTCGACCGGGCATTGACGACCGCCCGGATTATGACAAGACTTTGACTCCGGAGCAAAAGGAAGCGGTCACTCGTTTGGCGGCATCGATGCCCGAACGTCGAGCCGGGGATGCCAGCCAGACCGACGCGCAGGTGCAAGCCACCAATCTCGCCGCGGCATCCGACGCCGCAGGCTCCGGTCTCGGTGCCATCGCCGCCGTAGACACCGCCGTACCGGATCCATCCTCCGCCTTCATGGACATGCGCGATCCGATGGTCTCCGCCGACGGTCACCGCCCGACCAAAACGGAGGTCATCCGCCTCGGCATCGGCTTCACCATCTCCGCCGTGGCCTGTGCCATCCCGTGGGTCGCCCTGAGCTCCATCATCCTGCCGCGCGTGTTCGAATCCATCGACCCGGCCAGCAAGGAGTCCATGCTCGGTCTGGTCAACATCTTCGGATCCGTGGTGGCGCTGCTCGCCAACATCGTCTTCGGCACCTTCTCCGATCTGACCCGTTCACGGTTCGGCAAGCGCACTCCGTGGATGGTCGCCGGCGGTCTGGTGACCGGCCTGAGCATCGGCGCCGTCTCGCTGACCCATTCCGAACCACTCATCATCATCCTGTGGTGCTGCGCGCAGCTCGGCTACAACATGATGCTCGCCCCATACGTGGCCACCATGTCCGACCGCGTGCCCGACAAGTTCCGCGGCACCGTCTCCGGTTTCTACGGCGCGGGCATTGCCGTCGGGCAGACCCTCGGCTCCTTCGTCGGCGCACAGCTGCTCAAGCAGGGCGAGGCAGGCATCTTCGGCGGTTGGATGATGGGCATGGCCATCTTCAGCCTTACCGGCATCGTCGTGGTGCTTATCTGGCCTCGCGAGAAATCCAATCGCGACGAGGCCCGTGGCGAACTCAACGTCAGGTCCATGCTCATGAGCTTCCGTCCGCCGAAGAACGCGCCCGACTTCTACTACGCGCTCGCCGGCCGCACCATGATGATGGGCGGCTACTGGATGATCAACACCTACCAGCTGTACATTGCGCAGGATTACGTGTTCGCCGGCGATCCCGGCGCCAACGTCAAGGCGGCGGAGCTTATCGCCACCATGGCCGTCATCACGCTGGTGGTCTCCCTGATTGCCGCCGTCGCAGCAGGTCCGATCACCGACAAAATCGGCATGCGCAAAGTGCCGGTCGCCTTGGCTAGCTGCCTGTTCGCCGTCGGTGCGCTGATGCCCATGCTCTTCCGCTCCGCCACCGGCATGCTGCTGTTCGCGGGCATCGCCGGACTCGGCTACGGCATCTATAACGCCATCGATCAGGCGCTGAACGTCTCCGTGCTGCCGAATCCGGAGGAAGCGGGCAAGGACCTCGGCATCCTGAATCTCGCCAATACGCTCTCCACCGTGATCGGCTCAGGCATGACCTCGATTCTCGTCGTGATCGTGAAAGCCGTGATGGGCGTCTCCAAGACCCCGGTCGTCGCCTACACCGTGGTCTTCGGCGTGGCCATCGTCATCGTGCTCATCGCCGCCTTCCTGATCATGCGCATCAAGAATGTGAAATGAGATTATTCTCAGCATGTTGATATAGTTTCTCTCGCAAACGATCGCCCGAACGCACCGACGCAGTGTGTCCGGGCGATCGGCGTATATGCCCCTGAGAGAAGACTTTCCATGACTGACGATAACCAGAACGAAACCATGCCCACTCCGCAGCCGTTGCCCGGTCAGGTATTCATCCGTCCCGGCATCGACGATCGACCCGATTACGAGAAGACGCTGACCCCGGAAGCCAAGGCCGCCCTGAAGCGTCTGGCCGTGCAGCAGCGTCCACGTGTGCCGGAAGCCTCCAACGAACGCCCGGAAGTGCAGGCCGCCCGCCTCGCGGAAGGCGGTTCACCGCTGACCGCGGCCGCGCATCTCGATGCGGCCGTGCCGAATCTGGAATCCTCCTTCCTTGATCTGCGCGACCCGATGACCGCCCCCGACGGCAGCAGGCCGAACACATTGCAGGTCAACCGCCTCACTGCGGGCTTCGCGCTCGGCTCACTGCTGTTCGCCGCACCGATTGCCGCACTTGACGTCGTGCTCATCCCGCAGCGTATCGATCAGCTGGTCGGCGACGGGCGTGTTGCCGGCCTCGCCCTGACCATGGCGCTCGGCATGATGTTGAGCTTCTTCATGAACGCCTGGATCGCCGTCGGCTCCGACCATACCTTCGGTCCGCTCGGCCGCCGCACCCCATGGATCATCAGCGGAGCGTTCCTGAGCGCCGCTTCACTGGCGATACTGTCGGTATGCGACCTCCTGCAGCTCGTCGTCGTGTTCTGGCTGCTCATGCAAATCGGCTATGCCATGGTTGCCATGCCTCTGGCCGCGGCATTCGGCGAACGCGTGCCCGACAAGTTCCGCGACCGCGCCGATTCCTGGCATGGCATGGGGCTTGCACTCGGCCAATTGCTCGGCATTCTCGTGGCCGTCTACCGCACCACGCATCCCGCTGAATCCGGCTGGGACGGCACCACACGCTCGGGCATCATGCTGTTCGCCATCTGGTTCATCGTGGCCGGCATCGTCACGTTGCTCGTACTGCCGCGCGAAGGCTCCAGCACCTACATGCCGCGCGAGAGCGTGCGCAAGGGCTCGTTCTTCTCGCAGTACCGGCCTCCGAAGCATGCGCCGAAATTCGCCGTCGCCTTCATCGCACGCATGCTGGCCGTCGCCGCCACCACGCTGATTGCCGTATACCAGTGGTATCTCGCGGCATTCGATCTTGACGCCGACGGGCTGTCCGGCTACGGCCTGACCGGTGCCGGTGCGGTCGTGGCGTTGATGGCCGTCGCCGCTTTCGTCGGTTCGCTGATGGCCGCGCTGCTGCTCGGTCCGATCGCCCGTGCCTTCGAAGACGCCCGTGTTCCCGCCGTCATCTCCTGCATGCTGTTCGTGATTGGCGCCGCAGCTCCGTGCATGATGGCCGACAAACTGTTCGGCGTCGGCCTGTACGCACTGATCGCCGGTTTCGCCTATGCGATGTACGACGGTACCAGCCAAAGCCTCAATCTAGCGACTCTGCCGGATGTACGCTCCGTCGGCCGTTCCCTGGCGGCCTTCAGCGTGGCCAATACGCTCGGCTCGCTGCTTGGCGTCATCGCAGGTGCGCTTGCGATTACCGCACTTGCGGCGTACCTGCCGCTGTTCGGCGTTGCCATCGGCTTCATGCTGCTGGCCGGCGTGCTGACGATGCTGCTGAAGTGATTGCGCGCGTCCACATAGTGAACCTTTGGTGGAGAGGGCGAGTGGACGCGCTTATGTTTACCGCTTAGTTCGAGCGAAGCGCTCGCCGAACGTCAAGACTTTGCGAAAGGAGGTCCGCCACGATGAACGGAATGGTTGCACGCGTACTGCTGTCCGCACGAATTATTATTCCGCTTTCGTTGGCGGACTGATTCGAGCAATACAGCTTCAATCCCTCGCCAGCGGAGGCAGGGTTTGAAGCGCGCGAAACACACGTTGAAGGCCCTGCATGAAGCGGGGCCTTTTGCGTTGCCGCCCACAAGGCGTGAAGGCAACGGAGCGGATTGAAGCCGGCAACAGAACGAGCAGCGTTATCGGCGCAAGTTGGGAGTCGGTAACGCGTGAGACGTACAGGAGTACATCAATGAGTGCAGTCGAGACAGCTGCCGGCAAAGCACAGGCGATGGTGCGCGATTCGGTCAAGACCGTAATCGCCGCCTCCATGGTCGGTACCGCCATCGAGTTCTACGACTTCTACGCATACGGCACCGCCGCTGCAAACTATTTTCCGAAGGTCTTCTTCGGAGACACCGCCAACCCGACCGTGGCGTTGCTGGCCAGCCTGCTGACTTTCGCCATCGCGTTCATCGCCCGCCCGCTGGGCTCGCTGGTGTTCGGCCATTTCGGTGACCGTATGGGCCGTAAGACCACGTTGGTGGTCTCTCTGCTCACCATGGGCATTGCAACCTTTCTGATCGGATGCCTGCCGACGTACGACCAGTGGGGCGTCGTTGCGGTGGCCGTGCTGTGTCTGTGCCGCTTCGTACAGGGCATCGGTCTGGGCGGCGAATGGTCCGGAGCGGCTCTGGTCGCCACCGAGAACGCTCCGGAAGACAAGCGCGCACTCTACGGCTCCTTCCCGGAGTTGGGCGCCCCGATCGGCTTCTTCCTGTCGAACGGCACCTACTTCCTGCTGGAAACCTTCAATGATGACCAGGCCATGCTCTCTTGGGGCTGGCGTGTGCCGTTCCTGCTGTCGGCAGTGCTGGTGATCGTCGGCTTGGTCGTGCGCGTGCAGATGGAGGAGACTCCGATCTTCCGCATGGCGCAGGAGCAGAAGAAGGTCGTCAAGTCGCCGCTTACCGAAGTCTTCAGGAAGAGCTGGAAGCAGGTCATCCAGGCCACGTTCCTGGTGGCCGTCACCTATACGCTGTTCTACACGCTGGCGACCTGGTCGCTCGCATGGGGCACCAAGAGCGTGGAAGACGGCGGTGGCGACCTCGGCTTCACCAATCAGGAATATCTGTTCATGCTGATGGTGGCCGTGTGCGTATTCGCCGCATTCATCATGATCTCCTGCGTGAACGCCGACAGGTTCGGCCGTAGGCGCGTGATCGTCATCTCGTCCTGCTGCCTCGTGGCCTTCGCGCTGCTGTTCCCGTTCCTGCTTGATTCCGCGGTCGTCGGACAGCGCAACTTCGTGGCCAACCTCGCCTTCCTGTGCATCGGCTTCGCGCTGATGGGCACGGCATTCGGCCCGATCGGCGCCTTCCTGCCCGAGCTGTTCGACGCCAATGTGCGTTACTCCGGCTCTGGCATCGGCTACAACCTGGCCGCCATCGTCGGCGCAGCGTTCGTGCCGACCATCGCCACCTGGCTGTCCCACCACTGGGGCGTGCACTCCGTGGGCCTGTACCTTGGCGTGATGGCCTTGTGCTGCCTTGTCGCCGTGTTGAGCTGCAGGGAGACGAAGGACGTCGATTTCACCAAGTAAGGGTGCCGATACCACCGTGAAAAACCGTTCGGCAAAAAACATAGTCACTATGTGAACGCCGACAACCACCATAAAGAAAGCGGGACTAGAACGGTTCCGCAGGAGAGGCGGGGCGAGTTCCGCGGACACAATCCGGGGGGAGCAACATCCTAGGAATCGCAAGCCGCCGCAACAACCGAACAACAGAAGAACATCGCGAACAATCCGGGAAGACTTTCCATCCCGCAATCACGAAAAACATAAAAGGAGCGCCAATCATGGCAGCAACTATCTGGTACGAAAAGGACGCCGATCTGTCCGTGTTCGATGGCAAGAAGGTGGCCGTTATCGGTTACGGTTCCCAGGGCCACGCCCATGCGTTGAACCTGCGTGACTCCGGTGTCGACGTGGTCGTCGGCCTGCGTCCGACCTCCAAGTCCGTGGAATACGCCAAGGAGCAGGGCCTGGAGGTCCAGTCCGTGGCCGACGCCACCGCCGAAGCGGATGTGGTGATGATCCTGCTGCCTGACCAGTATCAGGCCGCCGTCTACAAGTCCGAGATCGAGCCGAATCTGAAGCCGGGCGCCGCTCTGGCCTTTGCCCACGGCTTCAACATCCACTACGGCTACATCAAGCCGAGCGAGGATCATCCGGTGTTCATGGTCGCGCCGAAGGGCCCGGGCCACATCGTGCGCCGTGAGTATGCCGCCGGCCGTGGCGTCCCGGTCGTGGTGGCCGTCGAGCAGGATCCGGATGGCAAGACCTGGGATCTGTGCCTCGCCTATGCCAAGGCCCTCGGTGCCCTGCGCGCCGGCGCCATCAAGACCACCTTCACCGAGGAGACCGAGACCGATCTGTTCGGCGAGCAGGATGTGCTCATGGGTGGCATCAACCACCTGTGCGACATGGGCTTCGACGTGCTGACCGAGGCCGGCTATCAGCCGGAGATTGCCTACTTCGAGGTGTTCCACGAGCTCAAGATGCTGATCGATCTGGCCAACGAGGGTGGCCTGAACAAGGCCCGTTGGTCCTGCTCCGACACCGCCCAGTACGGCGACTACACCTCCACCGTGATCACCGAGGAGACCAAGAAGCGCATGCAGTATCAGCTCAAGCGCATTCAGGACGGCTCCTTCGCCAAGGAGTTCATGGATGACCAGGCCGCCGGTGCGCCGAAGTTCAAGCAGCTGCAGGAGGAGTACAGCCACCCGCATCTGGAGACCGTCGGCCCGAAGCTGCGCGCCATGTTCTCCTGGAACAACCAAGTGGACGCCGATGCCGATATGGCCGAGTCCTTCAACGGTAAGATCGCCCGCACCCAGGTGCAGTGAGCCGTCGCGCCGCTTGACGCAAGTTGATCGCTGACTGGTTCTCAGCCTGATTCGGCTGAGATACGAAACCGCCATCCGTTCCGATACGGGTGGCGGTTTTTCGATTTTCGGCTCTTGACTCGGTGATTTTTCGGTGCTATGGCTCACCTTTTGGACTGAGTGGCGGTTTAGGAGTGCGCTCGGGTAGGATAGACCCCAGTTTGCAGGACAAAATCCATGCACGAAAACACGAATTTCATATCTGCGAATGGTAGAAACTCGAACGCTTTGGTGGCGTTCACCCCACTACGATAAAAGGAGTGCCAATACAATGGCTGCACAAATCTGGTACGAGAACGACGGCGATCTCTCCGTCCTCGATGGCAAGAAGGTTGCCATCATCGGTTACGGTTCCCAGGGCCACGCCCATGCGTTGAACCTGCGTGACTCCGGTGTCGACGTGGTCGTCGGCCTGCGTCCGACCTCCAAGTCCGTCGAGCAGGCCAAGGAGCAGGGCCTGGAAGTCAAGTCCGTTCCGGAAGCCGCCGCTGAGGCCGACATCATCATGATCCTGGCTCCGGATCAGTACCAGCGCACCATCTGGGCCAACGACATCGAGCCGAACATCAAGCCGGGCGCCGCTCTGGCCTTTGCCCACGGCTTCAACATCCACTACGGCTACATCAAGCCGAGCGAGGATCATCCGGTGTTCATGGTCGCGCCGAAGGGCCCGGGCCACATCGTGCGCCGTGAGTACGCCAACGGCCGTGGCGTCCCGGTCGTGGTGGCCGTCGAGCAGGATCCGCGCGGCGACGCTTGGGACATCACCCTGGCCTACGCCAAGGCTCTGGGCGCCCTGCGCGCCGGCGCCATCAAGACCACCTTCAAGGAAGAGACCGAGACCGATCTGTTCGGCGAGCAGAACGTGCTCATGGGTGGCGTGAACAAGCTTGTCGAAATGGGCTTCGAGGTCCTCACCGACGCCGGCTATCAGCCGGAGATCGCCTACTTCGAGGTCTGCCACGAGCTCAAGATGCTCGTCGACCTCATGAACGAGGGTGGCCTGAACAAGGCCCGTTGGTCCTGCTCCGACACCGCCCAGTACGGCGACTACACCTCCACCGTGATCACCGAGGAGACCAAGAAGCGCATGCAGTATCAGCTCAAGCGCATTCAGGACGGCTCCTTCGCCAAGGAGTTCATCGACGATCAGGATGCCGGCGCTCCGAAGTTCAAGGAACTGCAGGAGGAGTACGGCAACGTTCGCATCGAGACCGTCGGTCCGAAGCTGCGCGCCATGTTCTCCTGGAACAACGGCCAGGACGACGACGCCGATATGGCTACCTTCACCGGCAAGATCGCCCGTTCTCAGGTGCAGTGAGCATCCGCGGATCGGCTGACTGAAACCGGCTGACCGGCAATCGATGAAAGGCGACCACCCCCACTCGGAGTGGTCGCCTTTTTGCATGGCATCCCAACCCTATGCCAATGGAAGCAGACGCAGGAGGGGCGGCATAACGTTGTGCCGTGTACGATTCGGTGGCGTGTACGCGGTCACTTCGAGGGGATGATAGGTGGTAACGCCGCGTTGGCAGGACACTCGCTAGATGATTGATTGCCGGATTTTTTATGAGTTTTCGCCTACGATTTGTGCATAGGACGATTCGATAGGAAGAGAAGCTATGGTTACAGCGACTGGTCCCGCACCCGGTTCCGACATGATGACCTCGGCTGAGCCGGCGGAAAACCGTACCGCATCCGGAGTGCTGTACGTCGCTCCGATTTTCGCCTCGCACATGGTGTTGCAACGCAATAAGCCGATCGTGGTGTTCGGCGCGTTGAATGCCGATTGTGCCGGCCTTGAGGTTACGGCGGCGATCTGTACGCCTGACGGTTCCCCTGTGGCTCAGGCGCACGCCTACGCTTCGATGGAGGTCAGGCATGGCTTCTCCTACTGGCGCATCATGCTGCCGGCCCAGTCCGAAGGCGGCCCGTACACACTGCGTGTGACCGCGGGCAACGACTCAATCGAGTTCCATGATGTGCTTATCGGCGAGGTCTGGCTGGCCGGAGGCCAAAGCAATATGGAACTTGAGTTGCGCAACAGCGATGATGCCGATGCGGAGCTCGAGGACTGCACCGATCCGCTGCTGCGCTTCTATAATGTGCCGAAAACCGGTGTGATCGATCGCAATGCCGAGAATGCCTCCGGCTGGCAGGAGTCCTCTCCGGAAAACAGTGGTGTGATGAGTGCCGTCGCCTACTATTTCGCACGCAAGCTGCGTGACGAGCTTGATCCCGATCTGCCGATTGGCATTATCGACTGCTATATCGGCGGTACGTCGATCAGCTGTTGGATGAGCGAAGACGCCCTGCGATCCAGTGAAGCGGGGCAGGGCTATCTTACCCGATTCAACGAAGCAATCGCGGGCAAGACGCAGGCGCAGTTCGATCTGGAGACCTCCGCTTGGCAGGAACGTTTCGACACTTGGAACGCTTCGATCGCAGCCGCGCGCGAAGCGGACCCGGATGTCACTTGGGATACGTTGAACCAACGATATGGCGAATGCCCATGGCCGCCGCCGGTCACGCCGACCTCGCAGTGGCGTCCGACGGGTCCGTTCCATGCCATGCTCGAACGCGTCGTGCCGTATTCGCTGGCGGGATTCCTGTGGTACCAGGGCGAGGAGGATGAACCGTACTGCGAATCCTACCGTGAGTTGCTTGGCATGATGATCGGTGAATGGCGCGCGTTGTGGAGCGAGAATCTACCGTTCCTCATCGTGCAACTGCCGCAGTGGATCGATAAGGGCCATGCCGACGCGGGCACCGATCCGATGCTCTGGCCGGTGTTGCGCGAGGCCCAGTGGGATGCGGCGCAGACCATCGACAATGTGTACGCCATCTGCACCATTGACTGCGGAGAATTCGACAACGTGCATCCGACCGACAAACGCACGCCGGGCGAACGCCTGGCGGAGTGCGCGTTGCGGCAGATCTACGGCCTTGACGACGTGCCGGTGTACGGTCCCACGGTGTTGGGATTCCGTTGCGGTGAAAACGGCCATGTCTGCCTGTTCTTCCGGTATGCGCACGGTCTGCATTTCGAGGGCGTCACACCGGATGATACCGATGATGATTTCGTCGACCAATTGCCTTCCCTGGTACGCAACGCCGAGCGTTCCGGTTTTGAGCTGGCCGGTGTCGACGGTATGTTCCATCCGGCGACGGCAGCGATTTTCGTGGATTGCGATATCGAAGATCTGGTCAATGCGAAGATCAACGTGGTCGACTACAACGCTACGGAATTCGGCATCCCGATCAACAGCCGCAGCATCGGTACGATTACGTTGGCAACCTCCGAGGTCCCCAAGCCGGTGGCGTTGCGGTACGCCTGGCACAGTTGGGGGCCGGCGCCGCTGTTCAACAGCGACGACCTGCCCGCCCATCCGTTCCGTTTGGATCTCACCGACCGCGAGGACTGAAGGTAGGACGGTAGCCGATCGCCCGGTTGCTGCCGGAATCACATCGGTGTTCGGTCCCGCACGTCACTCCCATACATCCGGGCCGAAGGACTCCAGGTAGGCGACCAGCTCGCCGGCCATCTCCTCGTCCTCGGGGATGCGTGGATGGCCGTGGGTGCCGGAGGCGTTGCGGGAGTAAAGGAAATGCTTTACGCGGATGTCGCCTTCGGAACGTACCGTCTCGCACACTTCGTCAATCGCACGGTCCCATGCCGGGTCGTGCACCAGAATCGTGGTGGCGAGCACAATCAGCGCCTTCGGATACCTCGCACGTAGGGCATGTATGAAATCGACGTAGCGCGTACGCCAGTGCCGGGCCGCTTCACCCGCGTAATCCGACGCCATGAAATCATGCGGATGCGCATCGTTCTGCCCTAATGCCACGAGCACGACATGCGGCGTATACCGTGTGAAATCCCAAGGCTTCGTCTCACCCAGCGCCGGATTGTATGCAATGCGGTCCCACATGCTTTCCATGCCCAGATAGTGCGGTGCATTGAACCAGCCGATGCCGTCGAGCAGGGGAGCGCCGCCCTGCGATATGTCGTGCAGTTCCGCGCCGAGCATCCGTGCGGCAATCGCCGCATACGAATGCCAGCTGTCGGAATACCCGCTCAGATCGACTTCCGGATCGGCCTGACCTACGTAGCGTATGGCCTCGTTGCGTTCGCCGCAGGAGACGGAATCGCCATACACCTCCATACGACGTGGCGGTCGCGCATCGGCCGGCGGCAGGATGGTCGCGCCGTCATCCAGTTCGATGCCGAGCATCTCAAGATGACACATGCCGCCGTCCTGACGCTTGAAGATCGTCACTTCATGCTCGATATCCGGCAGATGCTCGGCTAGGGTGATGGTCGTGGCGTCGATTGGCACCGGCACTTTCACTTCCAGTCCGTCGATGATGGCTCCGAGAAAGATGTCGCCGTAATTCCAGTGGTTGCGTAGCTTTACGCGTATGTGGGAGCCGGTGCAGCGGAACGAGACCTGCGTATATGGGAACACCCAGATCGGTGCTTTCGGATTATCGTCATCGATGCGTCCCATGAATCGCAGTGCCGGATCGTCAAATGTGATTGTATGCATGGAAAGCTTCCTTACCTTCTGATTCACATCTTTGAGGCAATCATAGAGATATCCGTTACCTCGCGCGCATTCCAGGTGATGATGATGGCACCCCTTTCGTGCGCGTTGCCGAGGGCGGTACTTTAGAATAAAAGACCAAACACTATCTTAACCGCTTCAGGAAAGGACGTGCAATGGAGAACACATTCCCGAAGGATTTCGTTTTCGGTACGGCTACGGCAGCCTATCAGATCGAAGGCGCGGTGAACGAGGACGGTCGCTGCCCCTCGATCTGGGATACTTTCAGCCATACTCCGGGAGCCACCTTCGCAGGCGATACCGGCGACGTGGCCACGGATTCATACCATCGTTGGCGGGAGGATCTGGCGCTGCTCAACGATTTGGGTGTGGATGCCTACCGTTTCTCGATTGCCATGCCGCGCATCATGCCCACGCCGAACGGCATCCCGAATGCGAAGGGTCTCGACTTCTACGAGCGCATCGTCGATACCCTGCTCGAGTACGGCATCAAGCCGGTCGTGACGCTCTACCACTGGGATTTGCCGCAGTATCTGGAGGATGCGGGCGGCTGGCTCAATCGTGTGACCTCCTATGCGCTGGGCGACTATGCGGCCGTCGTCGCCAAACGGCTTGGCGACCGCGTCGACACATGGACCACGCTAAACGAACCGTGGTGCGCCTCGTATCTGAGCTATGGTGCAGGAGCAGGCTCCGGGTCTGGGACTCGGTCCGGGTGCATTCCCGGCGGTGCATCATCTGAATCTCGCCCACGGCCTGATGGTGCAGGCGGTGCGCGGCATTGTCGGCGACAAGTCGAAGTATTCGGTCACGCTGAACATGCCGTTCAATCGCGGTGATGCCGATGCCTGCCATCGTCTCGACCTGATCGCCAATCGTGCTTTCCTTGATCCGATGCTACGTGGCCGCTACCCTGACGAACTGTTCGCCATCACCAAGGGCATCTGTGACTGGAGCTTCATACAGCCGGGTGACCTGGAGAACGCGCACCAGCCGATCGATGTGCTCGGCGTCAACTATTACTCCACCAATCGTGTGGACATGAGCGACCGTCCGCAGTTCCCGCAGGAGACCGGCCCGTCCACCTGCCCCGACGCCTCCGACATCGATTGGCTGCCGACCGACGGTCCGCACACCGACATGGGATGGAACATCGACCCGCAGGGCCTGTACGACACGTTGATGCGTGTGCATGACCGCTATCCGGAGGTCGATCTGGTCATCACCGAAAATGGCATGGCCTGCAGGGACCAGCTGGTCGTGAACGAGGACGGTACCAAGGCGGTGCATGACGCCGATCGCATCGAGTACCTTGAGCGACATTTCGCCGCCGCGAAGCGTGCATTGGACGATGGCGTGCCGCTGAGCGGTTATTTCGTGTGGTCGCTGCTCGACAATTTCGAGTGGTATTTCGGCTATGCCAAGCGATTCGGCATCACCTACGTCGATTACGCCACCCAGGAGCGCACGAAGAAGGACAGCTTCCTGTGGTACCGCGACTTCATCGCCTCGCGTGGCTGAGGGGTCGATGACATCCGTGATCCGCACCATGACTGAGGTGGGTGGATGGGTGTGGCCGTCGCGCATTCTGTTCGTGCTTAAGTCTGCCGACGCGTCACACCTCCGATTGGCGCAATGCGCCGATTTCCAGCGTGACTACGGCATGGCGATGGGTAAACAAAGGGTACTTAAGCGCTTAACGACACTCGGGTAAAGAAATTAACGTTAACGCCATTAATGTTAACTTACTGAATGCTTGCCGGTATTCCGATAGGATGCCGAAATAGCTGATTTTCCAACGTTTAAAGAAAATTGAGAAAATGCTGAGAATGTGCGATTGGCTGAAGAATCGCACGGCTGTGGCGCGACACGACACAACTTAAGCGCTTGACAAACTTAAGGGGTTCACTTATCGTAATAATCACCACTTCATCAAAGGCAGGCAGAGAGGCCTGAGATGAGAGGCATCACCAACGAAGAATCGGTGCCGAGTCTTCAACGGTGATGAACAAGTGATTCATAAGGAAGGATCAGAAGATGAATCTCAAGAAGATCGTCGCAGCCGGTGTCGCGGCCGTCTGCGCGGTGAGCATGGCAGCTTGCGGTGGCAGCAACGACTCCAGTGGCGTGACGGACCTGACCTACGACAAGATCAAGCTCGGCGAGACCGGCAAGGACATTACGGCCAGCATCAAGTTCTACAACGGCCGTACCGACATGGGCCTGGATTCCTATCCGGGCAAGAACTGGAAGTCCTACATCGCCGACTTCAACAAGATCTATCCGAACATCAAGGTCGAGGCCCAGACCGACACCAACTACGCGGATAACGCGCTGACCCGCCTGCAGGGCGGCGACTGGGGCGACATCATGATGATTCCGTCTGTCGACAAGTCCGAACTGGAGAACTACTTCATCTCCTATGGCTCCCTCGATACCATGCAGAAGCAGGTCAAGCTCGCCTCCGAGAAGGCCTACGACGGCAAGTCCTACGGCGTCGCCACCGACGGCCAGACCTCCGGCGTCGTCTACAACAAGGCCGTCTTCAAGAAGGCCGGCATCACCGAGTTGCCGACCACTCCGGAAGAGTTCATCGCCGACCTCAAGCTTATCAAGGAAAAGACCGACGCCATCCCGCTGTACACCAACTACGCGGCCGGCTTCACCATGGGCGCCTGGGATGCCTACATCGGCACCACCGCAACCGGTGACACCAAGTACATGAACCAGAAGCTGGTTCACACCAAGGCCCCGTTCAAGGATCCGGGTGACGGCACCCACGCCTACAACGTCTACAAGATTCTTTACGATGCCGTTGCCGACGGTCTGACCGAAGAAGACTACTCCACCACCGATTGGGAGTCCTCCAAGAGCATGATCAACAACGGCCAGATCGCCACCATGGTGCTGGGCGCCTGGGCCGTGACTCAGATGCAGCAGGCCGGCGACAACGCCGACGACATCGGCTACATGCCGTTCCCGATCTCCATCAAGGGCAAGCAGTACGCCTCCATGGGCGGTAACTACTCCATGGGCATCAACAAGAAGTCCTCCAAGGACAACCAGGAAGCCGCCATGATCTTCGTCAAGTGGCTCACCGAGGAATCCGGCTACGCCATGAACGAAGGCGGCATCCCGATCAAGTACGGCGAGACCGACCTGCCGTCCATCTACGAGGACTTCAAGGACGTCACCATGGAGCCTGACGCAGACTCCCTCGAAGGCGAAGAGGATCTGTTCACCGAGGTCAACTCCGACTCCGAGCTGGGCATCAACTCCAACGGCAACAAGCGCGTTCAGGCCATCGTTGAGCACGCCGCCAACAAGGACAAGTCCTTCGACGACATCATGAAGGACTGGAACGACGCCTGGTACAAGGCGATGCAGGACGACGACGCGGAAGCCAAGTACTGATCGTCGCAGGCCGGCCTAGGCCAGCCAAGACTTCTCCTCCATCCCTTTCTCCTGCCGGCGACCGCTCCCAACCGGTTGCGGCCGCCGGCTTTTCATATCACTGGTACGTCAACGAAAAGAGAGAATCATGACTACCGCGATTGCGGGTGCCACGGCCACCTCCGTGGATGACATCCCTTTCAATCCCCATAAGCGCGACTACAAGAAGGCCGGCATCATCGTCGCCTTCTGCGTCATCCCGGTCACACTGCTCGTGGTGTTCACCTACTGGCCGTTCATCCAGATGTGTGGATACTCCTTCTACAAGATGAAGTACATCGGAACCCCGCGCTTCATCGGCATGAAGAACTACATCGACATCTTCACCCGACCGGAGTTGCTCGCCACCCTGAAGCTCAGCCTCTACTACATGGCCGGCGCACTCATCCAGGTGGCCCTGGCCCTGTATCTGGCGACCGTGCTGGCGTTCCACGTCCGTGGCGGCTCGTTCTTCAAGGGCGCGATGTTCTTCCCCTACCTGATCAACGGCATCGCAGTCGGCTTCATCTTCAAGTTCTTCTACACCCGTGGCTACGTGCTCGACACCGTGCTTCAGTGGTGCGGTTTCACCCAGGACACGCTGCCGTACTGGCTGAGGGACCAGTCCATCAACAACTGGTCGCTGGTGGCCTCCTCCATCTGGCGCTACCTCGGCTCAACCCTGATCCTGTTCATCGGCGCGATCATGTCCATCGACTCCTCGCTGTACGAAGCGGCCGAAATCGACGGCGCCAACAAATGGCAGCAGTTCAAGCACATCATCCTGCCGGGCATCCAGACCATCCTGGTGCTGAACATCATCCTGTCCATCACCGGCTCGCTCTCCGCCTTCGAAGGCCCGTACGTCATCACCTCCGGCGCCAACGGCACCGGCACCTACATGGTGCAGATGGACAAGATCGCACACACCGACCAGAAGGTGGGCCTGGCATCCGCCATGGCCGTGATCCTGCTGATCATCATCATCATCTGCACCCTGCTGCAGAAAATCGTCATGGGCTTCCTGTTCAGGGATGCCGACGACGGTACCGCAAAGGCCCGCAAGCAGGCCAAGAAGGCCGACAAGGCCCGCAGGCGCGCCATGAAGGCCGCCAACAAGGTCCAGGCCGGCAAAGCTCCATTGTTCAAGAACGGAAAGGTGAGTGCGTGATGACTACTGCAACCGTCGCACCGCAGGCCGAGGTACAGAAGGTAAGCTTCGGCTATCATCTCAAGCTGTGGGTTCTGAGCTTCCTCAAGTATTTCAGCCTGGTGTTCATCACCTTCTGGATTCTGCTGCCGCTGGTCACCTGCTTCTTCACCGCGGCCAAGGGCACCGACGAGTGGCGTTCCACCTCCGTGATGACCTTCCCGAAGAACATCTTCAACTTCGAGAACTATGCCGAGGCCTTCAAGTTGTCGAACATGGGCATCGCCTTCCGCAACTCGGTGATCGTGCTCGTGTGCGTCTGCTTCCTGACCACCATCATCGGCACCCAGCTGGCCTATGTGCTGTCCCGCTTCCAGTTCCCGGGCAACGCCCTGATCCGTACCGCGTTCATGATGGCGGCCCTGCTGCCCGGCATCGCCATGCAAGTCGCGGTCTACAAGATCATGGGCACCTTCCACCTGATCAACTCGCTGTGGGGCTACATCATCATGTCGATGGGCACCGACGTGATCTCGATCTACATCTTCATCCAGTATTTCGAGAATCTGTCGATCTCCCTCGATGAGGCCGCGCTGATGGATGGCGCAAGCTACTTCACCATCTACAGCCGCATCCTCCTGCCGCTGCTGAAGCCGGCAATCGTGACCTGCCTGATCCTGAAGGGCGTCGGCATCTACAACGAGTACTACTCAGCCAACCTATATCTGCAGGACAAGCAGAAACTCGGCACGGTGGCCATCTCGCTGTACGCCTTCACCGGCCCGCAGGGCTCCAAGTACAACCTGATCTGCGCAGGCGTGATCATCACCCTGCTGCCGGCCCTGATCGCCTTCCTGATCTTCCAGAAGCAGATCTACAACGGCGTTGCGGCAGGTGCCGTGAAGGAATAATCCTTCGCACATATAACTGAAGACTCTCTTTTCATCATCCAAGGCCGTGCCAAGATCTATCATCGCCGGTACGGCCTTACCCCTCTTTTCTTACAAAGGATTCCTCGCATGACTCACACTCCTAGCACGTTCGCCCCGCTTGCGGACGGATGGACGCTGACGGCCGTCAACATCGAAGCCGCCCCTGAATCGCTACGCGAAGCGCTCGCCGCTGGCATTCCGGCTACCGTGCCGGGAGAGGCCACGCTGGACCTGCTGAATGCGGGACTCATCGCCGATCCGTTCGATGGCGCCAACGAGAACGACCAGCAGTGGATCGGCGACGTTGACTGGCGCTTCACCTGCCGCTTCGATTGGCATGACAATGGCGCCGACCGGCATGATCTGGTCGCCTACGGCCTCGACACCATCGCCGATGTCGCGCTGAACGGCCGTCCGGTCGCCTCCACCCGCAACTTCCACCGCTCCTACCGTTGGGACGTGCGTGACCTGCTTCGCGAGGGCTCCAACGAACTGACCGTCACCTTCACTTCGCCGGTACGCGAATCCGATCGTATGGAGCAGGCCCGCGGCTACTATCCGCATACCGAGCATCATGCATTCAACCAGATTCGCAAGCCGAGCTACTCCTTCGGCTGGGATTGGGGCATCGACGTGGCCAACGCCGGCATCTGGCGTGAGATCGGCATCGACTCTTGGTCCGGGGTGCGCATCGCCTCCGTGCGTCCGCTGGTCGACGTCGCCGCCGACGGCACCGGCCTGCTCAACGTGCATGTCGAGATCGAACGTGCCGGCAAGGGGCGCATCATGTCCCCATACGAGTGCCATTCCGTGCGTGCCGCGGTGCCGGTGCATGTCGGCTTGTCCGGCTTCGGTGCCGATGTCGCCGCCGACGGCGTGGTCGCCGAAGGCCGCAATGAAACCGTGCTGACGCTCGCCGTACCGGAAGCGAAGCTGTGGTGGCCGATCGGTTACGGAGATCAGCCACTGTATGATGTTGCCGTCACTGCCGGCGATTCCGCCGAAGCGGCTTGGAACGGCCATGTCGGCTTCCGTACCGTGCATGTCGACACCCGCGCCGACAACGTCGGTCGTCCATTCCAGATCTACGTCAACGACGTGCCGGTGCACGCGCACGGCTACAACTGGATTCCGGACGATGCCTTCATCGCCCGCGTGGCTGACCGCGACTACGAACGCGGCATCCGTGATCTGGTGGAGTCCAACTCCAACATGGTGCGTGCCTGGGGCGGCGGCATCTACGAATCCGACGAATTCTACGATCTGTGCGACCGCAACGGCATCATGGTCTGGCAGGACTTCATGCTTGCCTGCGCCGCCTATCCGGAAGACGCCGAAACCAAGGCCGAAGTCGAAGCCGAAGCCCGTGAGCATATCACCCGTCTGTCCGAGCACGCCAGCCTGATCGTGTGGAACGGATCCAACGAGAACTACGTGGCCTACTCCGAATGGGGCGGCTACAAGCAGGCCCTGCGCGACGACGATCTGCCGGCCAACGAGTACGGTTACGGCGAGAAGCCGTGGGGCGACTACTACTATGCCGAGCTGTTCCCGGCCCTGTTGGCCGAGCTTGATCCGGGCCGTTCCGCCTACCTGCCGAGCTCGCCGATGAGCTTCACCAAGTTCGTGGGCGCCAATTTCGACACCGACGGCACCATGCACATCTGGGACGCTTGGAACCGCGCCGACTACACCGTGTACGCGCAGTACACCCCGCGCTTCGCCGACGAGTTCGGCTACCAGGCACCGCCGGCGTGGAGCACGCTTACCGGTGCCGTGCACGATGACGAGTTGGAGCCGTTCGGCAAGCAGATGCTGGTGCACCAGAAGGCCTCCGGCGGCAACTACAAGCTGGCCCGAGGCATGCGTTCTCACATCACTCCCGGCCATCTCGACGACGTGAGCTTCGGTGGCGTGGTCAACGGCAAACCGTCCGACGGCGAGCACAGCTGGCTCATTCCGACCGACAACTGGGCCGATATCGAGGATTGGCACTGGGCATGCCAGTTGCAGCAGGCGCAGGCCATGCGTTTCGGCGTGGAGCACATGCGCTCCCTTGAGCCGGTCAATGCCGGTGCGCTGATCTGGCAGCTCAACGACGACTGGCCGGTCGTCTCCTGGGCGGCAGTGGATTTCAACGGTCAGCGCAAGCCGCTATGGTACGCCTCCCGTGACTTCTTCGCACCACGTCTGGCTACCATCCAGCCGCGCGTCTCCGAGGAATATCGCGAAACCCACAGCTGGGAAGGCGTCAGGACGGCCAACGACCACTATGAGCTGATTGTGCTCAACGACACCCGCGAGGCCTGGAAGGGCTCTTGGAAGGTGGAACGCATGACCTTGGCCGGTGAAGTGCTCGCCTCCCAGACCTTCGATGTCGAGCTTGACGCGGTTTCGCATGTGGGCCTGCCATTGGCCGAGGAGATCGTGGACTACGCCGACGCCGGCAACGAGCTTGTCGTGGCCACTGCGTCCGACGGCGCCTTCGCCCGCGTGATCTTCAACCCGGCCGAAGTCATCGGGCAGAAGCTTGCCGCACCGGCTGAAGCGTTTGAGACCGTGGCATCTCGCGTCGACGGCGGGGTGGAGCTCAAGGTCACCGCCACGAGCTACGTGCGCGACCTGTTCTGCATGGCCGACAAGATTGACGCCAAGGCCAGCGTCGATGCCGGCATGGTCTCGTTGCTGCCGGGCGAGAGCGTCACGTTGCGCATCGACACCGGTTCCGACGACGATCCGCAGTCTTTCGCCGCGGCCAACGTGTTGCGTAGCGCCAATGATCTGAAGCGCGAGTGGTAGTCGAGCGCCCATCGGCCGAGATGACGTGAGGATTCACTGGGTGATGATTCACTGAACGTTCAGTTGATGGCGCTTGTTAAGCCGAAGCATAAGTGAAAGCGCTGCCGACCTTAAGCGATTAAAGTGTTGCAAACACTTAGATTCGTAGGTCTGGTGGCGCTTTTGCTGTATGATAACTAAAGAACAGTTTAAGTAATCGCTTAAGTTCAAAGATGAAGAAGGATGCATCAGCATGGCCGTGCAGAAAAGTAAGGTGACGATTTTCGATGTCGCCAAGGCTTCCGGAGTCTCCAGCAGTGCGGTCTCGTATGCATTGAACGGCAAATCCGGGGTTTCCGAGGACACCCGTGCCAAAGTGCTGAAAATCGCCCATGAACTGGGCTGGAAGCCCAATGGGGCGGCGCAGGCGCTGGCCAAATCCAAAACCCAGCGCATCGGTCTGGTGCTCGGCTACGATCCGAAACTGCTTGCGGTGGAATCCTACATGATGGAGCTCATCTCCGGTCTTGGCGCCGAGCTTGAAAAGCATGACTACTCGCTGCTGGTGCGCATGGCCGTGGGCGAGCACGCCAAACTGTCCATCATCAAGGACTGGATCGCCACCGGCAATGTGGACGCCATGCTGCTGGTCAACATCGAATTGGGCGACCCATGCGTGACCTTGCTCGAGGAGCACACCGAGATGCCGGTGCTTGCCATCGCGGACGCATCCGTATCCGGCAATCTACCGACGCTGTCGAGCGCCGACGCCGACGCCGTGCGTCAGGCGGTACAGTATCTGTATGACCTTGGCCACCGCCATATCGCACGCGTGGCCGGCCCGGAAATGCTCGCACATTCCTACATCCGTGATTCCGCTTTCTCCGACGTGGCCACCGAGCTGGGCATGCGATACCGTTGCCTGCACACCGACTACACGCCGGAAACCGGTTCCGAGGCCACCAAGAGGCTGCTGTCGTTCCCGGAACATCCCACGGCCATCATCTACGACAACGACGTGATGGCGCTGTCCGGCCTCGGTGTGGCGACGGCCGAAGGCATTACGGTGCCCGATGACCTGTCGATCATGTCCTGGGATGATTCCTTCATGTGCACCGCCGCCTATCCGAATCTCACCGCCATGGGCCGTGATGTGGTGGGCACCGGTACGAAGGCCGCCGAGCTGTTGCTCAAGCTCATCGATGGTGAGCGCGTTGGCAACGTCATGGAAGAGCCGTATGAGTTGCGGCAGCGCGGCACCACCGGCCCGGTTCCCGCTGAACGATGACGGTGTCCGTTCGGTCTACCTTCCGGTGGATTCGCGTCGGACGAGCCGGAAATCGGCTGTGAGCTTTTCGGGCTTGAAATCCGTGCCATCCTCGTCGATGCGCTTGAGCAGCAGGTTGACGGCTTTGGCCGCCAAATCGTTCAGATCAGTGCTGACGGTGGTGAGGGACGGCACGAAGTAGTCGGATTCGTTGATGCCGTCGAAGCCGACCACCGCCATATCGTTGGGTACGTGCACCCCACAGTCGGCGAGTCCGCGAATGAAGCCCATGGCGAGCGTGTCGGTCATGCAGAATACGCCGTCGAATCGCCGCCCTGACCGTACGACTTGATGGGCGAGCGCTCGTGCATCCTCGGGATTCCAGTTGATGTACAGAAAGTTCTCGGGCGAGACCTCCATGCCATGGTCGTCGAAGGCTTTAAGGCACCCGTATAGTCGTCTGGCGGACACTGATGTGCTTTGCGCGTCTTCGGCAAGGCTTTCGTAGCGGGCGCCGACCACCAGAATGTTTTGGCAGCCGACGTCGACCAGATGGTCGATGGCGGTTTGCGCGCCTATCTCGCATGGTGTGTTCACGGTGTCGAAGATGGGATCGGGGGAGAGGTCGTCAAGCAGTACCATCGGCTTGCCTCCGGAAAGCTCGCGTAGTTCCTCGTCGCTGACGTTGCCGGGGCTGAATATCATGCCGTCGCATAATTGGCTGGTCACCTTGCGCAGGATGGAGACCTCGCCTTCTTTGGAATTGGAGGTTTCCTGCACGATGGTCTGCAGGCCATGGCGACTCGCCTCTCGTGAGATTGCCGCGCCCATTTCGGACGGATACGCGCGGTCGAGTTCGAAGATTGCCAAGCCGATCACGCCGTTGCGTCCCGATCGTAGGGATCTTGCCGACAGATTCGCGGTGTAGTGCAGCCTACGCGCCGCAGTGCGCACTTTTTCGGCGGTTTCTGGCACGATGCGCGGATCGCCTCGCAATGCGTACGATGCCGTGGCTCGCGACACGCCGGCCGCCTTTGCCACGTCGCTCATGGTGACCATATTCAGCCCCTTCGTTGCAATTCGCTTGGATTCCCGGTGGTACAGCGGCTGTCTCTCATATGCTGGGGTATCCGTTCCCTGTACTGCGCAATAGTGTATCTCAACAATTTGACACGATTCAAATCATGGGTGTATAACAGAGTCATCAGCTTTTTGAATCGTGTCAAATAATCGATTCAAAGAGGAGGCGAGGCGCAGAGGCCACGCCAACGCAGGGTTCGGGCGCGGGCGCCCAAGGCGAAAAGGAGAAGACCATGAACCTCAAGGCAATCACGAAGACGGTAATCGCAGCCGTCTCCGCTGGGGCGATGCTGCTGCCGTTGGCGGCCTGCGGATCCGATGCGGATGCTGGCAAAACCAAGATCAGCTTCCTCAGCTGGGACAACGAACAGGTGATGAAGCCATTCATCGAGGAATTCGAGAAGGAAAATCCGGATGTCGCAATCGACTTCAGCTACGCTCCACCGACCGCTGAATACATCCAGACCCTGCAGACACGACTGGTCGGCAACCAGGCCCCGGATGTGTTCATCATCACTTCCGAGAACAAGAACGATCTCATCGACAACGGCTACGTCATGGACATGACCGGCAAATCCTACACCGAAAAACTCTCGCAGGCCAACAAGGACTTCGTCTCCCGGGACGGTAAGCTCTACGGTCAGTCCATCTCGTCTTGGGCCGCAGGCATCGCCTACAACAAGGAACTGCTCAAGCAGGTTGGCTATGATGCCGTGCCATCCACGTGGGACGAGTTCCTCACCTTGTGCAAGACACTCAAGGATGCGGGCATCAGCCCGTATATCGAGGCGATCGGAGATGGCGCGGACCGTATTCCGGATTCCTTCACCGGTGCGATTCTCGCCAAACAAGGCATTGACGTGACCACGCTTGCCTCCGAGGATCCACAGACCCCGGGCGAACACGAGAAGGAAGCCGTCAAGGCGTGGATGAAGGTCTACGAGCAGGGCTATGCCTCCCGAGACAACGTTGGCGTAAGCGGCGACGATGCCAAAACCCAGTTCACCAACGGTCAGGTGGCCATGTACACCACTGGCGCATGGGACTTCTCCACCTTCGAGCAGGTGAGTTTCGACTGGGGCTTCGCCCAGATTCCGGCGATGGACAAGAATCACGAGCAGTATGCGCAGGGTTCGCCGTCCCCCGGCTTGGCCATTTACTCCAAGCTTTCCGGTGATAAGCTCAAGGCCGCCGAGAAGTTCCTTGACTTCATGGTCTCCGACTGGTCCCTGAAGCAGCGCAGCAAGAATGGCGACGCCATCACCGTCGAAGGTTTTACCTCCGATGTGGCCGAGCAGTATAAGGACGTGTACGAGAACAACGTAAAGACCGGCAAATATTTCCTTATCACCAATTTTTATGCCAATCCCGACGTGCTGAACTCCACCAACACCGCTGAGATTCAGCAACTTGTGCAGGGAACCATCACCGTCGACCAATGGGCCAAGAACATCGATGCCAAGATGGCTGCGGCCCAGTAATCCGAGGAATCTTCAGCGAAACCTTCCGAACCGACATTCCGGCCGGACTCTCTTCCGACCTCCGGCCGGAATCTCTCCCTCCCTATCAATCGAAGGGTCAATCGAAAGAAGCAAACATGAGCAATGCGACTGCGGCACGCACGTTGCCGCCAATCAATGAAGCACTGAACCGCAAGCGCCGTAAGGCTCGTGCGTTCCATGACGACCTGACCTCGTTCTGGTTTCTGCTGCCGATCCTCGCGCTCTTCGTGGTGCTGTTCCTGGTGCCGCTGGCGCAGACCCTGTACTACTCGTTCACCGACTTCAACGGCTATAGCATGAACATGCATCTGGTCGGTCTCGACAACTACAAAAAAGTATTCTCCGATTCATCAACCTTGCAGGGACTCGGTTTCACCATCCTGTACGCCGTCATCGTGATGGTCGGTGTCACCTGCCTGGCGATTCCGCTGGCAGTGGTACTCAACAAGAAGTTCATTGGCTGCAACTTCGTGCGCTCCTTGTTCTTCTTCTTTTCCGTACCGTCGCTTGCCATTATGGGCATGGTCTGGAAATATATCTTCTCTCCAATGAAGACGGGCGTCGTCAACTCCGTGCTCTCCATCTTTGGCATCGATCCGATTCCGTGGTTGAGCAACAACGCTCTTGCCAAGTTCTGCGTAATCTTCATCGCCATCTGGGCGCAGATCGGCTGGCATGCCACTCTGTATCTGGCATTTCTGCAGGCGATTCCCGCCGACCTGTACGAGCAGGCCACCGTAGACGGCGCCAACAAGTGGCAGCAGTTCCTCCATATCACCCTGCCGCAGCTCATGCCGGGCATCGTCACCTCCACCTTTCTGCTCATGTCGGGCGGCCTGAAAGTGTACGACCTGCCTTACACCATGACCAAGGGCGGACCAGGTTACTCCACCTATACCGTTACGCAATCCATCATCCAACAGGGCATCGGTCAGTCCCAATATGGCATCGGATCCGCCTTGGCAGTGCTCTTCTTCGTCGCCACCGGTGTCGTCGTCTTCTTGCAAATGGGCATTTCCAACTTGATTTCGAGGAGGTTCCAATAATGGGCAACGCAACCGTCGATAAGACCTCGGTTAAGGCCAAGGGCATGACCTTCACCGCCCGCAAGCGCATCGGATCCGCCGTGACCAGCGTCGTCATGATCGCCATCTCACTCGTTTGCGCCGTGCCATTGTGGTACATCGTCATCAACACGTTCAAGACCATCGCTGACATGAACGTCAATCCACTCGGCCTACCGAACGATTGGACCTTCGACAACTACATCAACGCTTTCAAAACCGTGCCGATTCTGCGCTCGCTGTGGAACACAGTCATCGTTACCTTCTTCGGCGTGGCCATTCAAGTGATCGTCGGCGCGCTCGCCGCCTACGGCATGATCCTGCGCAAGTCCCGTTTTACCTCGGCCGTCGGGGCCGTGCTCATGGTCGCCTTCGTCGTGCCCGCGCAGTCCACGCTGATTCCGCTGTACCGCATGGAGGCCGGCGTACATCTCGTCAATACGCTTGCGGGCTTAGTGCTCATCTATCTCGGCGGTGCCGTGTTCTGTTACTTCCTGATTGTCGGCTACATGCGCTCGTTGCCGTTTGAGCTGATCGAGGCCGCCCGCATCGACGGCGCCGGTCCGTTGCGTATCTTCTGGAATATCGTGATGCCGCTGATCAAGCCAATCCTTACCACCGTCATCGTATTCCAGACCATGGGTACGTGGAACGACTTCATGAACGCCAACGTGTTCATCAGCTCCTCCGAACTGCGTACCATTGTGCTGCAGGTCTACAACGCGGTCGGTCAGTTCTCGACCGACTGGCCGAGCTTCATGACCATCACCGTACTGGCGTTGCTGCCGGTGTTTATCTTCTTCATCTTCTGCCAGAAGTGGATTGTTTCCGGCTTGGTCGCCGGTTCCGTCAAAGGTTGATCGGGTTTGGGGGTCGAGATGGTGCGGGATCGTCCGTCCCGTCTCGACCCGGCCGCTCCTGACTGACGCATCGGCGTGAATTGACGCGAATAGTTTGAAAGAAGAGGTTGCAATGACTGAAATCGATGCCCCCGTTTGTGCTGTGGAAACGTCCGCTCGAACCATCGACCGGCATGATCTGCCGTATCGCGTGAACAACGCCGCACTTGCCACCAACCCACTGCATCGCTATTGCGCCGACCCGAATCTGGCAATTTTCGACGGCCGATACTTTCTGTACTGCACCGACGACGGCGTCGATGACTGGGGTTCCACTGCATTCAGCGTGTACGTTTCCGACAATCTGATGGATTGGGAGCGTTACCCGGCGCTCGACCTGCGCGACGTGCCATGGTGGACGGGTTCGGATGGCGCGTGGGCGCCGTCTATAGTGCGTAACGCCGACGGACGATATGTGTTGTTGTTCGTGGCTGATTCGCAGATCGGCACCGCCGTGGCCAACACTCCATATGGGCCTTTCATCCCTACCGTCGAACCGATTGTGCGCAAGGGGACCTTCGGCTGCCACACCATCGATCCGGGCGTATTCATCGACGATGACGGCACCCGCTATTTTCTGTGGGGCAATGGCAAGGCATGGATCGCGCCGTTTTCCGACGACTGCCTGAGCTTCGACGAATCCAAGGCGATCGGCTGGATTCCGGGTGACTTCCGAGAGGCGATCTGGGTACACAGGCATGACGGTCTGTACTACGCGAGCTGGTCGGAAAACGACACCAGGGACCCGGCATACTGCGTGAAGTACGCGGTAGCCGAATCGTTGGCGGGGCCGTGGAGCGAACCCCGCGTGCTGGTCGAGCAGAATCCCGGGCTTCACTTATACGGCACCGGCCACCATAACATCGTGAACATTCCCGGCACTGACGAATGGATTATCGCCTATCATCGTTTCGCCTACCATCCGTCCGGTCGATGGGCCGGCGGAGATGGATGCCATCGTGAGACGGTGTTCGCCCCGCTCAATCATCTGCCCGACGGCTCGCTTGAGCAGGTGCGCCCTCAGGTCGGTTCCTATGTGCGTCCGCTGGGCATTCGGCCCGCTGGCTCGGTTCCGGCTATTCCAACTTGAAGGCCTTGCGAATCATCAGTATCTGTAGCCAGAATGAGCCGCCGCTCGCCACGATAATCCACAGCAGCGGCACCCATATGATGGCGCCCGGCACGGTGGCCAGCAGTACGATCGGCAGAATGTCAAGCGCGAACACGGCGATGGCGACGAGCGGCTTGAGCACGGCCAGTTTGAACGACTGTCTGATCTGTTCGGTCACGCTTAGCTTGCTGCGACCGGAAAGCGGCAGTATGAACGCCAGCATCACGCCGAGAATCGCAAACACCGCGACGGTGACGCCGTAGACGAGCGAGATGGTGTCGCCGCCGCGTTGCATCGACAGGAACCTCAAGTCGAAGGCGGCCAGCGCCCATACTGCGGCGATGATCAGCGACAGTGCGAAATTCGTGCCGATACGTCGTCTGAACGCGGCGATATAGCCGCGAAAGATGCCGTGATCGCGTGCCTCCTGCATGGTGCGCGCCACCTCGCATGCGGCGGAGGTGGAGATGCCGATGGTGACGATCGGAATCGATCCGACGAACCAGGCGACCGACAGCATCGCCAGATCGCCGATGGTGCTCATCACCACGTTGTACGGGTTGTCTTCGCGAAAGAAATTCGATGCCATGTCAGTCCTTCGGTTGCTGCTGTTGCGTTATGTACGGCGTCATGCGATTGCGATGCGGTCGACTGCCTATCGGTATAGCCAGTCGATGAATCGCTGCGCGGTGCCGGTGTTCTTGGTGCCGGTTGCGATGCCGATGAGCGCGCTGTGGTCGCTGTCTGCGATGCTCGTCCAACCTGTCGCGTCGGAAAGCTTCAATCCGTAGGATTTCGATGCGCCTTTGCCGGTGCCGGACGAGTCGATCCCGTCGTCGTCTGCATCGCTGAAGCCCTTAAGTTGCACAGTTGCGTCATCGAGCTTGGTATTGTCCGACTTGCTGACGGTCGATTCGAGATTGGTGAGGTATCCGTAGCCGGCCAGTTGCTTGAAAATCTTATGCGGGGCGATGATTACGTCGATTTGCTTGCTGGAAAGCATGGTCTGCAGCTTGGTCAGGCCGTCTTTGTCCATATCGAAATAGTCGTCGATGATCACGCTGACGCCGAGCTTGTCTTCCAGCTCGTTTTGCAGATTCGTGGCTTCGCTGGTGGTCAATGCGTCGTCGACGACGGCCGCGTACAATGCAGGGCGTGCGTCAGGAGAGATAAAGCGCACCGCGAGGAACGTCACCAATGCGATGATGATCGCAGCCGCTGCGACGGGTATCAGAAAATGCTCGCGAAAGTATTCCAGCTTCTTGCGCCAAGGCAGCTGGCGGAAGATGGAGAGTTTGGATTCATTGGCGTATGCCGGAGCCGAGGCCAGTGTGTTGATGGCCTCCTGCTGTTCCTCGGTAAGCTGCGTGCTCAATGCCATGCCGATCACCCCTTTAGCGCCAATGCTATCGTGCGTTGCGTGCAATATGCGTTGTGGGGCGCCATGCCGCCACTTGCTCTACTTAAGCGCTTAATATATACTGGTTTTCCGTAAAAGTCAATTATGCTCATTGCAAGGGTTGACGTCCTTGCCGTGGAAACCACGTGAAACAGCCCAAGGAGACAACGATGTTTGATCAGGGACCACATGTTGTGCTGCGTCGTGACGGCGTATGCCTCGTGCTCAAGACCCCAGAAGGTGAAATGCCGCAGGTCGAGTATTGGGGAGGGGATTTCGGCATTACGTCCGATGAATCCGCGCTCAACCAGCTTGACGCGATGACGCTGAAGGTCACTCCGCCACAGGAGAAGCCGGATGCCGCGCTGCGCCCGTCACTGCTGCCGCAAGGTGCCGAGGCCTTCGCCGGCCGCCCGGGCCTGGAGGCCTATCGTGGCGGCAAGCCGGTATTCGTGCGTTGGACCTCCGTCACTGCCTCTCCGATCGCTGCCGGTGGCGAAACCGAAGCCAACACGCTGAACATCGTGGCCGAAGACGCCGTCAACGCCGTCAAACTGGAACTGAAGCTCTCCATCAAGAAGGGTGGCCTGGTGCTGGTCGAACAGACCATCACCAACATCGACGCAACCGACAATCCGGATGCCGCCGCACTGACCGTCAACTGGCTGGAATCCACCCTGCCGATGCCGCGTCGGGCCGACACCCTTACCCAGTTCACCGGTCGTTGGCCTCTTGAGAAGCAGCCTCGTACCGCCGCGATGCCGTCCGGTTCCGTGACCCGTGAATGCCGCCACGGCAAGACCAGCCATGAAAGCCCGTGGATGTTCATCGCTTCCGATGGCGAGCCGAAGTGGTCGGAAGGCGAAGTCTGGGCCTGCCATCTCGCATGGAGCGGCAACCAAACCTACCGCATCGACAACATGCCGCCGCACGAGCCGCTCATCGGCGCTGGCGAACTGCTCGGACCGGGTGAGATTCAGTTGGCCGCCGGCGAATCCTATACGGCTCCGCAAGTGTGCTTCTCTTACTCCGCAAACGGCCTTGACGGTATGGCCTCCCGTTTCCATACGTGGCTGCGCTCCCTGCCGAAGCATGTGTCGAGTCCGCGTCCGTTCACGCTCAACACGTGGGAGGCCGTGTACTTTAACCACGACGAATCCACGCTGAAAAAGCTTGCCGACCGCGCCGCGGCCGTGGGCGTGGAACGCTTCGTGCTCGACGACGGCTGGTTCCATGAGCGCCGTGACGACACCAAGGGTCTGGGCGACTGGATGGTCGATCCGGAGGTCTGGCCGAATGGTCTCGACGGCATCGCCCAGCATGTGCACGACCTCGGCATGCAATTCGGCCTGTGGTTCGAGCCGGAAATGGTGAACCTCGACTCCGATTGCGCCCGCGAGCATCCCGATTGGATTCTCGCCGCCCCGGAGGCCGTGCCATACCGCGAAGACGTCTCCTACCGCACCCAGTATGTACTCGATCTGGCCAATCCGGACGCCTACCGACATGTGCACGACCAGATGGCAGCGCTCGTCGAACAGCTCGGTATCGACTACATCAAGTGGGATCACAATCGTGATGTCACCGAACCGGTGCATGACGGCCGCTACGGTCTGCACGAGCAGACCCTCGCCTGCTATCGATTGTTCGACGATCTCAAGAAGGAATTCCCGAAGCTGGAAATCGAAAGCTGCTCTTCCGGCGGTGCACGTACCGACGCGGGCATTCTGCAGCATGCCGACCGCATCTGGGGCTCCGATTCCAATGACCCGCGCGACCGTGTGGACATCCAGCGCTACACCGAGCTCGTTGTGCCGCCGGAAATGATCGGCGCGCATGTAGGCCCGTCGCCGGCGCACTCCACATGGCGCGCCACCGAACTGAGCTACCGTGCGGCCATCTCGCTTGAAGGCTGCTCCGGTTTTGAATGGAACATTCTCGAATGCTCCGACGAAGAGGTTGAACAGCTCAAGGCGTTCGTGAGCCTGTATAAGGAACTGCGTGGCGTGCTGCATCACGGCACCGTGATGCACGCCGACTTCAAGGATCCGGCGCTGCGTGGCCGTGGCGTGGTTTCAGATGACGGCAAGCATGCCGTGTGGGTGGTGGCCACCGTCACCAATCTGCGTGACGTGCTCACCGAGCGTCTGCGCATGAAGGGCCTCGACTCGAAACGTACGTACGGCGTACGTCTGCGTGATGAGGTCGGCGAAGTGCGCTGGGGCTGGAATACCCCGCAGTGGATCACCGCTGCGCAGATGGGCGGCTTCAGGGTCTCGGGCCAGCTGCTTGAGCAGGTCGGTTTGCAGCTGCCGCCGCTGTGGCCGCTTGAGGCGATCGTGCTTGAGGTGGAGGCGCTGTAGTCTGGCGATGCCGTTCCGTTGAACCCAATGGTGGCGCGAAACTCATGAATCCCTCCTGGATACATGGGAGGGATTCATGAGTTTCGCGCCACCATCGAAAAGGGCGTCGGATTCATGAGTTTCGTGCCATGACTCCATCCCCGGCGGTGCAGCCTCGCTATACCATGTGGACACGCCTAGTGGTCTGCCTGAGTACCGGACGTGTAGGCAATACCTCATGGGGGTGTTCGAGTGTTTTCCCACGCATCAGTGCCAGTGCCTTGATGGCAGCGCGTCTGCCGAGTTCGATTGGATCTTGATGGATGGTAGTTAGATCGGCGATGTCGGCGATATTCGCATCGTCGAATCCCAGTACTGACACATCCTCCGGTATGCGTACTTGCTGCTTGCGCAATTCCTTGATGAGGGGAATCGCAAATTCATCCGTCTCGGCCATGATGCCGGTGATGGGAATCCCGCAAGACAGTAGCTGTGCCGTGAGCTTGGGGAATGTGTCGGATGGTGGATGACCGTTCTGATGCGGCTCCGCAGAGAATATGCGACAGTCATCATCGGTGTAGCCAAGTCGATGAGCGGCCGCGATGAAGCTCTCCGTACGTGTACTGGTGCTGTACAGCATGTCGGTAGGGATGCAGTCATGTAGGAAGGCGATTTTGCGATGCCCGAGCGAATACAGCAACTGTACACCCTGCGCCACGGCGATATTGTCATCGATGGTGATTGATGCGTCGAAACCCTGTGTGGATGGCGAATTGAGGCCGATGACAGGCATTCCACTCGCGGCCAGCTGATCGTGCAACTCTTGGCTGAACAGGAACGATGAGACGATGATGGCATCGGCGTTGCGGTTCTTCGGCAGTTCGGCGAAATAGCGCTGCAGTTCGGCGCCATTCATGATGAATGAAGGCATCACATCGTAGCCTTCGGGTGCCAGTACGCCATATACGCCCTGCAGCGCGGAGGCATTGAACCACGCCTTCAGCTCGCCGGACACTAGGAACAGCACACGCATGGTTTTGCCAGTGGCGAGTGTGGAGGCGTTGCGTGACAGTGTGAAATTCAGCTCATCCGCAGCGGCGGTCACACGTTGCCGGGTGTGATCTGACACTCGTCCTTTACCGTTGAGTGCGCGTGAAACCGTCGATTCCGACACTCCTGCGAGTTGTGCCACATCGCTGATACTTGCTCGTGCCATAAAAACCTCCCTGATGCGGTTGCAATCGCGTCTGCCCATGCTGGTTTGCGTCATCGCTTACCCTATCGTAATTCATTGCAGGATGATGGCCAAGCGCTTTCACATCTACTATTACCTGAAAGCTCAATGAAACACGCTGAAGGTAATGTAGTTTGCATAAATATTGCGCAAGCGCTAGCATAATAGTCAAGCAAAGAGGCGGTCAGATTGCTGAAGAAGCATCAGCTACTTCTTTGACATAAAAGATAATATCAAGCAAATCAAGTGAAATAACTGTTTGTGGACAGTGGATGCCAATGACAACGTTGTGGGCAAACGCTGTCACTTTTGTAAGGCGGATGGAGAGTCAATGAAGAAATTAGAAAAGTTGGTGGCGGTAGCCGCCGCGGTGGCTATGGGTATCGGTTTTGCTGGTTGCGGCAGCGGCAATTCGGCCGATTCCAGTAAGGGCCATGTCTATTTCATGAATAATAAGTCAGAAATTGTCAATCAGCTGCAGGACCTCGCGCAAAAGTACACTGATGAGACTGGCGTGCGGGTCGACGTGCAGACTGCCGCTTCTGGAACCTATGATTCCACCATGGCGTCTGAGCTGGCTAAGTCCAATGCACCGACCATGTTCAACATTTCGGGCTATGACCAGTTCGCGAAGTATAAAGACTACGTCGAGCCATTACAGGATACCGAAGTCTACAAATTGCTTAATGATGAAGGCAAGGCCTACTCCTATAAAATTGGCGACAATTCCTATACGCTGCCGTATGCCGCGGAGTGGTACGGCATCATCTACAACAAAAAGATTGTCAAGAATTACTGCACCAAGAGCTATGCAGTTATCAAAACGGCCGATGACATCAAGGATTACACCACCTTGAAGAAGGTCGCTGAAAGTATGCAGCAGCACAAGGATGATCTCGGACTTGACGGCGCTTTCGCCACCCCTGGCTTAGACTCCTCCGACTCCTACCGCTTCACCGCGCACATGGGTCGTATTCCGCTGTACTTCGAGTATCGAGATATGGATACCACGTTCTCCAAGGACATCAAAGGCACGTATCTCGATAACTACAAGAATTTGTTCGACCTTGAACTCAACAACAGTCCGACCGAGGCGGGCTTGGTTAGCTCCGCAACTTACGACGATTGCACCTCTGAATTCGCGCTAGGCAAGGTTGCTTTTTACCCGAATGGCGTGTGGGCCTACAGCCAAATCAAAGATAATGAAGTGGCCGACGATGATCTTGGTATGTTGCCGTACTTCATGGGCATTGATGGCGAAGATGATTATGGTCCTGCAGGTGTATATGACGCCAGTTGGGCAGTGAACAAGAACGCCTCCGAGAAAGACAAGCGGGCCACGCTTGCTTTCATCAAGTGGCTTGTTTCCGACGATGACGCCAAAAAGGTGCTTGCGAAGGATATGGGCTTCTCGGTGCCGTTCAGCACGTTCGATACCAATGATTTCCAACCGGACAACCCGCTGACGAAGGTGGCTCGCGCCTACAGTGACGAAGGTAAGACCGAAATCCGCAGCTTCACTGTTCCAGATCAGAAGTGGCAAGACGACATCGCCTCGGCACTGACCGAATACGCCCAGGGTACGGGCGACTGGAGCAAGGTCAAGAGTGCCTATGTCGATGGCTGGTCTACCGAATGGGCCAGCAACGAGTCTTCGCTTGGCATGCTGCCCGAGGCCGAGCCCCTTGACGCCAAGTAAGGCATGATGTGCTGGCGCTGCGGCCAGAGTGAAGCCCTCAGCTGCAGCGCGGGCGCCCATCGCCCATAACCGAATACTGACTTCTCTCTGCACAGGCGGGCGGTGTTTATCCCCTTTGGCACCGTCCGCTATTTCTTTTGTAAAGCCGTAGCGCCGGGTCCCTTTCTTCCCGGTGCTGCGGCTTTTTCTTGCCAGCGCATCGACCTACCCGTAGCGGCGCTCACCCCGGTTGGTCTTGGGCAGCCGCTTGAGGTGGAGGCGCTGTAGTCGGGCGATGCCGTCCCGTTGAACCCAATGGTGGCGCGAAACTCATGAGTTTCGTGCCATGACTCCATCCCCGGCGGTGCCACCCCGCACCTGTGTGAGCTGGTAGGCGGCGAACAGCACGATCAGCCAGATGATGCCGGCGTACACGGCGATGCGATAGCTGGCGGAGAAGCACATCAGCACTACGACCAGCGCCATGAACGCAATCACCACATACGGTGTTACGCGGGCGAACGGCAGTTTGAACACGATCCTGTCGAGCGCCTCCTGGCCCTTCAGGCCCTTGAGTTCGGCCGGGCCGTCGCCGGCGGCCACTACGCGGCGGAACTTCAGCTCGGTGATCATGATCATCGTCCAGTTGATGGCGGCCGCGATGGTGGCGATCGACATCAGATAGTTGAATGCGAATTCCGGACATACGAACACCACCACCACGGCGATGGCGATGATGATGGCGGAGGTGATCACGCCGCCGACCGGCACGCCACGTTTGCTGAGCTTGCCGAGATATGCCGGCGCGTTGCCTTGCCTCGCCAGCGAGTAGAGCATGCGGGAATTGGCGTACAGACCTGAGTTGTACACGCTCATTACGGCGGTCAGGCATACGAAGTTGAGGATTCCGGCGGCCGCGTGCACGCCCACGGAATCGAAGATCTGCACGAACGGGCTGGAGTCGCCGTCGATCTTGCTCCACGGCACCACGGCCATGATCACACCGAGCGCCACGATGTAGAACACGAGGATTCGCCAGATGATGCCGTTCGTGGCCTTCGGGATGGTGGTGCGCGGATTCTCGGTCTCGCCCGCGGTGATGCCGATTAGCTCGGTGCCGCCGAAACTGAACATCACCACGACCAGCGCCATCATCAGGCCGGTCCAAGTGCCGTCGGCGTTACGACTCATCAACCCGTGCGGGAGGAAGCCGCCGTCGATGGTGAACCAGTTGGCGAATGATGCGCGGATGCCTGATGCGGTCGGCACGTTCGCAATGATGACGTACAGGCCGCCGAGGATCATGGCGATCACGGCCACGATTTTGATGATGGCGAACCAGAACTCGAATTCGCCGAACTTGTTTACGCCCATCAGGTTCAGTGCGGCGATGGACACGAGGAACACGACCGCCGAGACCCATTTCGGGATGTTCGGGAACCAGTAGTTCACGAACGAACCGACTACGGAAAGTTCCACCATGGCCACGAGTACATAGTTGAACCAGTAGTTCCAGCCGGAGATGAATCCGGCGCGCTTCGACCAGTAGCGGGTGGCGTAGTAGCTGAATGCGCCTGCTTTCGGATCTTCTACCGCCATCTCGCTCAGCGCACGCACGATTAGGAAAATCGCGAGGCCGCCGATCAGGTAGGCGAGCAGAATGGATGGGCCGGCGAGTCCGATGGATTCGCTGGAACCGTAGAATAGGCCGGTGCCGATTGCACCGCCCAATGCGATCAGTTGGATGTGACGATTTTTCAGTGACTTGCGTAGCGTCGGCGGAACCGGCACGTCGTCGGTTTCGCGCGGCTTATTCACGGCATTGACGTCGCTCATGAATGGCCTCTTCTTCTCTTGGCTTTGGAACACCACTGATTGTATCCAAGTGCACACATATCCGTACGTCACCGTTCACGGCGAACCAGGGTTCTTGTCTGCGGGGTCTGACGGATGCGGGGGAGAAGATGGAGTTCGTGGCGCCATGTGGGTGTTGTGGGTGCCCTATGCCTATAGCGAACGGCAGGATGATGGCCGTGGTGTCAGACGGTCATGGCGATGGCGAGCATTGTGGATCCGAAACGCTGGAATCGTTTCCAAAAGCATGCCCTATGATGGTAGGACCGGTATGCGGTTGCCGGCGGTACCGCTATGGACTCGATGAAGGAAACGTTCAGGTAAGGGAATTTACGATGGGGTGGTTCCGGTGGCTTCTGACGAGGCGGCAGGGCGTATAAGGCCAACGAGAGGTGGGCAGCGATCATGGAACAGCAGGAAGGCAAGGCCGTCGTCACCATACGTGATGTGGCGCAGCGCGCCGGCGTCGCCGTTTCGACCGCGTCTCGTGCCCTGAGTGGCGGCTCGGCGTCCGAAGCGACCCGGCGGAAGGTTCAGGAGGCTGCCGAGGCACTGCATTTCGTGCCGAATCCTGCGGCGAGGCGTCTGACCGGTGGGCATAGCAACGTAGTGGCATTGGTGGTGGACGAGCCCACGGACTTCCTGTTCCGTGATGACTTCCTGGCCGGCATTCTCGGCCAGTTGAGTATGTCGCTCGCTCGGGAGAACCTGCTGCCGTTCCTGATTCTGGCCGAGCCCGATAACGCCAAGGGGTTCGAGCAGCTGCTGCATCGCTCCGGCGCTGAAGGCGTGGTGGTGGCGAGTTTTCATGAGGGCCGTAAGTTCGCCGATATGCTCAAACGGTTCGATAAGCCCACCGTGTTCATCGGCAGTCCACCGAAGGGCTTCAAATGCCCATATGTGGATGTCGACAATTACGACGGTGGTTATCAGGCCGGTAAATTGCTGGTGGAACGCGGCTGCAGGCACATTGCCCTTATCGAGGGACCGCGCGATATGCCCACGCCGAAGGAACGTACGGCCGGATTCCGTGCCGCGTTGAAGGAGCAGGGGCTTGAGCCGATCGCTTCGTATGCGGGTAGTTATGAGATGGATAACGGTCTCAAATCCATGGAGCGGATTATTGCCGAGTATCCGCAGGTGGATGGTGTTTTCGCGCATTCCGACAAGATTGCGGCTGGCGCGTTGCATGTGCTTGACCGGTTCGACAAGCAGGTGCCGCAGGATGTCGCCGTCGTAGGATTCGACGATCTGCAGGCCGCACGTCTGCTCAATCCGCAGTTGACGACGCTCGCCCAACCGCTGGATGATATGGCGGAGGCGGCTACGCGCATGCTTGCGCATCGTTTGGAAAACGGTACGTGGCGCGTTTCGTTCCAGCGTTTTCCAGTGCGTCTGGTCCGTCGCGAATCCGCCTGACGGAAGTGTTTTCCTATCGTCGTACGTGCCGTCTTCATGTTGCGGGAACGGTGCTGCGGTTGTTGCATTTCCTGCAGGGATGAGATTTTCACATCGGTGGCTGAGGTGCTTGCAATGCGTGAGATTGTATGGCGCATGTCAAACGTTTTTTGGAACCGCTTGCAAAATAATTTAGTGAATTGACGATATTCGTCAGTCGACGAAACTATATCAGGGGGAAAGATAGAGTGGCGGTCAATATAGTCAGATATGTCTAAAAGCATTGAAATATCAGCGATTTGTATCGACTTATGCAACACGCCGAGATGATGGCGTTACCCCTTGAAAGGGTGTATCTTTGGAGTCACTTGATGGAAACGGTTCCATCAAACGTGAGAAAACATCGAGGTTTTCTCACAAGATCGTTGCACACAGCAGTGCGACGAACAAGGGAGAGTGACGTACATCGCAGTGCGTTGCAAGGAAAAGAGGACGAGATGAACAAGTTCAAGCCGGCACTGGCATCCGTCACGGCCCTGGCCATGATTGTTGGCCTAGGTGCCTGTGGAAGTTCCAATAGTTCCAGTGACAGTTCAAGTGCGGACGGCAAGATCACCATCAAGGTGCAGACCTTCAACAATCCGGGTTTCGGCAAGCCGACTTCGGAACGCCCGGGTGCAGACCTCTGGGCCAAGTATGAGAAGGCCCATCCGAACGTCAAGATCGAAGAGACCGCGGCCGCGTCTTCCGATGATGCGCGTGCAGCCTTCAACACCGCAATTTCCACCGGTTCCAACGCCTATGACGTATACGTGGCCGAAGTTGACTGGATGCCTTCATTGCTCGCCATGCCCGACAAGTTCGTTGATCTGAGCTCCTACACCAAAGACAACGACTGGGTGGCGTGGAAGTCCGAAAGCGCTACCGTCGACGGCAAGTTGATCGGTGCGGGTACCGACATCGGCCCTGAAGGCATCTGCTACCGTGCGGACCTGCTCGAAAAGGCGGGTTTCCCGTCCGACCGTGAATCCGTGGCCGAATGGCTCGGCGGCGATGATGCCACTTGGGACTCCTTCTTCAAGGCGGGCAAGGAATACACCGAGAAGACCGGCTTGCCATGGTATGACTCCATGGCCAGCAATTGGCAGTCCATGATCAATCAGGTCGAGGAATCCTACGTATCCAAGGACGACAAGATTATTGCCGCCGACAATGCCAAGATCAAGGATCTGTACGATCAGCTGACCGCCACCAAGGATATGTCCGCCCACCTGACCCAGTGGAGCGACGACTGGAACGCGGCCTTCAAGTCCGACACGGGCTTCGCCACCATCCAGTGCCCGGCATGGCTGATCAACAACATCAAGGGCAACACCGGTGAGGATTTCCAAGGCTGGGATATCGCCGACGTCTTCCCGGGTGGTGGCGGTAATTGGGGCGGCTCCTATCTGGTCGTTCCGGAATCCTCCCCGGTCAAGGACGAGGCCGCCAAGCTCGTGGCATGGCTGACCGAAGCCGATCAGCAGGTCTCCGTGTTCACCACCGCCAACAACTATCCGAGCTCCGAAGGTGCGCAGGCCTCCTCCGATGTGTCCAGCAAGACCGACACCTACCTGAACGATGCTCCGACGGGTAAGATCTTCGCCAACCGAGCGAAGGCCTACGACATCGTCCCGTACAAGGGCAGCCAGTACTTCGACATTCAGACCAAGATGGTCGACGCCCTGAATCGCGTCGATGCGACCCAGGAACAAACTCCTGACCAGGCTTGGAAGCAGTGGTTGGAAGACGTGAAGGCCCTAAGCTGACAGACATCCCGTGAAGGACCCGGTCCCGGCCGAACCCATCATCCATAGGCCGGGTCGGGTCCTTTCTTCTGAGCGCATCGCACTCAACGCAACCGGCATCTTCTGCAATCACAACGACGTGAACTAGGAGCAATCATGTCACGATCAACCAAGCAGCCGACCCCATGGCGCACCCGGCTAGGACAGTTTGAATGGAAGGCGTCTCCATACCTCTATATCGCCCCGTTCTTCCTGCTGTTCGCAGTGGTGGGCCTGTTCCCGCTGCTGTTCACCGTATATATCGCAACGCGCCAATACAACACCCTGACCGGCGATGGCGGCGTAGCCATCTGCGGCGCAACCTGCAATAGCGACGAGCCCAGCATCTGGGCCAACTTCAACTGGGTACTGCACCAGCAATCCTTCTGGGACGCGCTGCGCAATTCCTTCTCCATCTTCATCCTCAGCTCGGTTCCGCAAATCATTCTGGCGCTGTTCCTGGCATGGATCCTCAACGCGAATCTCAAAGCGAAAACCTTCTGGCGCATGGGAGTGCTGTTGCCATACATCGTGGCACCGAGCGCGGCCGGCATCATCTTCTCGCAGATCTTCTCCGACAAGATGGGGGCCATCAACGTGCTACTGACCGATATCGGACTGAACCCCATCATGTGGCATGGCAACGCCTTCTGGTCGCATGTGGCCATCGCCACCATCGTGAACTTCCGCTGGACCGGCTATAACACGCTGATCTTCCTCGCCGCCATGCAGGCCATCCCGAACGACGTACTCGAGGCGGCCGTAGTCGATGGCGCCGGCAAATGGCGCACCTTCCGTTCGGTGGTGTTGCCGATGCTGCGGCCCACATTGATCTTCGTGATCATCACCTCCACCATCGGCGGCCTGCAGATCTTCGACGAGCCACAGATGTTCCACAACGGCACTTCCGGGTACGGCGGACCGAACCGGCAGTACCTCACGCTCTCGCTGTACCTGTGGGATATGGGCTTCAACAAGGTCACGATCGGGCAGCCGAACCTAGGTCGCGCGGCGGCCGTGGCGTGGATCCTGTTCCTGATCATCGTGCTGTTGGCCGTGCTGAACTTCTGGCTGACGCAACGACTCGCCTCGGGCGGACAGCCGAAGATCGACAAAATCAAACTGGCCGAACTCAACGCACGGCAGGAAGCCGAATATGAGCTGGCGAAGCGATCGGGAGTCGAGGCCCGTCGTGCAGCCTCGGCAACGGCCGCTTCGACCGACGCCGCCGAAAGGAAGTGACCCAAGATGACCGATATCACCAACGAAGGCAACAAGCGCGATCTGGGCACTCCGGCACTTGAGCAGATGTACGGCAAGGGCGTGGCCCGTTCCGCAGCGAAACAACGCCGTCGTAAGACGTTGGAAGTGACCAGCGAAGGCCGCCGCGCGGGGTGGGGCACGTATGCGATTCTCGTCGTGACGATCCTGATTTTCGTGTTCCCGCTGTATGTGGCGCTTTCGATTGCGTCGCAAAGCAGCTCCAGCACGCAGTACGGCGTGCAGGCGCTGATTTTCGGCAGCGGACTGATCAAGAACATCTCGCGCGCATTCGGCGCCATGAAATTCTGGCAGGCGTTGAGCGGCACCCTGTTCGTGGCAATCGTCACGTCGGTATCGACGGTGTTCTTCTCCACGCTGGCAGGCTACTCATTTTCCAAACTGCGGTTCCGCGGCCGTGGCGTGCTGTTCACCATTGTGATCGGCACCATGACCATCCCACAGCAGCTGAGCATCGTACCGCTGTACATCATGGCCAACAAGGCCGGATTGTTCGGTTCGATCTGGGCCGTGATCATTCCGGGTCTGGTCAGTGCGTTCGGCGTGTTCTGGATGACGCAATACCTGCAGGACGCCCTGCCTTACGAGCTGATCGAAGCGGCGCGCGTGGACGGCTGTTCCATGTTCCGCACCTTCATCTCCGTGGCGGTGCCCGCAGCCCGGCCGGCGGCCGCGATGCTGTTCCTGTTCACGTTCATCGCGCAGTGGACCAACTACTTCTGGCCCATGCTTATTCTCGGCCCGAACAAGAACAGCATGCTCACCGTTGCCGCGGCAACCCTGAAGGGCGCGTACTTCACCGACTACACCATCGTGATGGCCGGCGTGGTGCTCACCACCTTCCCGCTCATCCTTCTCTTCGCTGTCGCCGGCAAGCAACTGGTTTCCGGCATCATGGCCGGTGCGGTGAAGGGCTGATGCGGATTTGGCCTCCGCGGTCGGGCCATATACATGTACCCTTGTGACGAGGGTGCCGGCTACAGGGGTTGCGCTCGCTCTGGCGCAACCCCTGTTTCATGCGTGTTGATGCGTGTCACAGACATATGTTCTCCAGTTTCGTAGTGTTCAATAAGAAGTAGGTTTTTCTTAAGGGGCACGCGTCTGGAGGAGCACAATGGCGTTCGTCAAAGACATGATTCGCATGTGGCTGCGATCGTGGAAGCGATTCGTCTCGATCGCCATGATTACCCTGCTCGGCGTGGCCGTACTCACCGGCATCTACGCGGGATGTCGCGATGCGTTCCTCGCGTCGGACCGGTTCTTCGACGCCCAGGGCATGCATGATATTCAGGTGTTATCGACGGCTGGGCTGAGCGATGCCGATGTCACCGCGTTGCGACGGGTCACTGGCGTACGGAAGGTGCAAGCCGAGCGCTCGCAAAGCGTAACCATCGATGTGGGCGGCGACAAGTCCGTAACCATGCAGGAAATCGGCACGAACGGCATCGACCAGCCATACCTGCAGGAAGGTCGCATGCCGACCAAATCCGGTGAGGTCGCAGTCACCAAGCAATTCATCAAGGATTCCGGCCATACGATCGGCGACCGCATCACCGTCACACCTGAAGCATCCCAAGTGTCCGATTCTCCAGAATCGGACAATCAGGCAGGTACATCCGGTTCCCAGATGTCCGATTCTGGAGAATCGGACACTTCAGCGGCGTCGGATGAACAGTCGCCGGAATTCCCGACGGAGCTGCGAATCGTGGGCGTGGTGCTTGATCCTCAGAACCTGAGCAATCCTGACGGATATTCGGCCATGACCTCGTACCGTTCGACTGCGACGAGCGACTACACGTTTTTCGCACCATCCGATGGCGTGACCGGAACCATCTATACGTCGGTCACTCTGCTGGTCGACGGTGCGGCAGACGAAAGCACGTTCGACGAATCCTACGAAACCATCGTCGGCAAAGTCATGAACCGCATCAAAGGCAAAACGAAAGCCAATCGTCAGAAAGCACGACGGCAGGAACTCATCGATGCGGGACAGAAGAAAATCGACGAAGCGCGAGACAAAGCCAATCGGCAATTCGCGGATGCGCAGAAACAGATAGACGAGAATCGCAGTCAATTCAATCAACAGATCGATCAGATTGTGGCACAGCAAAGCGCAATGCTGGGCACAGGCGCGACCATGGACGAATCCACCCGTGAGACCATGCGTGAAACAGTGATCTCCAGCAGTCCGCAGCTCCAAGAAGCCAAGGCGCAGTTGGACGCGGCGCAATCGCAATTGGACGAGCAGAGGAACAGTGCCGAACAAACCTTCCAGGATAAGGAAGATGAGCTCGAAAGCAGCGTGCCGAACGTGCGCTGGTACGTGCAGGATCGTTCATCCCTCGGCGGATACAGTGCGCTCAAATCCGACCTGAGTTCGATCCGATCCATCGGCAACGCATTCCCGGTCGTGTTCCTACTGGTCGCGGTGATGATGAGCCTGACCGCCATGGCGCGCATGGTCGAAGAGGACCGTGGTCTTATCGGCACCTACATCGGCCTCGGTTACGGACGATTGCAGGTCGCCGCGCGCTACATGCTATTCGCACTGCTTGCCTGCCTGATTGGCGGCGGCCTTGGGCTATTGCTTGGATTCCTTGGCATTCCAGCGTTTTTGCTGATTGTGATACAAGGCATGTATGTGCTGCCGGGCGTGCGATTCGAGTATGACTGGCTGTATGGATCGCTTGGTATCACGCTGTTCGTGGTCGGCGTACTCGGTGCGACGATCTACGCGTGCGTCGAAGAGATGCGGCAGACGCCCGCCGGCTTGATGCGGCCGAAAGCCCCGCGCGCAGGTTCGCGCATTCTATTGGAGCGGATTACGCCGATTTGGAGTCGTCTGGGATTCCTAAGCAAGGTTACTGCACGCAATATCTTCCGTTTCAAGTCGCGCCTGGTCATGACGGTCGGAGGCGTTGCCGGATGCACGGCGTTGATCATATGCGGGCTCGCGATCAACGACACCGTGGCGGAACTTGGCGTCAAGCAGTATCGCGATATCTACCGATACGATGTGATGGTCGTTGCGAACGATACCGATGCGGATGCAATGCGGGCGAAGTTGCGAGCGGACGGGCGTACGACTTCGACCATGGACATACGTGTCGAATCCGGTGATCTGGCGAACGATGAGGGAAGCGAGGGCATCCAACTTGTGGTGGTGCCCGAGGAGCATCTGGATGAACTGGGCGAGATGGTTACGCTCAAGCCGGTCACGTCCGGATGGGATGGTGTGCGCAAGTTCTTCGGAATGTCCGATTCTGGTGAATCGGACAAACAGGGTGGCGAATCCGAGGCACGGATGGCTGATTCTGGAGAATCGGACAGTCAGGACGTCAAAACCGGGGCGCAGTTGTCCGATTCTGGAGAATCGGACAAACGAAGCGGCTCGAAGGCGGTGTTGGGCGACAGTGGGGTGATCGTGTCGCAGTCGGCGGCCAACGCTCTGGGCGTTAAGGCCGGCGATACGGTGAATCTCACCAACGGCGATGGCATTCAGGCCAAGGCCAAGGTGAGCGAGGTGACGCGTAACCTCATAGGTTCCGACATCTACGTGAGTGAATTGTATTATGGCAAGCTGTTCGGCTCAGGGGCCGGAATGTCCGATTCTCCAGAATCGGACAAATCGGATTCCGGCAGCTCCCTGACCTGGAACGCCGTATACGCCAAGCTCACCGGATCCGACGATACGCAGATCGCATACGCCAACACCCTCGAAAAGGATGATTCGGTGATGAAGACGGTGTGCTGCGCGGACATGGCCGCCAGCTTCAAATTTGACCTCATGGGCGCGGTGGTCGCCTTGATCGTTGCGCTTGCGGGCGGGCTGGCACTTGTGGTGCTGTTCACGCTTGCCAATACGAATGTGTCGGAACGCGTGCGCGAGATGGCCACGTTAAAAGTGCTGGGATTCTTCGATCGTGAAGTGCATCGGTATGTGAATCGAGAGATGATGATTCTGACGGCCATGGGAGTGGTGATCGGTTTGCCGATAGGTCGATGGGTCGGTGGTCTGCTCACGGCTGCGCTGAATATGCCGGCATTGTATTTCGAGGTGGAGGTCAAGCCGATGAGTTACGTGATTGCGGCGGCGGCGACCATGGCGTTTGCGCTGTTGGTGCAACTGTTCGTGAATCCGGTGCTTGACCGGATCGAACCGGTCAGTTCGTTGAAGTCGGTGGAGTAATACGACTCAGGGGAGTGTACCCCGCCATTTTCCTCCTTTCTCATGTGTGTCACGTGTTGTGTGGCTTGCGAAACCATTGAAGATAAGGGGGTGTATGGAGCGTGTGTTTGGCGTGATGCCGCAGGCTTCGGTTGGCGTGTCTTGACCGTTGTGCCCGAGTGTTGCGGGTTTCAGCCGTGTGACTCGTTTTTCGTGGGGTTTGCCCGCATTGATTCGTTCCGCTGTAAGCAAGGTGCGGTGCCGTGAATGTTGAGAGCGGCGAGAATATTATGCGGGGGTCGTAGGGAGGGTATCGGAACAAATCCCCCCGATACGATTCGGCGTATCGCAGTTATATGAGGGGTCGCCATATGAAAATACTTTCGCTGGGGGGGCTTCTTTTCTGCCCACATGCAATTTACAGGCGATCTTGCAGGGCTTGCGATGATGCCGGGCCGTACGATGACGCTCGAGCAGGGGCGGCAATGATGATCGACGGTAAGTTCACTGCCAAGGAACGCTCCTATCTGGCCAGTCTGCCCGCGGTCAAAAGCGTCAGTGCATCCCATATTCGCTATACCGACCAATTCCGTGTCGAATGCATGTGCCGTTACCGTGCGGGGGAGTCGCCTGCGGCTATCTTCCGCGAGGCAGGTCTTGATCCGAAACTTATCGGGTACAAGCGCGTGGAACGTTGCATCGCCAGATGGAAACGGCGGCAAGATAAGGAGGCGAAGTCCGGTAAGCGGACGAGTCCGTATGTGCTCGATGCCGATGATTTGCGGATATTGGAACACGGCAATCTTACGCAATCGGAATGGGGGTCGCCGAATGCCGGCGATTCCGAGGAGGGGCTGTCGCAGCTGGCGAGAGCTCAGCTGGCCATCAATGAGCGTGATCTGCTGATTGCACGGCAGGCGTTGCGCATCGACGAACTGGAGCGTGTATTGCGGCAGTTCGTCGAAAGGTAGCGGGATTGCCGAAATGCTGCAGTCAACAGCGTTCGGGCTGAATTTGGCGGGATCGGAGAGTCGCTAATGCGGGAGTCACGGTGCGAAACGGTGCGTGCTGAGGATCTGATGGAATCGGAAACGGCGGGAATGGGCTGGCGGCAGCCTGCGTTTGATGAGGTGATCGACGTTTCCGATGAGATGCGTGAACGCCGCAGGAATCGCCGTAGTATGCGCATGATGTATGCGATTGGTGCGTTGCTGATCGTCGCCGCAATCTGCATTGGTGGGTTTCCGGCGGCATTGCAGTACCGTGCCGCAGTGGAGTTGTCGCGTACGTCGGCGCAATCCGCACGAACGATTGCGGGCTGGCCGTATCCGCAGGCGGATGATGCGTTCGCTGCCGCGAAGTCGTATAACGAACGTCTTGCGGCTTCGGGGCAACCGATTTTGGGTGAGGCGAAGGATCCGTTCGCTGCGGTTCAGGGCGGTTCGCGGGCCAGCGAGACGGATGATGACGATGGCAGTGCGAGTTCCAAAGACGAGGAATATCAGGGATTGTTGGATTCCGGTGGCGGAGTGATGGGCACCATTCGCATTCCTAAGATTTCGGTGAATCTGCCAATCTACCACGGCACGTCGCAGTCGGCGCTGGCCTCCGGCGCGGGGCATCTGTACGGCAGCAGCCTGCCGGTCGGTGGCAAGAACACGCATGCCGTGATCACCGGGCATCGCGGATTGGTGAACGCCACCATGTTCACGCGGCTCGACGAGATGCGCGTTGGCGACTACTTCTATCTTGACGTGATGGGTCATACGCTCGGCTATCAGGTGGACCGCATTTCCGTGATCGAACCGAACGATACATCAAAGCTGAAGATCGTGCCCGGCGAGGATCGCGTGACGCTGATGACATGCACGCCATACGGCGTGAACACCCACCGTCTGCTGGTTTCCGCGGTACGCTCGTCGATTCCCGACGTGATTCCCGACGAATCGGACGCGGCGAAGGATGCGCGGTTGATTGCGATCGTGGCCGCTGTAATCACATTGCTGCTCGGATTGGTTCTGTTGTGGTTGCGCAGAAAGCCGTGGCATATCCGCAGGCATGCGGCCAAATGGCCAAAACGTGGCTGATCGACGTGCCATAGGTTATTCGGCGGCTGTCTTGTGCTGACCGGGTCATGAGTGGATTGGTTTTCGGGCGGTCGATGGTGGGTGATCAGGTTGCCGGAAAGTAAATAAATCGGAGATTCAACGATGGAAGTTCGGGTACCGAAAACGATGGATTAATGCCATGCTGACGCGATTTATGAGGTATGACATCCCCCGACTTTCCCGCATTTAGGGTGTATGATGTCCTCTTTCTTTTCCTTTAGTTTTCAGGCTTGAAGCAGTGTCGAGCCGCGCACATGCCATGCGCGCGATACCGGCATGAGAGGAAAGGCCTAGCGCCACAAGAAGGCGCTATGTAAGGGGACGAGGCATATGAGAGATGCACGCGAACACCAGGCAGGGTCAAAGGAGCGTTTTGCCAAGCGAATCATTGCCGCAATTGCGGCGGTAGCCATGCTCGGTGGCGTCGGCTACGCCACCGCCACCACCGCCGTGGCGGAGGAGGAAGCCGGCACCTTGGCGACGGAGTCGTTTATGGGTACCACCGTTGGAAGTGAATGGACCCTTCTCAATGATGCATGCTTGACGGCTGGCGGAGATCTGGGATGCGAGGCCAAAGGGAAAGCCAATGGTGATCGTGGAATCTACGGTCAATCGAATGGTTTGCTCCAGCTGACAGGAGATGAGAACAGTACCACCGGCGGTGCGGTGTTTAACCACCAGCTTGATACTTCTCTCGGCTTGGACGTCACCTTCTACCAATATCAGACTAAAGGCTCGAAAGCTGATGGTATAGGTTTCTTCTTGGCTGACGGCAATCAGAATCTGACGACAACCGGCGCTAGTGGTGCAGGTCTGGGATACGCCAATACCCGTGGAGACGGTAATCCTCACGATGGCCTCTCTGAGGGCGTGCTCGGTCTTGGATTGGATGTTTACGGTAATTTCGCAAATGATCGGCATTGGGTGGGCGGATCGGATTGTACGAAATATCTATCTGATCAAACTCCGAATAGCGTCGTTCTGCGTGGTGCAGGTAATGGCTCTACGGGCTACTGCAAAGTGACGGATGCAGTAACGTATAACGGACTTACGACGACCACGGCGCCGCTGGTCGGCAATAGCTATAAGGAAGGGACTGATGGCGTTAAAGTTCGGATCATCATCTCTCCTCAGCAAACGAAGGATGATGGTACCGTGACGGAATACTCCAAGGTTACCGTCATCGTCGGCGAAACAACGATTTATGACAAAGTTGAGTTGAACTACGCTCTGCCAGCCACCGTTAAGATGGGTTTCTCTGCAGCTACCGGTGCTTCTAAGCAACCGCACTATATTCGCGGTGTCCAAGTAAAGACCGTAAAAGCGAGCAGCGGCATCATGCTCAGCAAGTACCATAATACGAAGAGCGAGCAGTACAAGGCCGCATATGCCGAGGGTGACAAGGTCCCATACTCCTTCCTCATTACGAGTAGCGGCACGCAGAATCTGAGCAATGTGACTTTGACGGATGCCAATGCCGATGAGGGCTCCTTGACCTGTACGCCTTCTCTGCCGGCAGCGACTTTGGCACCTACAGCGACCATTCAATGCACTGCGACCCATACATTGACGGAAGCAGAAGCTGCTCAAGGTTCGTTCACGAACGAAGCTTCTGCAAGTGGTGTCGCCAGTGGCTCCACACTGACTGCGAAGGATTCGGCAACGGTTCCCACGATTAAGCCACTTGCGGACCCCGATCACACGAAGTGGATAGTCAAAGACGCCTCTTCCGAGGGCGACGGTGATCAATACACGTTGAATCTCAACGTGACCGGGAACAACTCCGAAACCCCAATCGTTTCCGCTACACCGGCTGATGTCATTCTGGTAATGGATAAATCCGGCAGTATGAAGGGTGAGCGGGATAAAAATTCGCAGGCTGCCGCAAAGGCACTCGCTGAAAAGTTGCTGACTACGGCGAATTCTGAGCTTGATTCGAGCCTGCAGGCTCAGATGGCTGTGGCCACCTTCAGTGACAAGGCTACGGCACAACTAGGCGGGAAGTTTACTACTTCAGCTAATGACATTGCGTCCGCCATCAAAGGCACCCCTGATGGTGGCACCAACTGGGAGGATGCCCTAAGGGAAGCCAATAGTCTTTCTTCCGGTCGTGCAGGAGTGAAGAAGTACATCATCTTCCTGTCTGATGGTGACCCGACCTTTCGCATAACTTCGTATGGAGGATGCTTCCATCATTACAATCAGTATGAGGCAAAATATACAACGCAAGAAGCGTGTGAGGCTGCCTCAACGTGGCAGGATACCTATAGCTGGAAGATAAATCCGGATGGTGAACGTACTGACGGCGTATATGGTCAGGGTGGTTCGGATGACTATGAATTTAACTATAAGGCTGCTTTAGCTGAGGCAAACAAGCGCGGCGAAGCGGCACTATATGTGGTGAAGACCTCGAAAGACGCTAAGAAGATGACTAATCTTGCGTCTGACGCCAAGGCCGTCACGGGTAAGGAGCTTGATGGCACTACTGCCGCAAATCTGACAAACGCATTCGAGCAGATTTACTCCAGCATCACCTCAACATCAAAGGTCAAGGTCTACTCCATCACGGATACATTGACGCAATGGGTCGATCCGGTTGATTTAACTGAGGGAGATGTCACTGACCAAGTGACGGTGACTGCACCTCAAGGCAAGGCCGTACCTAGCTATACAGCTACGTATGTTGAATCAACTAAGACCTTGACGGTAAATTTCACTAACGGTGTTGAAGCTGGAGCGGCTGATACGTATGTGGTGTCATTCAAAGTCAAGCCAAGCGCACAAGCGTATGCGGATTATGCGAATAAACAAACATATCCGAATGTCGCTGATGATGGTACCAGTGATAAGTCGGAGACTGTCACCAACAAAGAAGGTAAACATGTTGGTTACTATTCCAATACGGATGCAAGCCTGACCTATTGTATCGTCACTAAAGTCGGGGATCAGGAATCTACTTGTACGCAAAAGACCGTTGACTATGGCAAGCCAGTCGTAAATGTCAAGCTTGGCAAGATCAACATCACCAAGCGGTGGTCGGACGGTAACGACAAGCATACTAGCGATTCCGTGACGGTCCAGCTTCAACGTACGGCAACCGGTGTTGAAGATGCAACGGCTGAGAACGTTGGAAACGCATTGACTCTCAACGCGGAAAATAAGTGGACCACCGAGGTTGACAACCTGCAACCGGGCTACACGTATTCCGTGATGGAAACCTCGGGCGACGATCGTTATGACGTCACTGTCACTTATAGCGACGGCCGGTATAGCGACGGCCAGGATTTGACCAAGAATATGGTGTGGTCCTCCGGCGCTGATGCGGGAACGCTGAATGCGACCGTCACCAACACGTTGAAGAACGTCAAGTTGGAGAACCTCGTTTCAGTGAAGAAGAATCTGGTTGGGCGCGCATGGACGTCATCCGATGAGTTCGTCTTCACGTTGGAAACAACGGACGGGACGCCTTTGCCGGATGCATGCAAAAACCAGCAATCATGTGAGGTGTCGGTGAAATCCGATGCCGATAGCCATACTGCGGCGTTCGGCAACATCACCTACGACGCGGGCGAAGCTGACTACACGTACTATGTGACGGAAAACGAAGGCTCTGCCTCCGCAATGCACTATTCGAAGGCGAAGTATGAAGTCGTGGTGACCGTTGCAAAGAGCGCTGATGGCGAGTGGGAAGCTTCCGTATCATCCGTGAAGAAGGTGTCTGACGATAACGGTAACTCGGCTTCCGAGGATCAGAGTGGTGCTGAGCCTGTCACCTTCACCAACCGCTACATCGCGGTGGCTTCGTTGCCGCTGACCGGTGGCACGACGGATCGTCAGTGGCTGATGATCGGTGGTGGAATCGCCGGAATGGCGATGCTGATGATTGGCGTGGCGGGAATCTGGCGCGGCAGGAAGCGTCTCGTCTGAGATGTCATACGGCTGGGCCGCTCGCCAACATTCCGGGCGGCCCGGCAATCATCAATCAGGATTTGCGGATCGCGGGAGCAAGTCAAGTTTCCGCCTCCCGCGATTGCAGAAAACAGTAGTTAAAACATAAGGAAGAGGGAATTCTCATGAAGTTGAGGAAACTTTTCGCCGGCATCGCCGCCGCGGCGACGCTGCTGGGTGGCATGGCCCTAGGCGCTACCAGTGCTCAGGCGGTACGTCTCGCGGATGCGACGTTTACTTTCACGGCTGAAACCGCCGAGCAGCTGACACACGCCAACCTGACGGCGTACAGGATCGGTGATTACTATCAATTATCTGCGGGCTGCTACGGCGTCATCACGAATGATGCCAATAAGAATGCGGTTGACTCCGCTTTGGCGAGTGCTCTCGGCGCAGACGCGGTAAAGACGGATCAGGATAATCTGGCTGCCGCCTTGAGCATCGGTGCTTTGGACATTTCCGCCACTCGCCCGTGGACCACGACCGCTGACGGTGCGGCCAGTGCCACTCGTGCATTTGCCAATACGCTTGAGTCTGAAGGTAAGTTGACGAGTGGCCAACAGGTCACGCTTACCACTCCGACCGGTTCCGACGAGAACGGCTGGTCCGCCACCGTGGACCTTTTCCCAGGTATCTACGTGTTCGTGGATAATTCGACTGAGGGAGCCGTCACCAAGGCCGTTCCGATGATCGTTGCTTCCGGTACCGTCGATGCGGAGAAGAAGCAGTTGGTCGATCCGAATCATGGCGATAACACCGTCAACATGAAGAACACCAAGAATACTGAGAAGAACAAGACCGTCGACAAGGCTTACGCCGCTATTGGTGACACTCTGACCTACACCCTGACCGGTACCGTTGCCAACCCGGCTCCGGCTGCCTTCGCATTCACCGATACCCCGGGCGTTGGCCTGACCGTCAAGGCTGGAACCTACAAGTTCTACACGGTCGGAGCCGATGGAGACATCGAGGATCCATTCACCGATTTCACTTTCCCTAAAGCGGATGTGACCGGCGATGGTGAGACTTCCTTCGATATCACCGTGAACGATCCGTCCAAGTACGCTGGTCAGACCATCAAGGTCGTGTTCCAGGCTCTGGTGAATGACAAAGCCGTTGTTGAAGATGGTGTTGTGAACGATCTCGACAACTATGGCACCCCTATTGAGGTCACCACCAAGTTCGTCGGCTTCGACTTCAAGAAGATTGATTCCGACAACAAGGGCATCGAAGGTGCCGAATTCCAGATTCTGGATGGACGCGTTGCGCTGTACTTCGTCAAGCAGGATGACGGCTCCTACAAGAAGGCCGCTTCCAAGAACACCGAAGGCGCCACCGAGACCCTCGTGTCTGCCGCGGATGGCACCGTGAAGGTTACCGGTCTTGACGCAACGAAGGCCTACACCGTGAGCGAAACCAAGGTCGCCACCGGACAGTATCTGGACCTCAAGCCGTCGTTCACCGTCAACTTCAACAATGATCACGAGGCTGTTCTGAGCAGGACCATCGATCCGTGGGGCCTGGTCAACACCACCGACAAGACCGTGAAGAACGTGAAGTCCGTCGATCAGCTGCCGCTCACCGGTGCTGCCGGAACCATCCTGTTCACCGTCATGGCCCTGCTGCTGGCCGGTGCCGGCGCGACCGTGGTGCTCAAGGCTCGTTCCAAGAACGCCAAGGCCTGATTCTCATCAGACTGAATCGATAGGCTGAACCCTCGAAGGGTGACTGCGAGAACATCATCGCAGTCACCCTTCGTTTTTTGGGATAAGAAGGGTTTTGAGACGCGAAAGCCTCTCATGGACGATGCTCTTTTTCGGGGGTTATAGAGTGCGATTTACGGGGGCTTGGGTCGGCGAAATGGCGAGGGTATTCGGAAGGAAGGTTTTACGGGGGTTGACGGGGAGGGGAGGAAAACGAGGGTATTGCGCGGAAAGCGAGCCATACAATCGCTAGCGAATTCACCAAGCAGATATGTGAAGAGCAATGCAGCGAGAAAGGCGGAACGACGATGGCACGGGGCGGCGGATCGTTCAGTAGCGAGGAAATCCAACTATTGCGAGGATTGCCGGCGGTCGCCAACGTCACGCAGGATCGCATCACCTACTCCGATACCTTCAAACAGGTATGCACCATTCGTTACCTGGCGGGGGAGTCGCCGACCAAAATCTTTCGAGAAGCGGGCCTGCCGCCGGACCTCGTCGGCTACAAGCGCATCGAACGTAGCGTGGCGCGCTGGAAAGCGGCCGCCATCAAATCCGTGAACGGCAGCGACAGTATGAGCGATGGTGAGATCATCGCTCAGCTCGTTGATCGGTACAGGCGTGCGCTGGTAACACGGAAGAATCTTGACAGCATCGCGGAGAACATCATCGGCATGGAATCCGATTCGAGCGTGACCGCCACCAAAGCCGAAGCCTCCTTGAAAGCCATGCAGCCATCCAGTCCGCAGACTACCGATACGGGGACGGACGCGATCGATGCCGAGACGGCCAGCATCATCATCAAACAGCAAGCCAGGCGCATCGACGAATTGGAGAGAGCCAATGAAGCGCTCCGCGAACAGGCTGCGCACGTCGCCTAAGTCTTGGCTGCGCACGTCGCCTAAATTCGCGAGTGTACGCGAGTGCAGTCGGTGGGATGCGTGGCGGAACCCGAAACGCATGAATCTCACGCCCCGAGCGAACCAGGCATGCGATAAGTAAGCAGTGGGCAGAATTCGGCAGCCCGCCTAATTGCGGGACGGATGTGCGATGCGCGGGGTAGGGTGGAAATCATTATGACTTACGAGAATCCGAACTCCGCCGGCCAAGGCGGTATGCAATCCGAAACCTCGCCTGCCGACATGCGAGCCGCCCAGGCCGCGACGCCGGCAACCGCCGAACCCGTCGAGTCGCTCGATAAAGGCAACGAGATGGCCCGAGGCCTCAACAATCGCCATGTGCAGTTCATCGCCATCGGCGGCACCATCGGCACAGGACTGTTCCTCGGTTCCGGCAAGTCGATCGCACTGACCGGTCCGAGCATCATCTTCGTGTACATCGGCGTCGGCCTGATCATGTTCCTGCTGATGCGCGCCATCGGCGAAATGATGTACCGCGATCCCAGCCAGCACACCTTCATCAACTTCATCACCCGCTATCTCGGCCGCGGATGGGGCAAATTCGCCGGCTGGACGTACTGGATCGTGCTCATCCTGACCGGCATGACCGAAATCACAGCCGTCAGCACGTATTTCGTCACGTTCTTCGGCATGTTCGACATCAATCTCAAAGCATGGAAATGGCTGATCGAACTGTGCTTCCTCGTGGCGCTCACATGCGTCAACCTGATTGCCGTGAAAGTGTTCGGCGAAGCGGAATTCTGGTTCTCCATGATCAAGATCACGCTGATTGTGGGCCTGATCGCCACCGCCGTGGTGATGCTCGTCATCGGCTTCCACTACCCGGCCACGCACATCGAGGGCGTTGACGGCACCATTGCGGGCGCGACGGTGAGTCTGCGCAATCTGGTCAACGGCTTCCAGATCGCGCCAAACGGTTGGATGAGCTTCTTCATGAGCTTCCAAATGGTGTTCTTCGCCTACCTGCTCATCGAATTCGTGGGCGTTACGGTGTCGGAAACGCAGAATCCGCGTAAGGTGCTGCCGAAAGCCGTGAACGAAATCATCATGCGCATTCTGATCTTCTACGTGGGCGCGTTGGTGGCCATCATGTGCATTGTGCCGTGGCGTAATTTCCATCAGAACGCCGACGGCTCGTTCGGTTCGCCGTTCATCATGGTGCTCAAGTATGCCGGCCTTGACTGGGCCGCTGCGCTCGTGTTCTTCGTGGTGATCACCGCGGCCGCCTCGTCGTTGAATTCGCTGCTGTATTCGGCCGGTCGTCACCTGTATCAGCTGGCGCAGGATTCCGACTCGCCTGCGATGTCGCGCTTGGCGGAAGTGTCGGACCGCAAGGTGCCCGCGAAGGCGATCGTGGTGTCCGGCTGTATGATCCTGTTGTCACCGATCATCAACGCGCTGCCCGGCATCTCCAGCGCATTCGTGCTGTTCTCATCGGCCGCCAGCGCCGTGGTGATCTTCATCTACGTGCTGACGATGTTCGCGCACCGCGGCTACCGGAAGAGCGCCGACTTTCTTGCCGACGGCTTCCTGATGCCGGCTTGGAAGGTGACGGATTGGATTGCGATCGCGTTCTTCGTGTTCGTATACGGCACGTTGTTCCTGTCGGCCGACACCATCGGCTCCGCGATTGCCGGTGTGGTCTGGTTGGTGGCGTTCGGCGGTTACTGTCTGTTGCATGAACGCTACCAGAACCGTGATCTGAAGGACTCGTTGCGTAAGTGAAGATGCGGTGGGCGGAAACTGGCTGAAATGCACGGAAACCGGCTGATTTTCCACACTATATGCTGGGAATCAGCCGGTTTTTGCTAGATATATGGGGCTATGCGACGGTTATATGACGGTTATGCGCGTCAGCCGATATAGTCGGCTTCGTTCGTCGGGCTGGACGGCACGGCGTGGTCTTCCGTAACCTTGCCCAAGCCGGACAGATATGCCTCACGGCCGGCTTCAATCGCCTTCTTGAAGGCGCGGGCCATCAGCGGAATGTTGCCGGCGGAGGCGATCGCAGTGTACGCCATCACCGCGTCGGCGCCCATTTCCATGGCTTCCGCGGCCTGACTCGGCCGGCCGATGCCGGCGTCGATAATCACCGGAACATTGGCATTCCTGATAATCACTTCGATGAAGTCGCGTGCACGCAGGCCCTTGTTCGAGCCGATCATCGCGCCGAGCGGCATCACACAGGCGGCACCGGCATCTTCGAGGCGTTTGGCTGCGATCGGATCGGGGAACATGTACGGCATGACCACGAAACCTTCCTTGGCGAGCATCGCCGTGGCCTTGATGGTCTCCTCGTTATCGGGCAGCAGATACTTCGCCTCGTGCTCGATCTCCACCTTCACGAAGTCCGTCTGGCACACCTCGCGCGCCAAGCGGGCGATGCGTACCGCCTCCTCGGCATTGCGTGCGCCCGACGTGTTCGGCAGCATGGTGATCCCTTTGGGAATGTAGTCGAGCAGGTTGTTTTCGGTGGTACGGCAACGGCGCAACGCCATGGTGACGATCTGCGTGCCGGCGTTCTCGATCGTGGCCTTGATGAGGTTCAGATCGTAACGGCCGGAGCCGAGAATGAATCGGCTGGTGAACTCATGTCCGCCGAGAATCAGGGGGTCTGCGCTGCCGGTGGCGATTTCGTCGTATGCGTGCGCATCCGGTTCCGGCAGAATCGCGGTATTCGTGGTGGTGCCGACCAGCTCGTCGAGCGTGGCGTTCGGCGCGGTCGCAAAATCCTTTTCGGCTGTGGTTACGGTGTTTTCGGTACTCATCGTCGGGTCCTTTCGGTTGATTGAGTTTGCTTAGGCGTCTTCTTCGCCGAGAATCAGGCGGGTGATCATATTCGCTTCATGGCAGGCGACCACGCCCACGCGCGGGGCCATCAGGCCGGCGCCCGGCACTGGGGCGGTTTCGCCGTCGCCGCAGAAATAGAAATTTTTTGAGACGCGTCGTGTGCTCACCAGATTGGAACTGCGGAATCCGGCCATGCCGGAGGCGCTCACGAGCTTCTTGCTTGGCAGGTTCTCCAGTACCGCGTTGACCAGCATGGTTTTGTTCTCCGGCACGTCAAACGCCTCGCAGATGATGTCTTCGTGTTCGAAGAGCGTCGGCACGTTCTCATCGGTCACCTTGACGGTGTCGACGGTGATGTCGATGAACGGATTGATCTGGCGCAGGTTGCTGCGCAGCGCCTCAGTTTTGTACTGGCCGAGATCCTTGAGGAAATACTGCTGGCGATTGAGGTTCGTCATGTCTACGCGGTCGAAGTCAATCAGATGCAGGTGGCCGACGCCGATGCGGGTGAGCGCCACGGCGATCGTCGAGCCGAGGCCGCCGCAACCGCAGATGGCCACGCGTGCGGCATCCAGTTTATCTTGGGTGGCCGCGGTATGGCGGTCGAGTAGAGCGGCGCGGATCTCCTCGCGACTTACGAGCGTTGCCGGATCGGGGAGGCTGTTGAATGCGGTTTGGCGTGCTTGGATTTGCTCGGGGGTTGCGGATGGTTCAAAGGTCATGGTCGTGTCTTGTTTCCGTTCGTTTGCGTGTTATTGGGTGCGGGCGTGCGCGGCCCGGCATGTACCGTGTCCGCCGCATACAGGCGGCTTCCGTCTCCCCGCCTGGCCTCACATTCGTGGCCAGCCAGTATCTGCCGCGTACAGGCGGCTTCTGTGGAACGTTCGCGGCGGTCCCGGTTCTCCGGTGTGATTGGCCGAGCCTCACGTTTGACTCAGGCGTGCCTGTTCGCGACTCGCTTGGTGTGGGTTCAGCCGCCCTGTACGAAGGTGACGATTTCCAAGGTGTCGGTGCCTTTGAGCCGGGTCTGTGCACGCAGTGCGCGCGGCACGATTTCGCCATTGAGTTCGACGGCCACACGTTCGGCACGCAGTCCGCGTTGCTCAATCAGTTCGGCCACGGTGATCGGCGTGGCGATGTGCTCTTCCTTGCCATTGATGATCATGTTCGATCCCTTCTGTTGTGCGATTCGGAACCGTTGGCATGCAACGGAATCCACCGCTGTGCCGCAACCTTTCCATTCGCGTGGATGTCCGATTCTGGTGAATCGGACACTCGTGGCGCCCGTAGATTGTTCGGAATGTCTGATTCTGACGAATCGGACATCCACGAAACCTGCAGGCTGTACCGGCGGGCGGCGCGTTGATGGGATTCCGTACCGAGGTTCCGATACGAAAAAAGGGTCTCCGAAGGAACCGTACCCTGTGAGGTGGTGCGCCCCTCCGTGACCCTGATTCACGCGATATTCGGTTATCGCGAACGGAAGATTGAGATGCGCCTTGCAGCGCGAACAACCCGTCTCCTTACGGCGGCATTACCCGCATCAAGTCCTCGGTCGAAGTCTTGCGACTCCCTCTCAGCCTTTCGGCTCCCGTTCGGTTGTGCCCCTATCTTCCCTCAGCCGCCCGACAAGATCGTCGGAATCAGGTGATGGATTGGCTCACTGCCTGAAGATTCGCCTCTGAGTTGCGAGAGTCGGCCTGTTGCTCGACGGTGACGGCCTCGAGCCCGTGTGTTTGGGGCTGCAAACCGCGAGAATCGCCCCGTTCCTCAACGGTAAGAGCCGTTCCCAGACCGATTTGAGGCTGCCGTCGTTGGGCAACAGGCTGATTCTCGCAGTCCAGAACCCGAGCCACACGGACTTAAGGACGCCACCGTCGAGCAACAGGCCGATTCTCGCAGCGTATGCCCCATGACTGCTGCCCTACGGATTCCCGAGCCAGTCGGTGGGTATGTGAGAATGAAATCAGGGTACGAGAAGGAGATGGCGTTGAAGGATTCAGCAACGGACGCAGTGCCAGGTGCAGTGATGGGCGAACTGGCAGGATTTACGATTCCTCGGCTTGGCATGGGAACGATGGCGCTGGCGATCGAGGGCCGGCCGGATCGTGACACGGCAATCCGCGCGATTCATGCCGGTCTGAATGCCGGCGTGCGATATCTGGATACCGCATGGTCGTACTATCTGCCGAGCCGGCCCGGTACCGGAACACCGGAGGATCTGGGCTATGGCGAGAAACTGGTGCGTGATGCGTTGGCGACCTGGGATGGTCCGCGCGATGAGGTGCTTGTCGCCACGAAGACCGGTTACCGTCGCACGATGGAGCCTTCCGTGCGAGTGTCCGATTCACCAGAATCGGACACTGACGATTCGGCTGCCCCGCGTGCATATTCCGCGGCATGCGATGACGATTCCGTAGCACCTGCTATGCGGTCCGACCGATCTGCGGAACGTCAGCATCTGCAGGCCATTGGCAGTCGATACGGTTGGATGGCGGATTCGCGGCCCGAAACGATGATTCGCGATGCGAAGGAGTCGGCCATGCACCTCGGTGTGGAGGCGCTCGATTTGCTGTATTCGCATGGTCCGGATCCTGCGGTGGATTATGCGGATCAGATCGGTGCGCTCAAGCGACTGCTTGACGAGGGGGTGATCAGGAACGCCGGCATTTCGCGCGTGAACAACGAGCAGATTGACCTCGCCCGTGAGATTTTGGGGGATGGCTTGGTTGCCGTGCAGAATCAGTTCTCACCGTCATACCCCGACCCCGAACATACGCTGGAACACTGTGAAAAGCTAGGACTTGCGTTCGTCTGCTGGTCGCCATTGGGGGGATTCCTCGATGCGTTCGACCAACGCGCGTACGATGCGTTCCGCGTGATTGCCGATAAGCGTGGATGCTCCTACCAGCGTGTGGTATTGGCTTGGGAGTTGAGTCGCTACGACCGGCTGTTCACCATCCCTAGTGCCCGCAATCCGCATGAGATTCAGGATTCGTTCGCCGCTACCGAACTTACGCTTGCCGATGAGGAGCTTGGATTCCTGAATAGCTAGTCTCCAACGGACCGCGCGCTGTCGCCTCTTTTGCGTGGGGAGATGCAACGGTTCGCGGTGAGCGAGGTCGGATTGCGCTGTGTGCGGCACGCGTAGCGTGATCAGGAGATAAACAGTTTGCAGTGTAAGATAAAATATCGATAGATCACACGGGAAGGAGGGTACGCGTGGGCTATGAACAGGAAGCGTTCCGCAAGTTGATGTCGAATATCTGGAGCAAGAAATCCCGGATGCAGGAGGAGATGTCAAAAGGCGCGAAAGGTGAGCCGTTCATCGTGCAGGAGCTCTCGCGGAAAGGTCCGCAGACGCCGACTCAGCTGGCCGCGGCGATGCGTGCCACTACCGGCAGGGTCTCCACGTTGCTGTCAGCGTTGGAAAAGAAGGGGCAGATTACGCGCGAAATCGACCCGAATGATCGCAGAATCGTGCATGTGAGTCTTACCGAAGCAGGCGAACGGCGTGCCGAAAAGCAGCGTGAGGACATGCGGGAGGCGGTCTGCTGGATCTTTTCGCAGATGGGTGAACGGCGCACCCGTGAGTTCGTGGACCTCGCCGTCGAATTTACCACCTACATGTCCTTGTGCATGCCGGGCAAGTCACGTCCCACTCCGGAGCAGGTCAGGCAGGCCTTCGGCTCGACAGGTGGCTCCGACGGCGCAGCAAGCTGACAGCGTGCGCGGGCTATCCTGGCGCGGGGCAATCCGTGGCGATGCCGTGGAGCCGTTGTGGCAATACCGTGGCGGGTGGCGTTCTGTTTCGGTGTGCGCAATGTCGTGTCCGGTCAAGCAATCGCATCCAGTCAGTCCTGCGGCCGCGGGTGGCAGTGTGTGCCGATCGTTCGCGGATGCGTCGCAACCAACAGCGGCAAACCATGCAATCGCAAATCGCTCTCAGGGAATACACAGAAACGGGCGTAATATCTTACACTGTAAGTAATTGACATCGTAAAGTAATCACCATAGAGAAGGAACCGAGCATGCTTCGCATCATGCGATACCTCTCCAAAGCGGAGATAGGCCAGATGCTCATAGCGTTGGTCAGCATCATCGGTCAGATCTGGCTTGATCTGACCCTGCCGGACTACTGTCCAACATCACCGAACTTGTTGAAACTCCGGGCAGCAGCATGTCCGACATCTGGGTGGCCGGCGGCAAAATGCTCGCCATCTCACTGGGATCCGCGGCCTGCGCCGTCGTGACCGGCTACATCGCTGCACGCGTGGGCGCCTCATTCAGCCAAAGGCTACGCTCGCTGGAGTTCAACAAGGTCGAAAGCTTCGGACCGGCGGAAATGAACCGCTTCTCCACCGCGTCGCTCATCACCCGCTCCACGAACGACATTACGCAGATCCAGATGTTCATCACCATGGGCCTGATGATGATCGTCAAGTCGCCAATCATGGCCGTGTGGGCAGTATGCAAGATTGCGGGCGACGGATTCGAATGGACGCTCGCCACTGGCATCGCCGTGGCGGTACTGCTGGTCGCGATCGGCATTCTGATGGCGCTGGTCATGCCGAAATTCAAGTCCATGCAGCGTCTGACGGACAACATCAACCTGGTGGCGCGCGAAAACCTGACCGGCCTGCGCGTGGTGCGCGCCTACAACGCCGAAGACTATCAGGAATCGAAATTCACGCAGGCCAACAAGGAACTGACCGAAACCCAGCTGTTCACCAACCGTGCCATGGCGGTCATGATGCCGCTGATGAACACCATCATGAACGGCCTGATGCTCGCCGTCTACTGGATCGGCGCATACCTGATCGAAGCGGCCGACGCCACCGACAAACTCACCACCTTCGCGAACATGGTGGTGTTCTCCAGCTATTCCGTGCAGGTGATCATGAGCTTCCTGCTGATGAGCATGGTATTCGTGCTGTGGCCGCGCGCCGACGTATCCGCACAGCGCGTGCTTGAAGTGATCGACACCGAGCCGATGGTCGTAGATGGCAGCCGGACTGCGGGAAAGTCCGGCATGGAAGGCGACATCGAATTCCGCAACGTGAGCTTCACCTACCCGGATTCGCGCGAGGCCATGCTGGAAGGCATCAGCTTCAAAGCCGCAAAAGGTCAGACGGTCGCGTTCATCGGCTCGACCGGCTCCGGCAAATCGTCGCTGATCAATCTGGTGCCGCGCTTCTACGACGCCACCCAGGGCGAAGTGCTCGTCGACGGCGTGAACGTGCGCGACTACACGCTCAAGGCATTGCGCGACAAGATTGGCTACGTGCCGCAACAGGCGTTCCTGTTCAAGGGCACCATCGCCGGCAATGTGGCGTACGGCGACACCGAACTGCGCGAACGGGACGTGAAGGACGCTTGCGATGTCGCGCAGGCCACGGAATTCATCGACAAGAAGGAACATGGCTACGAATCCGACATTTCGCAAGGCGGCGCCAACGTGTCCGGCGGGCAGAAGCAACGACTGTCAATCGCAAGGGCCGTGTATCGGCATCCGGAAATCCTCATCTTCGACGACTCCTTCTCCGCACTTGACTTCAAAACGGACCGTGCCGTACGCGACGCGCTCGCGAAGGAGGCCAAGGATTCCACGAAACTGATCGTCGCGCAGCGCATTGGCACCATCATGGATGCCGACCGCATCGTCGTGCTCGACGAAGGCAGGGTGGTCGGACAGGGCACGCACCGTGAACTGCTCGAGACCTGCGATGTGTATCGGCAGATCGCGCAATCGCAGCTGAGCGAAGACGAACTGAAGGGAGGCCGCTGACATGCCTAGGGGACCAATGGGACGTGGACCTGCTGAAAAACCGAAGGATTTCGGCGGTGTGATGAAGAAACTCATACGTTTCTGCCGCCGCTACATTCCCGTGATCATCATCGCGCTGGTGCTTGGCGCAGCCGGAACCGTATGCCAGATCATCGGGCCCGACAAACTCAAGGACATGACCAATGAGATCACCAAGGGACTGCCGGCCATCGTACACGGCAAGCCGGTGATGAACTCGATCGACTTCACCGCGGTCGGCCGTATCGCATGGCTGCTGGTGGCGTTGTATGTCGGCTATGCGGTGCTGTGCTATCTGCAAAGCTGGCTGATGGCAAGCGTGACGCAACGCACCGCGCAACAGCTGCGCGAGGAGATCGGCCGGAAGATCAATCGCCTGCCGCTCAAATATTTCGACAAGGTCAGCTACGGCGATGTGCTGAGCCGCATTACCAACGATGTGGACGCGATCGGGCAGACGCTCGGCCAGTCGCTGGGCTCGCTGATTACGTCGGTCACGCTGTTCTTCGGTGCGCTGATCATGATGTTCTACAACAACGTGATCCTAACGTTGTGCGCCATCGGCTCCGCACTGCTCGGCCTGATCGTGATGGGCGGCATCATGAAGGCCTCGCAACAATACTTCGCGCGCCAGCAGGCGGCCCTCGGCGATGTGAACGGCCATGTTGAGGAGATGTATACCGGGCATACCGTGGTCAAGGCGTACGGTGGCGAGGCCGATTCCATCAGCCGTTTCGAACGCTACAACCAGGACCTGTACGTGTCTGGCTGGAAGAGCCAGTTCCTGTCCGGCCTGATGATGCCGCTGATGAATTTCATCGGTAATTTCGGCTATGTGGTCGTATGCGTGGTCGGTGCGGTGCTTGCGATGGATGGCAAGATCGAGTTCGGCGTGATCGTGGCGTTCATGATGTACATCCGCCTGTTCACGCAGCCGCTGTCGCAGTTCGCGCAGGCCTTCCAGAACCTGCAACGCTGCGCCGCCGCATCCGAGCGCGTGTTCGGCTTCCTGGAGGAGCCGGAGTTGGCCGACGAATCCGATAAACGGCCGTTGCTTGGCGTCGATGCGGACGGCAGGCCGCAACCGGTGCGTGGTGACGTGGAATTCAGCCACGTACGCTTCGGCTACGAATCCGACAAAACGATCATCCACGACTTCTCCGCTTCGGTGAAGTCCGGTCAGAAGGTCGCCATCGTCGGCCCGACCGGTGCCGGCAAGACCACGATGGTGAACCTGCTTATGCGCTTCTACGAGATTTCCGGCGGCACGATTTCGATTGATGGCGTCGATACCAAATCGGTGCCGCGCTGGAATGTGCACGATCAGTTCTCGATGGTGCTGCAGGATACGTGGGTGTTCCGTGGAACGGTGCGTGAAAACATCGCATATTCCAAGAAGGGCGTGACCGACGAGCAGATCGTCGCCGCATGCAAGGCCGTTGGGTTGCACCACTACATCATGTCGCTGCCGGATGGCTATGACACGATTCTCGATGACAAGGCGTCGCTGTCGCAGGGTCAGAAGCAGTTGCTGACGATTGCGCGCGCGATGGTGGAGGATGCGCCGATTCTGATTCTGGACGAGGCGACCTCTTCCGTCGATACGCGTACCGAAGAACTGATTCAGAAGGCGATGGACGCGCTGACGGTGGGGCGTACGAGTTTCGTGATCGCGCATCGCCTGTCGACGATTCGTGACGCCGACATGATTCTGGTGATGGACGGCGGCGATATCGTAGAGCGCGGTACACACGAGGAGCTGCTTGCGAAGGGTGGTTTCTACGCCGATATCTACAACAGCCAGTTCACGCTGGCTGGCTGAACGGTTGGCTGGCTGAACGGCCAGCCGGCAGAGTGGTTGTTCGGCCCGTTGATGGGCCAATGGGCCGGACAATCCCCCGCAACGGCAGGTGCCATGCCCGGCGCTATACGGCGTGGTGCCTAAAGGCGCTTCCTAAGATAAGCGCCCAGATGGGAGATGGCGAATTCGAGGGATCCGTGGCCGGCCGGCTGAATGATCTTGTCTTTGATCAATGCGGCCCGGTACTTATTCACCCAGCTTCGACTACGCCCGGTTCGGGTTTCGATTGCACTGACTGCGGTTGCGGCTGGCGCGTCACAAGCCATGGCATTCAGGAACTCGAGTTCCGCCGGCTTCAGCCCGTCCAGCGCGGGTGCGCATACGGCATCATCGAAAGCGATCTGCGCGTCCGCAATGCCGGTCGCAACGTCGCTTGCGGTGATTCCCGTCGCGGGGCGGCGCTGGGAGGCCTGCCACATGTAATAACCGACAAGTTGCACCATGTAAGGGTATCCGTTGGTTGCCTGCGCCGCCTGCCAGGCCTCGTCGTTGCCGATCGTCTTGCCGGAATCGGCGACGGATTCAAGGAATGCGTTCTTGACATCCACCAGTGGAACGTTGTCAAGCTCGCAACGCAGGGCTCTGCGCAGGAAAGTGACGACATCGTCGTTGACCAGGTCGTTGACCGTTGATGGCAGCCCCGCGAATACGATGGCGATGCCCTTCTTCTCGGCGTCAGGCACATTGGTCTCATCGATGGACGTAGTGACGTGTTGTATGGCTGTGGCGATGGCGACAAGGTCGTCAAGCGAAGCGGCCTGTGTTTCGTCGATGGTGATGAGAATGCCTTTCCCCTTGCCGATTTTTCCGCTTTCCAAACGTTTGGCGATTGCATTGCGTAGCGTGAGCGGCGTGGTGGTTGAGGAAAGATCGATATGGCCGAGGCTTGCGCTGGCGATTCCCGGGATGCTGACCGAAGGGCTCACGCTTGCCTGATTGATGTGAAGGCCGCTGGGCGTAAGCGCTTCAATGAGGCGTTGCGCAACATCGGGTGAAGCGGTTTCGGAGATGGTCTCCCATCCGCGCTCGGCGGCGATGCGGCGAAATTCGGTCAGGAGCACGGTCTTGCCGAAGCCGCGCTGCCCGGTGACCAACATGATGCGTCCTGGGGCGCCGGCGCCGTTGTCCAGCCCCTCCGTGAATTCCTCGATGGCGGTCTCGCGGCCGATGAGTATCGGCGGCATTTTGCCGGCAGTCGGCTTGAATGGGTTCATTGCCATGGAGCACCTTCTCCGTGAATCTTTTCGAATCAAGACATGTGAACATGTATGAATGTATACGAAAGTATACCAACATGTACGAATGTATACGAAGATGTACGATCATGTGTGTGCTGTTCGAGCGTCCGTATGCGGTATGGCCCGTTCCTCGGCGTTCGTTGGCGATCCAAGCTTGTTCAGAACAGCCTTCCGGGGAAATCGCTGCTGACGGCGGCGTGACGACCGGCATTCAAGGTCACGCAGGCGAACGAGAACGCGCGTCTCAGCTCTTCCGGGCTGGTCGTGAACAATGCGGTGGCCAAGCCGTCGGCCAGAGCGCTGGGATGGGCGGCAAACGGTCCGATGACATCTTGAGGCGACGAATCCGAAGCCCGTGGTGCGCCATGTGTGGCACGCGCCTCCGGCTCGCGAACTCGCGCCGACGGGTCCGTCGCTGATCCGGGCATGTAAACCCATGTGGCTTCGGTCTGTTGGACGGGCAGGCCATCAATGGCATTGAGCAGATGGTGGATGCTCAGTTGGGTACGCTCGTTGACCGCTACCTCCCAGTGGCGACGACTGGGGGCGCTTGCGCAGAGCGCGCCGTCGATGATGTGCGCCACGCCAATCGCGCGGGTGGAATCATCCGGGTCCTCGAGTGCGATGGCTATCGGTTCGGCGGAATGAATCAGCAGGTCGCCTCCCGCGTCGATTACGAACTCGGCGGAAGCAGAGGCAAGGAATGCGCCGAGCAGGTCGACGAGATACCCTTTGCCGCAGGCGCCGAAGTCCAGATCGACTGGACGGCGGGTGATCAGCGTGGTGCCTCGGCGTTCCACGTCATCACCCCATGTGGGCCGCCCTCGCAGGGCGCCCAGATGCTCGGCGGACCCAGGTTTGACCGTGAAACTCAAGGAGGCGTCGTAGCCGAGACGAATCAGATCTTCGCCAATGCACGGGTCGATTGCGCCGGAGGTGGCGGCGAACAATGCGTCGTACAGGCCGAACAGCGGTTCGGTCCAATCCGGGAAATCGAAATTCCCGCCATGCTTTGCCCGTCCGATTTCGGCGACGAGCGAATCGTCTCGGAACCGGGACAGCACCTGCTCGTACGTTTCCAAGAGCTCCGACATCCTTGTGCGCAGATCCTCATGTACCGGTTGAGGCGTTGAAATCACGATTCCGGTGCCAAGCGCCTTCGGGAAGGCTGTGACATGGGGCATGCGCAGTGAAAGGGAGACCATGCCTACGATGCTAGTGGTATTTCGCTTATAGATGGCGGATTCTCCTGAAGGAATGGTCGAAAGGGGGTATTCCCATGCCCCTTGGAGACGTTGTCTCCAGGAGAATCCGCCATCTATAAGCGAGATAGTGCGTACAGTTGGGCCCGGAAACGATGCTAGAGTGATTGACATAGTGTCAACAAGGAGGTTGTGATGAGTGGTGGCGCGGCGCAGACGGTCCAGTCGGGGCAGTCCCGAAAGGCGCTGGATCTGCCGATGCCCAAGGTATGGGCGTTCGCGGTGGGCCAGTTCGGTTGGGCGTTGCTGTCCGGCATCATCTCGAATTGGCTGGTGTACTTCTACCAGCCCGACAACGAGACCATCGCGCAAGGCCAGACGGTATTCGTGCCGCAAGGGCTTGCAGTGCTTGGCGTCGTGACGGTGGTCGGTGGCATCACCGCGTTCGCGCGTTTCTTCGACGCCTTCGTGGACCCGGCCGTGGCAAGCCTGTCCGACCGTTGCAGGTCGGTCGCCGGTCGCCGCATGCCGTTCCTGAAGTTCGCCGCATTGCCGCTGGCTCTTGTCACCGTGCTGGTGTTCTGGAGTCCGATCAACGGAACCAGCTGGGTCAACGGTGTGTTCCTGTTCGTCGCCGTGATTGGCTATTACATCGCGCTCACGTTCTATTGCACGCCATACAACGCGCTTATCGCCGAACTCGGTCATGACTCCAAGCAACAGCTCACGATTTCCACCGCCATCTCGTTCACGTGGGTGGCGGGCACCGCCATCGCGTATGTCGCGCCGGTGGTCTGGGCCGGTTTCGTTCCGGGACTCGGCCGCGTGAACGCCATCCGCCTGACCTTCTCGATCATGGCCGCCATCGCGCTTGCCTGCATGCTCGTGCCGCCGCTGGCCATCAAGGAACGCGATTACGTCAACTCGCAACCGACCTCCGAGTCAACCGTCGAATCGTTGAAGCAGACCTTCGGTGACGGTGAATTCCGCAAGTTCGTTTGTTCCGACGTGGTTTACTGGGTGGCCATCACCACGTTCCAGACCGGCCTGCCGTTCTTCGTGACGAGTCTGCTGAAGCTGCCCGAAACCACTACGACGATTTACTTCGTGCTCATGACCGCGGTATCCGTGCTGTTCTACCTGCCGGTGAATCTGATGGCGAACCACGTCGGCAAGAAGAGGATCCTGCTCGTCGCATTCGCGATCTTCACCTGTGCATTCGCCTTCGCCGGCGCGCTGGGTTCCGGTTTGCTCGGCGCGATTCCGCCCATGGCGCAGGGGTTGATCCTTTCGATCGTCGGCGCGATTCCGATGGCCGCGTTCGGTATTCTTCCGCAGGCGATTGTGGCGAATATCGCCGATGCGAGCTCGAAGACGACCGGCCAGGACCGCCAGGGCATGTTCTATGCGGCCCGCACGTTCGCCATGAAAATGGGCCAATCCGTGGCGATGTTGCTGTTCACCGGTGTGAGCACGATCGGCATGGCGTCTGGAACCGGCTATCGCATCGCCGCCATCTGCGCCGCCGTGCTGTGTGGCATGGGAGGCCTCGTGTTCGCGTTCTATAACGAGCGCAAGGTGCTCGGCGTGCTCGAATCCTGAGCGTCATCGACGTGTGGAGGCGCGGCGGACCAGTATGGGTTTGATCAGCGTGGTGGCGTGCACATGCGCGTCGGCGTCACTCATGTGATCAAGCATTTGGGTCATGGCCTTGCGTCCGATATCGGTGGCGTTGGCGGCCACGCTGGTCAGCGGCAGTGAGCCGATCGGCTTGATCTGTGCCTCGTCACAGGCGATCACGCTGATGTCTTCGGGGATGCGCACGCCTTGGTCGAGCAGTGCGTTGACGACGCCTACGCCCAACGGCGTGTCCACGGTGATGATGCCGTCGGGGCGTTCGCCTTCCGGCATTGCGGCGATGGTCAGGCCGGATTCGTAGCCGTCTTCGATGTACAGGCCGCCGGAATCGATTACTTCCGCGGAGACTTGCGGCGTCCGGTTGCCGCGGGTGGCCAGCATGACGGCTTTCTGCACGCCAAGCTGGCGGTCCTGTACGGATTCGTAGTCGAATGAATGCGCCAGAAACGCGAGCTTCGTGCAGCCGGTGCGGATGAGTTCCTCGGCGGCGATCTGACCGGCCGACACGTTGTCGGTCATTATGGAGCAGACCGGATCGGCGTCGCGGGGGTTTGTGTGGTCGATGAGGATGATCGGAATTCCTGCGGCGCGCGCGGCCGCCACGTCTTCCGGCGAATCCTCCACGGTGCTCAGGATGATGCCGGCCACGTTCATGCCGATCAGCAGCCGCACCATATCGCTTTGCCGCTGTTTGTCGGACAATGCGTTGAGTCCCACGACCTGCATGCCGTGGTCCTCGCACACCTCCTGTGCGCCTTCGAAGATCGACGTGAACAGTGAGTGCTCGATGTCGGTCATCACGAAGCCGATTACGGGCGTGGCGTTGGATGCGGGGATCTGCCCGTTGCTGTGTTTCGGCACGTAGCCGAGGTCGGCGATGGCGCGGCTGATCTTCGTTTTCAGCGTTTCGGAGACACGTTCCGGATAGTTGAGATAGTTGGAGACGGTGCCGATGGAGACGCCTGCATGCTTGGCGATGTCGGAGACGCCGACTTTCTTGTTGGCTGGCATAGGGCCTCCTTCGGCTTGCGGTTGATGCTTTCAATGAAATATTAGATGAAGATTGCGATTCCCGTTTTGAAACTTTCAACACGCCGGGTGAAAAGTAGATTGAAAATTTCAAAACAAGGATTTATTCTTGAATTTGTCAAGGAAGAAATATCAAGTAACAACGAGGTTCTTGAACGCTCTCGAGTCTCGTTGAATATTTCAAAAGAAGGAAAAGAGAAATGAACGCTGCAGCTCAGAAGAAGGAAGGAATCGGCGGGTACATGCCGCTCGCGGTTGCCGCAGGCATCGGTTCCATGCTGGGATCCGGCATCATCGTCGGCCTGTCCGCAACCATCACCGTCTGGCAGAACGGTCTCGGCCTCGACACCACCCAGGTCGGCCTGCTTTCCGGCATCCTGACCTTCGCCATCGCGTTCGGCTCGCTGTTCGGCGGCCGTCTGGCCGATAAGATCGGCCGTGTGCTGGTGTTCAACTGGATCAACCTGCTGTATGCCATCGGCGCCGCCATCTGCGTGTTCGCGCCGGACTTCACCGTACTGCTCATCGGCCTGATCATCGCCGGCGTCGCTTCGGGTGCGGATCTGCCGATCTCCATGACCATCGTCTCCCATGACGCCCCGAACGACAAGGTCGCCGCGCAGCTCGTCTCCACCACCCAGGTGTTCTGGCAGGTGGGCGTGTTCATCTCCTTCATCTGCGCGTTCCTCGTCTCCACCATGGAGGGTGCGATGGGCGGCCGCGTGGTCTTCGCCATCCTCGCCGTGTTCGCCGTCATCGCATGGCTGTGGCGTCTGATCTCCCCGACCTTCCGCCGCTTCCACGAGGAAGCCGACGCCCGTGATGCCGCCGCAGGCCACGTCGCCACCGCCACCGAGAAGGTCTCCGTCACCAAGATGCTGTTCGCAGGCACCGAAAACAGCAAGATGCTGCTCGGCTTCTTCCTGGCCATCACCATCTTCTACTGCGGCTGGAACCTGCTGGCCAACACCTGGGGTCAGTTCCAGACCTACATGCTGGTGCAGGCCAACGCCTCCCAGTCCCTGGCCACCGGCCTGGGCATCATCCTGAACTTCATCACCCTCGCCCTGAACATCGCCTTCGCATCCATCGCAGGTGGCAAGTATCGCAACAAGCTGTTCTTCGTGGGCATGGGCATTTCCATCGTGGCCATGGTCTGCCTGGCTCTGGGTGGCACCAACATGTGGGTCATCTTCGGCGCCACCGCACTGATGAACCTCGGTGGTCCGTTCGCCGGCGAGGCCATGTACAAGGTGTGGACCCAGGAATCCTTCCCGATCGAGATCCGCGCCTCCATCCAGGGCTTCATCAACGGCTTCTCCCGCCTGCTGTGCGGCCTGTTCGCCCTGATCACCCCGGCCCTCGTGCTGCCGTCCACCATCAAGACCACCATGTGGTGCTTCGTGGGCATGGTCGTGCTCGAACTGGTCGCCGGCTCGATCATGATCGCTAAGCAGAACAAGTACGGCACCGACGAGGAACGCCAGCTCAAGGCCTCTTCCGCCGAAGCATGATACGACGCAGGGCGTCTCCCGCTGGGGGGAGGCGCCCTGCCCGCCGATAACAAAGGAGTTATGAGAATCATGGACACGCAAATCATCAAGCCGATTGCAGTAGGGGACCTGCACATCACGCGCTTTACCATCGAACACTTCCCGGGAGATGCGCTCGGCATTCCGACCGCCACCCCGCGCATGAACTGGACCTATTCCCGCACCGTTCCGGACGGCTCTCAGATTCTGCTGAAGATCAGCCGCCGCATTCCGGGCGCGCAGGCTCGGGAGGAGTACACCTACCTTCCTCCGGAAGACAATGTGCTCGTGCCTTGGCAGTTCACCCCGCTCGCTTCACGCGAAGAGGTCTTCGCCACCGTGCAGCTCGTGTCAGCCGCGCACAAGCCGCTGAGCGATCCCAGCGCCACCTTGCACTTCGAGGCCGGCCTCATGCAGGAATATGAGCATGTCGCCGATTTCGTGGGACCGTCTTGGGCGGAGCCGGAAACCGACCATCGCCATCTGCCGCTGGTGCGTACGGAAATCGCGATCAAGGCGAAGCCGAAGCGTGCACGCCTGTATCTGAGCGCCCTCGGCCTGGTCGAAGCGGAAATCAACGGCGTGAAAATCGGCAATGATGCGTTGATCCCCGGCTGGACCAACTACGAACAGCGCGTGCAGTGCTGGACCTACGACGTCACCGACGAGCTCAACGAGGACGCCAACGCCATGGGCTTCTGGCTCGGCGACGGCTGGTATCGCGGCCGTCTCGGCTTTGATGGCGGCTATGTGAATTACTACGGCGATCGTCTCGGCGTGTTCGCGCAGCTCGAAATCGAATATGAGGACGGCGGCATCGAGCACGTCTACTCCAATGCGTGGGACCGTCAGTGGAAGGCCTCGCTCGGCCCAATCGTTTGCTCCGATTTGTGTGAGGGTGAACGATACGACGCACGCCTCGAGCAGCCAGGCTGGTCCGAGCCGGGCTTTGACGACTCGAACTGGAAGCCGGTTTCCGAGATTTTCTATGATCCCGCGAAAATCGAGAATCCCGATACCTCACCGGTGCGCGCGCATGAAATCAACGAACCGGTATCCATCGCGCGCACCGGCGACACTCCTGACGGCCGTGGCATCTGGCTGGTCGACTTCGGCCAGAACTGCACGCAGCGCATCCGTCTACGCATCGCAGGCCTTGAGGCCGGGCAGAGCGTGGAATTGCACCATGTGGAGGTACTCGAACCGAACGGTGAGATCGCCACACGCACCTTGCGCCGCGGCCAGCAACATGACATCTACACGTCCAACGGCACGGACGCCTGGTGGGAGCCGCGTTTCGCGATGCATGGCTTCCGTTACGCGCAGATCGAGGGCGTGGTGGGCGAGCTGACCGTCGCCGACATCGAATGCCATGTGTACCACTCCGTGATGGACCGTGCGGGCGAACTGGAAACCTCCAATCCGCTGCTCAATCGACTGCACGCCAATGCATTGTGGTCGATGCGTTCCAACTTCGTATCCGTTCCGCAGGACTGCCCGCAACGTGACGAGCGCATGGGCTGGACGGGCGATATCTGCCTGTTCGCGCCGACCGCCGCTTACCTGTATGACGTGTACGGCTTCCTCAAGAGCTGGCTCAAGGACGTTCGCGCCGATCAGGTCAAATGGGGTACGGTGCCGTTCTACGTGCCGTTCATTCCGCTCGGCGGCTGGGCTCATCCGCAGGCCATCTCCACGTGGGGCGATTCCGCGGTCGAAGTGCCGTGGGTGCTGTACATGGAGTCCGGCGATCCGCAGATTCTTGCCGATTCGTACGAGTTGAGCCGTGACTGGATCGACGAGGTGGCCGGATATCTCTCTGCCGACGGCGTATGGGACCGTCGCCCGGACTATGTGCTCGGACAGCTTGGCGATTGGCTTGACCCGACCGCTCCGCCGGACGATCCGACGCAGGCGATGACCGAGAAGGAGCTCGTCGCGACCGCCTTCTTCGCCCGTTCCTGCGCACAGGCCGAGCAGATTGCGCAGATTCTCGGCAAGAGCGAGGACGTCGTACGGTTCGGTGATTTGCGCAAGCATGTCACCTCCGGTTTCCTGGGACGTTTCACGAACCTGGACGGCACGATGACGTCTGACACGCAGTGCGCCTACGCGCTGGCGATTGCGTTCGGTCTGCTTGACAGTGAGCCGGTGCGCCGCGTGAAGGCCGGCAACCGCCTGGCCAAGCTCGTGCGCGAGTCCGGTGGCAAGGTGAGTACCGGTTTTGCGGGTACGCCGTTCGTGCTGCCGGCGCTGACCATGACCGGACATAACGAGGAGGCTTACGGGCTGCTGCTTTCCGAGGAGTGCCCGAGCTGGCTGTATCAGGTGAAGATGGGCGCCACCACCACGTGGGAACGTTGGGATTCCATGCGTCCGGACGGATCGCTCAACCCTGGCGGCATGACCTCGTTCAACCATTATGCGCTCGGCTCCGTTGCCGAATGGATGCATGCGCATATCGGCGGCCTCGAAGCCATCGAAGCCGGATGGAGGCGATTCCGCGTGGCACCGGTGATTGGCGGCGGCATCGATCATGCCTCCACTTCGCACGTCACCCCGTACGGCAAGGCCTCCGTGGCTTGGAAGACCTCCGAAACGGGCGTGGAACTCGACGTGACCGTGCCGATCGGCGCCACCGCAGTGGTGGAACTGCCCGACCACGAACCGACCGAACTGATTGGCGGAACGCACCACCTGGTCGTGGCGCTGTAAATCGGATCCTTCCGCTGGCGGGCCGGGCCATGAAGCCCGCCAGCGGGGTCAACCCGGCTGCAAAACAATAAGAGAAAGGGATAATCATGTCACTCAACGATGAGTCGGCAGTCGCCGCCGCCATTCCACCGGAGGAAATCGCCCCGGATACCGGACGTCGCCTCACCACGGCCGAAAAACTGCGCTTCGGCATCGGCTTCGCACTGTTCTCGCTGCTGTGGATGACCGCCGGCACTTCCGGATCCGGCGTACTGCTGCCGCAGCGTTTCGACGAACTCAACATCGGCACCCCGGAAGTGATTCTGGGTGCGATGAACTCCGTCGGCTGCATCTTCGCGCTGTTCGCGAACATCATCTTCGGCGCGCTGTCCGATATCACGCGTTCGCGCTTCGGCAAGCGTACCCCGTGGATCGTGGCCGGCGGCTTCGTCACCGCGGCCGGCTATGTGCTGGCGTTCTCGTCCGCTTCGCTCGCGGGCATCGTGGCGGGCTGGTCCATCGTGCAGGTCGGCGTCAACATGATGATCGCCCCGGCCGTGGCCGTCCTGTCCGACCGCATCCCCGAAAACGTACGTGGCACCTTCTCGTCGTTCTACGGCGGCGCAATGATCGTCGGCCAGTCCGCCGGCACCTTCCTGGGATCGAAGTTCATCGACACCATGGGCGTCGGCTTCGTGATCGGCGCGGTGCTGTTCGCCATCACCGGCATTCTGACGATCATCATCTGGCCTGCCGAACGCTCGTCGAAGGTCGGCAGCGCGGCGGACGACACCAAGGCGAACGTGAAGCTCAGCCCGGCTGCCATTGCGAAGTCCTTCATTCCGCCGACCAAGAACTGCCGCGACTTCTATCTCGCACTCGTCGGCCGTCTGCTGCTGATTTTCGGATGGTCCATGATCTCCGGCTACCAGCTGTACATTCTCAAGAAGTATTGCGGACTTAGCGTTGACGATGCCGCTTCGACGCTTGCCACCATGTCGCTGATTTCGATGGTCGTGCTCATGATCTGCTCGGTCGTCTCCGGTCCGATCTCCGACAAGCTGCACAAGCGCAAGATCATCGTGGCCATCGGCTCCGTGATCATCGCCGTGGGCGTGGCGATTCCGTTCTTCATGCCGACCGCGCTGGGCATGATGCTCTACGCTGGCATCGGCGGCGTCGGCTACGGCATCTACATCGCCGTGGACCAGGCGCTGAACGTGGACGTGCTGCCAAGCGCCGACGAGGCCGGCAAGGACTTGGGCATCCTCAACCTCGCCAACACCGTCGGCCAGGTACTCGCCCCGGTCGCGACCGGCGCGATCGTGGTGGCCACCGGCAGCTACGCGCAGATCTTCCCGGTCGCCATCGTCTCCGTGCTCATCGGCGCCGTGGTGATCATGCTCATCAAGAAGGTCGCCTAACGCTGTTTTCCCTTCCCGAAACGTGAGCCTTGCCTGTCATTCCTGGTTTCGCAAACCTCGATAGCAGGCAAGGCTCACGTCGTTCCATGCCCCGCCTTGCTGGGCAAAGGGTGGCAGTAACCACTATGTGAGACGGAGCGCACAAGATAGGAAAATCAGAAATGGCGGGATTTCGCCATTTTGATGTCACCTACAACAAAATTCTTCAAAAATCAAGACTGTTCTTCGGGAATCTTCCGTTCTATGTTGTGGTCACGGTGCGCGTGTTGCGTACGGCAACGGGGGCGCATCAATCGAACTTTTGGAACGGGCTGAGAGAGAGGAACCGGTCTCATGTCATTGCGCGACGTGCGCTCGCAGGGCCTTGGCCGCATCACCGCCATCATCGCGGCGATGATGATTGCGCTTGCCACGATGTTCGCTTTCATGTCAATGCCGCAGCAGGCGCTTGCCGCCGACGACTCCCAGACGAATTTCGATTCCTGGACCGAGGTTGCGGCCAACATCGAAAAGCAGCTGGAGACCGCCGAGCAGGACTACAACGACGGCAACTACTATCAGGCCGGCACCGACTTCCAGAATGCGCACTGGGTCGGCTACGACGCATCCAACTTCTCCAAAGTCGTCAACGACACCATCGGAGCCGACAAGCAGAAAGCGCTGCTGCAGGAATTCACCGACCTCGAAAGCCTCGCCTACCAGCAGGATCAGGGCGACGCCATCACCGCCAAGGTCGATGCGCTGACCGCCGACCTCAACGAGACCGCGCAGACGCTCGACGCCGACACCAGCCTCGCCGATCCCAAGACATACGCGAAGCAGCGCGCGGAAGAGACCGCCAAGGAGCGTAAGAAGCTCGATGCCGCCAAGAAGAACTCGTCCAAGGGCAAGGGCGATCGTACTTGGAGCGACGTGGCCAGCGAAATGAACGTCATCCTCGACAAGGCATACAAGGCCGCTATCTCCGGCAAGGGCGCGGAAGGCTCCAGCCTCGTCAACAACGCGTACTACCAGTACTACGAGAAGCTCGGCTTCGAAAAGAACGTCATGAACGCGATCTCCGGCGACCGCGTCTCGCAGGTCGAATACCAGTTCAAGATGACCCGCAAGACCATGCGCGACGGCGGTTCCCAGAAAGAGATCAAAAAGCTCGTCGACGACCTCAAGAGCTGGCTCGTGGAAGACGCGGCCACGCTTGACGGCGGTGCGACTAGCAATGTCAACAGCTTCACCAAGTTCATCACCAGCTCCGTCGGACAGGCGTTCCTCATCCTGATCCGTGAGGGCCTCGAAGCGCTGCTGGTGGTGGCCGCGGTGATCGCCTACCTCGTGAAGTCGGGCAACAAGCGCTTCACCAAGTTCATCTACCTCGGTGTACTCGCCGGCTTGGCGGGCTCCGGCCTGATTGCGGTGCTCTTCACCTTCCTGTTCGGCGGCTCCGGCCCGATTCAGGAGATTTCCGAAGGCGTGTGCGCGCTCATCGCCATGGCCATGCTGCTGTGGACCAGCAACTGGATGCTCAACAAGAGCTCCGTGGAAGCGTGGAACCGCTATATCCGCAACAAAACCGAAGCCGCTGTGGCCAGCGCGCAAAGCAAGATGGAGGCCGGTGAAGGCGTAAGTTTCGGCATGGTCGTCTCACTCGCCATGCTGAGCTTCCTCGCCGTGTTCCGTGAAGGCGCCGAAACCGTGATCTTCTACGAGTCCATCTATTCGATGAGCCAAGACTCGCGAGGCATGTGGATTGGCGGCATTGCGGCCGCGGTCGTGCTGCTGATCATCTTCTTCGTGCTGCGTTTCACCTCCGTGAAGATTCCGATCGGCCCGTTCTTCCTTGTCACGTCGATTCTGATGGCCGTACTGGTCGTCATCTTCGCCGGTGGCGGCATCCACGCGCTGATTGAAGGCGACCTGATCGAAGGCACCTACCTGAGCAACGTACCGACCAATGACTGGATCGGCCTGTACCCGTACGTCGAATGTCTCGTGGCACAGGCGTTGGCCGCCATCGCCGTGATCACGCTGTTCGTGGTCGGCTTCGTCAAGAAGCGCAAACTCAAGATTTCCGATATTTCCTAAACGGAACTCCCAAGAAACAAAGGAAGAGATAATGAAGAACAAGAAGATCGCCGCTCTGCTCGGCCTCCTGCTGGCCGGTTCCATGGCCTTCTCGCTGTCCGGCTGCGGCAACAGCAACAGCTCCGCCTCCAACGACAAGAGCAGCAGCTCCTCGTCCACGGCCACCGACGATTCCAGCAAGGATGACTCCAGCTCCGACGATTCCGCCGGCTTCGAAGAGATTCAGGTCGACGAGAAGCACTCCGATCAGGAAGTCGGCCCGCTGACCGTCAACGCCGTATACTTCCAGCCGATCGATATGGAGCCGTCCGGCATGGGTCTGAAGGCCGCCGACGCCAGCTTCCATCTCGAAGCCGACATCCACGCCAACCAGAAGGGCACCGAACTCGGCTACGGTAAGGGTGACTTCGTTCCGGATCTGACCGTGAACTACGACATCATCGACAAGACCTCCAACGAATCCGTCGGCTCCGGCACCTTCATGCAGATGAACGCCTCCGACGGCCCGCACTACGGCGCCAACATCAAGCTCGACAAGGCCGGCTCCTACAAGCTCGTGCTGAAGATCGAATCCCCGGAGAAGAAGGGCTGGATGCTGCACGTCGATCCGGAAACCGGCGTCAAGGGCCGCTTCTGGACTGAGCCGCTTGAGGTCACCTTCCCGGATTGGAACTACACTCCGCAGGAGTGGTGAGCCCCACCATTTAAACCATAAATGCAGTTGAGTCGGAGCTCGCGAAAGCGGGTTCCGACTTCATGCGTAATTGTAAGGGGAAAGATGCTGCTGCAGTATGTGACGGTGTTGCAGGGATTGCTGGCACTGGCTTTGCTGATCATGGCGCTGAACGTGATGCTCACCGTCGGTGAGGGGCGTGACAAGCCGCTGAGCGCGTACTGGCGCTTGATCGGCTTCCTCGTCGGATTCGCGGGCGCCATCGTGTTCGCCGCGCTGCGTGCCACGGCCGTCATCACGCAGCGTACTTTCGTCAACTATCCGACGCTATGGTGTTGCGTGATCTTTGACATTGCGGTGTTCGTCATCGTGCTTTTCGCGCGACGCATCACCGCAGCATGGCATGATCATCGTGCCCTGCTGGATGCGGCCAATCTCATCGCCGCGCTGGCCATCGCCGCCACCACCTTCCGTGCGCTGCCGGACGTGATCCTGCGTCTTACGATTTTCGTCGAGCCGGGCGATCCGGTCTTCACCTCCGATATGCTGCTCCGCGCGCTCGGCTTCGCGCTCGGCGCCGCCACCGCGATCATCGCGGCCTGCATCTTCCGCACGATGCGCTCCACCGCCGTGCGCTGGTCGTTCACCACGGCCGTGCTGCTGCTCATCGTGCTGCTGTTCGCCTCTCATTTCACCGATTTGGCGCAGCTGCTGCAATCCAAGCGCATCGTCAGCTTCCCGACCGCCGCATTCCTAGCGCTCGTGTGGGGCATCAATCATCAGCGCGAAATGGCCATCGCCATGGCGCTCGTATTCGTCATTCCGGCGGTTGCCAGCATCGTCATGGGCTTCAAGGTCAAACCGACCGGACCCAACGAGGCGATCGCACGTTCCCATGTGGCGTTCCGCCGTCGCGCGAAGGCCGCCGGCGCATGGAGCCTTGTCGCCATGATCGGCATCACCGTGGCATTGACCTATGGCGTGGCGCAGACGCAGAAGGTCATCACCCTTTCGCCGCCTGAAGAGTACTCGCTCAAGGACGGTGTAGCCACCATCACCTTCAGCCAGGTTTCCGACGGCCACCTGCACCGCTTCCAATACAAGGCGAAGGATGGCACCGTCATGCGCTTCATCATCATCAAGAAGAACGGCGGCGCGTACGGCGTCGGCCTCGACGCCTGCGACAACTGCGGCGACGCCGGCTACTATGAGAAGGACGGCAAGATCATCTGCAAGAAGTGCGATGTGGCCATCAATCTCGCGACCATCGGCTTCAAGGGCGGCTGCAATCCGGTGCCGTTCGACTATCAGGTCAAGCCGGGCAAAATCGTCATCCAAACCTCTGTGCTCGACGCGCTGTCGAGCCACTTCCAGTGAGCGGAAAGGAGTGATCGACCGATGTTCTTTCTCCGCATGATTTTCCGCTCGTTCAGCCGTCAGTTCAAACGCCGTCTGCTGATCGCCGTCACCGTGTGCCTGTCGGCCACCGTGAGCGTGGCCATGCTCGGCGTGGTGTTCGACGTGGGTGACAAGCTCAACGCGGAACTGTCGACATACGGCTCGAACATCACCGTGCAGCCGAAGGCCGACGCGGTGGTGAGCGACCTGTACAACACGGGCGGATCTTCGGGTTCGTCCTCCGATTCCGATCCGACCGCGTTCCTCAAGGAATCGGATGCGCCGAAGATCAAGACGATCTTCTGGGCATTCAACATCACCAATTTTGCGCCGGAACTCAACATCCACGTGGACGCGGGATGCTCGGACGGCTCGGCATCCGCCGATTCATGCAAGGCCACCAACGTGCCGATCGTGGGCACATGGTTCGCCAAAACCCTGCACATGGATTCCGGCGAATCCACCGTGGCCGGCATGAATGGCATGCGTTCCTGGTGGAAACTCGACGGTTCCTGGCCGAAAGACGACACCGAACAGGGACTGATCGGCACCACCCTGGCTTCGCAGCTCGGCGTGAAGATCGGTGACACCGTCACGCTTGGCAAGACCATCTCCACCGGCGAACGCAATCAGGTGAAGGTGAAGATCACCGGCATCTACGATTCGGGCGATTCCGACAACAACGGCATGTACATTCCGTCCATCGTGGCGCAGACGCTGGCGAATCTGCCCGACTCGATCGACAAGATCGAAGTCAAGGCGCTGACTACGCCTGACAACGATCTGGCGCGCAAGGCATCGAAAAACCCGAATGCGCTTACGCAAGACGAGTGGGAGACATGGTACTGCACCGCATATCCGTCATCCATCGCCTATCAGATCGAAGAGGTGATTCCGGGGTCGGTGGCCAAGCAGGTGCGTCAGGTCGCCGCATTGCAGGGCGATGTGCTTCAGAAAACGCAGGCGGTGATGGTGCTGATGACCGTGCTGTCGCTGGTTGCGGCCGCGATTGCCGTGGCGAATCTGATGGCCGCCTCGATTGGCGAACGTGGCTCCGAACTTGCTTTGATGAAGGCGATCGGTGCGACGGATGGTGCGGTTTCCCGCCTGATGCTCGCCGAAACCGCCGTGATTTCGCTGGTCGGCGCGCTGGTCGGCGCGTTGTTTGGCTCCGGCGTGGCGCAGATCGTCGGACACGTGGTGTTCGGCTCCGGCATTACGATGCGTCCGATGGTGTTCGTACTGGTGTTCGTGCTGCTTGCCGTTACCGTGCTCATCGCCTCGTTCTCGTCGATTCGTTCGATTCTGAACCTGAAGCCTGCGGAGGTGCTCCATGGCCGCTGATCGTAGGAAACATGAAATGACCAATCGCAAGATGTTCTTCGCCATGCTGTGGGGCGCGGTGTTCCGTCGCCGTTCGCGTGCGGTGATGGCCGTGATCGCATCGCTGGTAGGTGCGGCCACGCTGTTCTGCTTGGCTTCCGTGTGCATTGCCGTACCTCAGCAGATGAACGAGGAGATGCGCGCATATGGCGCGAACCTCATCGTCACCCCTGCCGATGCGACCTCGAAATCCGAAGGTATCAGCACGGCCACCATCACCAACGTGACCGCGCTCGTAACGGCCGAACACAGCGCGAAATCCGCCGCCTATCGTTACGAAAGCGTGCGCATCAACTCCGCACCGTATACGTTGGCCGGCGTCAATCCCAAGGCCGTGCAGACGCTGAACCGCCACTGGAACGTGACCGGTGACTGGCCGAGCGAGGGCAACGTGATGGTGGGTCGCGATGTGGCCGACGCACTCGGGGTGCATATCGGTTCGCGTATCACCATCGGCTACCGTGTCTCCGACAATTCGGCCGCGTCCTCCGCATCAGGATCGTCCGATTCTGGAGAATCGGACAACCAAAGCGACGAAAACGGGTCCCAGATGTCCGATTCTGGAGAATCGGACAATCAGACGGTGGGCAAACTGGGGCAGACCGAATCCCAAGTCAAGGAAAACGGCCGCGTCTCATCCGACATCATGAACAATGAAGGTACCGAATTCCGCGTGGCCGGCATCGTCGATACCGGCGGCAACGAGGATTCCATCGTGTACGCCACCACCGCTGATGTGGCCAAACTGGCCGGCTCCAAGCGTGGCGCCGACGTGGTCGAATATTCCGTGAACGCCATGGGCGATGACCTGAACGCCATCGTCAAAACCCTCAACGCCAACCCGAACACCGGCGTGAAGGCGCAGACCGTCACCAAAATCACTTCGTCCGATACTCGCATCATCACCATGCTGCAGACGCTGTTCTGGATCGTATCGCTTGTCGTACTGGTACTGACGCTGGTCGGCGTGGGGACCACCATCAGCTCCATCGTGAGTCAGCGGCGCAACGAAATCGGCCTACGCAAGGCCCTGGGCGCATCATCGCAGGCAATCGGCACCGAATTCTACGTGGAATCCGCCATCTATGGGCTCATCGGCGGTCTGTTCGGCACGGCCATCGGCTATGCGCTGGCCCGTGTGCTGTGCGTCACCGTATTCGAACGTGCCATCGGCTTTAATTGGCTGTTGGGCCTCGCATCGCTCGTGTTGAGCATGCTGATCGCTGTCGTCGCGTCCATTCCGCCGGTCCGCCGCGCAACTCGTATTGACCCCGCCATCGTTTTGAGGGAGGAATAATCATGGGCTCCGAAAACATCCTGCTTGAGCTTGACCACATCTCCAAGATCTACGGCGACCTGCATGCCGTCGACGACCTGAATCTGACCGTGCCGGAAGGCGAATGGCTGGCGATCGTCGGCTCATCCGGTTCCGGCAAGACCACGCTGATGAACATGATCGGCTGCATGGATACGCCGTCCAAGGGCTCCGTGATGCTTGAAGGCCGCAAACTTGAGGATCTGAATGCCAAGCAGCTTGCTGATGTGCGCAAGAACATGATCGGGCTCGTGTTCCAGAAATTCTATCTCGTGCCTCATTTGACGGCTGCGGAGAACGTGATGGTCGCGCAGTACTATCATTCCGTAGTCGATGAGACGCAGGCCTTGGAGGCGTTGGAACGCGTAGGATTGAAAGATCGCGCACACCATCTGCCAGGGCAGCTTTCCGGCGGCGAGCAGCAGCGCGTGTGCATCGCCCGTGCGCTGATCAACTGCCCGAAGCTGATTCTCGCCGACGAACCGACCGGCAATCTGGATGAGAAAAACGAGAAGATCGTGCTTGACCTGTTCCGTCAGCTGCATGAGCAGGGCACTACGATCATCGTCGTCACGCATGATGCGCTCGTCGCCTCCTGCGCGCAGCGAGAAATCATGCTCAACCACGGTGTGCTCATCGGCGAAAAGTGGAATGATGAAGCGGCAAGGCAAGCGTACGAGGCGGCCGGCGGCAAGCCCGCCTCCACCGGCTCGACCGCCGAGGGCGCGCAGACCGGCGAAACTGCCATCGAATTCGCCGATCCCACCAAAGCCGCCAAAACCGGAGCTACGGAGTGATCCAATCCAACGGAGTGACTGAGTGACTATGACTGACGAGAAATCGACTGCTGTGAAAGTGATCGCCCTGACCGCGGCGAGTCTTGCGTTGCTTTCGGCCTGTGGCGAGCCGAAAGCAACGCCGATGGACGACGAGTATGCCGGCAACTCCGGCGAAAGCGTCGAATCGCAGGAAGACAAGTCCAAAACCGATGGTAAGGCCACCGACAACTCCTCCAACGACGATGATTCCGTCAAAAATCATGCCGACGACTCGAATTCCACGAAGTCCGATAAGAAAGACACCGGCAATTATGCCGATGGCACCTATTCGATTAACGGCCAATACGGTCCGGTCGGCGAAGACACCATCGATGTGCATCTGACCGTCAAGGATCAGAACGTGACCGATGTGAGCATAGTCGGCCATCCGTTCACGTCCATCTCCAAAAAGCATCAGGACGCCTTCGCCAAGGCCGTGCCGGATGCCGTGGTGGGCAAGCCTCTGAAAGACCTCAAAATCGACAAGATCGCGGGCGCCAGCTGGACCACCGAGGCCTTCAACAAAGCCCTCGAGGTGGCTCGGCAGGAGGCTTCCATCCAGTAATGGTTTCATCATTCGACTTGTGAACTGTTTCTTTACCAGCGGAGAAATACCGGATTTCTGTTTGGCGATGTAACGCCTAGCACATATCGTCTTCGGCCCTATCGCATTGTGTGGTGCAACGCGGCATGTGAGGTTTCCATGTGCGATAATGCTTATGTCTGAAGGTCTGTTCCGGCAACAATGCAGCGTTGAAGGGGCAGGAAATGAATAATGGCTTAGACCATAAAGCCACGTTGAAAGATATAGCGACGAAGGTGGGGGTGTCGGTGACGGCCGCATCCTTGGTTTTGAACAACCGCAGGGTGCGCATTTCAAAAGAAAAACGCGATCGTATCCTGCAGGTTGCAAAGCAACTGGACTATCGTCCCAATCAGGTTGCCCGTAATCTTGCAGCGGGTGAATCGAGACTGATTGCGCTGATTGTGCCGAGCATAGAGAATCTATTCTTTGCATCGTTGGCGAAACGGCTTGAATGTGAATGTGCGAATGATGGCTACTCTCTCGTCGTAGCGGTTTCGGAAGAATCGCGTGCCAAAGAGCATGCGGTAATGAATCGATTATCGGCTCTCGGGGTAGATGGTGTATTTTTAGTCGCTGCCCGTGAATCTTACGAAGCGGAGCGCGAGCTTCGCAAGGATGCGGAGCGTGTAATGTGCCCTGTGGTGTTGATGGATCGACTGTTTTCAAGCTCGTGGTGTGACGGTCTGGCTTTTGATGGCTACCTTGGTGGCAGACAGGCCTCACAGCGCTTGGTCGATGCAGGGCATCGTCGGATTGGATGCGTAACGGATGAAGCTGACGGGGAAGGGCTTGGAGTGCGTACACGAGGTTTTGTGGATGTACTCCAGGAATCAGGAATTGGATTCGATCCAGCATTGTGGGTGAGAGGAGACTATCGTTTTAGCAGCGGTTACATGGCGGCGGACAGGCTCATCGATATGGGTGTGACGGCTGTGTTCTGTGGCAATGACTTGATGGCTGCTGGATTTATACAGCGTGTGACGGAACGAGGGCTATGCGTGCCAGCGGATATATCGGTGGTGGGTTTCGATGATGTCTTGGAGTACTACGGTCTGTTTCGCGCGGTAACTAGTGTGGCGCAAGACATCAGCCAATTAGCGAAACGCGGATGGGGCAAGATGCGCGAATACATCGAGTTATTGGATTCCGATGATGTTGGCGGTTGTCCGTGGCTGGAAAATCACCATGCCGAATTATTGAAACCGCACCTTGTGGAACACGGAACCATAAGCGACATCGCGATGTGATGGATGGTCGTAATTTCCTGGAATTGATCAATCGGGCGCGAGTCGATATCCGCTTCGTTTTGTTTCAAAGCAAAGAGGATATGTTGCGGCGGGTAGGGTTTCCTGTGACACGCCTGAAATAATGCGGAAGTTGAGAATCCGGAAGCAGTGCATTATAGTTGTGGTAACGTTACCGCATTGAAATGGTAAAGGAGCTGAATTAGATAAGGTAACGTTACCGCATTGGTGTAACTTAATATATGCAAAGAATATGCAAGATTGGGTTATCTGATGGGTGAAAGAGGCAGACCTGATTCATTCGACAACGTCGAAGTTCCGAATGAATTTTGCGGAACGCAATGGAGGCGTCCAAGTCGTCCGCAGTCAGACATACATAAAAGAGGCGGCAATTGATCTCATCCATCCCAATGAGGATGGGTTCCGGAAGCGAGACTGGCAAGCCGCACATGGTATTCTCACAGTTGAGAGGAGGTGTTATGGCGTACGTTACGATTCGCGACGTGGCGCGGCGCGCAGGTATTTCTGTATCTACGGTGTCACGAGCGCTCAACGGCAATGGCAGGATATCCGCCGAGACCAAGCATGCGGTCGAGAAGGCGATGGAAGAGCTCCACTACATTCCCGACTCACGTGCTCGGGCCATGCGATCATCGTCCACGAAGACCGTCGGGCTGCTTGTTCCCGACATTCGAAACGGATACTTTGCGGATCTGGCGTATGCGATTCAAGACACTCTATCTAAAGCGGGATATTGCACATTCATCGGAACATCGTCCGAGAATGTGAGACAGCAGGATGTTTTCATCACGAACATGCTGTCGCAGCATATCGATGGGGCGATTATTGTGCCTCAGGGTGAGATGTCGGAGGCATTGCAACGTCTGTTGCGTAGACAATTGCCGGTGGTATTTGTGGACCGTCGCGCGGATGAGCTCGACATGGTGCCTTTAGTGGATTCTGACCCGTTCCCCGGGATGGAATCCGCATTAAGAGACATTCAAGAGCAGGGGCATTCCAAGGTTGGATATGTCTCCGGTCCGATTTTGGATTCGCCTACTTTGCGAGAGCGTGAGCTTGCTTTCCGTGATTGCGGAACACGTTTATTCGGCGAAGAGAATGTCTTCGTTGAATCTACCAGTTTTGACCAGTCCTCTTGTGTCTCAGTGATACGCCGCATGCTGTCGTCCGGCGTGACGTCGATGGTGTTTGGCTATTCGCCTGATACCGTACGTGCCATTGCCATGATGAATGGCGTGGGGGGTGTGCTGGAAAGTGGAATGTCATTTATTTCATTTGATGACATTGAGCTATTCCGATTGACGACGCCGCAAGTGTCCGTGATTTCTCAGCAAGTGCAAAGACTGGGTTGTTTAGGCGCGGAAACCTTCCTTGACATGGTTCAAGGAGGTCACCCGCGATCCCGGCGAGTGGAGACAATCTATATTCAGAGAGGATCTGTCGAGTCTGTCCGATGAGGGACAGGAGACGCAACTGATTGCGGGCGCGAGTCTGCGATTCTGATCAACAACATCAATACATGCCGCTTGGGCCTGTTTCAGCAGACCCAAGGAATAAGTGCATCTTGGTGCGGTAACGTTGCCGCACCCGTAGGGAAAGCGAGAGAATATGACGCAACTATCTCTTGTCGGTGTCTCCAAGATATTTGGAAGCACCAAGGTAGTGAACAATGTCTCGGTCAAAGTGGAACCGGGTAAAGTCCATGTACTTCTCGGTGAGAACGGTGCCGGCAAATCTACCGTCATCAAAATGATGAGCGGCATCTACCAACCTGATGAAGGCCATATTGAGATTGACGGCAAAGAAGTACGTATTCCCAATGTTGATACCGCCCGTAAATTCGGCATTGCAGTTATTCATCAGGAGCTCAACCTTGTTCCGCAATTGTCCATTATGGAGAATTTATTCCTTGGCACACTGCCGAACAAAGCGGGTTTTGTCGATCGCAAAACCATGGCTGAAAAAGCCAGAAAAGCCATCAAGCTCATTGGGTTGGAAGAAGACGTGCACACTGCGATGGGTGAATTAGGTGTGGCCCGTCAGCAGATGGTGGAAATCGCAAAAGCTCTGATGCAGGATGCATCGATTCTGATTCTGGATGAACCGACTGCCGCGCTGACCCGCAGGGAATGTGACCAGTTGTTCGCCATCATGGATGAGCTGAAGGCGAAAGGCGTAGGTATGGTCTTCATCTCCCACCATCTTGACGAAATAGCCCGTGTGGGAGACGTGGTTTCGGTACTGCGAGATGGTCAATACATCGATACGGTTCCAGCGTCTACCAGTGAGGATGAACTTGTCAAGCTTATGGTCGGCCGTGACATTACCAACCAGTTTCCACGCATCGCGCAGGAGCCGGGCGAGGTACTGCTTGATGTAAAAGAGCTGACTCGTGAAGGTGCGCTCGATAAGGTGTCACTGCAAGTGCATGCCGGCGAGGTTGTGGGATTGGCTGGCCTGGTTGGTGCAGGGCGAACTGAAGTTATTCGTGCGATTTTCGGTGCGGATTCATATGATTCTGGCTCCGTCAGCGTGTGCGGAAAAAAGCTGCAGAAGAAGTCCATTGCTCAGTCCATTGAGGCTGGTCTGGGCCTGGTGCCGGAAGATCGTCGTACGCAAGGTCTAATTCTGGATGCCTCGGTGGCTGAAAATCTCGGCTTGGCGACTATGTTGTCTACTGCAAAATGCGGATTCGCCGATCTCGCAGGGCAACGCAGACGTGAGAACGAGACCGCCCAAAAACTACGTATCAGAATGGCCAACGTCAATCAAACCGCAGGGTCGTTATCAGGCGGTAATCAGCAGAAAATAGTGTTCGGCAAATGGTCCATGGCCAATGTCAAAGTGCTGCTGCTTGATGAACCAACCAGAGGCGTCGATGTTGGTGCCCGTGTTGAAATCTACGACCTTATCAATGAAATTACCGCCAATGGAGGCGCGGTGCTTATGGCATCCTCGGATCTACCAGAGGTGCTTGGCATGTCGGACAAGGTCCTGGTAATGAGCGAAGGCCGTATTACAGGCCATATGCCCGCTAGTGAGGCCACGCAGGAAAAGGTAATGGCACTCGCGGTCTCCCATATGGATGACGAAAACGACAACGAACACTGATCGGATTAAGGAGAATACAAATGACCAATGCAGACAAGAAACTCGGTTATGATTCCGGAGACAAGACCACGGTCGCTCGCATCAAGACATTTGCCTCACAAAATGGTGCGCTAATCGGTCTGATTATCCTGTGTATCGCCTTGTCCATTGTGGCTCCGGCGTTTCTCAGCGCCTCGAATCTCATGAACGTCGGTATTCAGGCGGCAACCGTCGCCATTCTTGCCTTCGGGCAGACATTTGTGATTGTTGCTGCGGGCATCGATCTGTCGGTCGGTGCGACAGCGGCTGTCGCCAGCATGCTGGTTGCTTACACAGGTGCCAACATGGGACTTCCTGCAGGCGTGACCATCATTGTCGGTCTGCTGGCAGGTGCAGTATTCGGCGCCTTATCCGGTATGATGAATGCGTTCCTGAGGTTACCTTCCTTTATCGCTACACTGGCCATGATGTCCGTGGCTCGCGGCTTGACCTTGGTCATCTCTGATGGACGTCCTATCTCCACCTCCGGCATGGTCAACTTCTTCGGCGGCACCATCATTGGTATTCCGGTTCCAATTATCATGATGGTCATCATGGGCATCATTGCCTCCGTTATCCTGAACTTCACCACTATTGGTCGTTCTATGTATGCAGTTGGCGGCAACATGGAGGCTTCTAGGCTTTCAGGCATTTCCGTGCATAAAACGCAGATTATGGTGTTTGTGCTCTCCGGCATCTTCGCGGCTGTGGCTGGCTTGGTCATTGCAGGCCGTCTGCATTCCGCCCAGCCGCAGGCGGCAGATGGATATGAGATGGACGCCATTGCTTCCGTTGTCATCGGCGGTGCGTCCCTTTCTGGAGGCAAAGGTAAGGTTTCCGGCACTTTCATCGGTGCCATTTTGCTGGCCGTCATTCGTAACGGTTTGAATATATTGAATGTCTCTTCCTTCTGGCAGAAGGTTGTTATCGGCCTAGTCATTGCTTTCGCGGTCAGCTTCGATACTTTGCGTCGCAAGGTCGATGCTCACTGATGCAACTCTGCTTTCCTCAAATCTCCATCGCGTGATTGCTCTCTAAATTGCGTGCTCCTTGCTCCGACCCCAAAAACATAACTGAAACGAACCTAATCCAACCAAATTTGGAAAAGAAAGAAGAAAGACCATGCTTAACCCGTGTTTTAAGAAAACCATCCGCGCAGCAGTTGCTGTTGCCTGTGCGGCTACGTTGGCGATCGGTGCGAGTGCTTGCGGCGCATCCAACTCCGGCAACGGTTCCGACAAGGTGGCTTTGTTGATCTCTACCCTGAACAATCCGTTCTTCGTTGATCTGAGGGACGGTGCTCAAGCTGAGGCGAATAAGCTAGGTGTGAATCTGTTGGTGTCCGATGCGCAAAACGATTCCGCAACGCAACAGAATCAAGCGCAGAACGCCCAGTCTCAAGGCGCCAAAGCAGTCATCATTAATCCGGTCGATTCCGACGCTGCGTCTCCAGCCGTGGCTCCGTTGCTGTCCGCCAATCTGCCTGTTATTTCTGTTGACCGCTCCGTCACGGGCGAGGATGTGACTGCGCACATCGCATCCGACAATGTGGCGGGTGGTGCTCAGGCTGCCGATGAGTTGGCGAAAGCCATTGGAGAAAAAGGAGACATCATCATCCTGCAGGGCACCCCTGGAGCGGCCTCCACTCGTGACCGAGGTGATGGATTCAAGAAAGAAATCAAGAAATATGCCGGCATTAAGGTGGTTGCTGAACAGACGGCCAACTTTGATCGTTCCGAAGCACTCGATGTCACCAGTAACTTGATGCAGGCCAATCCTAATATCGTCGGAGTCTATGCAGAGAACGATGAAATGGCCCTAGGCGCGATTCAAGCTCTTGGCTCCAAGGCCGGTACGGACGTGAAGATTGTCGGTTTTGATGGAACTGATGACGGTCTGAAGGCCATCTCTTCCGGCACCTTGACCGGTACCATTGCGCAGCAGCCGAAGGAGCTCGGCAAGCAGGCAGTACAGGCGGCAGTCAAGGCGATCAAAGGCGAGAAAGTCGATAAAACCCAGTCGATTGAAGTCAAAACCGTCACCAAGGAGAATGTCGCGGATTTCCAGTGACTGGATTTGACACAACAGGCTGAGGTGAAGATGCCTCTGCCCCCATGGCATGCGGAATGCGTTGAGGGAAAACGCAGCCAAGAATGGATTCCATTTCGCAATCCGCATGCCAACACTACGAAAGGATAGCCGATATGCTTATTCATGGAATACTGAATGCACAACTCTCAGCTGCGCTTGCGGGATTACGGCACAAGGATGTGTTCGTCGTTTCCGATTGTGGTCTTCCTGTGCCGCAGGGTATTGAAGTCATTGACCTGGCGGTGGTATTCGGTGTGCCTCGCTTCGAAGAAGTGCTGGAAGCGCTACGGCCGCAGCTTGTATTAGAGGAGGGTCTGATGGCTGAAGAGGCTCGAGGCGAACAGGCCGAACGATGGGTCAAAGATCACTTCAATGTACCTTTGTCTTATGTGCCGCATGACGGTTCGGGGGGATTTAAGTCCCATATCAAGAATGCGAAGTTTGTCGTTCGCACAGGTGAAACCACCTCGTACGCCAATGTGATTTTCCGATGCGGCGTGCCATTCTAGGAATCCGATGCATATGGCAGTTGCCTCATTACGGATAACCTGATTTACCGGAAATCAAAATTACCGTTAATGATGGTTCAGGCTGCCTCCGGCAGTCTGAGCCATCGACGCATTTTCACGACTCATGCCTTCACAAACGGCCAGATGAGCGTGGCCATACGCTCCGACCAAGGAACGTCTGAGTCGGAGTCCTTATACAGCGCCTTACAGGTGAGCATGGAGCCCAGTATGGTGCTGAACAGGAATTTCGTATCCAGTCCACGGCGGAAGGCCTCGCTTGCCACACCGCGCTCGACGAACGTCGCAAAACGTTGCTCCGCCGGCGTGATCACCTGATCGGCGATCGTCTTCAACGAATCGTTGTCGGACGAGAGCACCACGCCGACCGCTTTCAGACCGATCTCGCTGTCGAAGCAGTTCTGGATACGTTCCAACATGGCCTGCAGGCCGGAACGAGACGGCTGCAAATCGCTGAAATCCGGCAATCCCGCAACTTCCAGCTGAATGCGTTGCAACAGGTCATCGGCGTTTTTGTAGCGCCGGTAAATCGTCGTCTTGGCTACGCCGGAACGGCGGGCGACCTCCTCAATCGTAACGGCCGCAACGCCTTTGGAAATCATGATTTCCAAAGTGGCCCTCATGATCTTGCGATCGGTCTGCTCACGTAACTGCTCGCGTCGGCCCTGAATCTTCTGCACGGCTCCCTGCACCGCCGTCTCAACCACGCTTGCCGGCGAAGCGGCAGGGGAGACAGTCGGCGGCACACCGGTGTTCATTAATCCATTCATCACATGATCACCTTCGTGCTTTCCACCTTTGCGATATACCATTTGTTGAACTTCATCATCGGAATGCGTAGCAGCAGGCCGATGAGCAATAGCGGTGGGATGAACAGCGCCAGCGCGCCGATCGACGTCCAGAAATCATTGTTGTATATGCCGGCGATGGCCGCACGCATGGCCGTGACCGAATGCGTGACCGGTAGGAACGGACTGATGTCGGAGATGATGCGCGGCATGACGGCCAGCGGATACGCGCCGTTCGAACCGGAAATCTGCATGATGAGGAACAGCACGCCGATGGCTTTGCCCACATTACCGAAGCTCGCCACCATCGTGTATGCAAAGAACGAGTAGATCAGTGCGGAAATCCAGCCGGAAACCATGAATAGCCACGGGTGCACGGCCTGTACATGCATGAATAGCAGACTGCCGCCAAGCGAGAACGTGGCCTGCATGAGTGCGATCACCGCGAATACGAGGTAGTGGCCGAAGAACAGCTGGTGTGGTTTCGGGTTGCCCAGTGCCATGCGGGTTTTACGGGACACGGAGGTCTTCAAAGTCACGGCCATGAGCAGTGAACCCACCCACAACGTCACGAATGTGTACAGTGGGGCGAGCTGCGAGCCGAAATTCTTCACCGGGAACACGGCGGTGCGCTTCACCTTGACAGGGGCCGCGAGCGTGGTGGCTAGCGAGTCGGTGTTCTTGCCCAGCACGTCCTTGACCATGCTCATGTCGCCGCTGTTCAGCGCGTCGGACAGCGTGGCATTGAATGTAGAAAGCTTGTTGCCGGCCGTGGTGAGGCTGTCGGCAGTGGAGTCCAACACCTCACGGATGGTGGTCAGCTGCTTGTCCGCACTCGACGTGGTCTTGTTGAGGTCGCCGAGTGCGCTCTTAAGATTGGCGGCACTCGCGTTGAGTGCACTCGAAGCGGTGTTTACGGAGCTGCCGATTTCGTTGAGCTGCGGCTTGAGATTCGTGTCGAAATCGGAGTGCACGGCATTGATCGAGGCCTTCGCCTGCGTGGCGAGATCCTTGATGGCGGCTTGGCTTTCCTTGGAATCGCTGATGCCGTCGTCGATATGCTGCGCTGCATCGGTAAGTGTGGCTGCGAGTGTCTTCTGCATATCGATGGCATTGTTCAGCTTGCTGATGGATGCCTCGAATTTGCCGATGATCGCCGTCAGCGTCTTCTTCTCCAAATCGGTCAGCGAGGTATCGGTGTCGAGCTTGTTCTGCAGATCATCGTGGGTTTTCTGCAGATCGTCGACGATGTGCTGGTATTGCGCGGTCTGGTTGGTCACGTTGGATGCCTGATTGCGTAACGCGGTCGCGGTATCGCCCGCCTGCGTACTCACATTGGCGAACAATGAGTCGACTTCGTCTCCCACCGCGGCGAAGCTGTCGCCTGACTGCTTGATGGCGGTGCTGAGTGCTTCGGTGGAGGTGTTCAGCGCACCGGATAGGTCGGTCACGCTGCCAGAAGCCGATTTCAGCTGTTTGCCGGCGGTTTTCGCGCTGGATGCGGCCTGTTGGATCAGGGTTCCGGAGCTGTCGAGCAGGGTTTGTGCGCTGCCGGTCAATGAGCTGAAGGTCTTGAGTGATGAGGCGGTCTGCGTGAGTCCGGCCGCGAAATCGCTGATGTTCGAGCTGAACTGTTGCAGTTGGTTCTTTGCCTCGGGCTTGTCGAGCTGATCGGATAGCTGCGTGGCGAGGTCCAGCGCCGTTTCGGTGAGTGTCTTCGAGAACATCTCGTTGATCTCCGCCGACACGGTGTCGGCGCCCTGACCGGTCACCTTTGGTGCGAGTGCGTTCTTTTTCTCATTGTTGTAGTAGGTGAGCTCCGCATGCTTGGAATCCTTGGAGAAGAAGGTCATCATGCGCTTGCTGAAATCCTTCGGAATGATGACGGCGGCATAGTATTTGCCGGATTTCGTGCCATCGATGGCCTCCTCTTTGGAGGTGAAGGTCCAGTCGAGCTGGCTGTTGGCGCGCAGGGTGTTGACCACCTGATCGCCCACGTTGATCTTGACGGGAATCAGATCGCTTTTGTAGCCGGCATCGACGTTCGCGACGGCGAATTTGAGATTGCCGGTATTGGAGAACGGATCCCAGCTGGCGGCCACGTTGAACCAAGTGAACAGCGCGGGCAGCACGGTCAGGCCAATGACGATGATCACGGACACGACGTTGCTGGTGAGGCGTTTGACGTCGCCTACGAACAGCTTCCAGATTGCCTTCATGCGTTGTCCTTTTCGTTCTTCGTGCGGTGGTGCTTGGCGGCCTTGCGCGTCAGTTTGGCCTTGCGTTCCTCCAGAGCGCGCTTCTTACGGCGAATGCGGGCCTTCTGGCGTTCCATGAGCATGCCTTGGATGGCTTCGTCGCTCAAGGAGCCAAGCTCCACCTGACGGCGCATGCTGTCGCGCATGTATTCGATGACCATCAGGAACCCGATGATAAACAACACCCAGATGATCCATGTGGCCAGTGCTACCAGTTTCGTGCCATTGGTCAGCGAGAATACGGTGGCCAGAATGGTCGGCACGATGAAGCCCGCAATCAGTGCGCCGCGCTTAAGCTTCGGGTACAGTTCGGTGAACCGGCTGGCACGGTACTCGATGGCCTCGCGGTAGCCGCCCTTGTCGGACAGGACGTGGATGATCTGCGACACGTTATAGCCACGATTCTCCACCATCGGTCGCTCGCCGATGATCATGTCGCTTTCCTCGATCTCGCGGGCGAACAGGCGGTTCAGATTGGTCAGCAGCGGGCGGATCACAATGCCGATGAAGAAGGCGATCGCCACGAACAGCAGCATCACGCCGACCATCTTCAGCCAATGCCCGTCATAGAAGCCGGCAATCGTCTCGCGGAAGGCGTCGATGGTATAGCGGAACGGGATGAACGGGTAGACCGCGCGGAAGAATCGCGGCATCATATCGATCGGGTATAGGCCGGAACCTCCCGGAATCAACAGAATCGCGAGCAGAATGCACATGCCCTTGCCAACGTGCATGAAGGTAGTCGACAACGCGTAGGTGATGCTCAGGAACGTAAGCGACGTCAACGTGCCGGTCAGTATGAACATGAACGGGTTGACCGCCTGCACGCCGATGATCAGATCGCCGATTGCGCATAGCGCGCCTTGGATGGCGGCCGGAATGGCGAGCAGCAGGAAGCGGCCGAGATACTTCTCGGTGGTGGTCAGATCGAGATCTTCAAGGTCGTCGTCATCCACTTCGAGCTTCATGATCACCATGTAAGCGAACGCGCCCACCCATAGCGAGAGGGTGTTGAACATCGGTGCCATGCCGGAGCCGTACGTGTTCACCGGGTAGATGTTCTTCGTCTTGATCACGGTGGGGGACTGCATGAAATCAGCGATTTTCGTGACGTCCAGGCCATCTTCGCCGATGAGGTCGTTCAGCAGGCTCGCGCCCGACAGTGCGTTCAGATCGGTGGATAGCTGGCTCAGCTTGTTCTCGATGGTCTGCAGTTGCTCATCAGTGTCCTTAAGCATGGAACGCGTGTCGGCGGAGACCTGCTCAAGCTGGTCGAGTACGGACGAGGTCTGTTGCGTCAGGAAATTCTGACTGGTTACGGTGCCGGAAAGGGTTCCGGCGGTCGTGGCGAGCGAGCTCAGGCCGCTGTTGAGTTGGGGCAGCGCACTCGAATTGATGGCGTTGCGTGCGTCCGTGGCGGAGTTCAGAGTGGACTGCGTGGAGGTGTTGAACTGGTTCGACAGTTTCGTGGTGCCGGCCACCGTGTTCTTGGTGTCGGTATTGAGCTGATTGAGGTCGTTGAGCGTATTCGCCGACTGTCGGTTACGTGATTGCAGGTCGCTGATGATCTGCTGATACTGCTTGTTTAGTTCGGGGCTGACATTGGAGATGTCGATCTTCTGTAGGCTGTCGAGCACTTTCGCATTGTCGCTGTTGACCTTCTGCATGGTGCCGATGGCGCTGCCGGCGTAGCCGTTGGCCGCCGCCAGACCGCTGGTCACCGTGTTGACGCTGGTGTTCGTCTGCGTGGACAGTTGCGAGAGCAGCGCCGAGCCTTGGTCAAGCGAGGCCGATGCGGTCGATGAGAAGGTGTTGATGCGGGTCTGCGTATCGGTGATCAGATTGGCGGTGCCGGACAGCCCTTTGCCGGCGCTCGCGGCGGCGGTCTGTACGTCGTTCAACGCGGCGCGTGCGGCCTGAATCTGATCGGGGGTGTTGGCCAGGTTGGCGCTGAGATCGCTGATGGTGGTACGAATCTTCTCTACGTTCCGCTGTTTCTTGTCAAGTTCGGCAACGGCTTCGCTGGTCACGTTGTCGGTCTGTGTCGTGATGGTATCGCTTACCGAGTTCACGGTTTTGGAGAGCACTTCGCTCACAGTGGAAACGAAGGTGCTGTTCACGGTGCGATCCACGGTGGTGGTTCCCGAATCGGTGACCTTCGGTACGAAGGCGCTGGCCTTCTCATTCACGTAGTATTCGAGGGTCGGACGTTCGGAATTGCCGGTGATCACGCCCGCGAGGTCTTCGCTGAAGTCCTTGGGAATGATGATGGCCGCATAGCAATCGCCCGACTGCACGGCCTCCATGGCCTTGGCCTTGCTCATGAACTGCCAGCCGAGCTGATCGTTCTTCTTGAGGGTGCTTTCAATCTGGTCGCCGAGATTCAGCTGGCCCAGCATGGCGTTGTCGGTGCCTTCGTCGACGTTCGCCACCGCCACCCTGATGTTGTTGGTGTTGCCGTATGGATCCCAGAATCCATAGATATTGAACCATGCATACAGCGGCGGAATGACGGTCAGGCCGGTCATGATGACCCACGCCGCGGGCACGCGAAGAATTCGCATGATGTCACGGTGCAGGATCTTCAGCACGTTGCTCATAGGAAGTGCTCCCTTTTGCCGGATCGCTCCGGTAGTGGCGGTGTTCACGACTGTCTCGTAGCGATACGCAATTCGTAGCGCTACGCTTCAAGTAGCGTAATACCATCTCCCGGACAATCCCGCTTCCCGTTCTCAGATAAGGGCAGTGTCGTAGGAAATGCAGCGGAAAAAAAGGGGGGAAATCATTGTCAGCGAATGTCCAAAAATCTTCTAGAAACCTTCCTGACGGTTTCCAGATATCGGCCAATCGGCTGTTGTTCAATACAACTAACGACGTCGCATAACCCAAGAACATCCACCTTCTCGTGAAAGGAACGATCATGGTTTATGCAGCTCATCATCCACGGCAAACGCATCGACCGGTCGGCAAAATCATCGCCATCGCGGCGGCCGTCTCGCTAGTCTCCGGTTTTGGTGCGGGCGCAGGCGTGGCCGCCATCGTGAAAGCGAGCGCAACCAGTCAGCAATCCGTCATGTCTTTGGTAGGGCAGGGAGGCGGCGCCGACACCATGAGCTACGACTACACCGGCAGCTATTCCGGGGCTCTCACCGCCGACGGCAAGTCGGTGGAGTCGAGTGGTGAAACGGTTTCCGCAACCAGCTCCGACCAGAACGCAGCCCTTGTGCAAAATGGCGGAACGTTGACCATCACCAATGGCAAGCTGACCAAATCCGGCGACAGTGACAACGCCGACAACTGCAACTTCTACGGCACCAACTCCGCATTGCTGGCGGTGGGGGAGAAGTCGAAGGCCATCATCTCCGACTCTTCCATTGACGCGACGAGCTCCGGATCGAATGCCATCTTCTCCACCGATTCCGCATCCGTGCTGGCCAATAATGTCAACATCACCACATCCGCGGCCAACTCGCGTGGCCTTGATGCCACTTATGGAGGCTCGATCATCGCCAACGCGATGACGATTTCGACCAAGGGCGACCACAGTGCGTCACTCGCCACCGATCGCGGCGGCGGATCGGTTTCCGTGACCGACTCCACGTTGAACACGGCCGGCAGTGGCTCCCCACTGCTGTACTCGACCGGCGATATCGAGGTTTCGGGCGTGACCGGTACGGCGAGCGGTTCGCAGATCGCCGGTATGGAGGGCCTGAACACCATCCTGATCAACAATTCGACGCTGGAAAGCACGAATACCGGCACCACCGGTTCCGATCCGGTGGCGAACGGCGTGATCATCTACCAGTCGACCTCCGGCGACGCGGAATCCTCGACCGGTCAACATGCCACCTTCCAGGCGAAGGACTCCACGTTGAAATCGGCGATCACCAGCGGATCGATGTTCTATTTCACCAACACCACAGCCGACGTGGTGCTCTCGAACACCGATCTGGACTTCGACTCGGACGCGGCGAACCTGATCATGGCGGCCGGCAACGATTCGAATAACTGGGGTACCGCAGGCTCGAACGGTGCGACGGTGAACTTCACCGGGCGTTCGCAGACGTTGAAGGGCAAGGTGAGCGCCGACACCATTTCGAGCGTGACGCTCAACCTGCTGGAAGGCTCCACGTGGACGGGTTCCGCTGAAATCACTGAGAATTCCGCCGGTTCGACTTCGGACGCTCCGATCACCGTGAATGTTGACGGCACTTCGACGTGGGTGGTCACGGCCGACACGACCGTCTCCGCCCTGAACGTGGCCGATGGCGGCAAGGTGGTGGACTCCTCCGGCAAAACCGTCACCATCAAGGCCAACGGCAAAACCGTGGTCTCCGGCGACAGTGACCTGACCGTCACGGTCACCGGCTCCTACGGCACCACCGTCGAGGCCGGTTCCGACACCGAACTCAGCTCGGAAGTGACTGACCGCACGGCATTCGACAAGCAATTCGGCACCAGCACCTCTTGGTCCTTCTGATCCCCACGGCAAACCCAATATCCAACATCACTGCAATATCACTCAAAGGAGTACATCATGACTAACTTCGATTTCGATACCAGGAACACCCAAAACCAGCAGCAGAACACCGACGGGCAGTCGACCCAGACCATGCCCGAACAGCAGGGTACGCAGGCTTCGCAGCCCGCTCAGCAGTACTATGCGCCGCCCACCCAGCCGGCGCAGCCTGTTCCGGATTCGTTCAATGGTCCGGTTGCCGCGAAGTCCAATACCAAGCTCGGTGGCAAGGTCATCGGCGTCGTGGCGGGCATAAGCCTTCTGTGCGGTCTGGTCGGTGGCGTCGGCGGTGCCTTCGCCGTGAATGCGCTGTCCGGTTCCAATGAGCCGCAGATGAGCCAGCAAGGTGGCCCGAGCCAGGGCGGCCCGGGGCAGATGGGCGGCCAGTCCGGCAATGGCAATTCCCAGAATGGCAATGGCCAGATGGGTGAGCCTCCGAGCGGGCAGGGCGGCCAAAGCGGCTCTGATGGTCAGTCCGATTCCAATGGCAATTCCGGTAGCCAGTCCGACGGCTCCAGCTCCGGTAAGTCCAGTGGTTCGAACTCCAGCAGCAGCTATTCCGACGCCGACGATTCGGACACCATCGCCAGCTGACCGCATATGTCATGCTAAATGGGAACGCGCGGCGTTTTCCTTCTCGCGGTGAAGGCTTGCGCCTTCATCGCGAGGATTCTTTATGCCCCCTAAAACGCTATCTGGCTGCCAAGATAGCGTTTTAGGGGGCATGAGGTCTCATGTTTTCGGGCACTTGGCATTTTCCCTACGCGATATTACGCGTTTTTTGATAGCGTTGGCCCGGGAGGGTGCACATATGAACGAGCACGAAACAAGCGCGGCCATCGCCGACGAAACCGTTATCGACGCCATCGAAGGTGCGCAAGCCGTTGATGCGGTGACGGCCGATGAATCCAGCAACCCCGCCGATCGCCGCCTGCCGTTGATTTTCCGCATCTACGGCATCATCATGCTGGTCGAGGGTGTGGTCACGCTGCCGATTATCGTGCTTGCGGCCTTGTATGCGGTACGTGCCGTGATCGAAGGCCGTATGGCGGTCGACGCCATCAACCTCACCGTTATCCTGTCGGTCATTCATGCGGTCGTGCTGTTGGCCACCACGGCCTGTCTGGCGGTGTTCGGCGTGCTGCTGGTGCTGAACAAACGGCGTCACGTGGCGCAGTGGACATACGTGATGATTCCGCTCACCCTCGCGGAGGGTCTCTTATCGTTGGCATTGCAAGGTCTTGACGTCAATCTGATCGCTCCGGCCGTGCAGCTGGTCGTGTTGATCGCGTTGCATATCACCGCCGACCCGTCGCTGCGCGAGGAGCGCCGACTGCAGTTCGCCTTGCGCCGCATGGATGCGCGTAGTGAGTACGAGGATGCCGTGGCCGTGGGCATGGCCGGCCGGGATCTGACCGGCAAAGGCTACATTTCGCTGGACTTCTTCAATCTGTTCTGGCTATTCGTGGTCGGTTGCGTGTTCGGTCTGGCGATTGAGACCATCTACCATTTCATTCTGTTCGGCGAGTATCAGGATCGTGCCGGCTTCCTATGGGGGCCATTTTCGCCGATTTACGGCTTTGGCGCGGTGATCCTGACCGTGCTGTTGAATCACCTGTGGCGGTCCAATTGGCTGCTGATTTTCTGTGCCAGCGCGCTGATCGGCGGTGCCTTCGAATATTTCACCAGTTGGTTCATGGAAACGGCCTTCGGCATCACGGCGTGGAACTATACGGGTCAATGGCTGTCGATTGACGGCCGCACTTCCGGCAAGTACATGTTTTTCTGGGGGTTGCTCGGTCTGATATGGGTCAAGCTGATTTTGCCGCGATTGCTGGCGTTGATTCAGCGCATTCCGTGGAAGGTGCGTTATTCGTTGACGGCCGTATGCTTCGTGCTGCTGTTCGTCGACGGCGTAATGACGCTGATGACATTGGACGCCTGGTATTCGCGCATGGCCGGCATCGCCCAGAATTCACCGGTCTCGCAGTTCTTTGCCACCTATTTCAATGATGCGTTCATGGTCGGCCGTTTCCAGACCATGTCTATCGATCCGTCTTCCGCTGGCCGCATGTAGCCGTTGCCCCTTCCCCAGACGGGGGAGGGTTACGCTGTGGGCGTGACGGCGGTAGGGGGTGCTTGCTATGCCGCGAAGCTTTGTGCCAGCTGTCGAATCAGATCCGGCCTATGCCCGCTCCAGGACGAGTTTGGCGAAATCACCACTGGAATCTGCTTGAATCCGGCGTCCTTGATCTGCTCGAACGTTGAGGGATTCTGCGTCAGGTCAATGGCCACATAGCGTACGCCCAGTTTTGCGAGCTCTTGCTCGGTGGCTTCGCACTGCGGGTTGCTCGGATTGGTGAAAACGGTTACGGTCATCGATTCCTCCCTATGCAAGCTGTACTGGCCACGTTCTTCGGTTGTGCTTGTTCGTCTGCAAACCACTATCTAGGATACACACTACCTGTAGTGGTGTGTCGCGCGTTCCACCACTGCATATAGTGGGGAATTCCCCAGATTGACGTCAGGTACGAACGTTTGTTCGAACGATTTCAGTCTATCCCAAAGCGTGGAATGTGACCCATCTCGCATGTCGCCAAGCGAGTCCTCGCCCGTTCCTGAAGCGTGCGCAGGCCGCATCCGTCCATGCTGACCATTGCGGCTGGCGTATCCGTCGCGTCATCGTCCTACGGATTTTCCGCGCAGACGGATTGCCCGGTGGCCAATGCGAACGATCTTCCAGCCCTGAAATGGCATGAGGACACTCAACAACGAAAGGAACAGGAGCCGGAGATGGCGAATGAAATGCCACTGAGATACGGGTTAGTGCTTTCGGAATGACATTGCTACGCAACGAGATACGGGACAAGATGCGCAACGAAACGCGGGATGAGAACCTGTGCCCCCCCAGGGATTCGAACCCTGAACCCACGACTTAAAAGGACGCTGCTCTAACCGTTGAGCTAGAGGGGCAACAGTGACATAGTATACAGCACATTCGGACCAAACGCCACACGAATTGGCGATGCGCGGTGAATCTATCAGTGAATATATCGGGAATTCCGTCGTCACCCATCAAATCGGCCTAGAGTGAGGCATATGTCATGCACCACGATTCTTGTAGGCAAAAAAGCCAGTTACGACGGCTCCACCATCATCGCCCGCGATGACGATTCCGGATCCGGCCGTTACGATCCGAAACGATTCGTCGCCATCGCGCCGGAGGATCAGCCACGGCACTATCGCAGCGTGTTGAGCCACGTCGAAATCGATCTGCCTGACAATCCCTGCCGATACAGCATCGTGCCGAATGTGCTGCCGAACCGCGGTATCCTCGCCGAGGCAGGTGTCAACGAACACAATGTGGCGATGAGCGCCACCGAAACCATCGCCGTCAACGAACGCGTGCTCGCGGCCGATCCGCTGGTCGAGCTGCGGCCGGCCGAAACGCCCGAAATTCCCGGCGGCATCGGCGAGGAAGACATCATCACGCTCGTCCTGCCATACGTGAACACCGCGCGAGCAGGCGTTGCGCGCCTTGCGGAACTGCTCGCGGCATACGGCACCTACGAGTCGAACGGCATCATCATCTCCGACGTGGATGAAATCTGGTATGTCGAGACGATAGGCGGCCACCATTGGATCGCCCGCCGTGTACCGGACGACTGCTATGCGACCATTCCCAACCAGCTCGGCATCGATGATTTCGACTTCGACGACGCCTTCAGCGACCAGCGCGAATTCATGTGCAGTGCGGATTTGTGCGAATTCATGGCCGCACACCATCTCAATCGTACGATCAATGCGGCTCCGTCCAACGGTTTCGGCTTTCAGCCAGCAGGAACGCCCAATGGCGTCATCGGCGGCCGCGTGGCCTTGAGACGCAATCATTTCAATCCGCGAACCGCTTTCGGCACGGCCACTGCAAAAGACCACATCTATAACACCCCGCGCGCCTGGTACATGCAACGCCACCTGAACCCCAGCGAAGATTGGGATTCGCCGTCCGCACGCTATACGCCGGATTCCGACGACATTCCATGGTGCCGCGTGCCTGAGAGCGCCATCACCATCGAAGACGTCGACTTCCTGATGAGCGCGCATTTCGAAGGCACTCCATACGACCCATACGGCACACTCGGCACGCCGGAGAGCCGCCACCGCTACCGCCCGATCGGCATGAACCGCACCGGGCATATGGTAGCCATGCAGATTCGCCCATACGCGCCGGAAGCGAACCGTTCGATCATGTGGATCTCATACGGTTCCGGCCCATTCACCGTAGCTACGCCGTTCTACGCGAACGTCGACGATACGCCCGCCTACCTGCGCGACACCACGCCGGAGGTCTCGACCGACAATCTGTATTGGACGAACCGGCTGATTGCGGCGCTCGCCGATGCGCATTTCTATGAGACCAGCAATGCGATTGAAGCATTCGCGGAGGCCGCTCGCACGTACGGTCATCGTTTGGTCGAACGTACGGATGCCGCCTTACGCAATATCGGCAAGGATTCAGACGATTCGGCCGTCGGCGATTCCGTGGCGGAGACAGCGGGGGAGCCGATTGCCGGGCGGCTGCAGGCGGCCAACGACGAGATGGCGGAATACTTGCGTACGCATGCCACGAAACTGCTCAACGACGTGCTGCACACGTCCAGCAATCTTATGCGCAACGGTTTCGCGATGTCGGATCGCTGGAACTGAGCCCGCCGTACGGCGCATCGGCTCCGGTTCGGCCGACTCAGTTGAATCCGACGACGTGTTCCGCCACGAAATAGCCGTTGCGAATCACGAACCGACCGATTGAGCCGCGCAGATTCAGCGCGCGCGACATGGCCTTCCTGCGTACATCCGCATACATGGAAGGCGAGTAGGCTTTGATGTCCGCCCACATCTCCTTCTTTTTCGCATAGTTTTCCGGCTTGCGAGACAGAATCATGAACACGCTCGCTACGGAAGTCTCAATCGCCAGGAAATGAATCATGTAACGGTACAGGCCTTCCGGCACGGTCCCGCGTTCCGGGGTCGCCCGCACCATGTACTGGTTCACCAGGCGCAGCTGGTCCACGCGGCGGATCATCACGTCGGTCTGTACGCTTTGGCCGTCACGGCCGATGAAATAGTGGTAGAACGGCGTGTCCAGGTACTTGATCGTCTTCACCCACGGGAATGGCTGGTAAGCGTAGATGAAATCCACGTAGAAGGTGTGCTCGGGCAGCTGCATGCCGGATGCGCGCACCACCGCGGTGCGGAAGGTCAGCGCATGCATGAGAATGTATTCCGCCAATCCGAAATGGCCCAGATCGTTCCAGGTCAGTCGTTCGTCGGACTTCATGGCGCGACGGAAGTTCACCACGTGTTTCACGATCTTGCCGACCTTGTCGTACACGTAGTTGGTCACCAGCATGTCGATCGGATCGGTGCGCTCGGCCTCCTCGCGTAGTGTGGCCATTACGAGCTCAAGCGATTCGGCCCCCACCCAATCGTCCGCGTCCACGACCTTCACGTACATGCCGCTCGCCGCCGCGATGCCGGTGTTCACCGCGCCGCCATGCCCCTTGTTGTCCTGATGGATCGCGCGCACCACGCCGGGATGCCGCTGTTCGAAGGACTTCGCCATGGCAAGCGTACCGTCGGACGAACCGTCGTCGATGATCAGCACTTCGATGTCATCGTTGCGTTTCGCGGCGATCAGCGACTCGACGCACCGTCCCAGATACGTTTCCATGTTGTACGCGGGCACCACGAAGGTGAGCGTCTTCTTCTCCTGCATATTCTTCCTTGGGTAAAGCCAAAGGCGTCGGTTACGGTAGCGGATCGTCCGATTGCCGCATAACGAAACTAACGTAGCACCTTGTGCGCTTTCGGGGTACCCGTTATGCACAATCGGTACCCCGAAAGTCGTAAACTGCACCTGAAATTCCCCCTAGGGATACCTTCGGTACATTCGTTGACGTTTGTTCGCTTAACGTCAATCCTTGCGACTGCGGTAGCCGTCAGTCCGCTTCCGTCTCTTCCGGCGAGGAAGTCGCCATCGGGGATGACTGGGGGAGGGGATTCTCGGATTTCGGCCCTTTTACGGCTTTTCTTTCTTCTCTCTCCATGCGTTTTTCCGCCTCCCGTTGCGCCTTGTCCCCTTCGAAACGCAGCTCCGGCTTGGCTTCCATGCGGCTCAGGCCGTACCAGGCGAGATTCACGATGTGCGCGGCCAGCTGCTCCTTGCTGAGCTTGCGCTGGTCGGCCCAATACTGGCAGGTGTATACGGTCATGCCGATGAGCATCTGCGCATAATATGGCACGCCCTTGGCGGGTAGGTGCTGGCGTTTGAACGATTCGGTGAGCAGGTCTTCCACGCGAATGCTGATATCGCCGAGCAGTGAGCTGAACGATCCGGCCGGATCGGTTTTCGGCGAATCTCGGGTGAGCACGCGAAATCCTTTGGCGTTCTCCTCCACATAGGTGAGTAGGGCCAGTGCGGCACGTTCCACGATTTGACGAGGGTGCGCCTGTTGGTCGGACAGCGCGTTGATGAGTGTGTCGGTGAGTGCGCGCATCTCACGGTCCACCACTACGGCGTACAGGCCTTCCTTGCCGCCGAAATGTTCATAGACGATGGGCTTCGATACCTTCGCGGTCGCGGCAATCTCCTCTACGCTTACCGCTTCGAACCCCTTCGACGCGAACAGCGACCGACCGATTTCGATGAGCTGCTCACGTCTTTGAAATGACGTCATCCTGGATGTACTGGCCATGCTGTCCAGTTTTTCACGCCCCGTGGATGAGCTCCCCCGAGTGTCCGATTCTCCAGAATCGGACACATAAGGCACCCGCACATGCCCTTGCATGTCCGATTCTGGAGAATCGGACAACTGTGGGGAAGCGGAGCGTACCTGTTTGTCTGATTCTGGAGAATCGGACATGTAGGATGCCTGCATGTGCCTCCGAGTGTCCGATTCTCCAGAATCGGACAGGTGAGGATGGGGTGATGTGTCCGTTGCGGTTTTTAGGCTGGGATTATGGATACCAATGTGATTATCGCGATTGTCGCCATTGTTGTGATTGCAGCGCTGTTGCTGCTTGGTGGTTGGTGGTTCGGCAAGTCGCGCAAGAAAGCCATAGACAAGTCCGTTGAGGATGCCAAGGCCAAGGCTGATGAGCGTCTTGCCCAAGAAGTCCAGAAAGCTGAGACGGCCCAGGAAGCCGAGGAAGTCCAGGAAGTAGCGGCCGAAGTCCCTCCGATCGCCTCGACGGAAGAGGCGAAGGCCGCGCCGGCGGTGGAAACCCCGGAGTCCACGGGCTCGCGCATTCAGCGTCTCAAGGCCAAGCTGGCCAAGTCAGGCAATCCTTTTGGCAAGGTATTGTTCAACATCCTCGCCAAGGACCATCTTTCCGAGTCCGATTGGGAGGATGTCGAAGACACCCTGCTACTCGCTGACGTCGGCGCCGAGGCCAGCGAACAGTTGGTTGAGGAACTGCGTAACGATGCCCGCATCAGCGGTCAGTCCGATCCGTCCGAAGTGCGCAAAGCCTTGAAGGACAAACTGCTCAAGCTGGTCGGCACCGATACGGATCGCCGTCTCAACGCCGACAAGGAAGGTGCGAACAAGCCGAGCGTCATCATCATGGTCGGCGTGAACGGCACCGGTAAGACCACCACTGCGGGCAAGCTGGCTCGTCTGTTCGTGGCCGACGGCAAGCAGGTGATGATGGGCGCCGCCGATACGTTCCGTGCGGCGGCCGCCGATCAGCTCGAAACCTGGGGCGCGAAGGTGGGCGTACCGGTCGTGCGTTCCGACAAGGATGGTGCCGACCCGGCGTCCGTCGCATTTGAGGCCAGTGAACAAGCCAAGGAAACGCACGCCGACGTACTCATCATCGATACCGCCGGCCGCTTGCAGAACAAGGCGAATCTCATGGACGAGCTTGGCAAGATCCGCCGCGTCACCGAAAAGAACCTGCCGGTCGACGAAGTGTTGCTCGTACTCGACGCCACCACCGGCCAGAACGGTATGGCGCAGGCGAAGGTGTTCGCCGAAGCGATTGGCATTACCGGCGTGGTGCTGTCCAAGCTGGACGGTTCCGCCAAGGGCGGCATCGTGATTTCCGTACAGAAGGAGCTCGGCGTTCCGGTCAAGCTCGTCGGCTTGGGCGAAGGCCCGGATGATCTCGCTCCGTTCGATCCGGAAGGCTTCGTCGACGGCATCCTCGCCTAATGGACGGACGCCCCGAATGCAAACGGCCGACCCTGCGTGAAGCACGGTCGGCCGTTTGGCATCTTGTGCAGTTCTTCGGAACGGCCTTGCCTGCCATGCCCTCGCTGCTATGCCTTTGCCGGTATGCGCTTGATGGTAAGTTTCAGCAACAGCGGAGCGACCAGCGTGACCAGTGAAATGATGAAGATGATCGTCGAGTAATACTCGTTGCCGAGCACATGCTCGTTGAAGCCGATTTGCGCCGTGATCAGCGCCATTTCGCCACGCGGCACCATGCCGGCGCCGATCATCACCGACGAGGCCGCACCGAAGCCGGCCATTGCGCCGCCCAGGCCGCAACCGACGATCTTCGTGATCACGCCGAGAATCGTCATGATCACGATGAATACGATCATGCGTGAATCATCGACCGCGGTCGTATTCAAGCCGATGCCCACGAAAAAGACCGGTACGAACAGCGTGTCCCCGACCGGCTCTATATAACGGTCCGTTTCTTCGGCATAGTCGCTATTGCTCACCGCGATGCCGGCGAAGAATGCGCCGACCGCGTAGCTCAGTCCGGCAAGATCCGAAGCCCACGCCATCGCAAGGCAGATGATCACCGCCATCACCGCGATGCCGGACGGCGCCTTCAGCACGCCCGCAAGCGTCATGAGCGCCGGTGCGATCCATACGATCACCACCACGGCCCCTACGAAGAACGCCGCCTGCTTCAGGATGATGAGTCCTAGGTCGGCCACGTTCACGCTACCGGTGTTCACCAGCGTGCACATTACGGACAGCAGGATCACACCGATCACGTCGTCGGCCACGGCCGCGCCCAGGATCGACACGCCTTCCTTCGAATCGAGCAGTCCTGCCTCCTTCAGCACCGCTACCGAAATCGACACGGACGTCGCGGAGAACACCACGCCGATGAACGCCGCAGGAATCGGCTCGAATCCGAACGCGAGGCTCACCCCGCCCATGACGACCACCGGGAACACCACGCCCATGCATGCGATGATGATCGCCGCCTTCGAGTATTTCTTCAGCAGCTGCAGATCACAGCCGACGCCGCCCAAGAACATCAGAATGATGATGCCGAGATCGCTGAACAGCGAAATGTAGTCGCTTGAGTGCAGCACATTCAGCAATGCCGGCCCGCAGACGATGCCTACGAGAATCTGTCCGATCACCTCCGGCAGCTGCAGTTTTCTGCAGATCAGTCCTGAACAGGTGGTCAGCGCCAACATGGCGCACAACGAGACGATGAACGTCGCCATATTTTCTCCGTCTTCCTCACGGTACGACAGTGCCTTGTGCATTGCCGTCCTTGCGGATATTCCGTGATGCCTGTTTCCCCGCAACGTATTTCGGCCATGCCGTAAACGGGGGTCTGTTGCGATGTCATGGGATCCGTGCGTACTCCTGCCCTCCGCCAGGTCACATTGTAGGAGAATCCTGATTTCATACGATTGCCGATACGAAAAATAGATGAAACATTCGCTGCGGCCATGATCGTGAGGGGTTGTTCAAGGTTGGTTTTCCGCCTTTTTCGCGGTATGTTTCGCGGGGGTATGCCAAAGGTAATCTGCTAGATTGCCGTATATGGCGTTACGTCTCCGTAACACTTCGTAACGTTTTCAAAACGAGGGCGGCGTTCCATACCGTTCTGTCAACCCCACACGATGGGGTCGGAAATTTTCGAATTAGGTAAAGAAAAGAGAGGGAGGGTGACATGGGCCAGCTTGATTCTGGAAATGCTGCGTGGATTTTGACTTCCGCGTCCCTTGTGTTCCTCATGACGCCTGGTGTGGCGTTCTTCTATGGTGGCATGGTTCGTGCGAAGGCCGTATTGAATATGATGATCATGGAGGCGGCCGCATTGTCCGTCACCATGATCATGTGGGTGCTGTGGGGCTGGTCCATCGCCTACGCAGGCTCTTCGGTCGGCGGCATCTTCGGTGATCCGGCAACCGGCTTCCTGCTGAAGGACACGATGGTCGCCGATGACGGCGTCTTCGGTTCGGCCGCGCTGAACTCCAACAACTATCCGGTCAGCGTGGATGTGGCGTTCCAGTCCGCGTTCGCCATGATCACCGTCGCCCTGATCTGCGGCGCCATCGCCGAGCGCGTCAAGTACAGCACCTGGATGATCTTCGTCGCACTGTGGATTACGTTCGATTACGCTCCGCTCGCCCACATGGTGTGGAACGGTGGCCTGCTGTCCGCTGACGGCGCCATCTCCCAGGCCATCGGCGCTGCCGCCCACGACTTCGCAGGTGGTACGGTCGTTCACATCAACGCCGCAGTCGCCGCTCTCGTAATCGTACTGATCATCGGCAAGCGTAAGGGCTTCGGCACTCAGCCGTTCCGCCCGCACAATGTTCCGTTCGTCATGCTCGGCGCCTTCCTGCTGTGGTTCGGCTGGTTCGGCTTCAACGCAGGTTCCGCCTTCGCCGCTGACGGCACCGCCGGCTACGCCTGGGTTTCCACCTCTGCCGCAACCGCTGCCGCAATGCTTACCTGGGGCTTCACCGAGAAGATCCGTACCGGCCACTACACCGCTATGGGTGCCGCTTCCGGTATCGTCGCCGGTCTGGTCGCCATCACCCCGGCCGCCGATGTGGTCTCCCCGCTGTGGGCCATCGTGCTGGGCGGCATCGCGGGCGTGCTCACCTGCCTCGCCTGCGGCCTGAAGTTCAAGTTCGGCTATGACGATTCGCTTGATGTTGTCGGCGTCCACGGCGTCGGCGGCTTCACCGGCACCGTGCTCATCGGTTTCTTCGGTGAGGGCACCGGCCTGTTCGCTGGCGGTGATTGGCGTCAGCTGGTCGTGCAGCTGCTCGTGGCGATCGTGGCCATCATCTGGTCCGCCGTCATCACCGGCATCATCGCCTTCGCTCTGGAGAAGACCATCGGCTGGCGCGTCACCGAAGCCCAGGAAGTCGGCGGCATCGATCTTGCCGACCAGGGCGAACGTGCTTACGATTTTGCTGGTACCGCAAGCTCTGTTCTCAAGGAGGTGAAGTGAGATGAAGCTCATTACCGCTATCATCCAGCCGCATAAGCTTGACGATGTCAAGGAAGCCCTCGCTGCCGCAGGCGTGCACGGTCTGACCGTGTCCGAAGCCAACGGTTACGGCCGTCAGCGTGGCCACACCGAGGTCTATCGTGGCGCCGAATACACTGTGGACCTGATTCCGAAGATCCGCATCGAGGTGCTGGCCGATGACGCCGACGCCGAGACGCTGGTCGGTGTGATCGTCAAGTCCGCCGGCTCCGGCACCATCGGTGACGGCAAGGTGTGGGTTGCACCGCTCGACTCGGTGACCCGCGTGCGCACCGGCGAGACTGGCTCGGCTGCCATCTGATCCGCATCGGTTCGGATAGGCCGTATTAAAGACCCCCGGGTTATTCTCGGGTTATCAATAAGACAGATCCCCGTACGTGCTACGTGCCGTGCGGGGATTTTCGTTCCCCTCCACGCTCCTTCTGATGGCAAGACGCCGTACGGGGCGCGACGGAGGGGCGCAATCGTCAAAAGGACTTGCACTATGACTTCTGCAGTCGATGGTCTCAAGCAACGTTTCATGGCCATGAGCCAGCCGGATGCCGACGGCGTGTACCGCGATGGTGCGGCGAAACGCAAGGCCCGTACCGATTTGGCCATGGCTTGCCTCAAACAGCTCTGGCAGGAGGCTCTCGATGCGGTCTCCTTCGAAGTGCCCGCCACTGGCATCGGCCTTGGCGCGGTCGGCTCGCTGGCTCGCGGTCAGGTTGGACCGGGTTCCGACCTTGATCTGGTGGTCATTTATGAACCGCACGCCCTGACCGATCGGCAACTCAACGAGCTCGCCAACAAACTGTGGTACCCGATTTGGGATTCAGGGCTTGACCTCGACCAGTCCGTCCGCACCCGCACCCAATGCGAGGCCGTCACTGACCATGATCTGCCTGCGGCCATGGGATGGCTTGACGTGGTGCCGATTGCAGGAGATACGCAACTCATCGAAACCACGGCCACCTCCATTCTCGAACGATGGCGCAAGGCCGCCCGCAAGCGTTTGCCGGAACTGCTCGGTTCCGCCACGTCCCGACTCAACGAATTCGGCCGTATGGCCTACATCAACCAACCCGATATCAAGGAGGCCCGTGGTGGTCTGCGCGATTCGGTGTTGGTCGCGGCGCTTGCCGCCTCCTGGCTGGCCGATCGTCCGCACGGCCGGTACGACGATGCCGTCGAACGCCTGCTCGACGTGCGCGACTGCATTCATCTGGTCGCCAACAAAGACACGAACATGCTGCTTTCGCCCTATCAGGCCAAGGTGTCCGCAATGCTGGGCCTTGCCGACCCGACGTTGCCGGATGGCGAACGCGAAGCCAAGTCGATCGACGATCTGCAGACGCTGCTTGCCCGGGTCGGTCGCCAAATCGCGTTTTCCTTGGATTCCACCGCCTCGCGAGCCGAGCATTCCCTCACCCATGAGAAGCCGAGATTCGCTTTCTTCCAGGTGTTCCAGCCACGCGGCGGCGGCAGGCGGCAGGCGCCGACCTTCGATGTGATCGCCCCCGGCGTGGCCAAGCATGAGGAGGAGATCGTGCTGGCCCCCGGTGCCGATCCGAAGACCGACGCGAAACTCGCGTTGCGTGTTGCCGTCGCATCCGCCGAGTTCGGGCTGCCGATCGCACCTGGCACGTTGCAGAATCTCAGGAACTGCCCCATTCGCGACCGTGATTGGGATGAGGAATCCCGCAAGCTGTTCGTGCGCCTGCTCGCCACCGGCCCGGAACTGCTCAACGTGTGGGAGGAGATCGATTTCGTGGACATTCCCGGCCGTTGGATTCCCGAATGGCTGGGCGTGCGCAACCGCCCAAGCGCTTCGGCCGCGCACCGATACACCATCGACCGTCATATGGTTGAGGTGACCACGCGCCTTGGTCGCGAAACCCCACGCGGCAACCGGTATGACGACAGGCATTACACGGCCCTGCTGCTGGCCGGCATCCTGCATGACATCGGCAAGCGCCCGGGTGTTACGAACCATGCGTCCGAGGGTGCGCGTCATGCCTCCACGGTGCTTAAGCGCATGGGTTTCGACCGTGACATCATCTGGTGGGTCACGTTGCTGGTCCGTGAGCATCTGACGCTCTCGGAATTCGCGACCGGGCAGAATCCCAACGATCCGACGGTCGGCGACGAACTGGCCTCTCGCATAGATCATGATCCGGTGCTGCTCGACATGCTGTTCGACCTGACCCGCGCCGACGGCTCCTCGCTCGGCGCCACTTCGGGCGAGACCATTTCCAAACAGTACGGTTGGAGCAAGTGGCGCGAATCGCTTGTGCGCAACATGTACAACGCCACCCGCTACCACATGTGAGCCGGCAGTTTCCGCGCCGTCGCGATTCTTGATTCGAACATGACGTTTCATGGCGAAGGCTTTCGTGCGTTTCGCCGTGAAACGTCGTTCAACGCCGATTCACCAAAATGTGGGGAACATAGCACCTTCCGTTTACTTCGGCAAATCGGCCGCTGACGTACTCTCCAGATCCGGTGGATTGTCCCCAAGTTATCCACTCAGTTGTCCCCATGTTGTGGAAAACCATGCCGCTTGTCCACGTAGTTATCCCCAAAATGTGCATAACTCGCTGATTTTCGGATTCGTTATCCACAATACCCCTTGCATAGCGTGTCGCGGCCCCATCGGGCATGGAGACAAGGGAAACGAAAGTGCACGCCATCCACACGCAATCGAACATGGGGAGATTCGGACGCAATCCATCCACACCACCGTTCGTGACTATGCACAGGTATTATGGTTTTCCTCGGTATCGAATCGATGCCGAGGAAGCACTGATGATTGCGGTTGGTGAGCATGGCAGAAGAGACTACTTGGAACGGCGCCCCTGCACAGGGTCGGCGAAACGGCGGATTCACGCCGAGCGGAGGCAACGGCTTCAGCGGCGGCAGTGCCGTACGCGACATGATTTTCGACCGCATCCCACCGCACGACGATGACGCGGAAATGGCCGTGCTCGGCGGCATGCTGATGAGCAAGGACGCCATCGGCGAAGTCTCCCAGACCATCGACGTCACCGATTTCTATCAGCCGCGCAACCAGACCGTCTACGAGGCGATCATCAGCCTGTTCGCCGCCTCGCAACCGGTCGACGCGGTGCTCGTGGCCAACCAGCTACTGAAAGACGGCGATCTCGAAAAAGTGGGGGGAAGCGACTATCTGCATAGTCTTGTCGCTTCCGTACCGACCGCCGCGAACGCGACGTTCTATGCCGACATCATCCATCAGCGCGCCATCCTGCGCAACGTGATCGCGGCCGGTACCAAAATCGCACAGCTCGGCTATACCGCGGAAGGCTCCCAGGCGGAAGACGTCGTCAATCTGGCACAGGCCGAAGTCTATGAGATGTCCACCGGTAAAGTGCGACAGGATTATGCGGCCATCGGCCCGGTGATCGGCGACACCCTCGACCAGATCGAACGTCTGCAGAACGGTGAGGTCTCACGCGGCGTGCCGACCGGATTTCGTGACATCGACGATGTGACGCAGGGTCTGCAGCCGGGACAGATGATCGTCGTGGCGGGCCGACCGGCCATGGGCAAGTCCACGCTCGGCGTCGACTTCGCGCGTGCGGCGTCTCTGCACCACGGCATGACCACCGTCATCTTCAGCTTGGAAATGAGTAAAACCGAACTGGCGCAACGTATCATCGCCGCCGAAGCGAATATTCCGCTGGCCGCCATGCGCCGCGCCGACGATATCACGCCGGAACGCTGGAACATGCTCAACAATCTGCAGGACGCCCTGCAGAACGCGCCGCTGTTCATCGACGACAGTCCGAACATGAGCCTGATGGAGATCCGCGCGAAATGCCGCCGCCTCAAGCAGACGAACGATCTGAAACTCGTCGTGATCGACTACCTGCAGCTCATGACCTCCGGCAAGGCCGTGGAAAGCCGACAGCAGGAGGTGTCCGACTTTTCGCGTGCGCTGAAACTGCTCGCCAAAGAGCTTGAGGTGCCGGTGGTGGCGCTGAGCCAGCTGAACCGTGGCCCGGAAATGCGTAACGACAAGAAGCCGCAGCTGTCCGATCTTCGTGAATCCGGCTCCATCGAACAGGATGCCGATGTGGTGTTCCTCGTGCACAGGCCGGACTTCTACGACAAGGAGGACCGCCCGGGCGAGGCCGACATCATCATGGCGAAGCACCGTAACGGCCCAACCGACACGTTCCATCTGGCGTTCCTTGGCGCGTATTCGAAGTTCAAGGACATGCCGCAGGACTACCAGCAGGAGGTGTGATATGGCTTGGAACTCCTTTGCGACGCCATTGATCGGCAAGGCCGTTCGCGCGGCCTCCCGTCTCGCACATGGTGGCGGCAGCGCGTTCCCGGGCAAGATCGTCGAACGGATCGACCCCGGCTTTCTGGCACGCACGCTGGACCGCCTACCGCTCGGCGTGGTGCTGGTCTCCGGCACGAACGGCAAGACGACCACCACGCGCATGGTGGCGAGCATGCTGGAATCGTTGGGATTGAAGGTATTCACGAACCCGACCGGCTCGAACTTCACACGTGGTGTGGTCGGGTCGCTGCTGAGTGAGGTCTCGCTTTCCGGCAAGCTGGATGCGGATATCGCGGTTTTGGAACTCGATGAGGCGTATGCCGTGCATTTCGTCAGGCAGGTGCAGCCCGATTACTGTCTGCTGCTCAATGTGATGCGCGACCAGCTCGACCGCTTCGGCGAAATCGACAACACCGCACGATTGTTGAGCAAGGCCGCGGAAGCGACCACCGGAACCGTCGTACTCAATCGCGAGGATCCGCGCATCGCACGGCTTGCGGACGTCGTGCATGCCGAAGACGGTGTGGAAGTGCGCTATTTCGGTCTTGATGCGTCATTGCGCGGCTTCTTCCCATCCGATGACGACATGCAGACGACCGTCGACACGGAAAGCGGGGAATCCGCGGCGAACGCAACCCACATCAATCCACCGCAGGATGTGGATAAGTCGGTTGCATCATCCGTCGAGTCAACCGAAATCGCAGACTCTGCCGAACCATCGGCGGACGTGACGTTGCTCGCCGTCGGCGACCACCGCGCAAGTTTCGGCATCGACGGCAAAACCTACGAAACCGACGTCAGGCTGGAAGGCGTCTACAACCTGTATAACGCGGCGGCAGCGCTTGCCGTCGTGCGTGCCGTCGCCGCCGATGCGAACGCCATGTTCCTGCCGTTCCTCGGTGCGGATGCCAACGACTCCGGGGATTCAGCCGTCGACTTCGCCGCGCAGGCCGTCTATTCCACCGGCCCGATCGAATCGCCGGAAGTCGACGTGCCGTCTGTCAAGACCCTGCGCAAGCTTGGTATTTCGCCGCGTATCGTAGATTTCGCACGGTCCACCACGCAGGCCATGATCGACGCGGCGGCGCAGGTCACGCCGGCATTCGGCCGCGGCGAAGTCATCGATGTGAACGGCTCTCCCGTGGAACTGCTGCTCGTCAAGAATCCCATGGGATTCCGCCTGTCGCTCGCCTCCTTCAAGCCGGAAGGCTGCGACACCATGATCTGCATCAACGACGAATACGCCGACGGTCGCGACATGAGCTGGCTGTGGGACGTGGACTTCACCTCCTTGCGTGGTACCGGCGTCAGGATGGTTTCCGGCGTACGCGCATGGGACATGGCCTTGCGTCTCGAATACGATCAGGTGCCGGTCGAGGCCGTCAGCACCGAGCTCGAAGAGTCCGTCACGGCATTCGTAAACACGAACCCCGGTACGCGCAAGCACATCTACTGCACATACACCGCCATGCTCAAGGTGCGCGCTGCCCTGGGTAGGATCGCCGACGTCTCCGACGCGGGCGTGGGCAAATAATAAGGGAGGGCGAGGAATATGAGTCAGGCAATCGACATCGTGTCGCTGTACCCGAAAGACATGAACATCTACGGCGACTCCGGCAACGTGCTCACCATCCAGCGGCGTCTCGCGCTATACGGCTACGAACCGCACGTGCATGCCTACAATCAGGGCGACGAGTGGCCCGAGCACGTCGACATGATTCTCGGCGGCGGCGGCCAGGACACCGGTCAGAAGAAAATCATCGGCGACTTCTTCCTGCGCGCCGATCTGCTGCGCTCACTTGCGGCCGACGGTATGCCGATGCTCATGATCTGCGGCCTGTACCAGTTGTTCGGCGAATATTTCGAGACGGTCGACGGCTCCCGGCTGGACGGCATCGGCGTGATCGGCGCCTATACGGTCGGTCGGGAAGTGCGTATGATCGGCAATCTGACCGAAACGTCCGACGACTTCGGCAAGATCGTCGGCTACGAAAACCATTCCGGCCAGACATTCCTGCGCGAGGGAGTGCAGCCGCTCGGCCATGTCGAAGCGGACGGCACCGGCAACAACGGTGAGGATCATACCGAGGGAGCCCGCGTGAACAATGTGATCGGCACATACATGCACGGTTCGTTGCTACCGAAGAATCCGGCCATTGCGGACTTTCTGATTCGTACCGCGGTCGAGCGCCGCTACGGCACGTTCGATCCGGTCGCGGTCGGTCAGACCTCCGCACAGAAGGCTGCGCTGAACCGTATCAACGAGGTTGCGCAACGTGCGCGCCGCGTGGCCATGTCCCGCCCGCGCTAGGTGGCGGTCGGTCTGACGGTTCGGGTTGGCTCCTACGGAAGCTCGCTGGTTCCCACGAAAACCGGCTCATTTCCACATGAAACCGCTCCGTTCCCACAAATACCGATCTATCTATGACACCCAGCCATCATAAACAGGCCAGTATTTGTGGGAATGGAGCGTTGATTGCTGGAAATAGGCCGTAATCAGGAGGATTGGCCGGTTTCATTCAATGCGGGTGTGAAGAAAGTGCGATAGAGTGGTACCACCATCACCCAAGGGAGGTAATCATGGCTGATTTTGATTTTGGTGACGGCCTGCGCAAGGTTTTTCTCGCCGGCGTCGGTGCTCTGGCGACCACCGTTGAAAAGAGCCAGGAGATCGTAGACGATCTTGTCAAGAAGGGCGAGCTGACCGTGGAGCAGGGCAAGGCCCTCAACGCCGAACTCAAGCACAAGGTCCAGGAGGCCAAGGAAGCTTCGGAAGGGGCCAAGCCCGAAGACGAAACGGAAACCAAGGCCGAGTAGCATTCGTTCGATTCGCCGTCTGCCGCGCATAGGCGCCCGGACGGCGAAGTCGTGTTGTGCGAGTGGTGATATGTCTGTGAATGCCCAGTCAGATAGATCGGATAATGCGCGTCCGGAAAGCGTGGAACCGGTCACCCTGTCCGACCGAGTCAACGCGGTGATCAATCCCGCCGCCGACCCGTCGCCGGATGCGGCCGCGACGGCTGCCGCAAAGTCGGGGGTTTCGCAATCCCCGCAGTGGCAGACGTCCATCGAAACGATCGGACTGTTCGGGCCACGCAAGGACACATTTTCCACGCGCTATCATCTTACGCGGCGCGGCAAGCTGAAGCGACTGAAGCAGATTGCGCAGATCGCCAATCATTTTGATGTTCTGCATGGCCTGACGCCGGTCAAAATGCGGCTTATGCTGGAAGCGCTCGGACCGACGTTCGTGAAGGTCGGCCAGATTCTGTCGATGCGTTCCGAGATTCTGCCGCAGCCGTTCTGCGACGAACTTGCCAAGTTGCGTGCCGATGCCGATCCGATGCCGTACAGTACGGTGTTGCAGGTGCTTGAAGACGAGTACGGTCGGCCGGTCGACGAGATCTTCGACCATATCGATGCCACGCCGCTTGGTTCGGCCAGCCTTGCACAGGTGCATCGTGCGAAGCTGACGTCGGGCGAAGACGTGGCCATCAAGGTGCAGCGTCCGGGCGTGCGCGAAACCATGGCGCAGGATGTGTCCATCATGCGTTCCATCGCCAAAGTGGCCACAAGGACCATGCACAGCGCACAGGTGGTGGACCTGTCCGGTGTGGTCGAAGAGCTGTGGGACACGTTCGAATCCGAAACCGACTTCTTGGTGGAAGCGAGGAACCTGAGCGAATTCAACCGTTTCTGCGAACGGTACAAGTACATGGATTGCCCGAAGCCATACATTGACCTATGCACCGAGCATGTGGTCGTGATGGACTATGTGGAGGGCATCTCCGTCTCGCATCCCGACCAGTTGCTCGAGGCCGGCTACGATTTGAAGGAGATTGGCACCAAACTGGTCGACAACTATGCCACGCAAGTGCTTGACGAAGGCTTCTTCCATGCGGATCCGCACCCCGGCAACATCATGGTGAGCGGCGGGCGGATCGTGTTGCTCGACCTTGGCATGACCGGCCGGCTGAACGCGAAGACCCGCTCCGTGCTGAAAGATATGATCTTCGCGGTGGCCGAACAGGATTCGCCCGCGCTCGCCGACGGTCTGCTGCGTTTCGCCGGCGCGGAGGCCGATCCGGAGGATTACCCGGCGCTGCTTGCCGATTTGGATGTGATCGTCAAGGAATTCGGCACCGTTGATTTGGTGGAGCTCGATATTGCCGCGATGCTGACCGCGCTGACGCAGATGGCGCAGCGTCACGGCATCGAGGTGCCGAGTACCGTCACTACGGTCGGCCGTGCGCTGGTCACGTTGGAGGGATTGCTGGACGAGTTCATTCCCGACGTGAACATGATTCAGATTATTTCCGACCATATTGCGGCGAGTACGTCGAAGAAGGATTTCATCAAGGAGGAGACGAAGTCGCTGGCGATTGAAGGACATCAGGCGTTGCATAGCCTGCTTGCCGCCGCCAACGAGCTTAAGGTCGCCTCGCGTATGCTTACGCGCGGCCAGTTGCGTGTGAATATGGAGATGGTCGGTTCTCAGGAGCCGATTCACCTGCTTGCCAACATGGTGAACCGGTTGACGATGGCTCTGATTGTGGTCGGCCTGTTCATCGGTTCGTCGATTGTGTATTATGCGGGCATCAAGCCGGTGATTTTCGGCATTCCGATCGTAGGCTTCCTCGGGTACGTGATCGCCTTCATTCTTTCCGTCTGGATTGTCTTCGACATTTACTTCAAGGGCCGTAACTCAAAGAAGCGGTAAGCGGCCCTGCGTATTACCGTTCCCCATGCCTCCCCTGTCGGTGGCCTATGCCCCCGCTTCATCCCCTCCGAACGCTATTGTGTACCCCATGCGTCATGCCTGGTGGGCGTAGTGACCCACAAGTCGCGATCCCGTAGGAGGTGCCATATGGCCGAAGCCGAACCTTGGCGTCCTCTGCCGTTTGATGAGGTGATTGACATTTCGGCGGGTGAGGCGCGTAAGCGCCGGTTGCGCCGGCAGTTGCATGCATGGTATGCGTTTGTGATCACGCTGGTGATTGCCGCAATCAATATCGCCGGATTCCCCTACGTGCTGCAGTGGCGGGCCTCGTTGCGCACGGCGCAGACGGCCGATGCGGCCGCGCAGCATGTTGAGGGTTGGCCGTATCCGCAGGCCGAGGAAGCATTCGCTGCGGCGAAACGATATAACAGGAAGATTGCCGCTTCTGATCAGACCGTTCTTGGAGAGGCCGAAGACCCGTTCACCAGTACGGCGGGCGGCTCGCATGCCTCCGGCAAGGATTCGCTGGCAGCCAAAGATAGTGAGTATCAGTCGTTGCTGGATTCCGGCGACGGCGTGATGGGTACGATCCGTGTGCCGAAGGTATCGATCAAACTGCCGATTTATCATGGCACGTCGAATGCTGCGCTTGCTTCCGGCGCGGGGCATCTATATGGCACAAGCCTTCCGGTGGGAGGGAAAAGCTCGCATGCGGTGATTACCGGGCATCGTGGCTTGGTGGAGGCGGCCATGTTCACGAGGCTTGATGAGATGCGCGAGGGTGACTTCTTCTACATCGAGGTGATGGGGGAGACCCTCGGGTATGAGGTAGATCGCATCGATGTGATTGAGCCGTCGGAGACGAGCCGGCTGCGTGTGGTCAAAGGCGAAGACCGTGTAACGCTCATGACCTGCACGCCATATGGCGTGAACACGCACAGGCTGTTGGTCTCCGGCCATCGCGTGAAGATCCCGGTGCCCGCACCTGATCCGAACGCCATGCATGATCCCATGCGGATGGGGTTATACGCCGTACTGGGTGTGCTTGTTCCCGGCTGGCTGTTCTTCCTTATTCTGGGACGTCGCCGCAATCCACTGCCTCGCATCATGCGGCATGCGGTCGTTCACCTTTAGTTGTGTCGCGCAGATGCACTGCCCGTCATCCCGCCCCCTATTAACGAGGGTATTTTGTGTGGTTTTGGGGTTGTTGTAAGGAGGGTGTAGACTTCCGAGCAGCATGTCTTTGTAAGGTATGGATAACGATTTGTTCTACCAGTGTTTACGCGGCAAATAAGGCTAAGGATAAGGTTTATAATGGGCGGGTTCTCTTGTTTGCGTGGAGGGGCGAACAAGGGTGCTCTGAGTAATGTTCCGCAACCCGTTGCTGCCGTGGTGGCCGTTGTGATGCTCCTCGTCACGGTGATCGTGGCGCCTTCCGCACAAGCCGATGAGACTTCGAGTGTCCCTTTTTCGGATCATGTGGTGAGTAATACCGTGAGCCCGTCCGGCACTACCATCAATTTGTTCGATTATTGGGTGCAGCCGTATGGGTGCGCGGATATTGATGATAGCTACTGCAACGGTCAAGCGTTTAACCACTCCGACACGGGAATCAATGCAGGTAAACAACTACGTTTCACGTATAACGGCGAAGGCCAAAACACCATCAACAAATGGACGGGAAGCGCCTCGCCGCGCAAGGGAATGGTCAAGTCGCTGCTGCAGGACGGCTATCCGGTTATCGCGGCAGACCAACTGTATTCCTGGGACGGCAAGATAACCGACGGTACGCAATCGCTGGCATACCTGTTCGATACCGAGAATACCGAGAGCGATTCCAGGAAGGTCTATCCGAACGTAACCGGCCTACTGCAGCTGCAGAACGGCTACTATGTGTACGATAGCACCAAGAATTTCGCTACATTGAACGACAAGTCCACGTCGGGCAAATCGTCATATTCCATGACCTTGTACGACACTCCGGGTGTGCGGGCGGAATGGGGCAGCTCCGTTGGTGAGTTTTTCCCCTTCAACTCTGCCGAAGACGTGTTCGAGGATTCCAACGGGTCGTTGTCGAACAAGATTTCGTCGAGGAACTCCGTGCTGAACCATTACTTCGGCGTGCATTCCCAATCGGAGTTCATGCAGCCGGTCAACGGCATCATCAACGACGAGGCGATGACCTTCGACTTCCAGGGCGACGATGACGTATGGGTGTTCATCGACGGCGTGCTGGTCGGCGATGTCGGCGGCATCCACAACAGTGCCGCCTTGCACATCGACTTCCAGACGGGTTCCGTGAAGGTGACGGACGCATCCGGCAACAGCACCTACACCAATACGACGATTCGCGAGATGTTCGCCAACGCGTACGGTGGTGAGGATTCCGACGAATTCCAATCCGTAGAATGGTCACAGACCAACACGAGCACCTTCGCGGATAGCACCTACCACACGCTGGACTTCTTCTATCTGGAACGCGGCAACAACGAGTCCAATCTGAAACTCAAGTACAACCTCGCCGACATTCCCGAAAACAACCTGGTCAAGCTCGACCAGCAAGGCAACCGCGTGGCCGGAGCGAACTTCGAACTGTACAAGGCGGGCAGCGACTATTCCTACACTGCCGCCGACCTGATTAGCAAGGGCACCACCGATAAGGACGGCGTCTATACGTTCACCAACCACGAGACTGGCAAGCCGGTGAATTTCGCCGATCTCGCCCGTAACGGGCGGGGCATCACGCATTACGTGCTGAAGGAGACCAAGGCTCCGCCGGGGTACCGCAAATCTTCGGATGTTCATTTGCGCTACCAGATCAGTCCCGCAGGAGACGGCGTGCTGCTCTGCAACGATGAGAGCGGCAAATGGGATTCAGGCGCATGGTCGGTGGCCCACGAAACTATGACCGTGGCCGACGGCGCCACCGTCTACGACATGAACGGCACATCCCATGACGTTACTCAAGGCAAGGTCTTCGCCGTCATCATGCACAGGGATAAGACGGCCGCCGGCACGCTGGAGTCCGATGCGTGGAGGGCGGTTTCCGGTAGCGCATTGGAAGGCTGGAACCTATCGTCCGATGCGGTGAATGGTATGGCTGACGTCGTCCAGCTGGCCAAGTCGGATGGCGCCGGAAGCACGAACTACCTGCATTTCTTCGGCTTGGATTCCGAAGGCAAGTATTCGGCTTCGATTTCCAGCCTGCCCGGTGACGTTTTCACCTACTATTTCATGCGCTCCGACGAGGAAAAGGCTGATTCGCTGTATGCCATGGGCGTGTACTACACCACGGCCGATTCCACGGAAGGCATCAATGCCTCGAACACCGTTCGTCTGGACACTACGGAGACGGGCGCATACGGCCGGCAGTTCCTGCGTAATTTCGGCGTGCAGATCGCCATCACCGATGTGCGCAACGATCCGATCGTGCAGAAGGTCGATGATGCCGGTAACCCAGTGGAAGGTGCGGAATTCAGCCTCTATGCCGCGGATCAGGTCAATGCGGATGGCACGAGCCTGCTGGAGGGAGCGACCGCATTGCAGACCTGCGTCACGGCGAATACGAGCTATCCGTACGAGATGAAGGGCTCGTGCATGTTCGGCATGGCGGGCTCGTCTTCCGAAGGTGTGCAAGGCAGTGTCGTCGATCTGGACAACGGCACCTATTACGTCAAGGAAACCAAAGCGCCTGAGGGTTATGAGATCAATGATACGTTGGTGAAACTGCTCATCACCGATAACGGCATCTTCGCAGACGCCGGTACCGAAGATAATGGTGTCTCCACCATGACTCATATCGGTACGTTGAATGAGGTGCTGAAACAGTTCGCGGCCAATCGCGATATCAATCGCACGCTTTCCGATCTGAAGGTCACGCAGTTGCGTTGCGCGGATGAGGAATGTGTGACCAATGGCAGCTGGTCCGAAACCATCGGCTCCGAACATGGGAAGTCCGTGGACGTCAGTTGGACCGGCGACTACAAGAATGGCTACTACACGCTGACCGATCAAAGCGCCATGACGGATAACGGCTTCGTCAACACGACCGGTTGGACATACTACAAGGTCAGCCAGGCCGAAGACAAGGACGATGGCTCCCAAGGGAAGGGCGTTCGTTTCAGTCTGAAGAATTCCAATCTGGCGCGTATATTCACCGGTGCGAACGTGATTCGCGTGCAAGATAAGCGCAAGGCCAGTCTGACGCTCACCAAGAAGGTTACGGTGGGTGACGGTTACGACAAACCGGATGATTTTGACACGCAGCGGTTCTCGTTCAACGTCACGTTGAGCGCAGATGAGGCCGCCACATTGCAGCAGGATGGCACAACCGACTATTATCATGGCACGATTTCCGGCGGTACCGGCGACGGCAAGAAGGACGATCAGCAGATCGTCATGAAACTGGATCGCGATTCCGAATCCGCTACTTCCGGCAATCTCCTCCAGTGCATTGCGGATGGCGACACCGATGCGGAGAAGTGTGCAAAGACCGCATCGATCACGCTTTCCAACAGGCAGACGCTCAGCATCGCCAATATTTCGGACGGCGTCACATACACGATTAAGGAAACGGGCCTGCCGAACGGTTACGTGTTCGAGAGCGCGCAATCCAGTAATCTGACCGGTACCATTCAGCGCTCCTCCGGCATTGCGGCCGCGGTGGTGGGCAACGTGTACCAGCCGAACAGCATTACGTTGGTTGCGGGACGGTTCGTCACGGTCGTGAAGAAAGTGGTTGGTAGCGCAACAGGCTCATATCCGTTTGAATTCCAGCTACAGGCCGCGCAGGGCACGCCGCTGCCTACCTGCGGTACCGCCGATACCTGTTCCGTTTCCGATGTGGACGCCAACGGCAATCATGTCATGAAGAAGACGTTGACGTATCAGACTTCGGGTGAGCGATCGCAGAGCATGACGTTCGGTGACATCACCTTCACGAAGCCGGGCACGTACACATATTCGTTGTCTGAGATCACGCCGTCTTCCGGCGCTCTGCGAGGGTTCAACTATTCGCGTGCGCAGTATGTGGTGACGGTCACGGTTGCGGTTGAGGATGGCAACCTTGTGGTGGCCGGCGTCAAGACGGTCCGAACATATGACGATTCCGGCGCCGCCGTGACCGGGACCGATGCAACGGCTACTGAGAACCAGGCCGTATTTACCAACAACTACAGCAAGGACCCACGAGCCGTCACCTTCTCCGCCACCAAGAACTACACGGAAAACGGCTACCCGTATCAGGCCGGCATGTTCAGCACGAAGCTGACGGCAATCGGCAGCTATGCGACCGCCAGCGGAGCCAAGACGACGGTGGCGGAGCTGCCGAATAATGCGGATTCGGTGCCGATGCCTACCGGTAGTTCCACGGGCAGGATGGATGCCGACTTCGATGATTTCCACACGGCCAGCTTCCCGCGGATCTCATTCGGTGGCGGTACCGGCAACAACACCTACGTGTACAAGATCACGGAGAACAGCGGAACCGTGGCCGACGCGACCGCCATGACCTACGATTCGACTGAATATTACGTGTTCGTGGCCATCACCGTCACCGACGATATGGTGAACGCCGATATCTCGTACTACAAGAACGAAGCCGGCACCCTGACCAAGGTGGAGATTCCTACGGACGGCTCGAATCCGGTCCAGTTCACCAATACGTATGCGGCTTCGGCGGTCTCCGCCGCTCCGCAGGGCAGTAAGACGCTGACCGGGCGCGCACGCACAGCCGGCGACTCCTTCTCCTTTGCGCTGATCGCGGCGGATGAAACCACCCAGGAAGCCGTGACGAATGGTACCGTCAGCGGCGCCGTCTGCGCAAGCAACTGTACCGCCGAAAGCATTCTCGCCAGTGCGACCTCAACGAATGTGACGGCGGAATCCGGTGAATCGCAATCATTCGAGTTCACACAACTCACGTTCGGAAAAGCCGGAACCTACACCTTCAACGTGGCGGAACAATCCGGCAATGCCGGTGGCATCATCTACGACACTCATATATCGACGGTCACCTACGTCATCTCCGATACCGATGCCAACGGCAAGCATACCGGCAGACTGAACGTGGCGAAGGTCAGCTACAGCAACGCCACCGCCACGACCGAAGCCGACCGCAAGGTTACGGATGCGGCCGCGTTCACCAACGCGTATCACGCCACCGCAACGTTTGCCGGTCTCACCGTAACCAAGGAACTGCACAACAGGAACGCCGGCACTACACGCAACCTGTATGCGGGCGAATTCACCTTCACCATCAGTGGTGACGATGAAGCGTCGGCACAACGCATTTCGGCTGGAACGTTTGCGAGCGACCGAAAATTCTCCAACGGGTACGCCGCTGGCAGTGAGGCACAAAGCGCAACGAAATACGGCAATGCCGTAAGTGGCATGACCAAGCTTTCCAATCTGGTGTTCAACGAATCCGATGTCGGTAAGACCTACCGTTTCGTGGTCAAGGAACTAGCACAACACACCAATCCGAATACCGGAGCGGTGAATACAAAGTTGGACTCGGATTCTACGAAGCTGACAGGCGAAACGGCCACGGATGTGAAAATCGACGGTATCTGGTTCAGGCAGTGGACGTACCTGGTGAGTGTCACGGTGAGTGACAACGGCGACGGCACACTGAACGTGAGTACGTCCAAGAGCGTGGTGAAAGGCGACGGCTCGACGTCGACGGCTGATGACATCACATTCGTCAATACGTATGAAACGCTGAAATCGACGGAAATCGACGATACTTCCGCATCTGCGCCGCTGTACAAGCAGCTCTCCGGCCGCAACTGGTCTGATTCCGAAAAAGACCGGTTCACGTTTACGGTGGAGAAGTGCAACTACAGCACCAACGCCGGTTCGTTCAGCGATGCGAGCTCCATCGTCTGCACGAGTGACGGCACTACGCTGAGCACGCTTCCCTCGCCTTCAAGAAACTCTTCAGTGACTATAGGCAAGGACCAAGTGGTCCCGACCAAGGCCGGTAATTTCGCCAAGATTGGGTTCGGCTCATTCAGCTTCTCCAAGCCGGGTGCCTACGTGTACAAGGTGACGGAAGTCGCCGGTGACGATACCACGCTCACCTACGCCGCCAACGTGCGTTATCTGCGATTCCGTGTTGAGGAAAACCAGATGAAGGGCGTGTATTCCGTAATCGTTACCACGCCTGGATATGATGCGCCGACGGCTACCGACGCCAATGACGGTGCCGCATTCGTGAATGTGTGCAAGAGCGCGGAGCGTCTGCCGTTGACGGGTGGCCTGACAACCAGAAACTTCCTGGTCGGAGGATTTGTGGTCGGACTGCTGGCGGTGTTCGCCGGACTGGGCATTCATGAGTGGTGGAACAAGCAACGGCGAAAGGAGCAGCTATTGGAATAGACGTAAGGCATCCCGTAGCGGCTCCGGCAGGTGTTTGCTGCGGAATCCCGGAATGAAGACTTCATAACTGAAATACCGAATCGATTGAAATTTGTGGCGTCCTAACGAAATGGATCGGCGGGACGCGAACAACCGAACGAGAGAAGAAGGACTCATGAAGATGAGAAAACTATTCGCCGCGGTGGCCGCAGCAGCGACCCTGATCGGTGGTGCCGTATTCGGCGCCGCCACTGCCGTTGCCGACGGCATGGCGACGATTACTATTGAGAATGCGCAGCAGGGGCATACCTACAAGGCGTACAAGGTGGCGACTTTCTCCAACGTGAAGTTGAACGGCGATGTCATCACCTCTATGGATGTCAATACCGAGAGCGGAGACAACCTGCGTACAGTACTGACTACAGCCATTGAGAAGGCTGGAACAACGATTCCTGACGAATACGCGACCAATCCGATGGCATTTGTGGCGACGTTCGACGCGGCAACGGCACGCAAGTTTGCCGATTATTTCGTGGAAGGAACCACGGGTCTTCCTGCGAGCCTTGCGAGCAAGACCATTCCTGATGAAGGTGCCGCTCCCGGTTCTGATGTGATGAATGTGCCGGAAGGCTGGTATCTCATCACCGACAGCAAGGACGGGGCTAACTTCAAAACCGCGCTGGTAGCCTCCACGGTGCAGGACAAAACGAAGTTCACAACCGTACAAACCGGTGAACAGCAGGCTCTTAATGGCACACTGGGCGCTTTCTACGTGAAGAACGAGAACGCTCCGTCGATTCCTGAGAAGCATGCTTACGTTGACAATACGTATACGACGATAAAAACCGGTTCTGTGAATATCGGTGACACGCTGTACTACCAGGTGCGTACTTCCGTGCCGAAGGCCGCCACCGGTCGTGACGATTACACCATCACGTTCAAAGATGCCGCCGCTAATGGTCTGAATATTGCCCAGGAAAACAACATCTCCGTGTGTCACAAGGCCAAGACCGCCAGTGACGGGGCGGTTTGCGTTCCTGTTGACGCCGCGAATGTGACGATTACGCAAAGCGGCGACGCTGCTGCCGGTACTGTCACCACGGTTGTGGTTTCCGGTGTCTCCGCATACGTTGGTGAGTATGTGTATCTGCGGTATTCTGCCACGGTGACCGCCGACGTGCTGGGCACCGATGGCACTGGCCGTGTGCTGCACAATGAGGCAACCGTGTGGCATGCCGATGGCGATGAATCCGATGCCGGTGAAGCCAATCTGTACGTGGGTGATCTGAAGTTCTACAAGTACGCCATCGAAAACAATGCGGAGGTCAGGCTTTCCGGCGTCGAATTCACCGTGCATCGTGGCGAGTCCGCCACTGCTGGCACTGAAGGCGACTTGAAGTTCTCGTTGGAAAACCCTGACGTGAAGGGCGTCTACAAGTATGACCCAGTTCAGGGCTCCACCACCGTCTCCACCGGTGAAAATGGTGTGCTGCTACTCAAAGGTCTTGAGGCCGGCAAGTACACCTTCGTGGAAACCAAGCCCATCGAAGGCTACACCGAAAACTTCAAGCCGACGTTCACTGTGGATATGAGTGTCGTTCCGAATAGAGGTATCGCCGCAAACGCTCCGATGATTCAGAATCCGCTGACCGATGATAACAACGGTTGGAAGCTTGCATCCGATTGGACTGATCCGACCGATAACTGCGAACGTGCCAAGGTGAAGAACGTGAAGTCCCTCACGCAGCTGCCGCTCACCGGTGGCGCGGGCATCATCCTGTTCTCCGTGATCGCGGCGTTGCTTATCGCCGTCGCGGCAATCGCGACCGTGCGTATTCGCGCCGTCAAGCGCGAGTTGCAGGCCTGAAGGTTTCCCGACTCCGACCTGTGAAGGCTGCTCCGATTCGTGAGCGCTGATCGCCCGAGGGCGATACGCAAAGCCATTCGGCAAGCGTATCGCCCTCGTCGCGTATCAACGGGTCTACGTAACCTCACATCTCATGTAAAGGTCCGAGGGATATTGCCGACTGTCTTCTGCATTTGCCGGAAGGCGGCATACTGCATGGACCTAGCACCCCCGACATCTCTCGATTTGCTGAATTTCAGGTAAAAACCGGGCAGAGTGCGTGAATCTGGGATACTCTCATAGAGAATGCCCCGTGCGCGAGACCAAGCGAATTCGTGCAGGGGAATGTTGTCGGGCCAATCGTGAAGGAGCATGCCCATGTCCAGTTCGTTCTTCAAGAAGGCGTTGATCGGCGGCGCAGTGGCCGCAGGAGCGGCGGTGTGGGCCATTGCGCCGCGCACCTTTTCCGACAAGCGTCGCAACTACGTGCCGGCCATTCCGGACGTATGGTACGCCCATCGCGGTCTGCATGACGCCGGTTCCGGTCTGACCGCGCAATACGCCGCCGAAAGCGGCGAGTACGTGGCACTCGCCCGCCGCATGGCCATGAAGGCCGGCTATGGCAATCCGAGCGTGCTTGGCTCCATCGCGCCGGAAAACTCCCTAGCCGCTTTCGCTGCCGCTTGCGAGGCCGGTTACGGCATTGAGCTCGACCTGCAGATGACCGCCGACGGCGAAGTCGTAGTGGTGCATGATGATGACCTGATGCGTGTTGCGGGGGATCCGCGCCGCATCAAGGATCTCACCTATGACGAGCTGACCCGCATCCCGCTGTTCCCGACCGACGCTCCGGGTGCTTCCAAGGCTGCACCGTTGCCGGGCTCTCTCGAGAAGCCTCCGCTGGTCACCACGCCGGACCATGCGCCGGAAGGCTACTACCAGCATGTGCCGTTGTTCGCCGACGTGCTCAAGGTGGTCGCCGGCCGTGTGCCGTTGATTGTGGAGTACAAGTTCGAGGACAATTCCAAGTGGGATCCGCGCGACGTGGAACTCATGGAAAAGGGCGACGCGTTGCTGCAGGCCTATTCCGGCGCATATGTGGTTGAATCGTTCAATCCGGCCGCCGTGAATTGGTATAAGGAAAACCGTCCGGAAGTATGCCGCGGACAGCTATCTTGGTGGCCGGAAGGCAAGGACGCGCCGACTGATCCGGTGGCATTGGCCAAGGAGTATGCGGCCGGAGCGCTGGTCTTCGATTGGATTTCCCGCCCTGACTTCGTAGCCTACGATTGGAAGGGCGGCAATAGCCCGCAGGTGCGTCTGGCCCGTTTCATGGGCGCGGTGCCGGTCTCATGGACCGTGCGCAGCCGTGACGAGCTCGCGCAGTGCGACGATTGGTTCGACCACCACATCTTTGAGGCGTTCGTTCCCGACGAGCGTTGATGCAAGGCCCAATCCAGCCGATCAGGGCTGGATTGGGCCGGCAATCAGTCGATTACGCCATAGAGGCGATCGCCGGCATCGCCCAGACCCGGCACGATGTAGCACTTGTCGTTGAGCTTCTCATCGACGGCGCACAGCACCAGCTTGAATTTGATGGACGGGTCGAGATGCTCCTCAACGAATTTCAGGCCCTCCGGAGCGCCCAAAATGCACACGGCGGTGATGTCTTTGGCACCGCGTTCGGCCAGATAATGCGTGGCGGCAACCAGCGTGCCGCCGGTGGCGAGCATCGGGTCGATCAGGAAGCACTGACGGCCGGTCAGATCCTCCGGCAGACGGTTCGCGTAGGTAATCTGCTGGGTCGGATTCTCCTCGTCGCGTTTCATGCCGAGGAAGCCGACCTCTGCGGATGGAATCATCTTGGTCATGCCGTCAAGCATGCCCAGGCCAGCGCGCAGCACGGGCACGATGAGCGGAGCCGGAGAGGCGATATGCTTGCCGATCATCGGGGAGACCGGGGTCTCGATCGGCTTGTCGACGACTTCGACGTCGCGAGTGGCTTCGTAGGCCTCGAGCATCACGAGTTCGGAAACGAGCTCACGGAAGGTGGAAGAGGCGGTGTTCTTGTCACGGAGAACGGTGAGTTTATGGTCCACCAGCGGGTGGTTCAACACATGAATATCCATGCTTTCCAAGATTAGTGCATGATAACGAAGAAATGCGCCGAACCACGAAAGCGCCTGTCGGCGCAAAGGCCGCTCGCAGCGGCAAAAAATGGAGCCCGGGGCTATGCATGGCCCGGCGCGAATCCCATTGTACAGACGTGGAGGACGGGGTGTGAACACGTGTCGCGTTCCCCCGCAGGCGTTGGATCGCTTCGGTTTCGGGCTTGCGGGCTCCACTCCGGCATGACGGCGGCAGTTCGAGGAATCCTACTCCAGTCGTCCGCGCCGCCAAAGGCCCGCACCATGGCGGAAATCCTTGGTGGTGGCAAACAGGTTGCCGGCGGTGTGCAGCAGTCGTGAGGCCTTTGCCCGGGCGGTTTTTTCGGCATCTCCAGCGGATTGCGCTCCACGCGAAGTCAGTTTCTTCGCCTCGATGCGCAATCCCAGCGCAACCACGTCGGTAAAGGCGGCGGCACGTTCCAGCGCAACGGCGAAATCACCCGTAAAAGCGCCGGCCAGAATGGAATCCGCGGTGTGCGCGATATCCTCTTCCGTCGGGGCCTGATCGACTCCGGCAATCGCGGAAGCGGTCGTCGCAACCGGCTCGCCCACGCGCCACAACCGCGCAATCGACTCCCGGTTCTTGCGCATCCACGTACGTAGCAGATACAGACGCCACAGAATGCCCGGCAGTGAATCCGGCTCGGCGTGGCTCCACAGTTCCGCAATCACGTCAACGCCTTCGCGGTCGACCAGCGTAAGCACACGTTCCACCAACGCCGCATCCTGCGTGTGATGCACGCGATCAAGTAAAGCCGCCGCCGAAGCGTGGCTCATCTCGTTGATCTGCGCCGGATCCGCACCGCCCGCGATATTGTCGGCCATCATCTGGTCGAGCTGGCCCGAGCGCGAGGGGCGTGGCGAACCGGTATTCGTGAAACCGGCGGTACGGCTGGGAATCACGGAACCGGAGCCGTAGTGCATGTTAGTAGACAAGTGGCGTGACCTTTTGAATATCGATGATGTTGGGACCTTGCGGTGTATCGATTATAAACATTGCGATGGCCGTACCGGTAGGCATATAGGGAGACTTGGCGATGAGCTGTTTGGCGAGCTGCTTGCGCGAGCACATGCCACGCAGATGGTCGAACATGCCGCCGATCACCGGCCGATGCATGCAGATGGCCGTGGTCTGTCGCGTGTCCAACGTCTGCCTGATCTGCTCCAGAAACGCGAGCCAGGCCATGGTCGGATGATCGGCGAATGCGTCTTCCGTCAACGCGTCGATATGCTCCATCGGCCGGTCGGTCTGCCAGCTGAGGACCTGCAGCGTCTCCTGACAACGCATCCATGGCGACGTGGCCAGTCGGGTGGGATTGTAGCAGGCGAGCTCGCGGTTGAGCGCGAACGCCGCGGCCGCACCTTTCGGCGTGATCGGACGATTCGCGTCGGTGCCCTTCCATGATTTGCGTGATTCGGCTTTCGCGTGGCGCACGATCAGCAGATTCTGCGCGGTCGCGGCGCCCTCCTGCACACGGTCGACGAACGCCGCGAGAATGTCCTTATCGGTGGAATGCGTCAGGATTTTGCGTGCCTCACGTACCGACACCCACACGATATCGTTGATTTCGCCTACGTCCGCGCGATGCACCGGGCCGAATGCGTCGATGAGATGTTCGGCGTCCTCTCCGGTGATGGGCCGTGCCATCCAGTACAGCGTGTGCTTGGTGTCGACGGTGCGGTCGTGCGAATGGCGGGTCTTCTTGCCTTCCTCAGACAACGGGTATTCGACCTCGCCCAAGTACGGACCGAGCGCGATGCTTACGCCCGTCTCCTCGCCGATTTCGCGAACCGCCGCATGACGGTGTGATTCGCCCTGCTCCAGCTTGCCTTTCGGCCAGCTCCAGTCATCATATTTCGGTCGATGCACGATGCAGACTTCAATGTCGTCGAGCAGTTCCTTGGCTGTCTTCCGCGTTGCGATCTGAGGATTGTCGGCGATTTGCCCGCCGACCTTCCAGCGGTAGACGATACCCCCCGCAGCTTCCACGATACGTCTCATCTTCTCGCTCATGCCTTTCATTGTAAGCGCGACGAAAGTGGCCGACTCTGCGATGTGCAGAATCGGCCATCTTCTGATGGTCCCTCAACGGAACGGTGCGACTCAGTGCGTTGCCGGACGGCGCGTATGGCGCTTGATCAAGTATTCCTGGCAGTCAACCAGCGGGCGGCCTTCGGCGTCCTTCGAATGACGGACGTACGTGCCATCGGCCTCCATGTGCCAGGAGGCGGTGGAATCGGCCATCTGCAGGTCGACGTACTTGATCAGCTCGTCGATCTGCTCCGGTGCGGTGATGCGGACCAGTGCCTCGACTCGGCGGTCGAGATTGCGGTGCATCAGATCGGCGGAACCAATCCACACTTCAGGACCGGCGGCCGGGCCTTCGCCGATCTGTGGGCCGTCGGAGTTGGCGAAGGCGTAGATACGGCTGTGCTCGAGGAAGCGACCGAGGATGGAACGCACGCGGATGTTCTCGGAAAGGCCCGGAACGCCCGGCTTGAGCGCGCAGATGCCACGTTCGACGATGTCGATCTTCACGCCGGCCTGGCTGGCGCGGTACAGCGCATCGATGGTCTTTTCGTCGACGATGGAGTTGACCTTGATCTTGATCCATGCCTCCTTGCCGGCGCGTGCGGCATCCTCCTCGCGGCGGATGCGCTGGATCAGGCCGGAACGTACGGTGCGGGGGGCCACCAGCAGGCGGTGGAAACTCGACTTCGGAGCGTAGCCGGACAGCTGGTTGAACAGACGGGTCATATCCTGACCGACCACCGGATCGCAGGTCAGCAGACCCAGATCGGTGTAGATTCGTGCGGTCTTCGGGTTGTAATTGCCGGTGCCCACATGGCAGTAGCGGCGCAGGCCGTCGGCTTCCTGACGCACCACGAGGCTCAGCTTGCAGTGGGTCTTCAGGCCTACGATGCCGTACACCACGTGCACGCCTGCACGTTCGAGCTTGCGGGCCCACGCGATGTTGGCATCCTCGTCGAAGCGGGCCTTGATCTCGACCAATGCCAGCACCTGCTTGCCGGCATGTGCGGCGTCGATCAGGGCGTCGATGATCGGCGAATTGCTGGACGTGCGGTACAGCGTCTGCTTGATGGCGAGCACCTTCGGATCGGCGGCCGCCTGCGCTAGGAACGCCTGAACGGAGGTAGAGAACGAATCATACGGGTGATGCAGGAGGATATCGCGTTCGCGAATCGCTGCAAAGATGTCTTGCGCGCGGGATGACTCCACCTCGGCGATCTGACGGTTCGTAGTCGGTACGAAGGAGCGGTATTTCAGGTCCGGACGATCGATGCCGCCGAGCTCGAACAGTACGGTCGCGTCGAGCGGTGCCGGCAGGCGGTACACCTCGTCGGCGCTCACGCGCAACTGGTCGGCGAGTAGCTGGGAGAGGAACGGGCTGGTCTCGTCGGAGATCTCCAGACGGATCGGCGGTCCGAAACGACGGCGCAGCAGCTCCTTCTCCATGGCGTTGAGCAGGTTCTCGGCATCATCCTCTTCCACGTCGATGTCTTCGTTACGAGTCACGCGGAAGGAGCGGGCTTCCTTGATGATCATGCCCGGGAACAGGGATTCCAGATGGGCGATAATCAGGTTCTCCATGGTGATGAAGCCGTAGCGGACATCGGTGGTCTCGTCATCGGTCAGGTCGTCGACCGGCACGAGACGGTTCAGGTTGCCAGGGATCTTCACGCGTGCGAAGTGGGACTTGCCGGAGGCGGGGTTCTCTACGAGCACGGCGAGGTTGATGGAACCGCCGGAGATATATGGGAACGGGTGGGCCGGATCCACGGCGAGCGGCGTCAGCACGGGGAAGACCTGCTGGCGGTAGTAACGCGAAAGGCGCTCCTGCTCGGCCGCGGTGAGCTTGTCCCAGCTCAGCAGCACGATCTTCTCCTTGGCCAGGTCGGGCAGGATGTGATCGATCATGTAGTGCGCATGCTCATCCTGCAGACGGTGGGCCTGCTCGCTGATGGCGCGCAACTGCTGTCGGGGGCTCAGGCCGGAGGCCGCCGTGACGGCGATGCCGGTGTCGATGCGGCGCTTCAGACCTGCGACGCGAACCATGAAGAATTCGTCGAGGTTGTTTGCGAAGATCGCGGCGAAGCTGGCGCGCTCGATGATCGGCAGATCCTCGTCCTGAGCAAGCTCGAGGACTCGCTTGTTGAACTTCAGCCAGCTCAACTCGCGGTCGAAGAAGCGGTCGTTCGGCAGCGGTTCTTCACCGGCCTGCAGCTCCCGCCTGTCGTTCTTATCGGTCTCGGCGATGTGCTCAGCAATCTGGCTGCGCAGAATCGCCTTTGAGGGTGCGTCAAAAATCTGTGCCATAGCACACTACTTTAAGCGGTGTTTGTCGTGACATTCCACAAAACGGCGCAGAATTTAGCCGGAGTTTACATTAGTTTGATGGATTTGCGAAGAGCACACCGGTGAATGTTCGATTTTCGATTGGGAAAAGGGGTGATTGCGACGTGTCGGGTGGACTTCGGCGTCATTCGCCTGATGGTTGGCGTTCCGGCGGTTCGACGTTGCCGTATGGTGGGTTGCGTACGACACGCCGGAGTACGGCATGAAGCGCACGCAATCGCACAATCCTCAGGTGAGAATCGCACAAGATAATGCAAATCTCCAATTATGGCGATCGGAAGGGAACAGTTTGGCAAATAACGCAACATAGGCCCGTTTCGGTTTGCATAGCCGCCGATGCTGAGCATAATTACGAAGTACAAGAACAACTTAACAGAGCAGAGCCCACAAAAAGTGTATGACCGAGATAGGTTGTTACGTTGAACGGGCATTGGATAGACTTACCGTTACAACGAGGATGTTGTGTTGCGATTCTGCTCTGAAGCTTCTTGTAGAGAAGGCCCGCTTCGGCGGGTCTTCTCTTTTGTTGCTCCTTCGATATGATTGCTATGCCGAATCAGTGGACGCGAGTGTGGAAAGCGATGATGGTTATGGTGGCTGCCAGGAGTGAGAAGGAACCGGAGGAGTCTCTAGCCCATCCTCGGCTGGGGCCTGCGCAACGGCGGGAGCAGATCATCGATGCTGCCTCGCAGCTCATTTCCCGCAACGGATTTTGGGGATTCTCAGTGCGTCAGGTGGCTGCGCAATGCGATCTGACCGAACCCGCGGTCATCTACCATTTCAAGAACAAGGTCGGCCTGCTGATTGCGGTGCTGGAACGTCGTGATCGCGAAGATATGGCGCAGTATTCGCATTCTCTTGGCGTGGAACCTGAACAGATTTGGAATGGCGATGTGCGGTTCGGCATTCGGGATATCTGCGATGTGCTGATGGCGCGCAATGCCAAGCAGCCGGAAATCGTGAGGTTGTACACCATTTTGCAAGGAGAGTCGCTCAGCGATCATCACCCGGCATATGAGTACTATCAAAAGCGCGAGCGGCGTGTGATTGCGATGCTGACGCGTGCGGCCGAGCATGATGGTCTGGAACATCCTCAGCAGGAGGCATACCTGGCTCTTGCCATGATGGATGGTGTTCAATTGCGATGGCTCCGTAACCCCGAAGACGTTGATCTGATGACGTTGTGGCGTGCCTATGCCGATGCTCGCTGGTGGTGATGCGTGTTCGGCGTGTCGTGCCGAATGACGTGATTCGCCAATCTTTCCGATCGCTGCGTAAGCGCGACATGTGCCGATAATTAACTACGTAGTTAATTCATGTTATAGTGGTACTTACATAATTAACTATGTAGTTAATTAAGGGCACACCTTGGCTCGATGATGAGGAAGGGAGAACCTGATGACGGCATTCGATCAGGCGGTCGAAACAATCCGACGGGGCTCAGATAGCGCAACCCTCGCCGCACAACTCTATGGTGAGCTCACCGATGACGAGCGGCTGAATCTGCTGGACGGTGACATCTACTACTGGCAGGGACGCTTGGATATTGTGCGGCATGGCTACAATATCGCGCCATACGTCATGGGGGCCGTGAATCGGCTCGGCATTCCGGGCATACGGTTCGTGGATGGTCCCCGTGGGTGCGTCAGCGGGCATGGCACCGCATTCCCGGTGTCCATGGCACGCGGCGCGACATGGAACGAGGCTCTGGAGGAACGCGTCGGCGAAGCCATCGGAGAGGAGGTGCGCGAGCAAGGAGGCAACCTTTTCGGTGGCGTATGCATCAATCTTCCGCGGCATCCCGCTTGGGGCCGCATTCAGGAGACTTATTCCGACCAACCGGTGCTGCTGGGATCGCTGGGTGCGGCGCTGACGCGCGGCGTACGCCGGCATGCCATGGCCTGCGTCAAGCATTTTGCCTGCAATTCCATGGAAAACGCGCGTTTCAAGGTCGACGTGAAGGTTGATGAGGCCACATTCCATGAGGTGTACGGGCCGCATTTCAAAACGGTGATTGATGCCGGTGCGGATGCGGTCATGACCGCATACAACTCTGTGAATGGCGAGTACTGCGGGCAGAACGCATGGCTCATTCGGCAGACACTGCGAAAGGACTGGGGCTTTACCGGTATCGTCGCCTCCGATTTTGTATGGGGGTTGCGTGATGTGACGAAATCGGTGAAGGCGGGTCTCAATATCGAGGAGCCGTTCCATCAACAGCGGTACACCAAGTTGCGTGCGGCTCTCGGCCGTGGCGATGTGACCTGGGATGACATTCGCGAGCTTGGCGAGCGCATCCTCGATACGCAACTGAGATTCTATGCACAACGGGATATGCGGGAACCCGCCGGAACCATGGCCGGCGCGGAGCATGCGGCGCTCGCCCGTGAAGTGGCGGAGCAGTCCATGGTGCTGCTGAAAAACGATGCGCGGGCACTGCCGCTCGATCCTGCCGCCGTCTCACGTATTACGGTAGCCGGCAGGTTGGCGGATGCGGCGAACACCGGTGATCAGGGCTCTTCGAACGTAAGGGCTCCGTACACGGTGACGCCATTGGAGGGGCTGCGCACGGCATTCGGCGACGATGCGGTGGATTACGCGGAAGGATGCGACCCCGCAGAGGCTGCGCGTCGCGCACGTCATGCCGATGCCGCGATCGTGGTCGTCGGCTACACGGCGAATGATGAGGGCGAATACCTCAAGAGCGTGGTCTCCACGGATATGCTGCCGTTGCTGCCGGAACCGGTGACTGCGGAACAATGCGCGGCGAAGCAGGCCTGCCAAGCCTACATGAAGGAAGGCGTAAGCACGTTCGGTGGCAATGCGGAAGGCGGCGATCGCGCAAGTCTGCATCTGAATCCGGAAGACGTGGAACTCATCCACGCCGTCGCCGCAACCAATTCGCGCACAATCGTCGTAGTGGTCGCCGCTGGTGCCGTGCTGATGGACGAATGGGTGGATGAGCCTGCCGCAGTGATGATGGGCTGGTATTCCGGCATGGAGGGTGGGCATGCGCTTGCCGACATCATTACCGGCAAGGTCGACCCGTCCGGACGGTTGCCGTATGCAATCGCGCGATCGGAACACGATCTGCCCCCATTCGACCGTGAGGCGACCAGTGTGCGGTACACGCGCTGGTATGGCCAACGGTTGATTCAACACCGCGGTTCACAAGCATTGTTCCCTCTGGGGTACGGCCTGTCCTACCAGTCATATGGAATTGGGGAACCCGCGATTGCGGATTCCGATAGGGAGCGGCAGACGGCGACCCTGCACGTTCCGGTCACCAACGAGGGCGGTCATGCCGGCCGCCATGTCGTTCAGGTATATGGCAGTTTGCAGGAGGGCGAGCGCGCAGGCGAACGTGAACTGCTCGGTTTCGCATCGGCGTCCATTCCCGCGCGACAGACTGTGGACGTCGCAATATCGCTGGATTTCTCGGCGCTGGGCCGTTGGAATGCACAGGAGCGCAAAGTCGCGCTCGAAACAGGAAAAATCCGCATCGAGGCGTCCTCGTTCTGGGGCGATCCCGATGCTTCGACAATGGAGGTCGAACTATGAATACAGCACAACCGACCGTGTGGACGGGAACGGTGAGTGACGAACAACAGGCAAAGGTGCCTTGGGTCGTCGGAGTGGCGCTCGTCTTGGGTGTATTCCTATGGATGGGACCATACATGGGCGTAAATGTGGTGCTGCTCCCCGCGAAGACGGCGCTGCTGGCGGGAGATGGCAAGGCGAGTGTCGTCGCAGTGCTGTCCACCAGCGCCATGATCGTCGCGGCCATTGCCAATATCATTTTCGGTGCGCTTTCCGATTTGACCCGTTCCCGCTTCGGACGTCGTTCCCCTTGGATCATCGGTGGTTCGGTTCTTGCCGCGGCGGCCATGATGTTCGTGAGCTGGGCGCCGACCGTACCGCTGCTCATCGTGGGATGGTGCGTATATCAGTGCTTCCTGAACGCCATCGTCGCGCCATTGATCGCCGTGATTACCGACCGTACGGCACCGAAGTTCCGCGGTACCATCAGCGCCATGTATGCGCTTGGCTACTCGGTTGGCATTTACGGTGGTCAGATGATCGGCGCCCGATTCCTTACGGACCAATCCATGGGCTTTACCGTACTTGCCGTGCTTACGCTGATCGGAGGTCCTCTCGCCGCTCTGATCATGCGCGAAGGTTCCAGCCTGGCCATGCCGAGGAAACGATTCACCGCGCAGATGTTCTGGGAGCATTTCTCCTTCCCGACGAGACATTGCCGTGACTACTATCTTGCATTGTTCGGCAAGTTCCTGATCGTCGCGGCCAAGTTCGCCGTCTCCGGTTTCCAGCTGTACATCCTTACGGATTACATGATGCAAAGCGCCGATGGGGCCAAACACTACGTTTCGGTGATTTCCATGTGCATGATGGTGACCGCCATCGCCATGACGGTGATCGCAGGGCCGATTTCCGACAGGATCGGCAGCCGTAAGATTCCGGTGATTGCATGCTCCTTGCTGGTTGCCGTAGGCTCCATCATTCCGTTCTTCTCCAACGATCCGAAGATGATGATCGCGTATGCATTGGTCGCGGGTACCGGCATGGGCGCCTACAACGCCGTGGATCAGGCTCTGAATGTGGAGGTGTTGCCGTCCAAGGACACCGCCGCCAAGGATCTGGGCATTCTGAACCTTGCCAATACCGGTGGCCAGGTGCTCGGTCCGGTGCTTGCCGCCACGCTGATCAATATGTTTGGCTACCATGCGCTCTTCCCGTTGGCTGCCGTCTGTTCGCTGCTCGGCGCGCTGTTGATCGTCTTCATCAAGTCGGTGAAATAAAAGCCCCGGACGCCATGATCGATGCTTCGATCAATCAGGGTGCGGGCGGCGAGACATGGTCCTGGAAGCTGCGGACCGGTCCTTGCCGCCCGCACCCTGACGCGTTGCGTGGGCAGAGTGGCGGGAGGTGGTCGGTGGACGGCGGTGGATGACACGCCGGGGGTGTGGATAACCTGGCGTCCTTCGACCACAGGGGTCGGTTTCGCTTGCGGATTCACCGTCGAATGATTTTCAATCGGCGGTATGAACGCTGTACCACCCATTCCCACCGAGGTGCCGTTGCCTCCGCAAGCGGCGACTTCGCGGCAACCCATATCGCCGCAACGTTTCTACACTCCACCCGGAGTGGTCGGCGACGGAAACGATGACACCGTTCCGCCGTGGTCTGAAGCCGATTCGAGTCCGCCTATGTCCGTGCACGGTACCGTGGCGCGCCTGCATGCGGCGCATCCGGTGGCGGAGCATGCCGATATGGACGGCGTGGTGGTGCTGAGCTCCGCAGTCGCCGGTGTGGGAGTCAGCACGTTGGCGGCCATGCTTGCCCGCACGCTGACGCAGCGTGGCGTCAAGTGCGTGCTGGTGGATGCGGACCTGCAGGGTGGCGGATTGGATGTGCTGCTCGGCATCGAAAATGAGGATGGTTCCCGATTCGGTGACATCAATGCGCCGCTTGGCAACGTCGATGGCAAGGCGCTGTTGCGCGAGCTGCCGGTCTGGGATGGTGTGCCGGTACTTTCCTGCGATCCATGGAAGATCGAAAATCCGCAATGGTGGGAGATCCAAGCCTGCATTCGTGCACTCGCACAGACACGCAGGACGGTGATCGTCGACATGGCGAACCATATCGGTCTTGACAGTCTGAAGGCTTGTGCGGGAGCCTTGCATATCGTTGCGGTGGAGATGACGGTGCTCGGCCTGGCCCGTGCGAAAACCTGGCTGAAGTCACTCGGAACGGTTGACGGCAATGGCGGATCCTCGCCGATTCTGGTCGGCATCGAACCTCGCGGCACCATACGCAATCGTGGAACCACTGGCATTGCCGAAGCGCAAGAGTATTTGGAATGCGAAATCGGCATCGTCATACGGCCGGATGGCAAACTGTGCAGTGCGCTGCTGGAAGGACTGGGATTGCGCAAGCCGAACACGACTATGCGCAAAGCCTTGGAACGATTGGCCGATCGCGTGCAGGAAAGGCGTGGCGGAAAGCGGGCGGATCATGGAACTCGGCCCTCTTAGCGAAGTGGCCCGCGAGCCGGGAGTCACCGATATCGCCGTGACCTGCGACGGTTCCGTATGGGTGGATGGCGGCGATGGCATGCGATTGCGCAGATTGCGTGTGCCGTTCGACTCCGCGCAGTCCATTCGGAATTTCGCGGTACGACTATGTTCCCAACTTGGCCGTCGTCTCGACGACGCCTGTCCGATAGCCGACGCCTCCACCGTTGACGGCGTGCGCGTGCATGCCGTGATCGCGCCGTTGGTCCCGCAAGGTGCGGCCATCAGCATCCGCCTGCCCGACGCCACCGCACCCCGGTTGGAATCCTTGGCGCACCACGGCATGTTTCCGATGGCTTGGCTGCCATTGTTACGTGGATTGGTGCGCCGCAAGGCGACGATGCTGGTCACAGGCGGTACTGGAGCCGGTAAAACCACCATGCTCAAGGCGTTGCTTATGCAATGCCCGCCGACGGAACGCATCATCACCGTTGAAGAGGTGCGCGAACTGGGCATGTTCCATCATGCCAATCATGTGTCGTTGGTCACCAGAGAGGCCAATGTGGAAGGCGTCGGAGCCATAGATTTGTCGCAATTGATCGCAGCGACCCTACGCATGCGGCCGGACCGTGTGGTAGTGGGCGAATGCCGAGGTGCGGAGATCGCGGATCTATTGAGGGCGCTCAACTCCGGGCATCGTGGTGGCATGACCACCCTGCATGCGAACAGTGTGGAAGCCGTGCCATCGCGTTTGGTGGCGCTTGGGCTGCTCGCCGGTCTGGATCCGCGTACCACCGCCGCACTTGCGGAAAACGCTTTCGATGTGGTGCTGCATGTGGAACGAACGCAAGGATATCGCAGAATCTCTCAGATCGGTCAACTTACCGTGCGGGATGGAAGGCTGCAAGGCAGCCCTTTGGCATTTTGGAATGGCGGGCAGGTGCGAACGAACGAGCGATGGGTGGATTTCATGCGGCGATGGGGCGTATGAGAGCGTGCCGGTACGAGGCTGGGCGATGGCGAGATTCGGAAACACACAAGGAGTCTGTGATGAAATGGTTGGCATGGTGTGCCGCAGTGATGACTGCGCTCGCCGTGTGGCTATGGCTGCGCCGCCATGAGCCATTCGGGCAATCCCGACTGTCGGACCTGCACGGATGCGTCGATGGCGGTGCAGAACCGAAGGATCGGACGCCGGCAGGGCAGAGCCCGCAAGCCGACGGGCGGGAGGGCAGCGTTGTCGGCGAGCCTACCGGAAACGCAGTGGCGAGCGCGCCATTGCCCCATATGGCAAGCGTGGCATGTGTGGCGGCCTTGCAGGCTTCCGTACGTAGCGGCGCCACGTTGGTGCAGGCTTTCGAAGAACTGGGAGGCTGTGCGTTTGCCACTCCTGAACTCACTCGCTCGCGCATCGAGATGGTGTTGCGATGCCGTTGCCCGCCCGAAGAACAAGGTGAACAGATGCGCCGATTGAGTGCGGAACTTTATGCGGCCTGCCAGCTCAGCATGGCGTTGGGCTGCGAAACGTCACGTTGCCTGGCTGCAGTTTTGGCCTCCCTGAAAAGGCAACGACTTTTGAACGACCTGCGCAGGAACGCCTTTGCCATGCCTCAGGCCACGGTCAAACTGCTGATGGCATTGCCGTTGCTTACGGTATTGCTGGGCGAAGGCATGGGCGCCCGCCCTTTGGCCTTCCTATGCGGTGATGCCAGGGGGCTGCTGTGCTTGGGATTTGCCTTGGGATGCTATGCGATTGGCCTGCTGTGGATTCGGGTATTGCTACGGGAGAATCATCCGTGACGGATTGCGGGAATGATGGGCGAACCGTAGCGGAAGATAGGGAGCGGCCATGCTGGAATCGTGGGCGATTGCCTCCGCATGCTGTACGTCCGGGGCCGTCTGGTTGTGGTATTGGAGCCCTACACGGGTGTTGCCGGGTGAAGAGGTCGCTCATGAACTGCCGATGCCGCTGGTGCTTGAAATGCTGGCCGTCGCCATTCGACGGGGTGCCTCGATACCGCATGCGTTGATTGTCGTGGGGCGGATTGTCGGCGGGGATTTTGGCGAAGGACTCTCGTCCGTCGGAGGTGCGCTGAACCAAGGCGTCGACTGGGATCAGGCGTGGCCGTCAGGCGATGACATCGCGTTGGTGCGTGACATCTTCGCCGCTTCATGGTCAAGCGGGGCCTCGCCGCTGAACCGATTGGATGCCGCTATCGAACAGTTGGATTGGGATGAGCACTCGCAGATCGAGCGGGATGCCGCGAAACTGTCGATTCGACTGCTCTTGCCGACGGGATTGTGTTTTCTACCGGCGTTCATTGCGGTCGGTGTCATTCCGGCAATCGCCTCCTTTCTTGGATGACTGTGGATAGTGGTGGATGACACGCAGAGGGTGTGGATAACTGCCCATCCTCCGACCACAACCCTCGCGTTTGCGGCATAGGCATCCCGGATTCCGCGACACTGAAGCCACCCGGTCATCCGGTCGGGCCGAATCAAACGAAAGGAACGCGATGAACGCCGAAATGTCAATCAATGTCGATGGCCATCCCGACGTATTGGGGCGGGTGGGTCGCAGAATGTTCGCACTGCGAGAGCAGGCCGACCGCATGGTCTGCCTGCTCGATGCTCGTATACGGATGCTGACGTCCGAGCCCGAAGAGGGGGCGGCAACCGCCGAATATGCAGTGGTGTTGGTGGCCGCGACCGGTTTCGCCGCGGTACTGGTCGGCATCATGAAATCCGATGCCGTCAAGACGATGCTGACCAACATCATCAAGAAAGCGCTCAGTGTGGGGTGACGTCCCATGCTGACCCCATGGTGGAAACGCCATGCGGATGAGGGATCCGCCACCGCGGAATTCGCGGTGGTGCTTCCCTCCGTTGCCGCAGTGGCGATGTTGATGCTATGCCTTGGACGGGCCGTGGTGGTGTCCATGGATTGCCAGGATGCGGCCGCCGTCGCGGCGCATGCGATGACGATTGCCGGTCGTGATGGTGAATCCCGTGCACGGAGCGCCGCCTTGGCGGCTGCCGGTAATGATGCGCGGGTGTCGTTTTCTCGAAATGCCGACAGTGTCACGATCACCGTGCAATGCCCGGTGATTCCGGATCCGGTCGGTGTCCTGCCAACGCGCGTGACCGCCAAAGCAACCCGATATCTCTAGGATTTGCGCGGCGGGATTGCCGCGTACGCAAGGAGACGGAGATCGTGAAACAGTTTGTGAAACAATGGTGGGCGACCTGGTGCGGTCGATTCATGCGGCTATTCGCAAAGGCTGATGAAGGTTCCGGCACCGTATCCGGAATCGCCCTGATTGCGGCAACGGCGGTGATGCTGGGTGTCGTCGCGGCCGCCGGCAATCTGCTGATTTGCCTGCATCGGGCGCAACATGTTGCCGATCTGGCCGCAGTGGCTTCGGCGACGGCGCTGCATGAAGGGTCGGCAGTGCCGTGTGAGGTGGCTTCACGAACGACGCGCGGTAATGGCGCCGAGCTGCAATCCTGCGAAATCATCGGCGAAGATGCACGAATCACAGTCGCAGTGGGTACGAACGTGCCGTTTGCGTCTCAGGTGAGCAAATCCTCCCGTGCAGGGCCGGTCGCATGCGAGTAGGAGTGCGTTTGGCCCGCATGCCCGTGGCGGTGATGCAATAGGTCATGCCGATTGCGCCAAATCGATATCGCTGATAGCGTGTGGCGGTCAAAGGCGGTTATCGTAACGGTATGAACGAATCGTCACATTCGAATATGACCGTTGCCGTGGTGGGGAACCCGACATCGAACAAAGGCCGTGGAGCAAAAACCGGTGAACAGGTGATCAGCCTGCTGCAATCCGCCGGAGACAGGCACGGTTTCGAAGTCATCGATGTGACGGGTACGAGTTTCGAGGACTCCTTGGTTAAGGCGAAAAGTCGTCGGGACGAATACGACTATCTGGTGGTGGTCGGCGGCGACGGCATGATCGCACTGGGTACGAATGCGGTCGGTTGCAGCGGCAAGCCACTGGGCATCGTAGCTACCGGTTCCGGCAATGACTTCGCGCGTGGACTCGAGCTGCCGGTCAATCGTGTGGAAACCGCCGTCGACGGCATCGTCGGCGCCATGATGCGAGGTTCGCATATCGACGTGGACATGGGTCTGGTCACATCGTTGCCAGGTGGCTATGCGGTCGATTCCAGCACCGGTGACGAACTGCCGAGAGTGCAGGAAGCAGCCGTCACCGCACATACCGTACGAGGCCTTCTGGCCGTTGATCCGCTGCAATCGAACATGGGACTGGATTTCACCGACGAATACCTAGGCGAGCCGAACAGCCTCGATATCAACCGTTACTATGCGGGCATGCTGTCATGCGGTCTGGACGCCAGCATCAACGACCGTGCCAACCATTCGCATCTGCCGAACGGTACCTTACGGTATTTTGCGGCCGTGCTGGTGGAACTGACCCACATGAAACGGTATGGCTACCACATCAAGGCAACGCTTGCCGACGGTTCGATGGACGAGCGTGACATCATCTCTCCGCTGCTTACGGTCGCCAATTCGCGACATATCGGCGGAGGCATCGAAGTTTCGCCGTATTCGCGATTCTCGGACGGCTTGCTTGATCTGATATGGATGGATCATGTGCCGAACTTCGTCGAATGCGCGGAGGCCATCTCGCACGCCTACAATGGCAGGCTTCTCGCCAGCAAGGTATTTGGGTGGCAGCGCATTCGCGAAATCGAGATCAGTCGTGCCGATGACGGTGACGAGCCGCCGGTGTTCATGGCCGATGGTGAATACATCGGCCATCTGCCGGTCAAGGTCACCGCGCAAAGCCGGGCATTGCGTGTGCTCGTGCCGCCGGCGGTCGCCGAGGCGCAGGCTCGTGACGGCGAAGAGCAGACGCTCGAAGCCATTGCGCGTGACCATCGTGACCCCCTCACCGGAAATTTTCTCGATTAGGAAGGCTTGATGGGCGCGCCGATAGCGCCTGCCGCCCGCGGAACCGGAATATGGAGACACGGTATCCTGTGAACAGGGAGAGGTTCCGGACGGTACGAACGAAGAGGTGTGTGGATGTTCACGGTGGCGGTCGTCGAGGATGAGGCCGATGCTGCGCGCAGGCTTGAGGCGTGTCTTGCGCGTTATTCGCGGGATCATCCGGGTGTGCGGTTCGATGTGACGGTGTTTTCGGAGCCGACGCGTCTGCTTGAGGGGTACCGGCCGGTGTGGGATGTCGTGTTCATGGACGTCGAGATGCCGAACATGGATGGCATGGCCGCCGCGCGCAGGCTTCGGGCCCTTGACGGGCAGGTCGCCTTGGTGTTCGTGACGAACATGGCGCAGTTCGCGGCCAAGGGGTATGAGGTGGATGCGTTGGATTACGTCATCAAGCCGTTCTCCTACAACGACTTCGAACGCAAATTGACCCGTGCCGTCAAACTCTGCCAACGTGACTCCGAGTCCATCGTCATTTCGCAGCGCGGAGGCGGTCGGCGGGTCTTATTGCGGGACATTGAGTATATCGAAGTCAAAGGGCGCAATCTCGACTACCATCTCGATAGCGGCGTGATCACCGCGACCGGCAGCCTCAAAGATCTTGAACAGAGCCTTAGACCATACGGCTTCCTGCGCTGCGGCAATCCATATCTGGTCAATCAGAAAGCCATTGTCGCCATCAAAGGGCAGACCGTCACTATGGCCGACGGTACGGAACTGACCATTGGACGTGCCTTCCGCAAGAATTTCCTGGCCGACTTGGCGAGTGAACTTGGACGTGGTCACCTTGCCTGACCTGTTCGCGGTGTTGAATGTGTTGAACGATGCGGCGCTACATGGAGTCATGCCGTTTCTCAACGGTTTCATCTTCGAGCTGCTGGCCTGTACTGCTGCATTCGTATTCTGGTTGGATCGCAGGCCACGATTTACGCTACGGGTCATCGTGTCGGTCGTGTGCGTCATCGCGATTGCGGTGGCAACGTACATACCCATCGTTTGTCTGAGACTATACGAACGGCCTGCGGACGGCAATGTCGGTGGCATGAGCGGCGATATTCAGGGCATTTGGTTTGTCATCGGTCGTTTCTTCCTGCTGTACGTGGCCTGTTATGCGCTGATTCGCATCTGTTTCGCCGTTACCGTTAAGCAGGGCGTGTTCTATATCGTCTCCGCCGTGGCTCTGCAGCATTTCGTCTACTGCGCTACGCGCATCGTCATGCTGAGTCTGCCTGACGAATGGGGAAATGTCGAGTACTGGCCGGGTGCGATTATGTTTCTCGCGCTGACCGCACTGTTCTATGGCATAGGCTGTTGGCTGTTCGCCAGACCGCTTGTCGGACGGCTGCCGGAAACCGTCGTCGGAGGCATTCTGATGATGTTCGTCGGACTGTTGCTGTGCGTCAACGTGTTCTCTTGCTGGTTCGAGGCGTTGTCCGAGCGGGATGCGCTTTCCGGCGGTTCATATCAGATGATGGTGCTCACCCGTTTCGTCACATGTGCGTTCGTGTTGGCCCTGCTTGCGGAAATCGTCAAACGTGAGCGTGCGGAGCGCGACGGCATCGTGCTGCAGCAGTTGCTCAACCAACAGAAGTCGCAATTGGCGAATGACAAGGCGACCATCGACCTCATCAACATCAAAACGCACGATCTCAAAAAGCAACTGGGTCTGCTGGGCGGTCGCATCAGCCAGGAGGAGATTGACGGACTCAACCGGTTGGTCAGCATCTATGACTCTTCCGTGCGCACCGGCAACGAAACGCTGGACGTGCTATTGGCCAATAAATCCTTGCAATGCGAGCAACGCGGCATCCGATTCGATCGCATGATCGACGGTGAGCTTTTGGATTTCATGAAGCCTGCCGACATCTACTCGCTGTTCGGCAACGCCGTAGACAACGCCATCGAAGCGGTACTGCGACTCGATGATGACGCTGACCGCTACGTCAGCATGACGGTATGCAAACGTAAGGAGATGTTGTCAATTCATATTGAGAACCCATATGTCGGCGAATTGCGTTTTGACGATGGCCTGCCGCAGACCACGAAGCAGGACAAGGATTACCACGGCTTCGGCACGCGGTCCATGCGTATGATCGTCGATCGGTACGACGGCGTACTTACGATTGGGGCCGCCGATCATGTCTATACGGTCGACGTGCTGATGCCCCTGTCGGAATACGTCTGATGCGTCATTGATCGATTGCGATGGCAGATGCCATGTAATCCATTACACGAAACATGTCGTTTATCCATATTGGGTTGAACGGTGAACCCTGTTCCGGGATGCTGAAGTCATTCACCTCACCGAAGAGGTGAAACAGTCAGAGGAAGGGTACCATGAACCGAACGAAGAAGAGGGCCCTGACCGTGCGTATCGTGAAAACGGCGATTTCCGTGGCATTGGCCGCGGTGATTGTGGTTGCGATGGTGCTGGTCAACCCACAGCTGAGCACTAATAAACTCATCTCCAGCCTCATGGGCTATAACCATCAAAGCGTTGATAACGGCAATGCCAGTGCCGGCGACGCCGATACGAATTACTATACGGCCGACTACACCAAGGAGAACATTCGCAAAGCCGAAGACAAGCTGTACGACCAGATTGCCTCCGAAGGCACCGTGCTGCTCAAGAACGACGACAACGAACTGCCGGCCCAAAAAGGTACCACGTTCAGTTTCTTCAGCGCCAACAGCGTGGATGGCAGCTCGTTGACCCAAGGTTATTTGGGCACCCCGGAAACGGTGACCCTCAAGAGCGCGTTCACTGCGGCCGGCTTCAAGGTCAACGAGACCCTGTGGAACTATTACGAATCCGGCGCGGGTAAGGACTACGGTCTGGCCACCGGTTCCGTAAACTACGGCGATGGTGAGGACTTCCGTATCAATGAGGCTCCTCTTGCCGCGTTGAGGAAGGAATCGGGCCTGCTGGATTCGGTGAAGGGCACGACACCGGTCTACGTGCTCAACCGCGTGGTCGGTGAAGGCCGTGACATGCCACGCTCCATGTATAACCATGCCGACAAGCAGGAAGACAAGGAGAAGAGCTATATCGAGCTCGATTCCACCGAAACCGAAATCATCAAGTACCTCAATGACAACTACAAGGACGTGATTCTGCTCGTCAAATCCAGCGCGGCCATGGAACTCGGCTGGGTTGCGGACTATCCGAACATCAAAGCGGTCGTCTATTCGCAGAATGTCACCAACGCGCTCGCCAAGGTATTCTCCGGTGAGGTGAATCCCTCTGGCAAGACGGTCGATACGTTCGCCGCCGATGCGCTCGCATCCCCGGCCGCGCAGAATTTCGGCAGCTACCAGTATTACGACGGGAACGGCAATGCCACCAAGTACAACTACGTGGACTATGCCGAAGGCATCTACGTCGGCTACAAGTATTATGAGACCCGTTACGAAGACAAGGTGCTCGGCCAAGGCAATGCCGGCGACTACGATTACGCCACGGAAGTCGTGTACCCGTTCGGCTACGGTCTGAGTTACACCGATTTCAAGTGGTCCGATTTCTCCGTGGCTACGGACGGCGATGATTTCGTCGCGACCGTGACCGTGAAAAATACGGGTGATGTAGCCGGCAAGGATGTCGTGGAACTGTATGCACAGACGCCGTACACCGACTACGACAAGCGGAATGCCGTGGAAAAAGCCGCCGTGAATCTGGTCGGCTACGGCAAAACTGCCGAACTTGAACCGGGAGCCTCCGAAACCGTGAAGATCACCTTCGGCAAGGATCAGCTCAAGTCGTACGATTACAAGGGCGCAAAGACCTACATTCTTGATGCTGGACAGTACCGTTTCACCGCGGCTTCTGACGCCAATCAGGCCATCAACAACATTCTTGCCGACAAGGGCAAGGGCATGGCCGACGGCATGACCGCCGAAGGCGACAAGGCGATGGTATCCAGCTGGACTCCGGAAAACACCGACGTGGACACCACCACATTCGCGACTGATGACGCTACCGGCAAGGCGATCGCCAATCTGTTCGATGCCGCCTCCGATCCGGAAGTGACCTATCTGACCCGCTCCGACTGGACCGGTACCTTCCCGAAGCATTACGGCGAATCCTCCGGCGAAATCAACACCTGGGGCAATGAAATCAACTGCAAGGACTCCGATGGCAACAACGCGTCCTGCACATGGAAGAAGACCGCTTCGGACGAGCTCATCAAGCAGCTTGACGGCAACGATTCCGGCTCCACTGTAGATAAGTCCACCATCACCGATACCCCTACGTTCGGCAAGAGCAACGGATTGAAGGTGTCCGATATGCGCGGACTGGATTACGACGACGAGCAATGGGACAAGCTTCTGGACGAGCTCACTGAGGACGACTACAACCAGCTCGTATACTTCTCGGGTTATGGCGTGGACTACATCAAATCCGTGGAGAAGCCGTTCCAAACCGACGCCGATGCGGCGACCGGCTGGTTCTATGGCGGTACCGGCAAGGCGTTCCCCAGCATCATGATGCTTACACAGACTTGGAATGCCTCGCTGGCTGAGGATCTTGGCGTGATGATGGGCAATGAGGCGCTGCTCGGCGGCGCGAACGGCTGGTATGCACCGGCCATGAACATTCACCGCACTCCGTTCTCCGGCCGTAACGGCGAATATTATTCCGAAGACGGTTTCATGTCCGGGTCCATGGCTTCGCTGGAAGTCAAAGGCGCCGCCACCAAGGGCGTATACAGCTACATCAAGCATTTCGCGCTTAACGATCAGGAGAATCACCGTGGCGATCGTCCCGGCAACTTCTCTGTGGCGACCTGGTCCAACGAGCAGGCCATCCGTGAGACTTATCTGAAGCCGTTCGACATGTGCATGCACCTAGGTGACATGGATATGAAGACGGTGGTGAAGAAGTCCGACGGCACCTATGAGAACAAGACCGTTACGACACCGATCGCCAAAGGCGTGATGACCTCCTTCAATCGCCTCGGCGCCACGTGGACCGGCGGCAACTATGCACTGATTCAGCAATTGTTGCGCGATGAATGGGGCTTCAACGGCCTGATCATCACCGACAATGCCAATACCAGCAAGTTCATGAGCCCATATCAGATGCTGGAGGCGGGAGCGGATATCAAGCTGCTGAACGTCAGCGAGGACCCGACCGGAGAACAGCTCGATTTCAATGATGCCGCGACCTACCACTATGCACGGCAGGCCATGCATCACCTGCTGTATACGGTTGCGAACTCGAACTGCATGAATGGTGCGCTGCCGGGTGCGGGCTTCACGTTCTACAACCAGATGAAGGTCATGCAGATTGCGTTCAACGCGATATGCGGCGTGATTCTGGCACTGCTCGCCTTCTTCTCCGTGTGGCGCTGGCTGCCAGGCACGATCAAACGTGTGGCGGCCCGTAAGGAAACACGTGCGGCCAAGAAGGCCGCTCGAAAGGCGGCGAAGGCCTGATTCCGAATCGGCCTGAACCTCCTCCTTGATAACAAGCAACGGTGGACGATCCTGCCCCTACGGTCGTCCACCGTTGTTCGTTTCCATGCTTTCGGCGTAGGACGGGGCGAAAGACGTTCCACGGCCGTTTTCGGATGCGGTATTGTGTTTCGGAAGGAATGACAGGCGAACGAAGGAGCGCTTTGATGTTCACGGTGGCGGTCGTCGAGGATGAGGCCGATGCTGCGCGCAGGCTTGAGGCGTGTCTTGCGCGTTATTCGCGGGATCATCCGGGTGTGCGGTTCGATGTGACGGTGTTTTCGGAGCCGACGCGTCTGCTTGAGGGGTACCGGCCGGTGTGGGATGTCGTGTTCATGGACGTCGAGATGCCGAACATGGATGGCATGGCCGCCGCGCGCAGGCTTCGGGCCCTTGACGGGCAGGTCGCCTTGGTGTTCGTGACGAACATGGCGCAGTTCGCGGCCAAGGGGTATGAGGTGGATGCGTTGGATTACGTCATCAAGCCGTTCTCCTACAACGACTTCGAACGCAAGCTCCGCCGTGCCGTGGCCATTCGAGGTGAGGAATCGGCGTCCGTCATGATCATGCAACGAGCCGGAACGCAACGTGTGCTCCTACGCGACATCGAGTATATCGAAGTCAAGAATCATAATCTGCTCTACCATACCGAGCGCGGCATTCTGACCGGTACCGGCACCTTGCAGGATGTGGAAGACAAGCTCGGCGACCGTGGATTCCTGCGCTGCAGCAAGGCGTTCGTGGTCAACGGTCGTCATGTCGTCGCCGTCAAAGGCAACGAGCTGACTCTTTCCGGCGGTGAAAACGTGACCATCGGCAGGACATACAGAAAGGCCTTCATGGTGGCGCTCGCCGCAAGCATGGGCGATGGCAATGTGATGTAGCGGCATATTGCAGTGTGACGCAGGTCAACGGAATGGACGAACGATGGTGCAGGCGATCGACGTGATACTGGCTTTCTTCACCGACAATGGCATGGTCGTGGAGCTGATGGTCTCCACGCTGCTGTTCACCTGGTGGTTGGAACGCCGTGACATGTTCTGGTGGCGTACACTGACCGGTGCCGCCGTGATGCTTGTCGAATCGATGCTGTGGCATGGCTATGTGCCGGAGAACCTGTGGACCGTCACCGTGCAGAACATCATCGTGTTCGCATTATTGATTGCGTGGATCGGCGAATGCTGGAAGGTCAACATCCGTCAGGCGTTGTTCTACTTCGTCATGTCCGGCGCCATGCAGCATCTCGTCTACCGCGGTGCACGTCTGCTGTCGGTGGGCCTGCACCGTTGCTGGCCGAATGGCGCATGGATCGACACCTATGCGTATTCGTTCGTGCAGATCCCGCTCTACTGCCTTGCCTATGCCGTATTCGCCCGACCGATGGCGAAAAAGGACATTTCGATGGTGGGCGGTCGATCGGTGTTCGCCATGATGGTCGGCATGATGCTGTGCGTCAGCGTATTCACCAACATGTTCAACTTCCTCGCCTCGCCGGCATCCGGCGCGGCGGCGTTCACCGTGTTCAGCCTGTTCGATTTCGTCACCTGCGTGTTCATGCTCGAACTCGCCATCGAACTCGTCTCCAAACAGCGCGCCCATGCGGAAGGGGAGGTGCTACGTCATCTGCTGCGACAGCAGAAGCAGCAGATGGAAAGCACGAAGGAGACCATCGATCTGATCAATGTGAAAACGCATGATCTGAAAAAACAGATCGTGCAACTTGGCCCCGCCATCTCGCAGGAGCAGGCGGGCGAGCTGCAGCAACTTGTTGAAATCTACGATTCTTCCGTGCGTACCGGCAATGAGACGCTGGATGTGCTGTTGGCGAGCAAATCATTGCTTTGCGAACAGCGCGGCATATCGTTTGACCGCATGGTCGACGGCGGTCTGCTCGACTTTATGAAACCTTCCGACATCTACTCGCTGGTCGGCAACGCGCTCGACAATGCGATGGAGGCGGTATCGGCATTGCCGGACGATGCGGAGAAATACATTGCCGTGCGGATATGCGAGAGCAAGGGGATGGCGATGATTCGCGTCGAGAATCCGTTTGCCGGGGAACTTGCGTTTTCCGACGGATTGCCGGTCACCACCAAAGGCGATACGCAATATCACGGTTTCGGCACGCGGTCGATTCGTATGATCGCCCGGCAATATCACGGGTACATGTCGATTTCCGCGCGCGACGGCATCTTCAGATTGACGGTGATCCTGCCACTTCAGTAACGCCGTCTGCAGGCCATGCGCGGACTGCGGTGTCGTTCGGCGCGTTTCGTCGACCGTTCACGAAGCGACGCTTATGCGCCGCCGAATGTTCAAGCACACTGGAGGCACGGGATTTTCACCGTCGAAGATTCCTGCAGAGATGCTGAAACTCAAGGAGTAAGAGATGCATGAGCGTACAGGCCTGTGGCGCGGTATCACCGCTGTGGGCGCATTGCTTCTCGCCGTCGCCATCATGGCGGGAACGATCATGGAGACGTACCGTACGTCCCTTGACGCGTTCGTCGGTACCAGAAGCCAGAGAACCGTAACGGACCAGTCCGCCGACAGCGGCGATAGCTGGACGTACAAATCCGAATACAAAACCGCCAAGGAGGCGTACGAGGGCTTTAAGAAGACGGCCATGGACGAGGCGCAGGAGACCTACGCGCTGCTGAAGAACAGCGATAACGCCTTGCCGCTTTCCAAGAGCGCGAAAATCACCATGTTCGGTGTGCGCAGCTATGCCCCGGTATATGGCAGCTCCGGCGGTTCCGTGACCGACGGCAATTCCACCGTCGAAATCACCAAGGCGTTCGAGGAGGAAGGTTTCCAGATCAATCCTTCCATGCTCAAGGCCTATCAGAATTATTTCAAAGACAAGAAATGGACCACCCCGCAGTTCGGCGGCGGCATCCTTCCCGAATATGAGGACATCACCAAGTACAACGACCCGTGCGAGCTGAGCCTTGACGAACTGGCCAAGCTCAATCCCGAATACAAGTCGCAATACGGCGAATATCAGGATGCCGCAATCGTGGTCGTCGGCCGCCCCGCTGGCGAGAACGGCGACGGCTACTATCCGGGCCAGGACGGTCTGGCCGACGGCGTGAATACCGTGACCGGCAACATCCTTTCCCTGAGTGATGAGGAAATGGCATTGGTCAACGAGGCCAAGGCCAATTTCAGCAAGGTGATCGTACTCGTCAACTCCACCAATCCGATGGAGATCGCCAACCTGCAGGACGATCCGGACATCGATGCCATTATGTGGATAGGCTATCCGGGCGCGTACGGCTTTTATGGTGTGGCCGACGTGCTCAACGGCACGGTTTCCCCTTCAGCCCACCTGGGTGACGTGATGGCCAAGAACAGTGCCGTCGCACCGGCCATGAGCAACTATGGCAACGTGGCTTGGAAGAACGCCTCCGACTTTTCCGAAGATGCGGCCGTCAACTCCTATCTGATGGAGGCCGAAGGTATCTACACCGGTTACCGCTACTACGAAACCCGTTACGCCGACATCGTCATGGGCAATGGCGGTGATACGGCTTCGGCCGGAACCTATGCCGCTTCCGACGGCACGGTCGCGACTGCGGATGGCACATGGGATTACGCCAACGAAGTGGTGTATCCGTTCGGCTACGGCCTGAGCTACACGACGTTCGAACAGAAGCTTGACGGCGTCGAGATCAAGGGCGACAAGAAAACCGCCGTCGCCACGGTCACCGTGAAGAACACCGGTTCCGTGGAAGGCAAGTCCGTGATCCAGCTGTACGCTTCCGTGCCATACACCGATTACGACAAGAAGAACGGCGTGGAGAAGTCCGCGATCCAACTCATGGATTTCGAGAAGACTGACGCCCTCAAGCCGGGCGACTCGCAGACCATCACCATGACGGTGGACTTGTCAAACCTTGCCAGCTATGACTCAAACAAGGCCAAGACCTACATCGTCGATCCGGGTGACTACTACTTCTCCATCGGCGACGACGTGCATGACGCCCTGAACAACGTGCTTGCCGCGCAAGGATACTCCGAATCCGACGGCATGACCGCCGCCGGAGACAAGACCAAGACCTATACGTGGTCGTGGGACGGCGACGTCGATGCCGATACCTTCGCCACCTCCAGCACCGGAACCAAGATCACCAACCAGCTCTCCGACGGCAAGTACGCCACCGATTACAACGCCTTTGACAAGGGCGCGGTCACGTATCTGACCCGTTCCGACTGGAACGGCACCTTCCCGAAGACCTACTCCGGCATCAGCGCCAATGAGGAAGTCTCCAAACTGCTGAACAACGATTTCATCGACCTGAAGTCGGACGGCGACGTCTCCGACATCACGATCGGCGACACCTCAAGCAGCCTGACTCTCAACGATATGAAGGGCGCTTCCTACGATGACGAGCGTTGGGACGAGCTGACCAGCAAGGTTTCCGTCAAGGAGTTCATGCATTTCGCGGAGACCGCGTTCCACGCCATCGGCGCGATCGACTCCGTTGGCCTGCAGGAAATGACCACGGATGACGGTCCAGGCGGATCCGACTCCCATTATCTCAATGAGGGTCAATATCAGGGGAAGGCCTATGCGGATGCCGACGATTACGCCGACAAGAGCTCCCGAGTGGCTCCTTCTCCCACCAACCTGGCCTACAGCTGGAACAAGGAGCTCGCCTACCGCAACGGCGAAGTGATTCTGGGCGAAAGCAGCCTGGTATTCCGTCTGCCGATCATGATCGCACCGGCCATGAATCTGCATCGTCACGCCTATAACTCCCGTGGCGTCGAATACTATTCGGAAGATCCGATCCTATCCGGATACATCGGCTCCGCCGTGGTGCAGGGCGCGCAGTCCAAGGGCGTGCTGGTGAACGTGAAGCATCTCGCATTCAACGATCAGGAGATCAACAGGTCCGGCATAGCCACGTTCATGAGCGAGCAAAAAGCCCGCGAAATGGAACTACGCAACTTCCAGCAGGCCTTCGAAGCCAACGGCAAGCCGGCCTCCTTCGAATCCGACGATGCCAAGAAAAACACCTACACCCAAGGTGCGCTCGGCGTGATGACCTCCTACAACCGCATCGGTGCGGTTGCCTCCAGCGCCAACGCCGCAGTCATGGTCAACATCCTGCGCGACGAGTGGGGCTTCACCGGCTACAACGTCACCGACTTCACCTCGGTCTCGCCCCATGCGGCGCCGAAGGAATCCGTGCTCGCAGGCACATCAGCCTTCTGCGGCTTCGGCAATCAGGGCGTGAAGTATTGGGATGCCGCCACGCTGAGCAAGGACCGTGACATGCTCCTGGCCATCAAGCAGAACATGCACTATTCGCTCTGGGCCATCGCCAACTCCAACGCGATGAACGGCGTGAACTCCAGCACACACACCGAAAACGTCATGACGTGGTGGCGTGCGGTCTATCTCGGCGTAATCGCCGCCTCCGGCGTGGTCACCCTGATCGGCCTGGCCGGTTATACGACGACCCGCATCCGTCCCGCCCGCAATGCGGCCAACGGTCCGACGGCGGCTTCGAAGTGAAAGGAACGATCATGGCAACGACAATCAAAACCCATGTTTCCGAGCTTGCGGCCGCAGCGGCGACGCTCATCGGACTGATGGTCTACCTCGTTAATTCGACGACCGGATACATGGCCGGCCAAGGATTGAGCGCGCTGGTCATCGCGCTGAGCGTGGTGGCGATCGTGGCGCTCGCCGCCCGTGCGTTCGCCGGCAACCGTCTACCGGCGGTGCTGAACGACGTACTGCTGATCGGAGCCGAAGTGCTGTTACTGGTGAGCTTCGCGCAGTTCGTGCTTGAACGCGTGCGCCTTGCCGCCGACATCTACTTCATTCCGGTCAACTATCCGGCATCGGAGCAGACCTCGCTCCATGTCGCACTGATCGGTGTGGCATGCTACCTCGTGGCCATCCTCCTGCTCGTCGTCAAGGCGTTCACCGCCAAAGACGCACAACATACGGCGGTCATGCTGGAACCGGCCGCCGAATAACGACCGTATGCCGTTCATATGGGCGGCACCGCCATCAGGCCATCCGGCGGCGAGCGCCGATCGCAGTGATTGCGATTCGCAAAGACGTCGCCGGTGGCCATGCCATACGTTGCAATTTCAGAGGAGATTTTAGGAATCATCATGCAGGCAGCAGATTTCAATGCAGGCTGGGCCTATCGCCATCTTGACGCCGATGAGGATTGGACCGCCGTTACGATTCCACATGATGCGATGCTGTATGAGCCGCGCCATGCGCTCGCGGCAAGTGGATTGAATTCCGGCTGGTTCGAAGGTCGCGATTATGAATACGTCAAGCATTTCATGCCGGAACGGGATATGGCCGGCAGTCGGATGCTGCTTGAATTCGAGGGCGTCTATCATCATGCCGAGGTGTGGGTGAACGGTGAGAAGGCGGCGTTTCGCCCATACGGATACACCAATTTTTACGTTGATCTGACCGACCGCGTTCGTTTCGGTGAAGACAATGAGATTCGCGTGATTGCACGCAATGCCGATCAGCCGAATTCCCGTTGGTACTCCGGAGCCGGTATCTACCGTCCCGTCACGTTGTGGACGTCGCCCGCCGAGCATATCGCCGTGGACGGTCTCTTCGTGCGTACTATCGCCGCGGATCCGGCGAATGGCACCGCACGTATCCGCGTCGAGGTCGAAACGACTGCGGCAGGCAGTGTGCACATTGAAATCGCCGACATGGCGGGCGGGATCGCAGCCAGTGTCACGCAACCATGCGAGGCTGGGGTAAACAGGTATGAGTTCGGCATTGCCGACGCGAAACCATGGTCCGTGGACCATCCGGAATTGTACGTGTGCACCGCGCGTTACACCACGCAACATGGGGATTCCGACGAGGCTGCGACCACGTTCGGTATCCGTACGCTCGAATGGGGGAGCGGGGGACTGCTGGTCAACGGCGAGCGCGTGATCATTCAGGGCGCGTGCATCCATCATGACAACGGCGTGCTTGGCGCATGCGCGTATGCCGACGCCGAGGAGCGCAAGATTCGTCTGATGAAGGCGAATGGCTATAATGCCATCCGTTCCGCGCACAATCCGTGTTCGAAAGCACTGTTGGAGGCGTGTGACCGACTTGGTGTGCTGGTGATGGATGAGTATATCGACCATTGGTATATTCATAAGACGCAGCATGATTACGTTGATTATTTCGACGAATGGTGGCGTCGGGATCTTGCCGACATGGTGATGAAGGATCGCAACCATCCGAGTGTGATACTGTACTCCACCGGTAATGAGGTGTCGGAAACGGCGCAGAAGCGCGGTATTGCGCTCACGCGTGCGATGACTGAATATCTGCATGCGCTTGACGACTCCCGTCCTGTCACCTGTGGTGTGAACATCTTCTTCAATTTTCTTTCGTCGATCGGCTTTGGCCAGTATTCCGACAAGAAGGCCGCGAAGGAGGCCGAGGCCGCCGAGAAGCGCCGTGCCGCAGGACGGGCCGCCGACAAGCATAAGGCTGTCGGCAGTGAGTTCTTCAACAATATGGCCGGCGTGCTGGGCGCCGATTTCATGAAGACCGGTGCTGCGCTGCCGTTTTGCGATTGGGTGACGCGGGATGCGTTCGCCGCGATGGACGTGGCCGGCTACAACTATGGCATCAAGCGATATGTTCACGACCTGAAGAAGTATCCGGATCGACTGATTCTCGGCTCCGAAACCTTCTGCAACGATGCATACCGCTTCCGCGAGCTCGCCAAACGCGAACCGCGGCTGATTGGCGACTTCGTATGGGCGGGCATGGATTACATCGGTGAAACCGGCGTGGGGGCCTGGGAGTACGAGGATTATGCGACCTTGAACATCGAATACGGCTGGCTGACCGCCGGTTCGGGACGGGTGGACCTGACCGGCCGCGCATTGGGTGAGGCATATTACACGCGTGTGGCGTTGGAGGAGGCTTCCGGACCATGGTTGGCTGTCTGCCCGGTGAACCATACGGGAGACAAGCATTCGCCGAGCGCGTGGAAGATGAGCAACGCCATCGACTCGTGGAGCTGGAATGGCTGCGAAGGCCGCAAGGCGAACGTTGAGGTCTACGCGAGGGCCGCGTCCGTCTCCTTGGTGCTCAACGGCCGTGAAATCGGACGCAAGGCAATGCGCAACGATTGCATCGCCCGTTTCTCATGCACATACGAGCCGGGCACGCTGGAAGCCGTGGCCTACGATGAATCCGGCCGTGAAATCGGCCGCAATCAGTTGGTCAGCGCTTCTGCCGAAACACGATTGAACGCATCCGTGGAATATACGGGTCGTGAACTCGCGTACGTGCGCGTGCGCTACACCGATGAGCACGGCGTGACCAAACCACTTGAGCGAGGCACATTACGTGCGACACTGATCGGTCCCGACGGCAAGGGAGGCGGGGCCGGCGGAGACACTGACGAAGCTGTCGGCGGAGCGAAACTGCTCGGTTTCGGTTGCGCCGCACCTTGCAACAAGGGCAGCTTCGTCACCGGCGAAACTGGCACCTACTATGGCGAGGCGCTCGCCGTGATGAGGATGCCGCAGTCACAAGAAGGTACGGCGGTGCTGCACATAAGCGACGGCAGGCTATCGGCGCAGGGGAGCGTCGAGCCGATCGGCATCGTGAATCGTACGGATTCGACGAGGTAGGAGGGATGATGCCCGAACGGACTGAAATCATCAGTGGGCACGACGGCGGTCCGATTGCCGTGTGGTGGCGGCGCTTCGCGGCGAAGCATAGGCTGATCGCGCAGTTCGTGATGTTCTATGCGTTCTCACTGTTCGTCACCATACTGCAGTACGTGATGCTCACGTTCCTGCCCAACCTGTTCTACGCGAACACCAACTGGTGCGATATACCATGCCAACTCATCCATCTGACTCTTGGACCGGTCGATACGTACGTGTTCGACTATCCGGTCACCGGTGATGCGACGGGCGGTATGGGGTATTTCGCGGCGTTCGCCATCACGCTGTTCTTGGCGCAGTGCGTGAACTTTCCGATGCAGCGCAACATCACGTTCAAATCACATGGCAACGTGTGGTTCCAAATAGCCTGGTATGTGGTGGCGTTCGTGCTCATCACCATTGTGTGCAGCTTCCTGATGGGCCTGTATGTGCCGTTGTGCAAACGGTTTTTCGCGCCGGCCGTGTGCAACATCCTCATTACCGTCATCAATGGCGGCGTGCAGATGGTGATTTACTTTCCGATCTACAAGATCATCTTTCCGGAAGGTGAGGCGAAGTAACCGATTCGACGGTCGGTGAAGGCGCCGGATATGGCGTCCGTCTATGTGCACCGGAAGCTTGTAGCGGACTGCGAAAGGACTGTACCCGACGCTTTCGCCATTGACAAGGCGAAGTTCGGGTACAGTCGTCGGATTGGCGTTATCGCCATGCAGGCCGCACGGTTCAGGCCGCCAGATCTTCGCGGCGGGCCATGGCCTGCTCAAAGTCCTTGGTGCCCGTGAACACCTCCTGCAGCCACGGGTTCACATGCTGCTTCCTGGCACGGTACATGATATAGCCGAATGCGAGCACGTTCGCCACGAGTGCGATGATCGACACGGTCAGGTTCACGTTCGGGTTGTTCACCGACTGCACGGCGAACTTGGACTCGTCCTGGAAGGCAGGGAACACCTGCGCGAACATGCACCAGATGGCGAGTGTGTTGGCGCGGTTCTGAATCCAGCCGCCCTTGTTCCAGAAGAAGTTGGCGACGGTCGGTGCAAGCAGCAGCGCCAGACCGCAGTACCACGAGTGGGTGGGCAGGCAGTTGTAGGTGTAGCAGAAGTTCCACAGGTCGTAGGCTACGATGAACACCCACGTCATGTCGGGCCAGAGCATGTCCTGCTTCCTCTTCGACACGTAGATGCCGAACCATCCGGTCATGCAGGCGATGTTGATGAGGCCCGCCACGCCGTTGAACACGTTGTGCCAGCCGCCCATGAGCGTCACGCCTTCGGTGGAGACCCAGGTGGTGCCCCATGCGCGGATCGCGGATTCGAAGTCGGAAACCACGGCGATGAGGATGTTGATGGCCACGATTACGAACGGGAAGCATTTGAACCATTCGGATTTGCCGATGGCGCCCCACTTGTACTTGAGTGCCATGAAGCCGATGCATCCCGCGGTCGCCGCGTACAGTTTCGCATAATGGAACCAGCTGGTCATGTGCACGTAGGTCGGGTTGGTCAGCGCCCATTCGGCGCCGGCGGCAGCGGCTACATAGATGGTGATGAAATAGACGGTCAGGATCGCAGGAACGACCAGGAACGCCACGATACCGCCGGTCTTGGTGCGGCGGGCCAGCTCATTGGCACCGATCAGGCAGCAGAAGACAAGGATCCAGCCGATCCACTGATATACGGCGGTGTCGCCATAGACTTGGAACAACATCGCTTTTCCTTTCACTCGGGTACATGCGTGAGTCCCGCTCACTCAATGTACGGGTCCAGGTGCAGCGTCTGCGCCGCAACCTGTCTGACAACGGTGTCATCGGTGTCGGGATGCAACCTGATCAGTGAGATCAGGCCGACGATCAGCGTGTAGAAGGTCTCATGCACGTTACGGATCGGCATGCCGTGCAACCGTTCGAAATCACGCACGGTTGAGGCGCAGATGTATTCGGCGATGCGATCGGCGGCGCGGTCGATGAACTTGATGTACAGTTCCGCGTTGCCGTCTGCAATCATGCGCTGACTGAACGGTCCCTCATCGTTGATGAGGCCGCGCGTCAGGCGCACCACGTCGTCGAGTGCTTTCGAGATGTTGCCCACTTCGCGGTTGCGATTCCACTCCTCCAAAACGGTGATGACCTCATCGATGACGTCGTCCAGTACGGCGTCGGCGACCTGGTCCTTGTCTTGGAAATAGTGATAGAAGAGCGATCGGGTCATGCCGACACGGCCTGCGATATCGCTGACCGTAATCTTCGAGAAGCCTTTTTCCAGGCAGATTTCGCGTGCCGCATGCACGATTTGCGCGCGACGTGCGTCTCCTGCCGTTGCAACGGAAATCTGGTTCCGTCCGTTCATTGCGCTCTCCTCACGTTGAGTGGCGGTCCCATCGATGCGACACGTTGACACTCTGTCAATTTTTTGACGCGACCAAGTCTAAGCCCAATATTGACACAGTGTCAAACCGAGGTGGGTCGGTGCCGCTCACATGGCGATTACTGGTATGACAACAGGTTACGCAACCGTCGGTCATAGGGGTCGTGCGGCATCTATCGGCGTGTCATGTTCCGCTTCTGAAACGGGCCGGCGAAACCGACCGCGCCATCTTGAACTTGCGTGAGAAGACCTCGAGGCTGGAAAAGCCGCAGGCACGCGCCACCTGCGCCACCTCCATGTCGGTCATGCTCAGCAGATCGCAGGCCTTAGCGATGCGGATGTTGTCGATATAGTCCTTCAACGTCAGACCGGTCGCGCTTTTGAATCGGCGGGACAGATGGCTGCGGTCGGTGTGCAGTGCCTCTGCCACACGGCCCACATTGATGGGTTCGGCATAATGTTCGGCGACGTATTGCGCTGCGGCGGTGGCGAGCGCACCGCCGGCACCCGCGTCATCAGGCCGTGATTGCGTGGTGGCGCCACCCGCCGTCGCCATGGCGAGCGCCAGTCGGTGCAGGAACTCCAGGGTGATGGCGTTGAGCTTGATCTCGTCGGCGAAACTGCCGGATGTGTAGTCGAAACAGGATTGAATCAACGCCAGGAACGCCGAGGTGTCGCCGACATGGAACGCGTTGCGGTCGTGGGCCAGGCCGATTCCCGCCAGGCATCGTTGCACGCCGTTGCCGCCCAGTCCCAGCCATAGGTAGGTCCAGGGATCGGTTGCGCAAGCCTGATAGGTGACCGGCGAATCCGGCCGGATGATGAACCCGTCGTGGGCTTTCAGCCGGAATACCGCGCCTTGGCTGTGCAATTCGCCGCTACCGGACAGCACCAGATGGATGATGGTGTAATCGCGCAGTGCCGGGCCTACGTCGTGGCCCGGTTCCGTTCTCGAGATGCCGCAGAACGCGAACGATACGCCATTCGCCGATGAGGGCGGGTCCGTATGGCCCGATGTGAACGGGCAGAAGGAGGGCAACGTGTAGACCTGTGCGTGCTCCATGTCGCCTCCCTGCGGTCTCAATGTGCCGACCGACCGGATTGCCGGCCGTTTGAAGACAGTATAGGCGGACCTGCCGTGCCGGCCACCGGTCGGTCGCCGGTCGACTGACTGGCCGACAGCCGGCAGCGACGCTCAGTCGGCGGTCAGCACGAACAACCGTGATGAGAAGTCGGTGGTGACGCCCAGCGGGTTCACGTCATCCATCTGCCCGCAGGAGGCATCGGAATCGACCAGACCGATGCGCATGAGTTCGGCACCGGTGAACGACCTGCCGGCAATGCTGGAAGCGCCGGTGCAATCCACCTTATATGTCAGTCCTGCATCCAAACCGCGCAACGCGAGTCGTGTGAACGCACCGTTCGGCGTGATCAGCAGACGGTAATCGCCGACGATCGCGGTATGCCGATCACGGGAAACCACCATCCAGGCGGCCTTCTCATTGCCGTATGGGGCGATCAGCCGGTGGAAATCGCCGGTATGCAGTATTTCGCGGTATCGCTTGAACCATGCGACCTGCCTGTGGACCTCATCCAACTCGGCGGCCGACAGACGCCCCAGATCAAGTTCATAGCCGAACGTGCCGAATGCGGCGACGTTCGCGCGCGTGGCAAGCGGCGCCGAACGCATCGTCTGATGGTTCGGCGTGATCGACACATGCGCGCCCATCGTGCTCAGCGGGTAGAACATGCTCGTGCCATACTGGATCTTCAGCCGTTCGATGGCGTCCGAATCATCCGAACACCAGATCTGCGGCGTATAGAACAGCATGCCCATGTCGAACCGACCGCCGCCCGACGCGCAACCCTCGATGATGAGCTCCGGGAAGGCCGTGAGCAGCCGCTCCAGCAAATCGTAGACGCCCAGAATGTAGCGATGGTACGCTTCGCCCTGATGTTCGGCATCGCGCGACAGGTCGTAGCCTTCCGAGACGAAACGGTTCATATCCCACTTGATGTATGAGATGTTCGCGGAACCCAGCAGTGCGCTCATCTGCTCGAAGATGTTGTCGACCACCGCGGCATCCGCGAAATTCAACAGATACTCATTACGGCCATGGCTGGGCTTACGGCCGGGAGTGCGAATCGCCCAATCCGGATGCGCACGGTACAGGTCGGAATCCGCATTCACCGCTTCCGGCTCGAACCACAGGCCGAAACGCATGTCCAGATCGTTGACGCGGCGGGCCAGCGAGGCCAATCCGTTCGGCAGACGCCGCGGATTCGGCCGCCAATCGCCCAATCCCGCGGTATCGTCATTGCGTGCGCCGAACCAACCGTCATCCAGTACGAACAGTTCGATGCCGGCATTCCGTGCGGTCCGTGCGATGTCGACCAGCCTGTCCTCATCGAAATCGAAATACGTCGCCTCCCAGTTGTTGATGAGCACCGGTCGCTCGCGTCGCTTCCAAGGACCGCGCACGATATGCTCCAACACCGTACGGTGGAAGGCATGGCTCAGGCCGGTCAGGCCCTCGGCCGAAAACGCGAGCAACGCCTCCGGCGACTGGAACGTCTCGCCCGGCGCAAGGCGCCATGAGAAGCCGAAATCATTGATGCCCACCTGCACGCGCGTCACGTCGAACGTGTCCACTTCGGCATGCAGATCGAAATTGCCCGAATACTCGAAGGCCACGCCGATCGCCTCGCCCTGCGACTCCGTGGTGGCCGGGCGCGCGAATACCGCGCACGGGTTCAGAAAATGCCCGCTCGCATTGCGCAACGATTCGATCTGCTGCACGCCGTAATGCAACGATTGCGTATGCGGATGGCGCTCGCGGGCCCATGCTCCGGCGAATTCGGTCATCGTGTAGTTACGGTCGGGCAGGTCGAGATTGAGACTCATCACGCGTTCGAGGCTGACCGGCTCGCCTCCGCCGTTCGTGATGCGCACGCTGCGCGCGATGACCGGCTGGTCGCGGAAAATCGTGTATTGCAGGGTTACGGTGAGACCTGTCGGCCGGTCGATGAGCTCGATTTCCAACGTGGTCGCCTCATCGTCATGCTCCACATACGTTGCCGGCAGTCCCGCAAGTCGTGGTTTGCCGGCGATGATGCGATAGCCGCCTGCGTATGTCAGATCGGTGAGGGTCGATCCGTTGCCCTGCCGGACTTCCAGCGCCGGCCGCCGGTAGTCGCCGCCACCGTATTCGGGGAATTCCTGACGCATCCTTTCCAGCGTGTAGGTGAGGTTGCCGGGAATGCGGCATGTGGTGGTGGGCGAATGCGTCACCTCCGTCAGATAACTGAAATCCTCACGGTCCGGTACGGCTGCGCCGAAATGCAGATTGATGAGCTTACCCTGCCCGTCGGCGTGGAAGATGTAGCTGATCCGACCGTTGGTCAGATGGAACTGCCGAGTATGCTCGTGCACGATGATGGCGGCGGTGTTGTCGGTCATGATGGCCTCGCTGGTTCGTTTGCTGATGGTCGATTGGGATTGGTTGGAGGTCAAGTGTAGGGAGCGCACGCGTGCGATGCCGCGCCGGAAACCGGCGGTTTGTGCGCTGTCGATGACGATTTGTGGCGAGGCTCGCGCTTCGTCGGTGCGCCCGCCCGCGAGTCGAGCGAGACGGCTGGAAAACGGACTGTGCCTGGGGCGTATCGTGTCGTAAGAAATCGGTAGCCTAGTGACATTACGGCGGAAGGATTTTGCTATGGCATTGGCACTGTACAGAAGATATCGCCCCGATACGTTCGACGGGGTGATCGGGCAGGATCAGGTCACCGTTCCGCTCATGCGCGCGCTTGACGAAGGCAAGCTGACGCACGCCTATCTTTTTTCCGGCCCGCGCGGTTGCGGCAAAACGTCGTCCGCGCGTATTCTGGCCCGATGCGTGAACTGCGAGAAGGGGCCGACCTCGCATCCGTGCGGCGAATGCGAGAGCTGTCGCGATCTGGCCACCGGCGGTCCCGGCTCCATCGACGTGGTCGAAATCGACGCCGCCTCGCACAACGGCGTGGATGACGCCCGTGAACTGCGCGAACGCGCCGGTTTCGCCCCGGCCCGCGACCGCTACAAGATCTTCATCCTCGACGAGGCCCACATGGTCACGCCGCAAGGCTTCAACGCACTGCTCAAAATCGTGGAGGAGCCACCGGAACATGTCATGTTCATCTTCGCCACCACCGAACCCGACAAGGTGATCGGCACCATCCGCTCGCGCACCCACCATTATCCGTTCCGTTTGGTGCCGCAGGAGGTCATGGGACCTTATCTGGAGCGAATCTGCAGCGACGAGCATATCGAGGCCGAGCCGGGTGTGCTGCGGCTGGCCATGCGTGCCGGCGGCGGCTCCGTGCGCGATACGCTGTCCGTGCTCGACCAGCTCATGGTCGGTTCCGTGGATGGCGTGATTCCCTACGATTCCGCCGTGGCATTGCTCGGTTTCACGCCCGAGGCGCTGATCGGCGAGGCGATCGATGCCGTGATCGACAAGAACGGCGAAGCGTTGTACGGCGTGGTGCAGAAGGTCGTGGTCGGAGGATTCGATCCTCGTCGTTTTGTGGAGGATCTGCTCGCTCGCGTACGTGATCTGCTCGTGCTCACGTTGGGCGGGGAACGTGCGGAAAGCGTGCTCTCCGACGATTCCGCCGCCGAAGACATGGACGATTTGCGCCGTCAGGCTTCTGCGTTGGGCTTGGCCGCGTTGACGACGATGGCCGATACCATCAACGCCACGTTGGGCGGTATGACCGGTGCGATTTCGCCGCGCATGCGTTTGGAGCTGCTTGCCGCGCGCCTGCTCGCCGGACGTGAGACCAACGGCTTGTCCGGAGTGGCCGGTGATGCCACGGCCCCCGATGCGGCAGCGCAACCATCCGGCGGTTCCGCACGGTACGGCATGGCCGGATCGCGCCGCCGTCCGGCACAGGCCGAGACCCAGCCATCGCAACCTGCGCCAAGCGTGCCGCAACAATCCGTGCAGGCTTCCACGGCACCGAAAAGTTCGGCGGATGCCGTGACTTCCGGCATGGCATCCACCATGGCCGCCTTCGAACAGGCCATGAACGCGCCGCTGGGAGATGGGGAAGCCAAGGCACCGTCGCAGACGGCCGCGCCTTTGCCGGCAAACGACAACCGCACGCCCGATCAGAAGTGGGACGCTCTGGTGGCAAGTCTGCCGGATGACGTACGACGTTACATCAATCGTGAGAAGGTGCCGCGCATCATGCTCGACGAGCAGGCCCAGGGCGGTCCCAAACTGTGGATCAAATTCGACAGGTCCCTGAGCAAGTACGCCTTCGCCAAGGCCGTCGCCTCCGAATCGCTGGATGGCACCAACAACGTGGTGAGCATCGTGCGTGCCGAAGTGCATAAGGTGTTCGGCCCGAGCGTCACGCTCGCGCCTGCCAAGAAGCTGGCCGATGGGGAAGTGGCCGTGCCGTGGAGCAAACTCAGCCCCGAGGAACAGCGCAAGATCAACGCACAGCTCGTACAGGAACAGCTCAAGGCGGCAACCCTGCTGACGCAGAATCTGGGTTCCGATCCCGCCGCCGGCAAGGAGCCGAAAGACGGCGAAAAGGCCGAGTCCGCCGCGGATCCGACGGACGGGGAGAGCCACCGAGGCGGGTCCGCAACCGCTTCGGCGGAAGCTGATCCGTGGGGTGCTCCGGCGCAGTCCGCCGCACCCGCCGACGATGATCCGTGGGGTGCACCCATGCAGTCTCCCGTTGCGGTGAACGTCAACGACGTGAAGGCGCCGGAACAGCATCGGAAGCATGTCGCCGTGCCGGATATCAGTGACGACGTGGATCCGTGGGCCGCCTCAGTGCCTACCCCGCAAGGCATGTCCGATGCCATGCGGGCACCCGATCCGATGCAGGCGGCCGATTCCGTACAAGCCATGCCGCAGGATGACGATGATCCGTGGAATCAGCCGTTGCCGCAGCCGGTGCAGCAATCGCAATCCCAGCCATCCCAGCAATCTCAAGCACCGTCGGCGAGGCAGCATCGCGACCTGCGTCATGAGGCGGCACCGGCTGCCAATGATCCGTGGAGCCAGCGTTTCGCCGCCCCGGAACCGGCAAAGCCGCAAGTTGCCGCGGAAGATGACGAGTACTCGATGAGTGACGAGTCGTTGGGCACTGCGACCGCGCTGGATGTGGACGAATTGAGCCGTATTTTCGAAGTCAAGAAAATCGAGGATTTCACGGCGGACGATCCGAAGAATCCGCGTAACATGCAGACGAAGAAGAGCCTCGACGACTAGTCACGCAACCACTGAAAGGTAACAATTTCCATGGCATTGGCCTATGACGGCGCCATCCAGCGCCTCATCGACGCATTCGCGCACCTGCCCGGCATCGGGCCGAAAGGAGCGCAACGTATCGCCTTCTACATGCTTAACGCCTCCGATGAGGAGTCGCAGGGCCTGATTGACGCCATCACCGAAGTCAAGGAGAAGGTGCGATTCTGCGAAATCTGCGGCAATGTGTGCGAGACCAGCCCCTGCCCGGTGTGTGTGGACCCTCGTCGCGATCGTAGCGTGATTTGCGTGGTGGAGGAGCCGAAGGACGTGATGAGCATCGAGCGTACGCGCGAATACCGTGGCCTGTACCATGTGCTCGGCGGGGCGATCAATCCGATGGCGAACGTGCAGCCGAGCGATCTGAACATCGCCAAACTCATCGAGCGGTTGAAGGACAGTGAAGTCAAGGAGGTGATTCTCGCACTCAATCCGAACGTGGAAGGCGAGGCCACCACCAGCTTCCTCGCACAGCTGCTCTCGCAGACCGACATCAAGGTGACGCGTCTGGCCAGCGGCCTGCCGGTGGGCGGCGACCTCGAGTATGCCGACGAAATCACCTTAGGGCGTGCCCTCGCCGGTCGCCGCAATGTCTGACCGTCGCATGCCCTCCAACGAAGGCGCCGACGTTGCGGAATGAAGCTGGCAGAGGCCCGTTCGTGGAGTCTCGCAATTCCGTATGCTGGGCGTAGAGGGGCTTGACAAATCGGAATTTTTCTATAATCGTGCCGCTTGTCTAGAATCACAAGCAGGCAACACACTGAGAAGATTGGATAGTTGTGGCTCTTATCGTGCAGAAGTATGGCGGCTCCTCCGTGGCCGACCCAGAATCGATCAAGCGCGTGGCCCGACGCATCATCGAAACGAAGAACGCCGGCAATGATGTGGCCGTCGTGGTTTCCGCCATGGGCGACACCACCGATGACCTGATCGATCAGGCGCTCAGCATCGATTCCAACCCGCCGGCACGCGAGATGGACATGCTGATGACCGCAGGCGAGCGTATTTCGATGAGTTTGCTCGCGATGGCGATTCATGCGGCCGGTTCACATGCATACTCCTTCACCGGTTCCCAGGCCGGTTTCATGACCGATGCCCAATTCGGCACCGCACACATCAAGGCCGTGAAGCCCGATCGTGTGCGCCGCGCACTCGACCTTGGTTCCGTGGCCATCGTGGCCGGTTTCCAAGGCGTGAACGAGGGTGGTGACGCCACCACGCTCGGCCGTGGCGGTTCCGACACCTCCGCGGTGGCGCTGGCGGTGGCGCTGGACGCCGACGTGTGCGAGATCTACACCGATGTCGACGGCGTATTCACCGCCGACCCGCGTATCGTCCCGGCCGCCCGCCGCATTCCGGTCATCGATTACGAGTCGATGCTGGAGATGTCATCCTGTGGATCCAAGGTGCTTGCCTTGCGTTGCGTGGAATACGCGCAGCGCTTCAACATGCCGTTGCATGTGCGCAGCTCCTTCTCGCATCGCCGTGGCACGCTGATTGTGCCGGAAGGCGTCGACCCGCGCAACCTGCCGAATATCTGAACACCAGTAAAGCTTCGAAATCACTTGAATCAAAGGTAAGAACAATGAGCGAAAACAACAAGTCCCTGGGCGACCTGTTCCCCGATCTGGGACCGGAAGTGCCGATCATCTCCGGTGTCGCGCATGACAGCACCGAGTCGCTGGCCACTGTGCGTCGTGTACCGAACGAGCCGGGCATGGCCGCCAAAGTGTTCACCATGCTGGCCGAAGCCGGCGTGAACGTCGACATGATCGTGCAGGCCTCCGCCTCCACGGGCACCGCCGACATCTCCTTCACCGTGCCGGGCACCGCCGCGGCCAAGGTGCAGGAAGTGCTGCAGGAGAAGCAGGACGAGCTGGGCTACCAGTCCTTCGACGTCGACGCCAATGTAGGTAAGGTCGCCGTGGTGGGCGTGGGCATGAAAACCCATTCCGGCCTGGCTGCCAAGTTCTTCAACGCGCTGAGCGACGAAGGTGTGAACGTGCTGATGATCTCCACTTCCGAGATCCGCATCGCCGCACTCGTGCCGCTCGGGCAGCTCAACGACGCCGTCAGGGCATTGCATACCGCGTACGGCTTGGATTCCGATCAGGTGGAAGCCGTGGTGTACGGCGGTACCGGCCGCTGAACCGAGTGGCTGTTTTGGCCTCTTTGGTTTCTTTATGAGGTGGGTTTTCGCACACGATTCGCGAAAGCCCACTTTTTTGTAGGTCGTGTTTTCCGACCCCCAATGCGAAAGCCCCCTAACTATTCTGTGGGGTCACTCCAAAGAGATCGATTCGTCCTTAGAGGGTATTGGGCGTGGATGAAGAGCCTCAAATCGTCGTACCACTTACGCACGATCCCTTCAAACCCCTTGTTCTGCGCATCATGCATTGCACAACGGCTTCACCGATTATGGCGTTCGTTGCGGCTGCACGCCGGATCGCAAGGCCTGTCATGCCATCTGAATATGCAACTGGGGTCTTCTTTATCGGATGCATCCGATAAAGAAGACCCCAGCCAGCATCTCTGACGGTCTTCCGCTAGAGATGCGCAGTCATGGAATCACTTCTTGGTGATGTAGCCCAGCGCTTTGAGCATTTCGGCGCTTTCCAACGCTCCGCCGGCGGCGCCGCGCAAGGTGTTGTGCGCCAGTCCCACGAACTTCCAATCGAAGATGGAATCCTCACGCAGGCGGCCGATGGAGACGCCCATGCCGCCTTCGTAATCCACATCCTTCTTGACCTGCGGGCGATCGTCTTCGGTCAGGTACTGGATGAACTGCTTCGGGGCGTGCGGCAGACCCAGCTCGGCGGCCTTGCTGGTATAACTCACCAGACGGTCGACGAGCTCCTCCTTGGTCGGATTCTTGCCGAAATTGATGAACACGGTGGCGGTGTGGCCGTTGAGCACGGGCACACGGATGCACTGCGAAGTGATGCGCAGCGGGCCGTCGAACGGTACGATCTCACCCTGCTCGTCATCCACATGGCCGAAGACCTTGAGCGGTTCCTTCTCGGATTTCGCTTCCTCGCCGGAGATGAACGGAATGATGTTGCCCAGCATTTCCGGCCAATCGTTGAATGTCTTGCCTGCGCCGGAGATGGCCTGATAGGTGCTCACGACGACTTCGCGCGGTTCGAATTCCTTCCACGCGGCGAGAGCCGGCGTATAGGCTTGGATCGAACAGTTCGGCTTGACCGCGATGAAGCCGTGCTTGGTGCCAAGGCGCTTGCGCTGGTGGGCGATCACGTCGTAATGCTCGGGGTTGATCTCCGGTACGACCATTGGCACGTCCGGCGTCCAACGGTGGGCGCTGTTGTTGGACACGACCGGGGTCTCGGTCTTCGCGTATTCCTCTTCGATCGCGCGGATCTCGTCCTTCGGCATGTTCACCGCGGAGAATACGAAATCGACGTCCTTGACCACATCCTCGACGTCGGCCACGTTCTTGACGACCATGGTCTTGACGAATTCCGGCATCGGGGTTTCCATCTTCCAGCGACCGCCGATGGCTTCTTCGTAGGTCTTGCCGGCACTGTGCGCGGACGCGGCAAGGGTGACCACTTCGAACCACGGATGGTTCTCGAGCAGCGTGACGAAGCGCTGTCCGACCATGCCCGTAGCTCCGAGAATGCCGACCTTAATCTTTTCGGACATAACAACCTCTCGCTTGATGATGGAACGGTTCTGCAATTTCGATTGATGTACGCTTGAGGTCGACCAGCCGGCTCCAAACGACGTCGTGGGCGGCCACACGCGTTGTTTAATCTTACGAAATCGCCGGAACAACACCCTTCCGCCTTCCGTATGCTGGTCCGTCGCCCGGTTTGTCCGATTCTGGAGAATCGGACAACTGCGAAGCGGTTCAAGATGTCTGTGTGTCCGATTCTGGAGAATCGGACAAGTTGAGGCCTGCGTCACGGATATAACCGCTCGTGCGCCTTGCGTACACTGGTAAGCATGTCGAAGGCATCAGAAGAAGCGCAGAAGCAGCTGGATCGTATCGTGGCATTGGGCTACCCAGACGTGGCCGATATGTCGGCAGGGGCGTTCCGTGCGCTGGCCCGTCCGCTCATCCGTGCGCTGGAGGATTCCGATCTGGGTTCCGACATTCTGCTGGTTCCTACGCGCGAGCTGGTTTCGCCCGAATCGTTGATCGCCCGTACGTCAATCAACCGTATGGCGGGCTTCACCACCATGCCTCCGCGTGATATCGCCAGCTTCCTGCCGCAGGACGGCTTCGAGCCGCCGGAGGGACCGTTCTACCTGGTGCTTGAACCGCATACCGGCACCTGCTATATCAACCGTGAGCCGGATGTGGCGCGCAAACTTATCGATTCCGATGAACGCCTGCCCCTTACGTTGGAGGAAGGTCTTGCGATCGCCACCCAGCATCCGGAATGGTTGTTGGAAAAGAACGGCTTTAACCTGCTCGGCTCGCGCAGTGCCGACGGCCGCGTGCCCAGCATCTGGATGAGTCAGAACGCCCCGCGACTGGGTGCGGTCTGGCCGAATTCCCGCCACACCTGGCTGGGCAACGCCTACTGTGTGGCCCGTCGAGGCGTGAGCCTGTTCCACTGAGATGATTCCGTTCGCCGCGGGGGCACGGAATATGCCGGAGACGAAATGCTGTACGGGCTGCGGCAGACCGATCGCAAAATCTCCGGCTCCGAACCCGGCCCGGCGGCCAGCCGTCCGGCGGCCAAACCGTCACCCTCTATGAGGCGTCGATGCCAAAGGCGCCAGTCAGGATGAGATTGCAAACATCGCTGCCGAATAGCAAGTTAAGGGGTATTCCATATGGGGAAGTAAAGGCTTGCTACCGCCGAAACAGCTTAATCGTGGCATGAGCCAGTGCGGCAAGCCCCATCGAGCCCACGCCGATCAGGGTGGCAAATACCTGTGGGCGGCGCAGCTCGTTGCGAATGCCGATCAGATCGGTCACGCAGTGGTCTTCGAAGAACACGCGGACTTCGTTGCTGGAATAGCGGCCAACCAGATCGCCCCATGTGAGCATGCGGGTCACATAACCTTGCGGATTGCGTTCGTTGAATTCGAACAGGCGAATGCCGCGCAGTCTCGACTTCGGGCCGTAGGATTCGAATCCGCAGGTCGGTGCATATCCCAAGTCGAGGTCATGCACGTGCCCGACGAACGCGTTTTTATGGTCATGCCCGCAGAACAGTGCAAAATAGCCGCCGGCCTCGCGCAGGGCCTGCACTTCGCCGACGTTGTCGTCCGCGCAGCCGATTGCTTCGCCGAGACGTGAACCTGGCCGGCATAGGTCGTGATCCAGCACGTAGCAGTGCCCTGCGAACTTGCGCGCGCCTTCCACGGCGTTAGGCGTGTATGCCGGCACCTCCCTCAGGCAATCGTAGAACTCCTGCGGCGGAATGTGCTGGAATGCGATCGCCGGCACCGCGCGACCGTCGCCGTTGCGCGCCCCGAACTCGCATTGCACGGTGCGCAGCCATTCGATCGCCTCCGGGGAAGGCGTGCCATAACCGTCGGAATCGGCCAGGTCCCAACCTCGCGAGTTCGAGGCGTATTTCGCGTATGAGGCGATTGATTCATGACCGGCATTGTTGGCGTCGTTGGCGGGCTGTTCCGCGTAATCCCCGGAATTGACCATCATCACGCTCATTGCGATGCGCCCCGATCCATCGGAGGCCTCGATCGGCAGCGCGAATGTGCCTGGTTCCAATGCCAGCGGGGAAGATCCGGCAACGGGGTTCATGCATCCGGAAAATTCACGGTAGATGTCATCTTGGTCATCGGCGAGCACGCCGCACTGGAAATCGTGGTTGCCGTAGGTCGCCGCGAACGGAATCCGTGCTTCCAGCGCAGGCCCCAGAAAAGCGGCGAAGGTGTCGCGCACTTTCTGCCGGGCCTCTTCGATCAGTGCGTCCATGGTGGCGCTGTTGATGGATTGCGCCCATGATTCCAGCTTTGATTTCGTGCCGTTGCCATTGCGTCTCACGAGTTTCGGCGAGTCAGTGCCTATGCCGTCGATGGTCCAGTTGTCGTCGGTCGGTTGCGTGTTGAGCAGCGCTTTTGACAGCGGGTGACGTTTGATGCCGCGTAGCTTCGCTTCGAATTCGGTCACCGCACGCACATGCGTTCCCGGTTTTTCGTCGCGTCGGCGGAGAAACGTGTCGATGTAGGCCGGGTCATATCCGCGGATCTGGTCGCCGGTGAACACGATGAGGTCGGGATGCGCTTCGTGGATGGCGGCTTCGATGAGCCGAATCGTGTCTTTGCGCACGTTCGGGCCATCCTGGATATCGGCCAGTTGCAGCACGCGGAAGCTGCCGTCGCTGTTGAAACGCAGTGTCATGATGCTCACTGTAATGCGGCAAATCTGGATATGGGGTGAAAGTGGATTCAAAAATGCTGTCATATCCCGAAATGACGATGATTTATGGGGCCCGTTGCCGCTAGGATTAGCCGCAGTGCGAAAAAGTTACACGCACGTAACAATTAAGCCGGCAGGGAGCCGGCGACATCAAAGATAAGGAGGAGTGATGGGTCAGGGTCAATCTTCAGTGTTTGATCTCGCGGCGATCGCCGCAGCGTCCAACGGAGGGAACAACGACCCGCTGCTGCCTCCGGCGCGTTTCATTGGAGCTCCGCAAAAGCCCAGCAAGATGCCGTACAACAAGTACGTTGCATACGATAAGCAGGTGCCGTTTGATTTCCCGGAGCGTACGTGGCCGGGCAAGCGACTGCAGCGTGCACCGCGTTGGTGCTCCGTCGATCTTCGTGACGGCAATCAGGCCCTCGTCAACCCGATGGATTCCGAGCGTAAGCTGCGTTTCTGGAATCTGCTCGTGTCGATGGGGTTCAAAGAGATTGAGGTCGGATTCCCGTCGGCTTCCGAAACCGATTATGACTTCATCCGCATGCTCATCGAGCGTGAGCTCATTCCGGACGATGTGACCATCGTCGTGCTCACCCAGGCTCGCGAACACCTGATTCGCAAGACTTATGAATGCCTTAAGGGCGCCAGGCGCGCCGTCGTGCACTTCTACAATTCCGTATCCGTGTTGCAGCGTGAGGTCGTGTTCCGCAAGGACAAGGCCGGCATCAAGAAGCTCGCCACCGATGCGGCCACCCTGTGCAAGGAGCTCGAAGGCGAGGCCGAGGGCATCGACCTGTACTATGAGTACTCGCCGGAATCCTTCACCGGCACCGAGCCGGAATATGCCGTCGAGGTGTGCAATGCGGTGATCGACGTGATCAAGCCGACGCCGGAACATCCGATGATCATCAATCTGCCGGCAACGGTGGAGATGACCACCCCGAACGTATTCGCCGACGAAGTGGAGTACGTGTCCAACAACCTCGTGCCGCGCGATGCCGTGGTGCTCTCCCTGCACCCGCATAACGACGGGGGCATGGGCGTGGCCGCCACCGAACTGGCCGTGCTGGCCGGCGCTGACCGTGTGGAGGGTTGCCTGCTCGGCAACGGTGAGCGCACCGGCAACGTCGATCTGGTCACTTTGGGTCTGAACTTCCTGACCCAGGGCATCGATCCGCAGATCGACTACTCCAACGTGCCGGAAATCCGCAAGACGGTCGAATACTGCAACCAGCTGAAGATTTCCGAGCGTCATCCGTACGCCGGTAATTTCGTGTTCACCGCATTCTCCGGTTCGCATCAGGACGCCATCAAGAAAGGTCTCGAAGCCCGTCAGATGGCGGCCGACCGTGCTGGCGCCGATCTGGACAGCTTCGTGTGGCTCGTGCCGTACCTGCCGATTGATCCGAAGGATATCGGCCGTACCTATGAGGCCATCATTCGTGTGAATTCCCAGTCCGGCAAGGGCGGCATGGCCTACTTGCTCAAGGCCAACCATAACCTTGATCTGCCGAAGCGCCTGCAGGTTGAGTTCGACAAGGTCGTGCAGGCCTATGCCGATGAGACCAAGAAGGAAGTCAAGGACGAGGACATCTGGCGTCTGTTCAAGGACGAGTACCTGCCGGTCGAAGAGTCCGGTGCCACCGCCGCGGGCGTTGTGGTCGGCGACAGCAAGGATGAGTCCCTCGAGCAGTGGGGCCGTCTGAAGCTGCTCAAGGTGTCCGTCTCCTCCGGTGAGGATGGCTCCGATACCGTGCTCAAGGCCAGGATTCTCGACCGTGGCGTGAACGTCGGCGTCGACGAGCCCATTGAGCGCGAGGTGTCCGGCATGGGCAACGGTCCGATCGCCGCGTTCCTCAATGCCGTGAGCAACTTCGGCATCACCGCCTCCATCATGGACTACGTCGAGCACACCATGTCCGTCGGCACCGACGCCATGGCCGCCTCCTACGTGGAGTGCCAGATCGGTGAGGAAGCGGACACGCAGATCGTGTGGGGCGTCGGCATCGACACTTCCATCGTGACCAGCTCGCTGAAGGCCATCATCTCGGCCATTAACCGTTCCGAGCGCTGAGTTCCGACGGTATAGGCCAGGCCGGGCTTAAGGCTCGCAATGCAGGTGGGGGCTTCCGGAAACACTCCGGAAGCCCCCACTGTTCGTTGATTGGCTTTGATTGTGGCCGGTTTGATGCGGGGAATCAGACCTGTGAACCCCATACGCATGTGTTACCGCCGATTGCGGTGAACGTCATGACCGATTTGAGGTCGGTTTCGCGCGGTAGCTGGGCGAAGTCGCCTTGGTATTCGGTGCCGTCGATGGTGATGGTCATCTGGTTGGAGTCCTTGTTGATGCTCCAGGTGCCGGTTTTGTCGCCGCTCACCTTGCCGCCGCTTTCCAGCTTGATGGTGATGGGTTCGTCGACGCCCTTGTACGGGTACTTGCCGTCTTTCGCGGTGCCGTTGGAGCCTTGGAAGAACGTGGTCGGATCGTGCACCACGAATTCGTATTCACCGGTGAGCTGGCTTTCCTGGTAGCCTTTGGCGTTGGCCTTCACCCCGGTGTATTCGTATGGTGCGGCCACGAGCCAGCCGTCAGCGGTGGTCAGCAGTTCGCGTACGCGTACCTCGTGCTCCTCGTTGCGGTTGGAGAAGCGAGTGTGGTATACGACATATGCGGTGCCGTCCTCGTCCACGAACGCAGAGTTGTGCCCCTGCGCCACTTCGATGTTGGCGTTGTCGTTGCCGCTCCATTCCACTGAGCCCATGAGCCTGATTCCGGTCTTGAGGGTCCAGTTGCTACCGATGGTTTCGGTGGAGACCGCATTGTTGCCGTCTTCGTCCACGTATGGGCCGGTGATGTTTTTCGAGCGGAATTCGCGGATCTGATAGCCGCCCTGTTGTTGCAGCGCGCCGTAGGAGACGAACAGGTACCAGTAGTCGCCCTGCTTCATGATGTAGGAGCCTTCGCCGGAGTTGCCATGGCCTCCTGCGATTTTGATGCCGTAATACTGATCGGTTTCGTCTTTGGCGGTTTCGTAAGTGGTGGTGTAGTCGCGAAGGCCGGTCGATGCGTCGAGTTTCAGTGCCCACAGTCCGCCGAACCAAGAGCCGAACGTCATCCAGAGACTGCCGTCGTCGTCATATTTGACGCTTGGATCGATGGCGTTGATTTCCGTATCTCCGGGGGAGAGGTATCGTGTCGGCACTTCGCTACTGCCGAGTACTTTCGGCACGTCGGTTTTGGCTACGGTGTCGTCTCGGAAACCGGAATAGACGACTGGTCCGACGAGCGTCCAGTCTCCTTCGATCGTGTCGGCGGTGAGCAGCACGATTGCGGATTTGTAGTTGATGCCGTTGACTGACATGTACATGCACCATTTCTTCATGGCCTTGTTGTAGATGACGTCTGGCGCCCACATGTTGCCGGTCAGGTCGGAGTTGGCCGGTTGCTTGGGCCATTCCTCCCAGAAATCTCCGAGGATCTTCTTGTAGTCGGTGCTCAGATTGTTGGTGAACGATTCCCAGTTCACCAGATTGTCGCTTTTCAGCCAGGCTCGATGTGAGCCGAAGATATAGTATTTGCCGTCCGCTTCGACGATGGATGGGTCGTGTGACGAGCCTCGTTTGATGTCGGATGTTGTGTTCACGATTGGCTTCTCTCCGGAGCTGGTTCCCGAGCAGCCCGCCGCGGTGCCCAACAGCATCGCTGCGGCAATGATCGCAGCTATGGTTTTGCGGATCATCTGGGATGTTCCCTTCTTGATGGCGGTGACGATGTCAATTTGTACAACGTTGTAATATGCGCTATAGTACATCGTTGTAAATGAATTGTCCACTGAAGGGGTGTCCCATGTCGGCCAACTATGCTCTGCTGTGTTACACGCGTGCAGCCACCAGTCGTGAAGAGGCGAACAACGAGGACATCGCCTATAGCGTGCACCTTGCGCTGCGTTCCCAAGTCACCGGCAAATGGGAACCTCTGAATGAAAACTATGGCATCTTCTTCCCCGCCGGCGTACCGATTGCGACAGCCACTGAGAGCTCGCGCCGCGCGTGCAGAGCCGCCGTACGCTTCGGCACCGAACCATTCGATGGCCCGCGGCCCGCCAGCGACGCCGTAGGATATGGCGCGGTGATGCCCGGTGTCGACATCACTCTCAAATCCCTGCGTGACCCGTACCTGTTCCGTCTGCAGGATGGGCGCTTCGCCATCGCAGCCACGCGTACCAATCGCGAAGGAACGCCCGACGGATCGGAAAAGTCGGCGTTTCTGTTGGCCGTCAGCGGCGACCTGACATCCTTCATCCAGCCGGGGCTGGTGCTGCTGCGTACGGAGAACGGCGTCAATCACCCATCCGTCACGTTCGACGAGGCCGCCGCACGCTATGTGATCACTTTTACGGGCGATGATGGCCGTTCGTATTCCGCGCAGACGGAGGATATCGTCGCGTCCGCGCGTTCCGGTGAGCCTTTGGACGTTACGGAAAATACGCAGGCGTCGGAACGCCACCATTCCTTCGATTGCGACATTCCGGACGCCGTGCCCGGCAACGTCATCTCGGTTACCGAGGACGAAGCCAAGCATCTGATTGCGCGGTTTGGCCGTGTATACAATGTTGCGGCCACTGTGTCACCGCAACATATCAACGCCCTGAGCGGCGGCGAAGATGCCCGTGGCGCCGTCATGGCTTTGACCCGTACTCGTGCTGAACTCGTCTACAGCGACGGTTCCACCGCTACCCGCGCAGTGAATTGGAACCGGGAACAGCTTGAGACCATTGCGAGGGAAGCTTCGGAAGGTAGGCTGCGCGCCGGCGAATCCCGTACTGTGGAAGGCAAGATCCGTCAGACCGTCTACCCGGTGCCTTTCGCCGTGGAACGTGCCGACCCGTCAGTGTTCGCGTGGAATTTCAATGGCAAGCCAATGTTCATGTTCATCGCTACCGACGATACCGACGGCAATTGCATAGACCCGAATAATGGCGCCACCCACATGCCGCTACGCGTCGCCGACTCCATCGAGGAACTGTCCGACGTGGCGGGCGGACGCGCCAAGGAGATCGATCTGCTCACATGCGGCGATCTGAATTCCGAAGGTCGCGAGATGACCGGTTGCTTCTGGGCGCCGGAATTGCATGTCATCGGCGGCAAGCTGTCCATTCTGTTCATGCCGTGTTTCGACGGACCTTCCGTCAATCCGGACGGTATGCCGAACGACCGTGCAGGTAAGCCGGACATGTGGACGGGAAGTTGCCACATCATGCAGCTCAAACAGCATTCCGATGGCACGGATTTCGACCCACGCGAGCCGGAGAACTGGACTGTTCCGCAGCCGATTCTCGATCCGGATGGCGCAACGCTCAACCCAATCCAGCGCATTTCGCTTGACATGACCGTCATCGTCGATTCCGGGCATTGGTATTACGCGTGGCAGCAGGTCGGCAGCATCTGGATCGCAAGCTTCGACCCGTCGAATCCGACCAGGCTCACCAGCCGTCCGACGCAGATCATCGTGCCGGAATTCGCGTGGGACAACATGATCGCCGAAGGGCCGAACGCCTTCGTGCATGACGGCAAGATCTACCTGATCTACTCGGGATCGCTTGTCGGCATCGACTATACGACCGGTCTGGCGACTGCTCCGGCGGGGCGGGGCATTGACCTGACCGACCCCGCCAATTGGACGAAGCTCGACTATCCGCTGCAGAAGTCCGGTCTGTATAACGGCCAGTGGCAGCTCGGCACCGGTCACGGCATGTGGTCGCATGATGAGGATGGCAATCTCATCTATGTGTTCCATAACGCGGAATATGAGCATGGTCGGTACGGTGGCCGTGACGCCCAAGTGCGTCGGGTGCATTGGTCCGCGGAGGGAATGCCAATCTTGGATATGGATTCTGCGGAAGAGCTTAATCCGGATTATGCTTATGTAACGATGCAAATCAACGTTTCCGACGCTGACTGATTCCATCCGCCACAAGGGGTACATCGTTTGGCGGGCGGAGTGACGAAGCCTGTCGGGGCGGTGGCCGGTTGGCTAGAACATTTGAAAAAGGGGAACGTATGTCGAGGCAGACTGGGTCCAACGGCGAGCATGTCGTAACCATGCGTGAAGTGGCCAAGGCGGCCGGCGTGTCCATCAAGACCGTGTCGAATGTGGTCAACGACTATGAGTTCGTCTCTCAGGCCACTCGCGACAAGGTGAACAGGGCCATCGATGAGCTTGGCTATACCGTCAATGTGTCCGCACGTAATTTGCGTACGGGGCAGACGGGCATCATCGGTCTGGCCATTCCGGATCTGCAGATGCCGTATTTCGCGCAGCTTTCGTCGTTGGTCATAGAGGAAGCCAAGAAGCTTGGCTTGCGTGTGATCGTGGAGCCTACGTTGTATTCGCGCGAAGGTGAGATCGATGCGCTGCACGGCTCCCAGCAGACCATGATCGACGGTCTGATCTACAGCCCGCTCGAACTCGATCAGGATGACGTCGACCAATTGAAGGTGGATTATCCGCTAGTGCTGATCGGAGAACGCATCTTCACGGATTTGGTCGATCATATCGCCACCGAGAACGTGGAGGGTGCCAAGCGTGCCACTTCCTACCTGTTGCAGACCGGGTGCAGGCGTGTGGCCGTGGTCGGCGTTCATCCGGGGGAGAAGGTCGGCTCCGCCGCACTGCGTTACCGAGGTTATCGCGAGGCGTTGGAAGAGGCCGGCGTGGAATTCGATGAGCGGCTCGTGGTCTCGTCCGGTATGTGGCACCGTAGTGACGGCGTGAAGGCCATGAACTCACTGTTCGATTCCGGTGTGATTCCCGACGGCGTTGTTGCATTGAACGATATGCTTGCCTCCGGCGTGATGCATGCCATTCAGATGCACGATTATCGGATTCCTGAGGATATTTCCGTGATCGGTTTCGATAATTCCGACGATTCCCAGTATCTTTCGCCGGCGTTGACGTCGATTGACCCGGGACTTGAGGCGGTTGCGAGACTTTCCGTCAAGGTGTTGAAGGAACGCATCGACGGACGTGAACCGAACGGCGAACACCCGGGGCGCAAGGTGTTCCGCAAGGTGTCCTCGTCCCTGGTGATGCGCCAGTCCACCAAGCTTCCGCAGGAATCGTCGGTGGTCTGAGCCTTTTTCGGTAAGGGCCGGCCTGTGCATGATCGAATGTCATGTGCGGGCCGGCTTTGTTGTTTGGGAGGAATAGGTGCCGCAACACTCCATGACAACGACGCGATTTTGTACAACGATGTAATAGTGGTATATTCAACGTTGTAAATTACTGGAACAGCGGATTGAAAAGGAATAAACATGGCTGTTTACAACAATCCGATCGTGCTTCAGCGCGCAGATCCCTGGGTGCTTAAGGTTGACGGCGAGTATTACTTCACCGGCTCCGATCCGGAATACAACTGCATCGCCATTCGTCATGCGTCGACCATCAACGACCTGCAGAAGGCGCCGGAGACCGTGGTATGGCGCAAGCATGAATCCGGTCCGGCCAGCATCTACATCTGGGCGCCGGAACTGCATCGCATCAATGGTGCATGGTATATCTATTTCGCTGGTGCGGCAACGGATTTCGAGACCTCGGGACTGCCGACGCATCGTATGTTCGTGCTGGAGAACACCGATGACGACCCCACTTCCGACAACTGGGTCGAGAAGGGGCAGATCGCCACTCCGGTCGACTCCTTCTCCCTTGATGCCACCACCGAAGTGATCGATGGCGTGCAGTATCTGGTATGGGCTCAGAAGGATCCGGCGATCGAGGGCAATTCCAACCTGTATATCGCCAAGATGACCAATCCTTGGACGTTGGAAAGCGAACCGGTGATGCTCACCAAGCCGGAATACGACTGGGAGTGCATCGACTTCCTCGTCAACGAAGGTCCGGCCTTCCTGTTCCATGAGAACAAGATCTACATCACCTATTCCGCTTCCGGCACGGGCGTTCCGTACGCCGTGGGCCTGCTGACCGCCGAGCGTGGCTCCGATTTGCTGGACAAGGCCTCCTGGACCAAGAGCCCGGTGCCGGTGTTCAAGACCTGCGCCGAACACGGCCAGTACGGTCCGGGGCATAACTCCTTCACCAAGTCGGAGGATGGTGCCGATGACCTGATGGTCTACCACTGCCGCAACTACACGGAGATCACCGGTGACCCGCTGTTCGACCCGAACCGTCACGCCCGTGTCGGCGTGGTGAAATGGACCGAGGATGGCCCTGATTTCGGCGTTCCGGAGCCCGACAATCTGTGGACCCCGACCACGACCGATGTGCTGCCCGCCGATGGCGGAGCGCTCGCGGGAACTCCTGCGGTGTGCCGATCATAGGGCACCCATAACTGAATGGTGGCATGGGGAAATGGCTTGTCGTCCGGTGTGTCATCAATTTGTACAACGATAGAAAAAGCTGTATAATCAAAATTACAACGTTGCAAATGGCATCGCAGCTGAACATGGCGCGCGGACGGGAACGGTGAACAACGAAGTCGGGTCCGCCGCCACATGCAATGTTTGAGGATAAGGAATCTTGGGAGACCAAGAGATAAGGAGAAATCCATGAAGATCAAGAAGAGCACCAAGGCTCTCGCGGCGGCGGCCTCCCTGGCCATGCTGTCCACCGTTGGCCTGTCCGCCTGCGGTGGCTCCGATTCCGGTGAGACCGACTCCAACGGCAAGCCGATCATCCGCGTCGCGCTGATCAAGCGCAGCACCCAGATCGAAGCCAAGGAAATGAAGCTTCAGAAGGATCTCGAGGCCGCCTGCGACTGCACCATCAAGTGGGATGAGATTCTCGACACCCAGTGGTCCCAGCAGGCCTCCACCGTGCTGGCGTCCGGTGACGTCGCCGACATCACCGTGTGGGGCTACAACTCTTCCAACTTCGCCCAGTACGACTACTGGGAGGACCTGAGCGACGATCTCGACCAGATGCCGAACGTTCAGGCGTACTTCAAGGAGGTCCCGAACGCCAAGAAGTTCGGTTCCGACATCGATGGACACGTGTGGCAGGTCCCGTCCGACTACGGCAACGCCTCCGGCGCCAAGTGGTCTTCCGGCCAGAACCTCATGATCAACAAGTCCTGGCTCGAGAAGCTCGGCCTCGAGGTTCCGAAGACCTGGGATGACCTGACCAAGGTCCTCACCGCCTTCAAGAACGACGATCCGAACGGCAACGGCGAAGCCGACGAAATCCCGATGCTGATCAACCAGCTCGGCACCGCCGGATTCAACTGGTGGGATCCGTTCCTGCTGCTCAACGGTACCGGCCTGAACACCCAGATGATCGCCAACGGCAATCAGGGCATCTACATCAAGGACGGCAAGATCGGCAACTTCATGATCACCGACAACTTCCGTCAGGTCATCGAATACTACCACTCCCTGATCGAGCAGGGCCTCATGCCGAAGGACATCCTGACCCGTGACAGCTCCCAGAACAGCGCCGACATCTCCAACGACGGCAAGACCGCAAAGGTCGGCCTGATCTTCGGCTGGAACACCGGCAACTTCGGCGACCTGAAGGACCAGTACGAGTCCATCGAGGTGCCGGCCGCCCCGGGCGTCTCCTATGAGGAGACCACCTGGGAACCGCAGTTCGAAGATATCTACAACGGTGCCTGCGTCAAGGCCGGCCTGGATGACGAGCACAAGGCGGCCGCTCTGAAGATCATCAACAAGTGGATTGAGCCGGATACCTCCATGGAGTCCTATTACGGCGATCTCGACAAGTACATCTCCAATGAGGGCGACGGCAAGTACAAGGTCATCGAATTCCAGAAGGATCTGTCCACCTACGGTCTGGCAGACCGTGGCCTGACCTACGTGTCCGATGACATGTCCGTCGAAGGCGACGAGGACAAGGTTCTCGCCGAGAAGGACGGCAAGACCTACGAGACCCAGCAGTCCCATATCGGCGACAAGGACCTCATCCCGGCCTACGTCCGCCTGTCCGCTGAAGACAACACCACTGTGTCCAACAACAACTCCAACATCTTCAACTACGCCATGCCGTTGATCTCCACCTGGATTCAGGATGGCGGCCTGACCGACGCGAAGTGGAACGAGTACGTTGACACCATGAAGCAGCAGGGCGTCGATGAGAACGTCAAGCTCTGGCAGAAGTGGTACGACAAGACCATGGCCGAAGAGTAAGCCAGGTTCCCTACCGACATTCCCACATAACCGAACCAGCCCTCCCTCGCGGTGAGCATCAATCCGCAAACCGGCGGGGGAGGGCCATACATTGTTCACGTTTCGTATCTTCAAACTTCATTTCCGGCGATTGTCCGGACAACCCAAGAGAGGGATGGATATGGCTGTTTCGCAAATCGCAGCATCCGCGTCGAACGCAGACGTCCCGGACAACGACTACATCGCCAAGCACAAGCCCCTGCCGATCCGCATCGGTACTCATCTTCGTCGCTACTGGCAGCTGTGGCTCATGGCCCTGCCGGCAATGGTATTCGTGTTCATCTTCGCCTACATTCCAATGTATGGCATCCAGCTGGCCTTCCGCGAGTTCGTTCCGCGCAAAGGCCTGACCGGCGGCACCTTCGTCGGCCTGAAATATTTCAACAAGTTCTTCCAGTCCCCGCAGTTCGCCAACCTGATGCGCAACACCATCAGCATCAGCCTGTGGACCCTCGTGATGGGTTTCATCTGCCCGATCATCCTGGCCCTGCTCATCAACCAGCTCGGTTCCAAGAAGATCAAGGGTTTCGTGCAGACCATCACCTACATGCCGCACTTCATCTCCACCGTGGTCATCGTCTCGATGATCAGTATCTTCCTGAACCCGACTTCCGGCTTCATCGGCCGCTTCCTCAACGAGGACGGCAAGAGCATCCTGGGTGATCCGAATCTGTTCACTCCGATTTACTGGATCACCGAAGTCTGGCAGCATTGCGGCTGGAATTCCATCATTTACCTGGCCGCACTGGCCGGCGTCGACACCGCTCTGTATGAGGCCGCCAAGATGGATGGCGCGAGTCGTCTGCAGCTCATCCGCTACGTCGACATCCCGGCCATCCTGCCTACCTGCGGCGTGCTGCTCATCCTCAACATGGGCTCCGTACTGAACGTCGGCTTCGAAAAGGTCTTCCTGATGCAGAACTCGCTGAATCTGAGCTCCTCCGAAGTCATCTCGACCTTCGTGTACAAGATGGGCTTCGTCAGCAACCAGTACAGCTATTCGACGGCAATCGGCCTGTTCAACACGTTGATCAACTTCGTGTTCCTCGTCATGGCCAACGCGATTTCCAAGCGCGTGTCCGATACCAGCATCTTCTAACGGTCGGTACAAGGAAAGGACATTCAAATGAGCAATTCCGTTGCACCCGCCATCAAGACGGCGAATAATGAGATTCCGTGGAATCCGAAGGTACGCCAGAAGAAGCAGCCGTCCGATTACGTGGTCGACTTCCTGATCGGCCTGTTGGTGGTGGCGGTGGTCGTGGTGGTCCTGTACCCGCTGTGGTTCATCGTGATCGCCAGCTTCTCCAACTCCGCTCTGGTGTCCCAGGGCGCTGTGACCCTCTACCCCAAGGACATCAACTTCTCCGGCTACACCAAGATTCTCGAGGACTCCCGAATCTGGACCGGCTACAAAAACACCATCATCTACTCCGTGATCGGAACCGCGGTCAACATGCTGGTCACCCTGCCGGTGGCGTTCTCCCTGTCCCGCCGCGAGTTCAAGGCCCGCCGCATCATCCTGTTCCTGTTCACCTTCACCATGTTCTTCGCCGGCGGCCTGATTCCGAGCTACCTGCTCTTCAAGGACTTGGGCATCCTCAACTCCATGTGGGTGTTCATCCTGCCGGGTGCCGTGAACGTATTCAACGTGATCATTGCACGTTCGTTCTTCGAAACCTCCATTCCGGAGGAACTGCATGACGCGGCCCAGGTGGACGGTCTTGGCTACTTCCGCTACTTCATGAAGATCGTACTGCCGCTGAGCTCGGCCATCATCGCTGTAATCGCACTGTACTACTTCGTGGGTCACTGGAACGACTTCTTCACCGGCCTTATCTACATCCGCAACCAGGAGAAGCAACCGTTGCAGAACGTGCTGCAGAACATTCTGCTCGCCAACCAGATGACCACTTCCGGTGGCGGTTCGGATGGCCGTTCCATGCTGGAACGCCAGCAGGCCGCGGATCAGATCAAGTACGGCATCATCATCGTGTCCACCCTGCCTCTGCTGGTCGTCTACCCGTTCCTGCAGAAGTATTTCAACAAGGGCGTCATGATCGGAGCCGTCAAGGGCTGATACGCAACACGAGCAGTCCGAAATTGCCGATATGGCACTTCATCTCATTCTCCTCCTTCCGAAAAGGCTGTCGCTCGTAGTGGCGGCGGCCTTTTCGTATGAGGGCAAGACATCGTATGAAACCAATCAAGTAGTAAGGTGACACCTATGACCGAAGCGACCGACGCATACGGCTATCTGCTCGTCCACTTCATCGAGGATCCGGACGGCTACGCCGAGAAGATTTACATGGATGTATCCGATGGCGACAATCCACGTCGATGGTTGCCTATCAACGATGGAAAGCCGGTGTTGACCTCCGCCATCGGTACCACGGGGGTGCGCGACCCGCATATCATCCGCAATCCCGAAACCGGCACATGGTACGTTATCGCCACCGATTTGCGCGTGTTCGGAGGAGACGATGCCGGCTGGTTCGAATGGACGCGCCATGCCAGTACGAATCTGATCATCTGGGAATCCGATGACCTGTTGCATTGGAGTGGACCGCGTATGCTCGACGTATCCCGTAAGCCGGACGGTTCCCGCCTCGAGCTTGGCATGGCATGGGCGTGCGAATGCCTGTGGGTGCCGGACTACTATCCGGCGGAACATGAAGGTGGTCGCGGCGCATTCGTGATGTACTGGTCCAGCACCATCTTCAACAATGAAGACACGCGGCATGACGACAAGGACGTCTACTGCACCGTACTGTGGGGAGCTACCACCGACTTCACGCAAGACACCTTCGAATACGGTGGCGTGTTCATCGACAACGACGGGGATGCCATCGACACCACCATGATCCAACGACCGCTGCCTGACGGCGGAATGCGCACGTACCGCATCACCAAGGACAATGCGCACGGCAACGGCATCTGGATGGATTCCACCGATGCGAAACGCTGGTGGGAGCCCGATACTCAGTGGACCTTGGTGCAGGACCGGATCGGCGCCGAATACGTGCCGGACGGCAATCCCGGCGGAGTGGAAGGGCCGGCCGTGTTCGCCAACCACCATAACGACGGCGGTGCCGACGACGAATGGTATCTGTTCGTGGACGTGATTCCGTCGATCGGCTACCAGCCAATGATCAGCCATGATCTTGATAAAGGCTGGGCCAAGCTGGAAAGTCAGGACTATTTCCTGACCGAGCATACGAAGCATGGCGGTGTGGCTTCGCTGACACGTGCCGAATACGAACGTCTGCGCCCATTGGCCGCACTGGCCGACCTGCAGAGTTGAACACATATTTTTACGGATACGGTGAGGGCCGCCCACGTCTTCTTGTGGGCGGCCCTCACCGTATCCGGCTGCATGGCGGCCACCTCAATGACGGCGATTACGCGTCATTGGCACTGGTACCGCTATTGTTGCGGCGATTGTGTCGACTGACCTTGGTCGCTCTGCCCCTGGCTGCTCTGGTCAGTGGATGAACCGCTGCCACCGTTGTCGCCGCTGCCGGAGTCCGCATCATCATCACCGCTGCCGCTGCCGGATCCGCTGTCCGGCGTGGTGGTTTCGGTCGGGGACGGCGTGGTCGGTTGCGTGCTTTCCTCAGCCTTCGGCGTGGTCTGCGAGGTGTATGACTTCTGCGCGCCTGTACCCCACGTGCCATCCGATCCGCCGACCTTGCCGCTGTCGGTCGCGGTCGGGAATGTCTCGTTCGGGGTATCGGCCAAGGCCTGCGTCATATATTCGGTGAACAGGTGCACCGGGTAGTCGCTGCCGCCGGTCCAGCTACCGAAGGCCGGGATTTCCTGCGGATTGCCGTTCGCATCCGGGTACCACATAGCCACCGTCGTTACCACCGAAGGGGTGTAACCGATGAAACTGGCCGCCCTGGAATCATTCGCCGTGCCGGACTTGCCCGCGATGGTATGACCGGTGGCGCGCGCCTCGGTGGCGGTGCCGCGCTGCACCACGCCGGTGAGCGCCTTGGTTACCAGATTCGCGGAATTGGCTTCGAACACCTGCTCGGCCGTGGTCGGCGCGTTATACAGGTCGGATCCGTCCGGCGTCTTCACGGAGGCCACGATATGCAGCGTCGGCTTGTTGCCCTGATTGGCCAACGTGGCGTATGCGCGCGTCATGTCCTCAACGCTCAGGCCGTTGTTGCCAAGTACGGTGTACGGTTCGGATCCATCCAAAGACGTGTTCTCCACACCCGCCTCGCGTGCGGTATCGGCGATTTTCTTAGTGCCCAGCTTGGTCTGCAAATCCATGTACACGGTGTTCGACGACTGTTCGGTAGCCGTATACAGGTTCACGTATCCCAGGTTCGCGTTGCCGTAGTTGCTCACGGTTTCGGTGATGCCGGGGAAGGTGCGGAACGAGTTGCCGTTGAACATCGTGTTCAGGCTTACGCCTTCGTTTATGGCGGCCAATAACGCGAACGGCTTCATGGTGGAACCGACCTCGTAGGTGGCCTGCGTGACGTTGTTGAGCTGCTTGGTCAGGTAATCGTCACCTGCATACAGCGCGATAATCGACCCATCCTTCGGGTTGACCGACAGCGCGCCGAACTGCATGCCGTCCGGCACTACGCCCTGCATGCCGTTCTGCGAGGGACTGACCACCGAATACATCAGATCCTGCTTGGATTTGTCGATGGTGGTCACGATCTTATAGCCGCCCGTTTCGAGGTCCTGCTTGCTGAAGGCCTTCGTGCCGATGAGTTCGTTCTGCACCATGGTCAGCAGGTATCCGTTCGCGCCTTCCAACTGATTGCTCTGCTGGTATTCGATGGCTTGCGGGAATTGCGATTCCTTCCGTTGCTTGGCGGTGATGTAGCCGTCTTCCTCCATGATGCTGAGCACGCGCTTGTAGCGCTTCTGGGCCTGTGCCTCGTCCACCGCCGGGTCCCATGCGCTCGGCGCCGGGATGATGCCGGCCAGCGTGGCCGCTTCGGACAGTGTCAGATCCTTGGCGTCCTTGTTGAAGTACGCCTTGGCCGCCGCCTGGATGCCGTATGCGCCACGGCCCAGGTAGATGGTGTTCATGTAGTTGCACAGCACCTGGCTTTTATCTTGCTGTTGCGCGATCTTGATGGCCAGGAACGCTTCTCGGAGCTTGCCGGAATACGATGTGGTCTCGCCCAGATAGTAGCGCTCCGCGTACTGCTGGGTGATGGTTGAGCCGCCCTGCCGGCTACCGGTGGTCAGGTTGTTGTACAGTGCGCGTGCGATGCCCACCAGATCGATGCCCTTGTTGGTGTAGAAGGAACGATCCTCGGAAGATACGATGGCGTTGCCGACGTAGTCCGGCAGCACGGAGCAGTCGATGATCTCACGATTCTGCTCGGCGTAGCTGCCGATTTCGGTGGTGCCGTCGGAATAGTAGACGGTTGTTTTTTCCGCGAGCGCGAACGCCTCCGGCTCCGGAACGCTCGTGGTGACGTACATGTAGGCGAACAGGCCGATGCCTGCCGTGAGGAGCGCCGCGAAAATCCCGAGCACCCATTTGAGTACGAGATGCTTGCGCTTGGTACGATTCTTCTTTGGTCCATTGGCGCGGTGCGAGCCGTGGCTGTTGCGCTGCACGTTGTGCGTATTGCTGCGAGCGCTACGGGTGCCGTCTGCCTGCGGGGCATGGGAGCGCGAGCTTACGCTTCGAGTCTGTGAAACCATGCCTTCTACCGTAGCCGCCAGTCCTGAAAAACGGGCGAAAAGGGGTGGTGGATTGCATAAGTTAGGTGATTTATCCTCGGTTCTTTTACAAATCGACAGAATTTCGCCGGGTGTCGCAATAGCGCCGATTGTTCAGGGTTTTCTCAGTCGTACAGGTGGATTCTTGCCGATTCGCAGGTATGCTTAAAGGTTGTATACCTGCAACGCATACATATGAGGAGTCGTTTCAGATGAGCATTCGCGTGGCTATCGCCGGTGTGGGCAATTGCGCTTCGTCGCTGGTTCAGGGCGTTGAGTATTACAAGGACACCAAGGACGAGGATAAGATTCCGGGATTGATGCACAACAATTTCGGCGGATACCGTGTGCGCGATATCGAGTTCGTCACCGCATTCGACGTTGACGCGCTGAAGGTCGGCAAGGACCTGTCCGAGGCCATTGAGGCTTCGCAGAACAACACCATCAAGTTCGCCGACGTGCCGAATCTTGGCGTCGAGGTGCTTCGTGGCCCGACCGAGGATGGTTTGGGCGAGTATTACCGCCAGATGATTGAGGAGTCGACGGCCGAACCGGTCGATGTGGCTCAGGTGTTGCGTGACAAGAAGGTCGACGTGCTAGTTTCCTATCTGCCGGTCGGCTCAGAGCGGGCTGACAAGGCCTATGCCCAGGCCGCCATGGATGCCGGCTGCGCGTTCGTGAACTGCCTGCCGGTGTTCATCGCCTCCGATCCGGAGTGGGCGCAGAAGTTCCGTGATGCCGGTGTGCCGATTGTCGGCGACGATATCAAGTCTCAGGTCGGCGCCACCATCACCCACCGTGTGCTGGCTCGCCTGTTCGAGGATCGCGGCGTGCGTCTCGATCGCACCTACCAGCTCAATGTCGGCGGCAACATGGACTTCATGAACATGCTGCAGCGTTCCCGTCTGGAGTCCAAGAAGATTTCCAAGACCCGTGCGGTCACTTCCGTGGTGCCTCACGACATGGACCCGCATAATGTGCATATCGGTCCGTCCGACTACGTGGCTTGGCTTGACGACCGCAAGTTCGCCTTCGTGCGTCTCGAGGGCACCACGTTCGGTGATGTTCCGCTGAGCCTTGAATACAAGTTGCAGGTGTGGGATTCCCCGAACTCCGCCGGTATCGTCATCGATGCCGTGCGTGCCGCCAAGATCGCTCTTGACCGTCATCTGGCGGGCCCGATCCTGGCTCCGAGCTCCTATTTCATGAAATCCCCGGCCGTACAGCATGAGGATGGCGAGGCTCGTCGTCTCGTCGAAGAGTTCATCAAGGGCAACGTCGAAGGCACTGAGGAGCAGCTCGATGCCGATGTCGCCGCCGCCAAGGCCGCGGGCAAGGATGTCTGGAAGGCCTGAGCCGCTGCGTGACGCGCATGCGTGATGCGTATGAGTACGTATGGGTAATACGTGTGAGTGGCGCATGTGAGTGATGCGTAAGGGGCGGGCCCACGGAGCGTGCAA